>Ga0256830_1000606_pt1 | contig 27461 bp, 19 predicted proteins | sample 128326metaG_FD_190537 | JGI IMG/M metagenome (GOLD analysis project Ga0256830, IMG submission 190537) | Hydrothermal vent microbial communities from Lau Basin, Pacific Ocean - 128-326 | ecosystem: Environmental > Aquatic > Marine > Hydrothermal vents | place: Pacific Ocean: Lau Basin | collected... | reverse complement strand
GTCCGTCGCAGAGTCGGCGGTAGGTCCCCATGCGGCGGTAGCGGAAGGAGCCCTTCCGGGCTCGGCTGGCGCACGTGGGGTTCGGGCAGAAGGGTGGTTCGAAGCGCATCCTGGTCGTTTCCTGGGTCTCGGTACCCAGGAAGACGAACTCGATGCGCGTCGGTCACATCCTTCCGTCGGAATCCGACCCATTCTTCGCAGCCAGTTTCCGATATTCGTCCAGCACCTCGGGATTCGCCAGCGCCTCGGTGTTCCTCACCGGCCGCCCATGGATCGCTTCGCGGACCGCGATCTCGCTGACCTTGCCGGAGCGCGTCCGTGGCACGTCTGAGACCTGCAAGATCAGGTCGGGGACGTGGCGGGGGCTGGCGTGTTCGCGGAGGCGGCGGCGGATGTGGTCGCGGAGGGCGTCGTCCAGTTCCAGGTCGTCGGCGAGGACCACGAACAGGACCACGCGCTGGTCGCCGTCGCCGACGTCCTGACCGACGGCCACCGATTCGACGACCTCGGGCAGGGCCTCGACCTGGCGGTAGATCTCGGCGGTGCCGATGCGGACGCCGCCCGGGTTGAGGGTGGCGTCGCTGCGACCGTAGAGGACGAGACCGCCGCGCCGGGTCAGCTCGGCCCAGTCGCCGTGGCGCCACACCCCGGGGTAATGGGCGAAGTAGGCGTCGTGGTAGCGGCTGCCGTCGGGGTCGTTCCAGAAGCCGACGGGCATCGAGGGGAACGGCCTGGTGCAGACCAGCTCGCCCGGCTCGCCGACCAGCGGCCGGCCTTCGGGGTCCCAGACCTCCACCGCCATGCCGAGGCCGCGGCACTGGATCTCGCCACGATACACCGGCAGCACGGGGTTGCCCAACGCGAAGCAGGAGATCAGGTCGGTGCCGCCGGAGATGCTCGCGACCTGGACGCCGGGGACGTTCTCGGCGAGCCAGTCGAAGGACTCGGGGACCAGGGGCGACCCCGTGGAATAGACGGTGCGGATGGGCAGGTCCGCCGGCGGACGGACCTCGGCCTTGCGGCAGGCGTCCACGAACTTGGCCGAGATGCCGAAGTGGACCAGCCCCTCCTCGACGGCGAGCCGCCACAGGCGGTCCGGCCCGGGGTGGAAGGGGTTGCCTTCGTAGAGGACGACGCGGGCGCCGCTCGCCAGCCCCGACACGAGCCAGTTCCACATCATCCAGCCGGTGGTGGTGTAGTAGAAGAACGGCTCGCCCGGCCGCAGCTCACCGTGCAACCGGTGCTCCTTGAGGTGCTGCAGCAGGGTGCCGCCCTGACCATGGACGATGCACTTCGGCCGACCGGTCGTGCCCGAGCTGTACATCACGTAGAGAGGATGGGCGAAGGGCAGGTCGGCGCACCGTGGCGCAGCGCCGCCGTGGGCCGCCTGGATCTCGTCCCAACGCACCGCGTCGTCGCGCCGCGACTCGGGGTCGAGGTACGGCACCAGGACCACCCGCTCGACGCTCGGCAGCTCGGCCAGCACCGCGTCCACACGGTCGCCCACCGGCACCGGACGTCCCTTCCAACGGTAGCCGTCGCAGACCAGGAGCACCTTGGGGGCGATCTGGCCGAAGCGGTCGAGCACTCCGGAGGCGCCGAAGTCGGGCGACACCGACGACCACACCGCGCCGAGCATGCTCGCACCCAGCATGCCGACCACGGCCTCCGGCACGTTGGGCAGCCACGCCGCGACCCGGTCGCCGGCGACGACCCCGGACGCCGCCAGGAAGTCGCGGAAGGCGGCGGCGGCGGCGGCGAGCTCGTCCCAGGTCAGCTCGCGACGCGTGCCGTCCTCGGCGACGGCGACCAACGCCACCGGGTCGGGTGAGAGCCGGGCGCCGGCGAGGAGGTTCTCCGCGAAGGAGAGCCGTCCCTCGGGGAACCAGCGCGCCCCGGGCATGGCGTCGGGGTCGAGGACGTCCACCGCGCCGGGCGCGCCCCGGACCCCGGCGAACTCCCAGACCGCACGCCAGAACGGACCGCGCTCGGTGATGGACCATCGTCGCAACTCCTCCCAGGAAGCGAACAGGGCGGCGTGCGGGTCGGGACCGTCGGCCGACAACGGCCGTCCGACCCGCTCCGCGAAGGCCGCCATCGCGGTGCCGAGCGCCGCCTCGGGGTCGGGACGCCAGAGGACCGGGGGCGCCTCGTCCACGACGTCAGGGGATCACGCCGCGCTCGCGACCGACCTCGACGAAGGCGTCGCGGGCGCGCTCGAGGTGTTCCTGGGTGTGCGCCGCCGAGAGCTGGACGCGGATCCGCGCCTGCCCCTTCGGCACCACCGGGAAGCTGAAGCCGATGACGTAGATGCCGCGGTCCAACAGGTCGCGCGCAAAGTCCACCGCCAGCCGGGCCTCGCCGAGCATGATCGGAACGATCGGCGTGGCCCCCTCGGGGATGCGGAACCCGGCTTCGGTCATCGCCTCGCGGAACCAGCGCGTGTTGCGTTCGAGCCGGTCGCGCAGTTCGGTGGACGCGGCCAGCCGATCGAACACGGCGATGCTCGCCGCCACGATGGGCGGCGCCACCGAGTTGCTGAACAGGTACGGACGACTGCGGTTGCGCAGCAGGTCCACCACGTCCTGACGGGCCGCGGTGAAGCCGCCGCTGGCGCCGCCCAGCGCCTTGCCGAGGGTCGAGGTGACGACGTCCACCCGCCCCATCACGCCGTGGTGCTCGTGGGTGCCGCGCCCGGTCGGCCCGATGAAGCCGGTGGCGTGACTGTCGTCCACGTGGACCAACGCGCCGAACTCCTCGGCGAGGTCGCAGATCTCGGGCAACCGGGCGAGATAACCGTCCATCGAGAACACGCCGTCGGTGGTGATCATCACGCGCCGCGCCCCGCCGGCGCGGGCCTCGGACAGGCACGCCCGCAACTCGTCCATGTCGCCGTTGGCGTAGCGGAAACGCCGCGCCTTGCACAGGCGCACCCCGTCGATGATGCTGGCGTGGTTCAGCGCGTCCGAGACGATCGCGTCCTCGGGCCCGAGCAGCGGCTCGAACAGGCCGCCGTTGGCGTCGAAGCACGAGGTGTAGAGGATGGCGTCCTCCATCCCGACGAAGTCGGCGACCTTGCGCTCCAGCTCCTTGTGGATGTCCTGGGTGCCGCAGATGAAACGCACCGAGCTCAAACCGTAGCCGCGCTCGTCGAGACAACGTCGTGCCGCCTCCAACACCGTCGGGTCGTCGGACAGTCCGAGGTAGTTGTTGGCGCAGAAGTTCAGCACCTCGCGCCCGCCGACCTCGATCTCGGCGTCCTGGGGGGATTCGAGGATGCGCTCCTCCTTCCACAGGCCGGCGTCGCGGATCTCCTCCAGCTCGCCGCGGATGCCCTCGTAGAAGTCCCGTTTGCTCGGAAGGGTGGTCTCGCTCATGGTCGGGGGGCGGCGACGACCGCCGCCGACACCAGCGTAGCCGCCCCCCGAGCGCCCTTCAGCGGCGCCGACCGCCGCCCCGCCCTGCCCCGCCTCCCGGCGCCGCCGCGTCAAGCGGTGGGGTCGAGGACGACCTTGTGCGCCTCGCCCGCGTCCAGCAGTTCGATGCCGCGGGAGAACTCCGACATCGGCAGCTCCAGGCTGACCACGTGCTCCACGGCCAGCCCCTCGCCGAGCAAGCGGAGCATCTCCTGCCAGGTCGAGAACATGCGCCGACCGAGCACGCCCTGCAGCCGCAGCCCCTTGAAGATGACCCGCTCCGAGAACCGCTCCAGGGTCAGGTCGCGGCGACTCGGAATGCCGAGCTGGATCAACTCGCCGGCCGGGTAGAGGGTCTCCAGGGCGAGGTCGATGGCGGCCGGAGCTCCCGACATCTCCAGGACCACGTCCACGCCGCCGGAGGTCGCCTCGCGGATGGTCCGCGCCAGGTCCGCTTCCGCCGTCGGGTCGTGGAGCCGGACTTCGGTCCGCCCCGACAGCCCCCCGATCCAGGCCCGGGCCCGCTCCAGGTGGCGCGGCTGGACCTCGGTGATGGTCAGGCTGGCCGCCCCGAGGAACTCGACCACCGCCGCCGCCATCGCACCGATGGCGCCGTAGCCCGAGAGCAGGACGTGCTTGCCCGCGACGCCGCTGGAGGCCTGGACGGTGTGGACCGCGTTGCCGAGCGCATCCAGGAACGAACCGATGCGCGGCGGCACGACGTCGCGGTCCAGACGCACCAGGTTGGCCGCCGGCAACACCACGTATTCGGCGAAGCAGCCGTCGCGGTGGACCCCGGCGATGCGGGTGTGTTCGCAGACGTGCTGGTTCCCGGCGCGGCAGGCGCGGCAGCGCCCACACACCAGGTGCATCTCGGCCGACACGTAGTCGCCCTCGCGCCAGCCCTCGACTCCGGGGCCGAGCGACTCCACGGTACCGCAGAACTCGTGGCCGATGACCAGCGGCGGGTTCATCATCGAGGCCACGGACGGGTCCCAGTGGACGATGTGCCGGTCGGTCCCGCAGATCGCAGTCCGCTCCACGCGGACCCGAACCTCCTCCGGACCCGGTTCGGGCACCGGCAGGTCGTCGCGCCAGCGCGCGGCCCCCGGCGCCGGTCGTTCCATCCGGACCGCGCGCATCTGCTCCATGGCGCGCGGATTGTAGCCGGGCGTCCCACCGTGACGACGGCGATCGGGCGGGTCAGTCCTCCTCGAAGGCCCGTGACGAGAGCGGCGCCGCCCGGACCCCGGCCAGGGACCAGGCCAGGCCCAGCACCCAGCCGGCAGCCACCATGCTGGAGCCGCCGAGCGAGACCAGCGGCAGCGGCAGCCCGGTGGTCGGCAGCACCCCCAGGGTGACGCCGACGTTGACGACCAGGTGGACCAGGAAGTAGAGCCCGCACCCGGCCAGGGCGAGGCGCACGAAGGGGTCGCGGTGACGAGCCGAGCGTCGCAGCAGCGCCAGCCCGAGCAGCAGGTAGGCGGTGAGGAACGGGACCGCAACCCGGAACCCGCCCTCCTCGGCCAGGACGGGGAAGACGAAGTCGTTGGTGCGCTCGGGCAACCGGTCGAGACGGTTCTCGGGGCCTCGCCCCCAGCCCATCCCCTCCCAACCGCCGCTGCCGACGGCGAGCTTGGCGTGCCACAGGTGATAGCCCTCGGCGGCGCGCTGCTCCGGGGTCAGCGCGTCCTGCTGCCACCAGGTCTGGATGCGCTCGCGCTGGTAGCCGTGCAGGAGCGGCCACGCCAGCGGCGCCAGCACCAAGGGGGCCAGGAGCAGGATGCGCACCACGCGCCGCGGCGCACCGGCGAGCCAGACCATGCCCAGGAACAGCGGCAGGAGCGACAGCGCCGTGCCGAGGTCGGGCTCGACCAGGACCAGGACGAAGCCGAGGCCCAGGGCCGCGGCCGGACGGGCCAGGTCGGCGAGGCGTCGAGGCCGCGGCCGCTCGGCGAAACCGCGCGCCCAGAGCAGGATCAGCACCGGCTTCAGGAACTCGCTCGGCTGCAGCGAGACGCCGCCGGGCAGGAACAACCAGCGCCGCGCGCCGTTGACCTCGCGTCCGACCACGAGGACGAGGACCAGCAGCACGAGGACGCCGACCCACAGCGCTGGCGCGAGCCGCGACCAGGTCCGAGGCGGACGGCTCGCAGCGAACGCCGCCACCAGGGCGGCGGCGAGCACCCGAACGAGATGTCCCCGCGGCAACGGACCGGCGCCGGCCACCGACCACTGCAAGACGATGCCGATCAGGACCACGAAGGCGGCCAACGGCAGGACCTCCCAACAAGACGACCCCAACGCACGGCGCAGGCGGCGCCAGGCGGTGGGCGGATGCAGGAGGTCGGCCAGCTCGGCGATCACGGCTTGCCGTCGAGCAGCTCCTCGCCGCTCGTCTCGAGGAAGTGGTGGAGGACGACCGCAGCCAGCTGCCCGCCGTGGACGCCGGCGTTCTCGCAGAGCACCGCGAACGCGTAGCGCGGCTCGTCGTCGGGGAACCAACCGGCCAGCCAGGCGTGGGTCAGCCCGCCGCCGACCTGGGCGGTGCCGGTCTTGGCCGCGACCCGCCAGGGCTCGAGCGGCCAGCGCCGGTCGTGAGCGGTGCCGATGGGCGAGGCGACCACGTCGTGCAAGGCGCTGCGCAGGTGCTCGCGCACGGCCGCGGGCAGGGGCGGCGGGTCGAGCGGCGGCACCGGAGGCGAGGCGCCGTGGCCGACCGCGACCAGCCGCGGCGTCCACAGTCGGCCGGTGGCGAGCCAGCCGTAGGCCCGGGCCAAGGCCAGCGGACTGGCCTGCACCCCGACCTGCCCGATGGCGGTCCGCATCAGGGTGGCGACGTCGCCGGCGACGCGCTCGGGCGGAAACAGCAGGTTGGCGCCGCCCTCCAGACCGTAGCGGTCGCGCGGCACGGGGACCCCGCGCTCGTCCAGCCGCCACGGCGCGACCTCGATACCGGTGGCGGCGCCGAACCCGACCCGGCGCGCCAGCTCGTGGAACGGTTCGTAGCCGAGGTCCACCGCCAGCTGGTAGAAGTAGGCGTTGCAGGAGCGGGTCAGCGCCTCGGCCATGCCGATGCGTCCGTGGCCCCACCGACTGTCGCATTGCAAGGGGCGGACCCCGGGCGGCGCATCGGGCGGCGCCCAGGAGCCGGTGCAGACGTAGGTCCGCTCCCAGGCCGCCGGGTCCCGGAGCAGGGCCGCGGCGGCGACGAAGGGCTTGAACGTGGAACCCGGGTACGGCGTCTGCACCGCGGTCGGGTTGCCGCCGAGGGCGCGCTGCCGCAGTGGTCGGTCCGGGTCCGAGACCAGACGCTCGAAGTCGCGCCGGAAGTCTTCGGGGCGATAGCCGGGAGTGGTCGCGAGCACCGGAGTGCTGCCGTCGCGCAGGTCGAGCAGGGCGAAGCCGCAGCGCGGCCGCTCCAGCGCCGCCAGCACCTCCGGCCCCCACTCCGGATCCGGGTCGGCGCGGACGTCGGCCCAGGCCCGCGCGATGGCCTCCTCGGCGGCGCGGGTCAGCGAGGCGTCCAGGGTCAACACCACGTCGCGCCCATCCTGCGCCGGCAGGAAGGCGAGCTCGCGGCGTTCGTCGTCGCCGGTCTCCAGGATCTCGACGAAGCCCCGCCGACCCCGCAGCACCGACTCGTAGCGCAACTCGATGCCGCTCGCGCCGCGGGCCTCGTCAGGGCGCAAGGCCTCGGACAACACGCGCTCCTTGAGCTCGCGGTAGCGCGCCTCCTGCTCGGCGGTGCGTACCAGGAGACGCGCCAGCTCGCGGTACTCGCGGCGCTCGGCCTCCCAGCGCGCCAGGTCCTCGGCGGTCGGCACCCGGACCCGCCCCACCAGGTGCGGAGCGACCCCGGACGGATGCGCGCGCTCGGTCACCGCCTGGACCACCAGGCCGGGGAAGTCGCCGGGGCGCTGCACCAGGAGGTCCACCGCCGCGAAGCCGAGGTCCCGCAGGAGCACGGGCTGGCGGCTGCGGTGGAGGTCGTAGGCGATGGCCCGCCGCAGACCGCGTACGTCCTCGGGACGGCGCTGCTCGACCGCGGCCAGGATCGCGCGCGGCGGAGTCGAACCGCCGCCGCGCAGCGCCGCCGCGAGCTCCTCCGCGGGCAGACCGAGCCGCCAGCGCTCCTCCAACGCCGCCAGGGTCGCCGCACCGGCGGCCCCGGCGGGTGCGGCCGCCTCGCGGAGGATCTCGCTGACCGGGCGCCCCAGCACACGCGAGGCGGCCTGCTGCAGCGCCCGACGCTCGACCAGCGCATCCATCCGCGAGCGTTCGCGCTCGACGAGCTCCGCCAACGCCTCTCCCTCCGTGCCGAGCGCAGCGGCGAGCTCGGCCCAGGCCTTGCGCGCACGGCCCAGGGCCTCGCGGAAGTGGGGCTCGGCTTCCGGGAAGGCGACCCCGAAGCGCGTGGTCCCCGACGCCATCCAGGCGCGGACCGCTGCGCCGTCCACCGACCCGCCGGCGAGCCGCGCCAGGTAGAACACCGCGTCGGAGCGCTCGCGCGTCGGAAGGGCGGCCAGGTCCACAGGGCGCAATCCGAGCCACAGCGGTGCGAGCTCCTCGCCGCGGGCGAAGGCCCCCGGGATGCCCCCGGCGTCCACGCCGAGCAGGCGCAGCAGCTCGAAGGCCTGTCCCGCCGGATGGTCGCGCCGGAAGGAGCGGTAGTGCAGGGCGAGGTGGTGGACCAGGCGGTCCTCCGCGAGCACCTCGCCGTCCCGGTCGAGGATGCGGCCGCGGCGGAACGGAATGGCGTGTCCGGCGATGCGGGTGCGACGCGCCTCCTCGAGCCAGCGCTCGTGCTCCACCACCTGGAGCTGGAACAGACGCGCCACGAGCACCAGCCACAGCCCCACCGCGACCAGGGCGACCTGACGGACCCGGCGCTCCCTCATGGCGTCGTCGGCCGCACGGCGAGACTGCGCGGCGTCAGCGGCCACAAGGCCCAGAGCAGGGCCGCACCGGCCGCGCGCACCGCAGCCGACTCGGGCGCGAGCGGGAGACCGGTCAGCGCCGCGACCCGCAGGTCGAGGAGGGCGAGGGGCGCTGCAGCCGCCAGCCCGACCAGGACGCGGATCGGCCAGCGCCCGGTGTCGAAGCGACGGTCCAGGAGTTCGCGTGCGACCAGGCCGAGGCCCAGTCCGGTCAGGGTGGTCAGCGGCGGCACCACGCTCACGGTACCGCGCAGGAACGCCAGGATCAGCACCCAGAGCGTCGCCGTGCGCAGCCGCGGCGGTGCGGGCAGCGGCACGCCCCACAACGCCAACGCCAACCACGGGTCGGGCAGCCAGGGGCCGCCCGGAGCCTGGCGCAGCGCCGGGAAGACGATGGTCACGACCACCGCCGCCGGCAGGACGATGCGCAGGCTCGGCCCCCTCATCGCCGGTCCTCCGTTGCGGTGTCCCAGGCGACCGTCAGCGGCGGCGCCGTGCCGGGCGCGTCGCCCCGCCGCCCCAGGAAGACGCCGCGCGGCGAGCCGTCCCGCCCCCGCGTGAAGCGATCCCCGGGGTCGAGCGGGGCGAGGTCGCCCGGGCGCAAGCCCGCCGCAGTGGCGACCACCGCCGCAGCCCCCCAGTCCTCGGGCCGCAGCGGACGCACCCACACGACCGGACCGCGCCGCACGAGCACCCGCGCCACTCCTCGACCGTCCGCGAGCAGGACGCCGCGCCCCGCCGCATCCGGGGCCAGGACGGCCCAGGCCGCCCCCGCGAACACGGCGTCGCCGTGGAGCGCCAGCCGAGCTCCGGCGACCCCGACCCCGGGCTCGGCGACGAGTCGGTCGCCGACCGCGCTCGCGGCGACGAAGACGCGGCCCTCGGCCCCAGGAGGCAAGGCGAAGTCCACCACCCAGGCCTCGGTGCCGCGGCTGGCCTCGCCCTCGCGCCGCAACTCGCCGAGGAGCAAGGCGCCGCGCGACAGTGCGGGATCCTCCCCGGGGCGGGCGCGGAACAGGACGCGCGTTCCGGGAGCCGGCGGCGGCCCCTCCTCACGCCAGGCCAGGACCGGAAGGGAGGTCCCGCCGCGTCCGAGCACCACTCCCTCGAAGCGGCGGCCGTCCGGTCCGACCAGCCAGACCCCGGTGCGCACGCCGGGCGCGCTCGCCAGCACCACCTCGGAACGGTTCGGTCCGATGGCGGCCAACCGCCCCAGGTAGCGCTCCCCCCAGGCCACGAGCATGTCGTCGCCGAGGTGGAAGTCGGCGCCGGCGCCGAGCGGCAGGCGGTCGTGCACCGGCTCGGCGAGGACCGGCACTTCGAGCCAGAGCCGCCCCGGCAGGCTCGGCGGCATGCCGGCCTCGCGCTCCAGCTCGGCCAACGCGCGCTCCGGACGGCGCGGGTCCCCCCGCGGCGGTGCCGCCACCAGGCCGAGCACCCAACCGGCGGCCAGGGTGCAGGGCGCACCGACCCATCCGACCACGGCGCCGAGGGCGGCGTCGAGACGCGCCACGGGCCACCACGAGGCCGACGTGCCGACCAGCAGGAGGACCGCGAGCAGGACGGTCCGCCGCCGCCGCTCCGCGCCGCCCAGGCGCATCCTAGGCCAGGTCCTCGCCCTCCGACAGGAAGGAGGCGTAGAGGTCGAGGTCTTCCAGGAAGCGGGCCGTGCCGCGGGCCACTGCCGTCAACGGCTCGGCGTCGACCCGGCTCGGGAGTCCGGTCTCCTGCTCGACGAAGGAGGCCAGACCGGGCAGGAGCGCACCGCCCCCGACCAGGACGATGCCCTGCTCCAGCAGGTCGCTGGCGATCTCGGGGGGGGCCTCCTCCAGGCAGTCGAGGATGGCGCGCAGGATGCCGCGCAACGCCGGGTCCAGCGCCTCGCGGATCTCCTCGCTGTTCAGGATGGCCTTGCGCGGGCGCAGCGACAGGGTGTCGCGCCCCGCGACCTCGAGCGACTTCTCCTGCTCCATCGGCGCCGCCGAACCGATGGTGATCTTCAGGTGCTCGGCGGTCTGCGGACCGATCTGCAGGTTGTGGGCGTTGCGGACGAAGTCCACGATGGCCTCGTCCAGGTCGTCGCCGGCGACCTTGACCGACTTCACGGCGACCGGGCCGCCGAGCGCCAGGATGGCGACCTCGGTGGTGCCGCCGCCGATGTCCACCACCATGGAGCCGAGGGCCTCGGTGATGGGCAGGTCCACGCCGAGCCCGGCCGCCATCGGCTCGTCCACCAGGTAGACCTTGCGGGCGCCGGCGCGCTCGGCCGAGTTGATGACGGCGCGGCGCTCGACCGTGGTGATGCCGCTCGGCACCGAGATCACGACCCGCGGGCGCACCCAGGAGCGCCCCTCGTGGGCCTTGCGCAGGAAGTAGCGCAGCAGTTTCTCGGTGATCTCGAAGTCGGCGATGACCCCGCCCTTGAGCGGGCGCACGGCCTCGATGTTCGCCGGGGTCTTGCCGAGCATGCGGTAGGCCTCCTCGCCCACCCCCATGCCGTCGAGGATGACCTCGTTGGTCCCCTTGTAGACCGCTACCACCGAGGGCTCGTCCAGGATGATGCCGCGCTCGCGCGAGGCGACCAGGGTGTTGGCGGTCCCGAGGTCGATGCCGAGGTCCTCCGAGATGGAGAACCGGGAGAGCAGCCAAGCCATGGAGGGTCCGGGGGGCAACGCGGGAACGCGGGGAAGCGGGACGTCGTCGGCAGTATAGGCCGGGCCGAGGGCCGGCGAAAGTGGAGACGGCCGCCTCGCCCGGGGCGAAGCGGCCGTCTCGGAGGACGCGATCCTACTCGGCGGAAGCGCCCTGGTACTGCCCCGAGAAGAACATCCCGGTGCCGTAGAGTCGGCCCTTGGAGTAGTCCACGAGGAAGATCGCGAAGAGGAGGATCACCCCGGTCAGGACGGAGAGGACGACCTCGACCGGCGGCCCGGGCTTGACCTCCTTGGGCTCCTTGACCTTCTTCTCCTTCCGGGCCTTGGCCGGCTTGGCGCCCCCCTTGCGGGGCGCCTTCTTGGTGGTGCGCTTGCGGGTGGCCATGGCTGGATCAGAGTCGGGTGGTGACGCGGTCGCCCGCCTCGATCGGCGCGGTTCCCTCGAGGATGAGCGAGGCCGCCGACTTGGTGTCGTTCACGGTCTCGATGCGGATGCGGCCCTTGTAGTCGCCGCCACGGTACACGTCGAAGGTGAAGCCGGGCTGGACGCCGTCCTGCTTGCCCAGGTTGAGCACCACGATCGGCTCGCCGTCCAGGACGTCGGCCGACAGCACCACGCCCTCCATCATCGGCTGGGCGTTGATGCTCTCCAGGTCGAAGCCGGTCAGCGCGACCACCTGGCCGAGCTTCGCTTCGCACTCGTCGTAGTTGGCCTGCAGCCGCGACAGCTGGAGCTCGAGATCGCTGGCCTTGCCCAGGGCGAGCTTGGCCTCCTCACGGGCCCGGGTGGCCTCGGACTGGGCCGCGTCCCGCGCGTCCAGGGCGGCGTCCCGTTCCTCGCGGAGCTGGGCCACCTGGCGCTGCGACGACTCGAGCTGCTGGGCCAGGTCACGGTTGGTGGACTCGAGGTCGCCGAGCTTGGCCTCGATGCCGGTGAGCCGCTCGGTGAGTTCGGCGTTGCGCTGGCGCTCGGTCTCGAGACTCTCGCTCAACGCCGTCTTCTCGGCCTTGAGGTTGTCGTTCTCGGTGATCAGGCGGCTGCGCTCGGCGTCGGACGTGGTGAGCCGGGCGGTGAGGTCGCCGATCTCTAGGTCCTTGGCCTCGAGCTGGGCCTGACACTCCTGTTGCGCCGATTCGTACTTGACGCGGTAACTGTCGGCCGTGCCGATCATGGACGCGGCGACGCCGACGAACAGGGCGGCGAGCACGAGGTTGAGGACGAGGAAGAACTTTCCGATGGGGCTCATGGAAGCAGTCGACGGGAGGCTGCGCGGTTGCGCGGAGGGCCCTCCGGGAAGGGGAACCGGGTCTCGGTCCTGGAGGGTCGGAGGAATCTAGCCCTCTCCGGTGGGGTGGTCAAGCGATCCGGCCCCCCTTCTTCTGGGGCCCGCCCCCGGGAGCAGGGCCAGGAGGAGGGCCAGCAGGGCCGCGACGGGCAGGATGGCCCACCCCCAGGCCACGCAGTGCGGCGTCGGAGCGCCCTCCCGCAGCGGCAGGTCCACCCCCCACCAGGCCTCGGCGGCCGGCTCCGGGCCCCGAACCATCCCGCCGTCGGGGTGGACCAGCACGGTGGTCCCGGAGTTGGTCACCCGCAGCACGTCGCGTCCGGTCTCGGCGGCCCGCAGCCGCGTCGCCGCCAGCATCTGGTCCATCTCGCGGCTGGCCTCGCCGTACCAGGCCTCGTTGGAGAGCACCAGGAAGGCCGCCGCCCCGCGCGTCGCCTGGTCGCGGAAGACCTCCTCGAACACGTTCTCCCAGCAGGTCGCGACCCCGAGCGGCGGCAGGCCCGGCGCCTCGAGCGGCCCCTCGTCGTCGGGACGGACGAAGTCGGGGCGCAACCCGGAGGCGGTCTGGATCAGGTCCACCAGGGACCGCGCGAAGGGCACCGCCCCCCATAGCGGCAGGCGCTCACCGAAGGGGACCAGCTCGCGCTTGGCGACGTGGGCCCGCAGCCGTCCCTCGCGATCGAAGAGCAGGGTCTGGGACGAACGCGGCGACAGCCCGTCCGCGTCGTCGTCCGCCTCGGGGGTGAAGAAGTGGGCCCCGGTCACGAAGAAGGCGTCTTCAGGGGCCAGGGCCAGGACGCGCGCGGCGAAGGTGCGCTGGAACTCGAGCGCCTCGGCGAAGTCCTGCCCGGTGTCGCCGATGCCCGGGAACCAGCGCCGGAGGGTGCCCGCAGCCCCCTCCGGCGCCGCCGGCAGGGGCCACATGGTCTCGGACCAGGCGACCAGGTCGGGACGCTCGCCGGCCCGCAGCGCCGCGTCGGTGAGGTCGAGCTGGCGCCGGTACAGCTCGAGTCCGTCGAGGGCGTGCTTGTCGTCCACCCGGATGGACGGCTGGACCGCGAGCACGCGGAGGCTGCCGGTCGGCTCGCTCGGCCGGGTCGCCGCGGCGCCGAGGAGCGCGCCGAGGAACGGCGCCGGGAGCAGGACGGCGAGGGCCGGCCGGCGGCGGGCCCGGACCGCGACGGCGAGTTCGGCGACGGCGGCGGCGGCCAGCGCCACCAACAGGACCAGGCCGCCCTCGCCGCCGGCCGAGGCCAAGGACAGGAGCGGGCCGTCGGCCAGGGGCCAGGCCAGGCTGGCCCAGGGAACGCCGCCGGCTCCGATCAGGAAGAAGCGCATCCGGATCCAGGCGGCGGCGGCGAGGGCGAGGGCGCCGGCCAGCGCCCAGGGCAGACGACGCGCGAGGCGGCGGGCGAGGAAACCCTCGACCACACCCATCCAGGCCATCAGGAAGGCGGCGACGGCGAGGGCGGCGGGGTGGACGTGGGCGAGGAACGAGAACGCGAACGACCACCAGCCGAGCCCGTGGAGGAAGTCCCAGCCCCAACCCCGCCCGGTGCGCCACGACAGGATGCGCAGGGCGGCGGCGAGGAGGACCAGGGCCGCGGAATCGAGCCACCCTGGTTGGGCCAGGCCGCGCAGCACGCCGGAGACCGCGAACAGGAGGAAGGCCGGGATCAACGCGGGGCGGGGGCGAAGGTGGGAAGGAGGACGGGGGGCGGCAGCGGCTGCCACAGGACCGCCCCGCCGGCGGCGACCTCGCTGCGCGGGGGCAGGTGGAGGAGGGCGTCGGCCCCGGCCAGGGCGGTCCAGTCGCCGCTCCCGGTCCAGCCGAGCGGACGGACGCGCGGCGGCGCGCCGTCGCACGCCTCGAGACGGGCCGGCCGCCACAGGGGCCGCGCGCCGGAGCGGACGGGCGCCGCGGCCGTGCCGGGCAGGTGCGGCGTGGGCAGGGGGACGTCGGCCTCGCCGCCGAGGACGCGGAGCAGCGGGACGCCGAGGAGGGCGAAGACGACGAAGGCCGACACCGGGTTGCCAGGGAGGCCGAGCACCCAGGGACCGTCGGCGCCGCGACGGCCGAGCCAGACCGGCTTGCCGGGCTGGATGCGGACGCGGTGGAACAGCGGCTCCACGCCGAGCCGCGGCAGGAGCCGCGGCAGGTGGTCGTGGTCGCCCATCGAGACGCCGCCGACCGTGACCACGAGGTCGGCCGCGGCGAGGGCGGCCTCCAGCGCGGCGGCGAGCGCGGCCGGGTCGTCGGCGACCAGCCGCGAGGAGACGGGCGCGGCGCCGGCCGCGAGCGCGAGGGCGCCGAGGGCGGGGCGGTTGGCGTCACGCACCTGCTCGACCCGCGGCGTCTCGGTCCAGGGCACCACTTCGTCGCCGGTGGCGACGACGGCGAGCCGCGGACGCGCGAAGACCGGAACCGGATCCGCTCCGCATCCGGCGAGGACGGCGAGTTCGCCGGCGCCGATGCGCCGGCCCGCGGCGAGGACCTCGGCGCCGGCGCGCCCGAGCTCGCCGGCGGCGCGAACGTGCTCACCAGGACGCGGCGCGGCCTCGGGAACGACGCGTCCCTCCGCATCGCGGCGCACCCGTTCGCGCGGCACCACGCAATCGGCGCCGGCCGGGACCAGGCCGCCGGTCATCACCCGCACGCAGTCGCCGCGCTCGAGCGCTGGGGCGGCGGCGCGCCCGGCCGGCGCTGCGCCGACCTCGCGGCGGGGCGCGGCGCCCTCGGCGCTCCGCATCGCGAAGCCGTCCATCGCCGAGCGCGGCCACGGCGGCTCGTCGCGGTCGAGGCGGGCCGGCGCGACGAGCACCCGCCCCGCGGCCGCCGCCAGCGGCACCGTCGTGGTCCCGCACCGTGGGCCCCACCGCGCCCGCAGGCGGGCGGCGGCCTCCTCCAAGGGAATCGGGTCGGGCAGCGCGGGGCCGCGCGCGGGCATCGTCTCCGGAGGCGCCACGCGGGGATGATAGGCGCGGCCCGTCTCGGACGCCTTCGACGTCGTCGCGACATGCGACCAACGACGGCCCGGGCGCAGCGTAGGCCTTCCCACCGCTCCCCCGGCTTCCGCCTATCCTGCCTCCGCATGCCGCCCCGCGTCCCCCCCACCCTCCTCGTCCTCCTCGTCCTCTGCGGCGCGCCCCTGCTCCCGGGCTGCCAGCGGCCCGGCGCCGACGACGCGGCGGACGACGCAGCGACGGCGAACGTCGCCCTGGAGGAGGAACCGCTCCTGGTCCGCGCCGCAGCCGTGGCGCGCGGCCCGATCGAGTCGCGGGTCCGCTCCACTGCCAACGTGGTCTCGCTCGACGTGGTGGACGTGGTGCCCGAGCGTACCGACCCGGTGGTCGCGATCTTCGTCGAGCAAGGAGACTCCGTCGTCGCGGGGCAGGAGCTGGCGCGGCTGCGTACCGACGACGCGGAACTCGCGCTCCACGAAGCGGAGGTACGGCTGATGGAGGCCCAGGCCGAACTGGCCCGCGCCCAGCGCGACCACGACCGCAACCAGCGCCTCTACGCCGAGGCCCAGGCCGGCGGGGCGCGGCTGATCTCGGAACGCGAGCTCGAGACCAGTCAGCAGGCGCTCGAGACCGCCCGCGCCGCGGCCGCCGCGGCCCAGGTCGCGCTCGAGCGCGCCCGCCACGAACTGGAGCACTGCACCCTGCGCAGCCCGATCGCCGGGGTGGTGGCGGAGCGCGACCTGTCGCTCGGCGACATGGCGACCATCGGTCAGCGCGCCTTCCAGATCGTGGACCTCGACCACCCCAAGGTGGTCCTCTACCGACCGCAGCGCGAGTTGCCGCTGCTCCGGGTCGGCCAGGAGTTGGTGGCGACCAGCGAGGCCCTGCCCGGATGCCGCATTCCCGGCCGCATCGAGCGGATCTCGCCGGTGATCGACCCCGACACCGGCACCTTCGAGGTCACCGCGGCCCTGGAGCCGCCGGCGGAGCGCACCCTGCCCGTCGGCCTCCTGGTCGAGGTGGACCTGGTGCTGGAGCGCCACGAGGACGCCCTGCTGGTGCCCAAGGAAGCGCTGGTCCACGACGGCGACGAGGTCGCGGTGTTCGTGGTACGGGACGGCCGGGCGCACCGCGTCGTCCTCCGCCCCGGCTTCGAGGACGCCGAGCACATCGAGGCCCTGCCCGGGACCGACCTGCGCGAGGGCGAACTCGTGGTCGTGATCGGCACCGACCGACTGCACGACGGCGACCCCGTGGAAGTGGCGGGCGAGGAATGAGCGCATCGCAGGACGGACACGGCGGCCTCCTCGCCCTCGGCGTGCGGCGCCCGATCGGCGTCGGCATGGTCGTCGCCGCGGCGGTGGTCTTCGGCGTGGTCGCGCTCGGCAAGCTGCACCAGGACCTGCTGCCGCCGATCCAGTACCCCTCGCTGACGGTCCGCACCGCCTACCCCGGCGCCGCACCCGAAGACGTGGAGGAGCGTGTCACCGACCGGCTCGAAGACGTCCTGTCCACGGTCGGCGGCCTGGTCGCGCTGCGCAGCTCCTCGCGCGCCGAGGTCTCCGAGATCGTGATGCAGTTCCAGTGGGGCGAGGACCTGCCGCTGCTGGTCCAGGACGTCCGCGAGCGCATGGATCGGGTGTTCCTGCCGCCGGGGGTGGACGACCCCCTCATCCTGCGCTACGACCCCAACCTCGACCCGGTGATGCGCATCGCGGTCAGCGGCGGCGACGACCTGGTGCGGCTGCGCGACCTCGCCGAGTCGGAGATCGAGCGCGGCCTGGAGGGTCTGCCCGGGGTCGCTGCGGTGCGGGTGCAGGCCGGCATGGAGGACGAGGTCGAGGTGCTCTTCGACCCCCAACGACTGGCCCAGCTGGACCTGACCCCTGAAGTGGTGCTGCAACGGCTGCGCGAGGAGAACCTGAACGTCCCCGGCGGCACCGTGGAAGAGGGCGCGTTCGAGTACGTGGTGCGCACCCTGAACGAGTTCCGCACCCTGGACGAGATCCGTGAGCTGCCGCTCCAGACGCGCGGCGAGCGGGTGCTCCACCTGCGCGACGTCGCCGAGGTGCGACGCTTCCACAAGGAGCGCGACCGCATCCTGCGGGTCGGTGGCGCCGAAGCGGTGGAGGTCGCCATCTACCGCGAGGCCGGGGCCAACCTGGTGGCGGTGGCCGACGCCGTGCGGGCCCGGCTCTGGGGCGCCCGGCGCGGGGCCGAGGCGGCCGAGGCGACCGCTGCGTCGAACGATGGCGGACGACGGCGCGGTCCGAAACCGATCGTCGAGCGCCTGCCCGACGACGTCCGGGTCACCCTGCTCTCGGACCAGTCCGACTTCGTCCGCGGCGCCATCGCCGACGTGCGCCAGGCCGCGGTCCTCGGCGGCGCCTTCGCCGTCGCGGTCTGCTACTTCTTCCTGCGCCGTTGGGGCTCGACCCTGGTCATCGGGCTCGCGGTGCCGGTCTCCATCGTCGCCACCTTCGGTGCGATGCTGCTCGCCGGCGTCTCGCTGAACATCATGTCGCTCGGCGGCCTGGCGCTGGGAGTCGGCATGCTCGTGGACAACGCCATCGTGGTCCTGGAGAGCATCACCCGACGGCGCGAGCTCGGCGACCCACCGCTCACCGCCGCCATCAACGGGGTGCGCGAGGTCGGCGGCGCGGTCACGGCGAGCACGCTGACCACGGTCGCGGTGTTCGCGCCAATCGTCTTCGTCGAGGGCATCGCCGGCCAGACCTTCGGCGACCAGGCGCTGACCGTCGTGGCCTCGCTCTCGATCTCGCTGGCGGTCGCGCTGTTCTTCGTCCCCGGCCTGGCGGCGCGACTCGGCGGCGACGCCCCTCCCCCGCGACGCCTCGCCGCCGGCCTCCTCCCCCACCTGCGCGCGCCGCGCCGCCTGTTCGCCGGCGGCCACGTCCTGGGTGGACGGACGGTGTGGGTCCTGGCCGTGGCCTCGGGAGCGGTCGGCGCCTGGCTCCTCCTCGCCTACCTCCCCGGAGCCGAGCGCGCCGCCCGCGCCGCCGCCGCAGCGGTCGCCGAGCCCCCGACGACGCCCGACGAGGTCGAACTCGCCGACGACGTCCTGATGCGGCTCGCGCTCTTGCGCCTCGCCGGACTGGCGCTCGTCGTCTTCCCGGTGATGACCTTCGGCCAGCCGGTCTTCCTGGCGCTCGGCCGCCTCCTCTCCGACCTGGTCGGCCTGGTCGCAGTGGCCGCCACCGCCCTGTTCGCCGGCCTGCTCGGCCTGCTGTGGCTGGTCCTGTGGCCGGCGACCCGGCTCTTCCAGGCCACGGTGGCGGCGCTCACCGACCACCTCTATCCCCGCCTGCTGCGCGGCGCGCTGCGCATCGCGCCGCTGGTCCTGTTCGCCGGCGTACTCGCCGGGGCCTGGGCGTGGCGCGCCGGCGGGGACCTCGGCAGCGAACTCCTGCCCGAGGTACTGCAAGGCGAGTTCCGGGCCGAACTCCGCTTCCCCCCCGGAACGCCCCTGGCGGTCACCGACCGGTGGGCCGGCGCGCTGGAGCGGCGCATCCGCGAGCTGCCCTTCGTCGAGGCGACCGCGGTCAGCGCCGGCACCGACCGCGAGACCGTGTCCAACCGTGAGTCGGGACCGCATGTCGCCGAGATCCTGGTGCGCGTGGCTCCGGACGCCGCCGAGCGCCGCACGGTGGAACTGCAGGTGGAGCGCGAGGTGCGGGCGATCCTCGAGTCGGCCCCGGAACTGGCGCGCTACGAGATCCGGAGGCCGACGCTGATGAGCATCGAGGCGCCGCTCGAGATCGAGCTGCTCGGCGAGGACCTCGCCGTCCTGGCCGAGGCCGCCGTCCCCGTGGAGGAAGCCCTGCGCCGGGTGCCGGGGCTGACCGACCTGCGGAGCTCGCTGCGGCGCGGCAACCCCGAGGTGCGGATCACCCTGGACCGGGAACAGCTGGCGCGCCACGGCCTGGTCGCGCAGGAGGTCGCGAACCGGCTGCGGCTCGCCGTCGAGGGCGAGGCCGCCACCACCTTCCCCGGCCAGGACGAGCGCATCGACGTCCGGGTGCGCGCCGACCTTTCGAGGCTGCAGCGGGTGGCGCAACTGCGCGACCTGCCGGTCAACCCCGGGGCCGACCGGCCGCTTCCGCTCGGTGCGGTCGCCGACTTCACCGTCCAGGACGGGCCGAGCGACATCCGTCACGTGGACAGCCGCCGGGCCGTGGTGTTCTCGGCGTCTCCGGCCGGCTTCGACCTCGGCGCGACCACCCGTGCGGTGGAGGAAGCCCTGGCCGAGGTCCCGCTGCCGCCCGGGGTCGAGGTCCGCCTCGCCGGGCAGAGCCGCGAGATGCAGGGATCGCTCCGTTCGTTGGCGATGGCGCTCGCGCTCGCGGTGTTCCTGGTCTACGCCGTGATGGCGGCTCAGTTCGAGTCGCTGCTGCAGCCCTTCCTGATCCTGTTCGCGGTGCCCCTGGCCGGAGTCGGTGCCATCGCGGTCCTTCTCGCGACCGGCACCCCGCTGTCGGTGATCGCACTGCTGGGGGCAGTGATCCTCGCCGGCATCGTGGTGAACAACGCCATCGTGCTGGTGGACCGCATCAACCAGAACCGCCGCCGGGGCCTGGCCGTGCCCGAAGCCATCGTCGAGGCCGGCACGGCGCGGTTGCGCCCCATCCTGATGACCACGGTGACCACCGTGCTCGGGATGCTGCCGCTGACCGGATGGCTGCCGTTCCTCGGCGGCACCGACGGCATCGAGCTGCGGGCGCCGATGGCGATGGTGGTCATCGCCGGCCTGCTGTCCTCCACCCTCCTGACCCTGGTGGTCGTGCCCTGCGGCTACCTGCTGCTGGCCCGACGACTCGGCGGCGGCGGGCGCAGCGAGGCCGCTGCAGCCGCGGAGTCCGTCCCTCCGTCGTCGTGAGCGAACCCCCTCCCCCTTCGGCCCTGGTCCGCTTCTTCGAGCGGCTGGTGTCGCGCCCGGTGGCGGTGGCCATGCTCACCATTGCGCTGCTGGGCATGGGGCTGATCGCGGCGGCGCGGATCCCCATCCAGCTGATCCCGAACGGCTTCCAGGACGATTCCATCAGCGTCTCCGCCGAGTGGCCCGGCGCCAACCCGACCGAGATCGAGCGCCGCATCCTCAAGCCGCTGGAACGCGAGCTGCGCTCGGTACAGGGGTTGGAAGACCTCTACGCCGTGGCCCGGAACGGCTCGGCCTCGTTGGAGCTCGTGTTCCCGGGCAACCTCGACATGGACCAGGTCTACGCCGAGGTCGCCGACCGGGTCGAGCGGGCGCGCTCCCAGCTGCCGGCGGAGGTGGACCGCATCCTGTTGCGCAAGGGCGACCCGAGCGCGATGCCGGTGATGTTCCTCGGCATCTCGGTCCCCGAGGAGATGGACTGGGAGCGGGCCCAGGACCTGTTCGCCAACGTCCTGGTGCCGCGACTCGAGGCGGTGGACGGCGTTGCCGAGGCCCGCCCCTGGGGCGTGATGCCCCAGTCGGTCCGGATCTGGCTCGACGAGGAGCGGGTGCTGGCCCAGCGGGTGGACGTGCGCGACCTGGTGACGCGGCTTCAGGGCGACAACGTGTCCAGTCCGGTCGGCGACCTGGACGACGGAGGCTCACGCTACATCCTGCGGGTGGACTCGCGCTTCGACTCGTTGGAGGAGATCGAGGACTTCCCGGTGCGCCCTGGACTCGCCATCCGCGACGTCGGTCGCGTCGAAATGGTGCGCAGCGCGCCCGAGTTCTGGTTCCGCTTCGAGGGCGACACGGCGATCTCGGTCTCCATCACCAAGGAGAGCTCGGCCAACACCTTCGCCTTGACGAAGAGACTGCGGCGGCTGATCGAGGAAGAGCTGCCGCGGGACCCGGTGCTCGGCGCCTTCGGCTACCTGATCTACTTCGACCAGGGCCGGATGATCGGTGCGTCGCTGGCCGACCTGGTCCGGGACGCAGCCTACGGCGGCCTGATCGCGCTGGCGGTCCTCTTCCTGTTCCTGCGCCGACTGTCGGACACGCTGTTGATCACCTTGAGCATCCCGATGGCGGTGCTCCTCACCCTGGCGTATCTCTACTTCAGCGGCGGCTCTCTCAACCTGTTGACGATGATGGGCATCGCGATCAGCGTCGGGATGCTGGTGGACAACTCGGTGGTGATCGTCGAGAGCATCATCAAGAAGCGCGAAGAAGGCGCCCCCCCGTTCCGCGCCGCCACCCGCGGCCCCGCCGAGATGATGCTCGCCATCGTCACTGCAACGGCGACCACCATCGCCGTGTTCCTGCCGTTCATGTTCCTGTCCGAGGACCGCAACGCGCAGGTCATGTCGCGGGCCATCGGCGGCCCGCTGTGCGTTTCGCTGGCCTTCGCGCTGCTGCTCGCAGTCGTGGTCGCGCCGACCGCCTCCAACGCGATGCTGAAGCGGGCGCGCCGGGCGCAGTCCGCCGTCGCCCCGCGGACCCCGCGGCTACGGCGCGCCTTCGGCGCGCTCGCCGGCTGGTCGGTGCGCAATCGCTTCCCAGCGGCGCTGCTCGCCCTGCTGGTGCTCTCCACCTGGCCGCTGACCTGCATCGGTACCGGCTTCACCGACCGCGCCGCCGGCATGGGCGGTCAGGAACGGGTGGACTTCGACATCCTCGTCGGCGGCGGGCTGGCCGCCGCGGCGGCCGAGGTCGAGGCGATCGAGGAACCGCTGCGCTCGGACGAGTTCGCCGAGCGCTTCCCCGACATCGCGTGGGGCACGGGGTTCGGAGAACGGTCCGGTCAACTGATGCTGTGGCCGGAGACCACGCTCAAACCGGATCGGCGCGAGGAGTTGATGACCTGGCTGGAGGAACACCTGCCGCGGCGCCCCGGCCTGGAGTACCACTTCGGCGGCGGCTCGGGGGCGCGCGGCCGGACCGACCAGGAGTGGACGCGGGTGCGCATCGAGGGCCCCGACAGCGACGAGGTCGCGCGCCTCCTGGCCCGGGTCCGAGAGGCCGCCGAGCGCAGCCCCGACTTCGTCGAGGTCAGCAAGGGGGAGGACCTGGCGCGGGAGGTGACCGTCCGCCTCGACCGCGAACGAATGTCGCGCCTCGGCATCCCGAGCCAGGCGGTGCTCGGCAACATCGAGTGGAACCTGCGCGGTTTCATGGTCTCGCGCTATCAGCAGCCGCACGCCGACGTCCCCATCGTGCTCGAGTACGACCAGCCCGAGGACCCCAGTCGCGAGGACCTCGTCGAGATGGCCATCGGCACCGCGGCCGGCATGGTGCCGCTGGCCACCCTGGCCGAGTTCTCCGCCTCGCGCGCGCCGAGTCGGGTGGTGCGGCGCAACGGCGTCACCAGCGATTCGCTGGGCCTGCGGACCCGCGAGAAGGACATGAAGAAGGTCCACGCTTCCCTGGCCGCGCTCATGGCCGAGGTGGAGTTCCCCGAGGGCTACCACTGGGAGCAGGAGGGGGGCTGGAACGAGTTCCAGGACCAGATGGCCGACCTGTTCCGCGGCCTGGCCCTCGCCGTCGCCCTCGTCTTCCTCCTGATGGGGGTCCTGTTCGACTCCTTGATCCTGCCGCTCTGCGCCATCCTCACCGTTCCCTTCGGCATCCTCGGCGCGCGCTGGGCCTACCTCTTGACCGACACTCCGATCGGGATGCTCGAGACCATCGCCCTGGCGGTGGTCGCCGGCGTGGTGGTCAACAACGGCATCGTGCTCATCGACCGCATCCTCCATCTCGAGGGCTCCGGCATGGCGCGCGCCGAGGCCGTGGTCCAGGCGGTCCGCGACCGCCTGCGCCCGGTGGTGATGACGACCCTGACCACGGTGTGCGGATTGCTCCCGATCGCGCTGTCGGAGCCGAGCGGTGAGGGCTTCTCGTTCCAGGGGCTGGCCATCGGGGTCATCGGCGGCATCACCGCCTCGACCTTCTTCACGCTGTGGACGGTCCCCCTCTCCTACTCGCTCATGCGCAGCCTCGGCGAGACCATCGGCGCCTGGTTCCGCCCGGTGCGGACCGTCCGATGACGGCGGCGGTGCCCCGGCCGCCGGTCGGGTACAATCCCGCCCCGCGATGGACCCGCTCCTTCCCCCGACCTCGGCCGAGGGCCGCTACGGCGTCGCCGTCGCTCGCTTCCACGACGACGTGACCTCATCCCTGCTGGACGGGGCCCGCGCCGCCTTCGCCGACGCCGGCGTCGGGCCGGACCGCCTCGAGGTGGTCGAGGTGCCGGGCGCCTTCGAGCTGCCCTTCGCCTGCCGCCTCTTGAGCGAACGTCCCGGCGTCGAGGCGGTGGTCGCCCTGGGCTGCGTGGTCCGCGGGGAGACCCCCCACTTCGACTTCGTCGCCGGCGAGTGCTGCCGCGGCATCATGGAACTCAACCTGCGCGGTCCGGTCCCGGTGGTCCTCGGCGTCCTGACCACCGAGACCAAGGCCCAGGCGCTGCACCGCGCCAGTCGCGAGGCGCTGCGCGACAGCGCCGAGGTCAAGCACGCCGACCGGGCGCCCGGCGCGTCCAACAAAGGATGGGAAGCGGCGCGCACCGCGCTGGCCATGGCCGCCTTGCGCGCCCCTGCGGCGGGAGGCGGCCGATGAACCAGCCCGCCCCCCCGCCGCGCCGACGCACCCGCGCCCGGGAGTTGGCGTTGCAGTTCCTCTACATGCACGAGATGCGCGGCGCCGAGGCCTTCGAGGAGCTCGACCCCTTCCTGGAGCGTCACGCCCGGGGCGGCGACCGCAAGCGGCGTCGAGAGGTCCTCGACTACACCCGCGACCTCTGCGAGGGCGTCGCGCGGCACCGCGCCGACATCGACGACTGGATCGAGGCCATCGCCGAGAACTGGCGGCTGGCGCGGATGGCCGCGGTGGACCGCAACGTCCTGCGCTTGGCCGCGTACGAGCTCCTGCATCGGCCCGACGTCCCCTACAAGGTGGTCCTCAACGAGGCCATCGAGCTCGCCAAGCGGTTCTCGACCGCCCAGAGCGGGGCCTTCGTCAACGGCATCCTGGACCGGATGTGGGCGCTCATCGACCTCAAGCGCGAGGGGGAGGAGGCGCCTCCGCCGCCCAGCCCCGAGGAGGTGGAACGGGTGCGGCGGCGCGGACGGGGGGCCTCCGGTCCGGGTGTCGGCGCCGGCGCCGACGGCACCGGAAGCGAGGATGCCGGACCGTCGGCGCCGGGCGCGACCGTCCGACCCCCGGTACCCGTCCCGCGGCCGCGGCGCCGGCGCGAGGAAGCCCCCTGACCCGCAACACCCAGGACGCCATGGTCTTCGCCCGACTCCGCCACGGCCTCGGCCGCACCCGCAACCGCATCGCGCACGCGCTGCGCCGCCTCGGCGGCGACCAGAGCACGGAGGAGACCCTCGAGACCCTCGAGGAGATCCTCTACACGGCCGACGTCGGCCCGCTCTCCGAGCGGCTCCTCGAGGAGGCCGAAGCCGAGCTGAAGAGCGGCGCGCTGGCCCATCCCCGTGAGCTCCCGGCGTGGCTGGAGCAGCGGCTCGCCGCCGCGGTCCGGGGGCCGGAGGACGGACGTCCGCTGCCGCCGGCGGAGCATCGTCCGACGGTGACCCTGGTCGTCGGCGTCAACGGCAGCGGCAAGACGACCTCGGTGGCCAAACTGGTCCATTGGCTCCAGGGCCAGGGGCGTTCGGTGCTGGTCGCAGCCGGCGACACCTTCCGCGCCGCCGCCGTGGAGCAGCTCGGCGTCTGGTGCGAACGCGCCGGGGTACCGATGGTGCGCGGCGCCGAAGGCGCCGACCCCGCCGCCGTCGCCCACGACGCGGCCCAGGCCGCCAAGGCCCGGGGGGTGGACGACCTGGTCGTGGACACCGCCGGGCGGCTCCACACCCAGAAGAACCTGATGGCCGAGCTCGAGAAGGTGAGCCGCATCCTCGGCCGCCAGGTGGAGGGTGCGCCGCACCACGTGCTGCTGGTCCTCGACGCCACCACCGGGCAGAACGCCCTGCAGCAGGCGCGACGCTTCCTCGAGTCGGTCCCCGTCACCGGCGCCTTCCTGACCAAGCTCGACGGCACCGCCAAGGGCGGCGCCACCCTCGCGGTCGGCGAGGAGCTCGGCATCCCGGTCCTGTTCGTCGGCGTCGGCGAAGGCCTGGAGGACCTCGAGGTCTTCGACCCGGCCGAGTTCGCCGCCGCCCTGCTGGCCCCGCGCAACGAGCCTGCGGAGACTTGAGCGAGGCGCCGCTCCGCGAGGCCCCTGCGCGCCTGGCCACGGCGGCGCTGGCGTCGGCCGTGCTGGGGCCGCTGCTGGCCTGGCACCCTGGGGTCCTCGACGACGCCCGCCTGGACGGCGGCGTGCTCGGGCTGCTGGCCCTGGTTCCGCTGGTCCTGGCCACCCTGCGCGGCCCCGGCCCGGCCTGGGTCCCCGGCACCGGGGCCTTCCTCGCCGGCCTCGCGCTGGCCCTGGTCCCCCTCGCCGGCCGACCGGTGGCCGAGGTCGTCGGCGGACTCGCGGACCGCGCGCCGTTGCTCTCCGCCTGGGCGCTGGTCGCCGCGGCCGCCGCGCTGCGCCCGAACCCGCGGCGCCTCCTCGCGCCGCTGCTGTGGGGGGCGGCCGCGGTCAGCGCCGTGGCCTTCCTGGTCCGCTTCGTCGCCGACCCCTTCGGCTGGCTCCCCTACCCCGAGGCCCCCCCGGTGGCACCGTGGACCGCCGTCCCCCACGTCGGGGAGTTCGTGACCCCGCTGCTCGTCGCGTGGGCCGCGCTCCTCGCCCGCGAGGGGAACCGGCCGGCCTCCGCCGCGGGGGCCCGACGAGGCGCCGCCCTCCCGGCGACCCTGCTCGCCTTCCACGCCGGCTTCCTCGGTTCCCTGGCGGCCATCGTGTCGCTGGCCGTCGGTCTCGGATGGGTCGCCCTCCGCCGCCCCGAGGCCCGACGCGCCGCCGCCGGCATCGGCCTCGCCTTCCTGCTCGGGCTTGGCGCCGCCCGGCTGGCGCCCTCCGTCGAGGCGCCGAGCACGCCCGGTCTGGAGACGCCCGCCCTCCCCCCGAGCCTCGCGATCCGCGTCGCCCTGGCCGAGGCCGCCGCCCGCAAGGTCGCAGCGACACCGCTCGGCATCGGCCTCGGGCGCTTCGAGGCCGACTACCCCACGTGGCGTTCCCGCGAAGAGGCCAGGCTGACTTCCAACGACTGGCGGGACCGCAACTACCGCACGCCGAAGACGGTGCACGACGACCCCCTGCAGCTGCTCCTGGAGGCCGGCTGGTTCGGCGGCGCCCTGCTCCTCGCCGCCTTCCTGGTCGCGTGGCGTCGTGCCGCGCCGTGGTTCACCGCCCCGGCGCTGGCCTTCGGCGTCCACGTCGTGGTTCGCGCCCCCATCCTCGACGACCCTCCGGCGCTGGCCCTCCTCGCCGTCCTCCTGGGTGCGGCGCTGGCGGGCGCGCCCCGACCGCTGGGGACGCACGGGAGGCGGGCGACCGTCGTGGCCTGGGGGCTCGCCCTGTTCGGAGCCCTGCCGGGGCCGTCGCAGGTGGTGGGCGAGGTCGAGGTCGCCCGCGCGTTGCGTCCCGGAGTGGACTCGGCCGGTCTCCTGGCTCGGGCCACCCGGGCCCGTCCCTGGGACCCCCGAGCCTGGGAGATCCGGGCGCTCGGCTATATGGCCGCCGGCCGCTGGGACGCGGCCCGCAGGTGCCTGACCGCAGCGCTCACCCGCTCCCCGAACGGCGTCGCGGCCTGGACCGCAATGGCCCAACTCGAGATGAGCGACCCGGCGGGCGACCCGCTGGCGGCGCTGGCCGCATTGCGCCGCGCCGAGGCCCTGGCGGCCCACCACCCGGCCGTCCGAGACGCGCGCCGCCGCTGGCTCTCCGCCCACCTCGACGCCCTGGAAGAAGGCGCGGCCGAACGCGCCGCCGCCGGCGATCCCTCGGCCTCGGATTGGCTGCTCCTGGCCCGACTGGTCGAAGCCTGGCTGGCCGTGGTCGAAGACCACCCCGACGAGGCCCGCTCCGCCCTGTACCAGGCCGCCGCCTTCGGCGGCCCGGCACGAGCCCGCCTCGAGCGCCTCGCGACGCGGGAAGGACTCGACGAGGAGACGATGGAAGCGGTGGTGCGAACGCTGTACCCGGACTGGCCACGGGGCGTCGAGCGCCGCTGACCGGAAACTGGCCACGAAGAGTGTTCCATTTTCCACAGCCGAGCTGTGACCTTCGCGCACCGAGTGCGTCGTCCTGGGTACCGAGACCCAGGAGACCGCCACGATGCGCTTCGAACCACCCTTCTGCC
>Ga0256830_1000605_pt1 | contig 27642 bp, 21 predicted proteins | sample 128326metaG_FD_190537 | JGI IMG/M metagenome (GOLD analysis project Ga0256830, IMG submission 190537) | Hydrothermal vent microbial communities from Lau Basin, Pacific Ocean - 128-326 | ecosystem: Environmental > Aquatic > Marine > Hydrothermal vents | place: Pacific Ocean: Lau Basin | collected... | reverse complement strand
TCGGCAAGCTGGCACTCAAGGTGCGGGAAACACGGCTTTCTGCTGGAATGCCTGCCTGTGCAGTGATTGCGGCGCACAGGCCCCGCTGTGTGCATGATTGAAGGAGGTATAAATAAGAATGGCCGCCAAATGTGAAGTCTGCGGAAAGGGCCCGGTGACGGGCAACAACGTGAGCCACGCGCACAACAAGACCAGAAGAAGATGGAACCCTAACCTTCAGAAGGTCAAGGTCACGATGAACGGAAGGACGAAGACCGTCAGGGCATGCACCCGTTGCATACGCTCCGGTGCCGTGACCAAGGCTGCCTGATGTAACGGCTGCTAAGGGGTGTGCCGGATAGCGGACACGACCGTCCACCTTGCTCAAAAAAACCTCTCTATGCCTGCCCGTAAGGAGAGATAGCCCCGATTTCTTACTGCTCTACCTACTGCAGTGCATTTTGAAGCTCCCCGCGGCAATGCCTGCCTGTGCGTATCCGCACGCAGACAGGCACCAGCGGTGCGTCTTGTAAAGAAGACCGTCCCTTCTTTGGTAACCACATCCCCATACGGACGATGTAAGACGATATCAACCGCAAAAGAGACGCCCCTCTGCAACAGGCACCGTTTTAATACACATCCAGATTGGTGTCATCGCACCTTCTACGCCTCTTCAACCAGCGCCACGGCATCTATCTCCACAGCCGCCCCCTTGGGCAGACGACTCACCTCGACCGTAGCCCTTGCGGGGTACGGAGGGGAGAAAAACTCTCCGTACACTTTGTTCATCTCCTTGAAGATGGAGATATCCGTCATGTAGACGGTTGTCCTGACCACGTGATCAAAGCCGGCGCCAGCCGCCTCAAGGACAGCCCCGAGGTTCTCCAGGGCCCGCCTGGTCTGCTCGCCGACGCCCCCGTCTACAAGCTCTCCTGTTGAAGGATCGACAGGTATCTGGCCCGAAATGAACACAAGCCCCCCGGCCCTTACACCCTGGGAGTACGGCCCTATGGCAGAAGGCGCACCATCGCTCCTTATCTCTCTTTTTCTCATGAAGCACCTGCTGAGAGGCCCGGATGGAACGTCAGATCCCCACGAACCTCTTTGCGTCGCTCACCGTTATGTCGCTTCTTACCCTCTCGACCTTTATGACCTTCTTGACCTTCTGTATAGACCTCATGATACCCTTCAGATGCTCTATGCTCCTCACACCTATCTCAAAGGTGCACACAGCCCGGTTGTCCGGTGTGGTCCTTATCTCGGCGCTCGAAATGTTGGCATCCGCGTTCTTTATGGCGTTGCTCATCTCGGCAAGGAGCCCCTTTTCGTCCTTGCATATCACCTCTATCTTCACAGGCCTCGACACCTTGGCGTCCTTTTCCCACTCAACGTCGATCCTTCTTTCCTTGTCCACATCGATCATGTTCGGACAACCGCTCAAATGAACCGATACACCCTGCCCCTGTGTCACGAAACCGACTATGTCATCGCCGGGCAGCGGGTTACAGCACTTGGCGAACCTTACCAGCACGTCCTCCACACCCTTTATCAGCACCCCGGACTTGGGCCGCTTCGGCTGCCCCTTGAACCTCTGAAAGACATTACGCAGAGTGAAGCTCCTTTTCTGATCCCTGGCAGCAAGCTTCTTTGACGGAAGGAGCGTGGAAAGGACCTGGAGGACCGGGATCTTGCCGTAGCCGATGTTTACGAGCAGGTTGTCCACGCTGCCGAGCTTGAACTCCTCCCTGGCTATCCTCTCGATCTCCCCGGATCTTAGAAGCTTTGAAAAGTCGATATCGTACTTCTTGAAGACCTTTTCGCACATCTCCCTGCCTATCTCCAGGCTCTTCTCCCTCTCCTCGGTCTTTATCCACTGCCTTATCCGGGCCTTTGCCCTTGAGGTAACCACGAACTGGAGCCAGTCCCTGTTGGGTTTATGCTGGTTCGACGTGATGATCTCCACCACATCACCGTTGTTGAGCGGCTGCTTCAGTGGAACCAGCTTTCCGTTCACCTTCGCACCGGTGCACCTGTGTCCAACGTCCGTATGGATGTTGTAGGCGAAGTCCACCGGTGTCGCGCCTGCCGGGAAGACCTTTATGTCCCCCTTGGGCGTAAAGACAAAGACATCCTCGGGAAAGAGGTCGATCTTCAGTGTCTCGAGAAACTCGAAGGAGTCGGTAAGATCCCGCTGCCATTCCAGCAGTTGCCTGAGCCAGGAAAAGCTCTTGTCATGCTTGCTCATGGAGGCGTCGCCCTCCTTGTACTTCCAGTGCGCGGCCACCCCGTACTCAGCGACCCTGTGCATCTCCTCTGTCCGTATCTGTATCTCCATCCGTTCACCGTCGGGTCCCACGACCGTCGTATGCAGCGATTTGTACCCGTTCGACTTTGGGATGGCTATGTAATCCTTGAACCTTCCTGGCACCGGTTTCCATGCGGAATGCATAATACCGAGGGCTGCATAACAGTCCCTTACATGCGGCACAATGATCCTGAAGGCTATGATATCGTGGATGTTTTCGAACTCCACGTCCTGCTCCACCATCTTCCTGTAGATGCTGTAGAGGTGCTTGATCCTGCCGGTCACCTCGCCTTCTATCTCGAGCTCCTTGAGCTTGCCCTTTATGATATCCTGCACCTTGGATATGAAGGCCTCCCTCTTGCCCTTTTCCTTCAGGACGAGGGTCTCGAGCCAGCTGTACTTTTCCGGATCTAGGTACTTGAACGCCAGGTCCTCGAGCTCCACCTTGATCCACCCCATCCCGAGCCTGTGTGCAAGCGGGGCATAGATGTCAAGGGTTTCGCGGGCTATCTTGATCTGTTTCTGCGTGCCAAGTGCATCGAGGGTCCTCATGTTGTGAAGCCTGTCGGCGAGCTTTATCAGCACCACCCTCATGTCCTTCGCCATGGCGAGTATCATCTTGCGGAAGTTCTCCGCCTCACGATCCTCTTTCTTTTCGAAGGTGATACGCCCCAACTTGGTGAGCCCGTCCACGAGCACCGCCACCTCACCGCCGAAGAGCTCTTCAATCCTTTCGATCGTGGTATGCGTATCCTCTACGGTATCATGCAGGAGTCCGGTGGCCACCACGGAGGCGTCCATCTTCCAGTCGGCAAGGAGCAACGCAACCTCAAGGGGATGACACAGATAGGGCTCTCCGGACAGGCGGTTCTGGCCGTCGTGGGCCTTTGCGGAAAAGACATAAGCCCTTTTTATGATGTCCAGGTCAGCCGACGGGCTGTAGGATGCCACCTTATCGAGGATATCTTCGAGTCTGACCATGATAATACTAATTTAGCTTAAAACGCCTAAATTTTCAACAGAATACAGGAAAGGGCACCACGGCAACCCACCTATCGAATGACAAGTGAAGGTCCAGGTATCGTCGAATATCCATAACGCCTTCTTTATCTTGCCTAAGGACCTGAATTCTGTTATATTTCTCCTGTTATGCGCCTTCGCAGACTCCTCCTATACACACTGGCCTCCATATTCATTCTCCTGGTACTCGGGGGAGCGTTCTTCTACATCCTCTTCACAAAGGACCTGCCCACTGTAGAGGCCCTCGAGGAGTACCGTCCCAACCTCATAACAAAGGTATACGCACGCAACGGCGAGGTTATCGGCGAGTTCTATGTGGAGCGCAGGATCGTGGTTTCGCTACAGAGAATGCCCGAGCACCTCATCCAGGCATTCCTGGCCGCGGAGGATGCAAAGTTCTTCGAGCACAAGGGGATAGACTACCTGAGTATCATAAGGGCGTTCTACAAGAACCTGAGCGCGGGAAAGATAGTACAGGGCGGCTCGACCATAACCCAGCAGGTGGCAAAAAGCTTCTTCCTCACGCCGGAAAGAAGGCTATCGAGAAAGATCCGCGAGGCGATCCTCGCCTACAGGATAGAAAAGCGCCTCTCAAAGGAAGATATCCTCTACCTCTACCTGAACCAGATATACTTCGGCAACGGGGCCTACGGCGTGCAGGCCGCGGCGGAGACCTACTTCGGCAAGGACGTAAGCGAGCTCAGCATCGCAGAGTCAGCGCTCTTGGCCGGACTCCCAAAGGCGCCGAGCAGATACTCACCCTACCACAACCCAGAGCTTGCCAAGGCCCGCCAGGAGTTCGTCTTAACCAGGATGGTGGAAGAGCGGTTCATAACACGCAAGCAGGCCGAGGACGCCCTGAACGAGAACATCATCCTGAAACCAAAAAAACTCCGTACCCTCTGGGTGGGCCCCTACTTCACAGAGCATGTAAGGAGGTACATAGAGGAGAAGTACGGGGACACGCTCCTGTACAAGGGCGGACTTCACATATACACCACCATGGATGTGGAGCTTCAGAAGGCCGCCAACGAGGCCGTAAGCTACGGGCTGAGGGCCTATGACAAGAGAAGGGGCTACCGCGGTCCCGTAATGACCCTTGACTCGCCCGAGGATATCGAGGCCTTCATCAGGGAGGCCGAAAGAAGGCTCCTCAAGAGACCCATAGAAGTAGGAGGAATATACCAGGGGGTCGTAACCTCGCTTGATTCAAAGAGAAGGGTTATAAACGTCGCCATAGGAAACCGCCGCGGCATAATAAGGTACCCGGACTTCGCCTGGGCGAGGCTCTACAACCCCACCGGCGAGCCGGACGGAGGCAGCGTTGTAGATCCACTAAAACTTTTCAATCCCGGAGACGTCATCCAGGTAAAAGTAAAGTACCTTCCGGAGCCCACCCCTCCGGTGGAAGGTGTCGAAGAGGCGGAGGGAAGCGGCGGTGAAGTGAAACAGGAGCCCGTGGTACTGAGGCTCGAACAGGAGCCGCTTGCAGAGGCCGCACTCCTTGCCATGGAGCCGGAGACCGGCTTTGTAAGGGCCATGGTGGGTGGATCGAGCTTTGCCAAAACACAGTTCAACAGGGCGATACAGGCAAAACGCCAGCCCGGTTCGGCCTTCAAACCCATAATATACGCCGCGGCTCTGGATGCAGGCTACACCCCGGCCACCATCGTGGTGGATTCACCCATAGTCTTCGAGGAGACCGTGCAGCATGCAGCGGCCGAGGACGGCATGGAAGAGCCCCAGAAGTGGGAATGGAAGCCCAGGAACTTCGAGGAGAAGTTCCACGGCCCGACCACCGTAAGAGAGGCGCTCACAAAATCGAGGAACGTGGTCACGATAAAGATACTGAGGGATATCGGGGTGAGGCGGGCCATATCCTACGCACGTAAGCTGGGCATAGAGTCCCCGCTCGCCAACGATCTCTCACTCGCGCTCGGCTCCTCGGCTGTGACGCTTCTTGAGATGACCAGGGCGTACGCCACACTGGGAAACCTTGGTCTCAGACCCGAGCCTGTATTCATAACCAAGGTCCTCGACAGGTTCGGAAACGTCCTCGAGGAGAACGCTCCATCGGCAGAGGCGGTCCTGACTCCGCAAACCGCTTACATAATGACGAACCTGCTGCAGGGGGTCGTTGAGAACGGCACCGGTTGGAGGGCACGGGCGCTCAAGAGGCCCGTGGCGGGCAAGACCGGCACGACAAACAACCTGAACGACGCATGGTTCATAGGGTTTGTCCCTCGGCTCGCCGCAGGGGTTTGGGTGGGTTACGACAACGAACAGCCCCTCGGCAAGAACGAAACCGGCTCAAGGGCTGCGGCACCGATATGGGTCAGGTTCATGAAGAAGGCCCTTGATGGAGTGCCGCCCGAAAACTTCCCCATCCCTGACGGCGTGGAGTTCGCAAAGGTGGATCCAAAGACAGGGCTTCTGGCCAACCCCTCCACTGAAAACGCCGTCTTCGAGGTCTTCAAGGTCGGGACCACCCCGGTAAAGGTCTCACCGAGGAAAAACTTACCACATGGAGACAAGAACTTCTTCCTCATAGATGCGGGCGAGATACCGCCCGCGGAGGAACCGGTCGGTGTCGAAGACTCCTCCCCCGTGGAAGAACCACAACCGGCAACCACACTGCCCGAGGCGTTCTGAACGACCGAAGCGGTTAACGTATGCGTTATGCCGTCATATCCGACATCCATTCCAACATCGAGGCCCTTACCGCGGTACTTGAAAGGATAGACGCCATCGGGGTGGACAAAACCGTCTGCCTGGGCGATATAGTGGGCTACAACGCCGCTCCCAACGAATGCATAGACCTTGTCAGAAAGCTGGGTCTATCCTGCGTCATGGGCAACCACGACGCAAGGGCCTCCGGGCTCGAAGAACCCCATGACTTCAATCCCGCCGCAGCCGAGGCCATATACTGGACGAGGAAACAACTCACCGAAGAGAACAGGCTCTTTTTGCGCAAGCTGCCCCGCAGAACCGTCGTGGACGGCGCATTCCTGGCCGTGCACGGCTGGATAAACGATACCGACAGTTACATCCTCTCTGCAACCGACGCCTCGATCAACTTCAGACTCATGGAAAGGGAAAAGACCCCTCCCCTCACCTTCTTCGGGCACACGCACGTGAGGATAGCATACCTCGCCCGTAACGGCTGCGTTGAGACCAGCCTCGAGGAGACCATAACATTGAAAGAGGGTGTGATGTGCCTGGCCAACCCCGGAGGCGTGGGACAACCCAGGGACAGGGACCCCAGAGCCGCCTTCCTGGTATTCGATGCGGCGACACAGGAGATAAGTTTTTTTAGGACCGAATACGACATCGACTCGTGCAGGAGAAAGATACTCGGGGCCGGGCTTCCCGAGGTGCTCGCCGAGAGGCTTCTATACGGATGGTAGGGCAGGCATAAGTCCGAAACCGTCAAAAAAACGTCTTCATAACCGTCCGCCTATCCTCTGATTCGCTACATCAGTCAACCCCAAACCTAAAGAACAAAAAGAACAAGTTGACACCGTCCCAAAACATGATATAAAAAATCAGCACCACGATTGCGACCATATCATTGGAACGCTGACAGGGCAGGATGCCCCGTCCAGAGATGGAACGCAGTTACCATAGGGACCACGCAGAAAAGGACTATGGTCCTACTGACCTTGTGTCGGTGAGGCGCGCCATCGCCCTTTATACCGGGAAAGCACTTTCCTCGCAATGGTTGAGCGTACCGGGGTGCCGTATCGGTGTATCCCCGCCCTCAACAGATAGACGTACGCACTCACCACCGAAGCGAACGTGTGCTGTATCGGAAGCCTCCGGACAAGGCTAGGGCTGGAAATGGTCGAAGCGCCTGAACAGGCTGTGGATCTCCGATCCTCAATTCCAGCACAAGGCACATGATCATGTACCAGAACATTACGGGAGGTAAGGTATATGTCAAGGATCATCTTGCTTGCATTACTCGGTTGCGTGCTCTTTTCATGTTCGAGCGTCATGAACAGGGCGGCTCCGCTGGTGCTGCCGAACACCGCTAAGGTCGTGGTGCTGCCCTTTGAAAACCATACGGAGACCCCGATGGCCGGCCTCAGGGCCGCCTCCATGCTCGAAGGCGTACTGAGGGCACGAGGATACGCCGTGAAAGCGAGGTTCTGGCAATCCGGGGACAGGGATCTTGCACCGGCGGAGATAAGGGAGCTTTTAAAAAAGGCGCGAAGGAGCGGGGTTGCATACGCCTTCACCGGAGCCGTAAACGAGTTCAGGTATAAAACCGGTATAGACGGTGAGCCGGCGGTGAGTATCACCATGGTCATCTACAGCCTCGAAAAGGACGAAGTTGTCTGGAGTTCAACGGGCTCTGCCACGGGCTGGTCACATGAATCGCTCGGGACCATCGCTCAAAAACTGATGGACAAGCTCGTCAGATGAAAATAAAAACCTCGTTCTCTTCCCAAGAAGTCAGCCTCAAGGTATTGCTGGGAGAGATATTCGTCCTAACGGGCGGGCTTACCGTAGCGGGCTATTTGGTAAACCCGTCCGACCCGCTTTTGATAAGCAAGAATGTAAGCTACCTCTTGATCATCCTCATGGTCATCACCCTGTATTACGGGTTGGGTGCCGGTCTTGTAGCGCTGTCTGTCGCCATCCCTTTGGTCTACTACTGGTACGAGCCCTTTCCCGCGACCTACCTCCTGTGGCACCTGCTGCTCGTACTGATAATGGGGGAATTTCAATTCTACTGGAAGAAACAGACGGAAAAGGCGCGGCTGAAGGTGGACTACCTGGAGGACAAGCTGGATGACATGGCCAAGAGTTTCATCCTGCTTAAGACCTCACATGACCAGCTCGAAAGGAACTACCTCATAAGGCCCGTCAGCCTGAGGGGGATAATCTCAGGGATCAGGAAAACCCTTGCAGGGGGCGACAGAAGGCACGCATACGGTGTCTTGATGAGGCTTATAGCCGACAACTTCAACCTCGAGGAGGCGTCTCTTTACGGAAAGACCGGCAACACCTTTGAAAGGATCGCATCGGTCGGCAAAGACGTGCCGATGGAGTTGGACGATCCGCTGGTGCAGAAGGCCATCGAGGAAGGCAGGGTCTGCTACGTATCGATGCTGAACATGGAGGAAGAGAGGTCAAGGTACTTGGCGGTGGTGCCGGTGGTTGAAGAAGACGCAAAGGCGTTACTGCTCATAAAGGAGATGCCCTTCACATCCTTGAACAAGGACAACCTCTTTCTGTTCTACCTGTTGCTCTACTATCTGTACAAGGAGGAGACCGTACTAAAGGATATCCGGCCGCTGATGGCTGACTTCGACATCTTCCCGGCTGACTTCCTGAAGGAGGTAAAAAGACACCACGATCTTTACACCCATACCGGCGTAGAAAGTACCGTGGTGGTCTTTTACATAAGGGAGACCCCGCTGGAAACGGAGGTGGTCATAAGGGAGAACCTGAGGGCGCTCGACATGGCATGCAGGATCACCCTCGACGGGGGTATGGAAGCCTATGTCACCATCCTGCCCTTTGCAGGCCCCCAGGGGGCAGCGAGCTTCCTGGAGCGTATGAAAAAGAGGATGATAAGCTTCATGGGCATGGACCGGTTCGCAAGCAATGTAAACTACCGTGTGCTCAATCTAAAGGAGAGTCCGGACGAGGTGCTCCGGACCTGCCTCGACGTTTCCGGAGGAAAGGGATGAACGGCCTTCTCAACCTCCTGCACACGGCAAGGGAGACGGCCTTTTCATGGCCCCTGCCCTGGGGCCATCCCCTAACCGTCCTCGCCCTGGTCTCAGCCCATGCTGCGGCTGCATCCCTCGTCGCCCTGATACTCTGCCGCATGCTTCCTGAAAGGTACCGGGGGCAACGGGCCGACGGCTTCATCGTACTTTTCACCTTCGGATTCTCCACGTTCTTTCTTGGATACATCTCCGTGATACCGGTCTTCATATTGCTGTCGCGACAGAGGCCGAGCCGCCTTGTTCCGGCAGAGAGCATCTCAACCGCCGATATCATGGAAGAGGACCTGCGGCTCGGGGACAGAAGGTTCGGTGAAGGTGCTTTCACAAGGATACTCGAAACCAAAGAGGCGCCGGTTGAGCTGAAGCAGAGGGTATTTACCGGGCTTTCGGGCTTCGGGAGGCCGGATGCCTTCAGAATAATAAAGGCCGGCCTATCCAACCCGGCGGACGAGGTCAGGTTGTACGCCTTCGGCATCATGAGCAACGTGGAAAAGCAGTACACGGACAGGATACACACACTGAAGGAGGCGCTCAAAGCGGAGAAAAGCGGATACAAGAGGGCCGAGATACAGAGGGAACTGGCACAGGCCTACCATGACCTCGTCTACTTCAACATAGTCGACGAGGCGGTCAGGGAGGCCGCGCTGGACGAGGCCATACGTTGGGCCGAACTATCGCTCAGGGGAAACCCCTCCGATCCGGCCACATACGTGCTGCTCGGCAAGGCCTGCCTCAAGAAGAATCTCCACGACAAGGCGCTCTCCTACCTGGAAAAGGCACGCGAACTCGACGCGCCGGCTGCGAGGACCATACCCTACCTCGCCGAGATCTACTTCCGCAGGAAGGATTACAAGGCTGTAAAGGAACTATTCTCCCATATGGAGACCGAGGCTGTATTCAGCAACCAGTTGAAGGATATTATAGAGATATGGAAAGGAACGGGACAAAGGACATCGACGTTCTCATAATGGCGGAGGGTACGTACCCCTACATCAGCGGCGGTGTTTCAACCTGGATTCACCACCTCATCACGGGCCTGCCCGAATACCGCTTCGGAGTGGTATTCATAGGTGCAAGACCTGACGATTACGGAGAAAGAAAGTTTGAACTCCCAGCCAACCTCGTCCACCTCGAAAGCCACTTCATCTTCGATGACCGCGAAAGGCCGGCACCAACAGGGCACGACATGGACGAAGGGGCCCTGAGTAGGATACGGGAGCTCCACAAGTGGTTCAAGGAGAGGCATACAGAGGGGCTGCCGGGGGATCTGAGCTCCATGGAGTTCTACACGGCCTATCTGAAGGAGGAGGCGTTTCTTTACGGCAGGAACGCCTGGAGGTTCATAAAGGAGCTGTACTTCAATTACGACACGGAATCTCCGTTCGTGGATTACTTCTGGACGATCAGGAACGTTCATGCCCCGATATGGCGGCTTGCCGGTATCGCTGAGAGGGTTCCGCCACACAGGATCATACACAGTCCCTCCACCGGGTACGCAGGGTTCCTGGCCTCCCTTTTGAGACACGGCCGGAGGGGGCGTCTCATCCTCACCGAGCACGGCATATACACGAGAGAGAGAAAGATAGATCTCATGAACGCGGACTGGCTCGTTGACAGGAGGTTCTTCTTCCAAAAGAGGCATGGAGAGATGGAACACCTGAGGGAGATATGGATCAACTTCTTCGAAAGCATAGGAAGGTTCACCTATAATGCCGCAGACCTCATCATCTCCCTCTTTGACGGCGCAAGACAGATACAGATCGGCCTCGGGGCGGCCCCCGAGAAGACACGCACCATTCCGAACGGCGTGGACCTGAAGGCCCTCTCTAAGCTGAGAGTGGACAGAAAAGACGGTGTCCCGTGGGTGGTCACCCTCATAGGGAGGGTCGTCCCCATAAAGGACATCAAGACATTTATCAACGCCATGAAGGTGGTGGTCCAAAGCATGCCGGATGTGCAGGGATGGGTGGTGGGACCTACTGATGAAGATCCCGAGTACTACAGCGAATGCATAAGGCTGGTGGAGGCCCTCGGGTTGAGCGAAAGTGTCAGGTTCCTGGGGCGAAGGGACATCCACGAAGTATTGCCCGCCTCAGGCATAGTCACCCTCACCTCTGTAAGCGAGGGCATGCCGCTGGTGGTCATCGAGGCCTTTGCCGCGGGGGTCCCGGTTGTGACAACCGACGTGGGCTCCTGCAGGCAACTCATCCAAGGCGGGCCGGATGATGCCGACATCAGGATAGGGGCCGCCGGAGAGGTGACTCCCATAGCGAACCCCAGGGCGCTCGCCGTGGCATACATCCGGCTGCTCTCCGATGTGGAATACTGGAAGAGGTGCCGGGAGGCTGGAATAAAAAGGGTTGAATCATACTATACCATGGACAGGTTCATCGACGCCTACAGGGAGATATACAGGGACGAGACCGATGGCTGGAATAGGGTTTGAACTTAAAAGGATACTGCGCGACAGAAAACTGACCTCAGTCTTGAGGGCCTTCGGATACTCGGCCATGCTCAGCTCCGGGCCATACTTCATATCCATACTGAGCATCATCTTCTCCGGCTGGCTCGCCTACAGGTTCGTTGAAGACAAGGCCCTGGTGAGACAGTTCCAGGTGAGCGTAACATACCTGGTCGCATTCAGCCTGGTGTATGCGGGCTTTTCCCAGTTCGTTCTGTCAAGATACGTCTCCGACAGGATCTTCGAGAAAAGGTTCCAGGCCGTGCTGCCGAACTTCATGGGCGCCCTTGTTCTGAACATGCTGAGCGGATTCATCATCTGCGCGGTGTTCGTAATACTCGCGTTCAAGGGCACGGGAACACTCTACTCTATCTTGTTCCTCTTCACCTTCACCACGCTGTGCGGGGTATGGACGATCAACATACTTCTTACCAGCCTTAAGAGCTACAGGTACATACTCTACTCCTTCCTCGCGGGTTACGGGACATTTCTCGCATTGTCGTACCTCCTGGCAGGGTACGGACTCAGGGGGCTCATGTCGTCCTTTCTCACCGGCCAGGCCATACTGATAGTCATGCTCTCCGGCCACCTCATCAGCTCCTACAGGTCCGAGAAGATAGTGGACTTCGATTTTACAAGAAGCGACAGGATATACCCTTCCCTCATACTCACCGGCTTCCTCTACAATACGGGTGTATGGGCGGACAAGTTCGTATTCTGGTTCAACGAGGCGACGAGTGAAAGTATCATAGGTCCTCTGAGGGCATCCGTCATGTACGATATACCGGTCTTTCTCGCTTACCTGACAATAGCGCCTGGCATGGCATCGCTCTTTTTAAAGGTCGAAGGCGAGTTCGCCGAGGTTTACGACAGGTACTACAAGGCGGTCACCGAGGGAGCGACCCTCGATAGGCTCTACAGCATCGGAGATGAAATGGTGGACTCTGCGAGGACCATAATACTCGATGTCTTGAGGGTGCAGGCCATAGGGACGATCTTCGTCTTTCTCTTCGAACGGCTCATATTCAGGTTCTTCGGGCTCTCCCTACTGTACATACCGCTTTTCAATATCCTGAGCATAGGCACCTTTCTTCAGCTCATGCTCATGTCGATTCTGGCGCTTGCCTTCTACTTCGACAAACGAAGAGAAGCACTGATACTGAGCGGCGTCTTCTTTTTTCTGAACCTCGTCTTCAGCCAAGTATCGATATCACTCGGCCCCTATTACTACGGTTACGGGTTCGTACTGTCGCTCCTGGTCTCAAGCCTTTTGGGCGTCATATTCCTGAGGAGATTTTTCAATGAAGTCCATTATCAGACTTTCATGCTTCATTAGCATGGTGTTAATCGCCTTCCTCGCCGCTCCTCCATCCCGTGCGGGCAACGCCCCCGAGTGCGTGGCCCTCTTCTACGCAAAATCCCCCCCGGATGAGGCCCTTTACTTCTACGACTGGTTGATAGTCGATCCCGACACATTCTCCATGGGAAGGCTGCGGGAGAGGTTCTATATGGGCGAGAGGCGGGCAAGGCTTTTTGCGTACGTAAGTGTCGGAGAAAGGGGGCCGCACAGGGACCACTTCAAGGATGTTAAAAGGGAATGGGTGCTCGGAGAAAACAGGGCATGGGGGAGCCTCGTTGTGGACCTGAGAAACCCCGCCTACAGGCGGTTTCTGGTGGACAGTGTCATAACGCCCATCGTGAAACAGGGCTACGACGGACTGTTTCTCGACACGCTGGACTCATACAGGCTCGTCCTCGAAAAAGGCGACTGGAAGGGATACGAAGAGGCCGAGGTCCTCTTCATAAGTAAACTCAAGGAGCGCTTTCCAGAGATCATGATCATAGTGAACAGAGGCTTCGAGATCATGGACAGTATCCACCGCTATGTCGACGGTGTTCTGGCAGAAGGCCTGTTCCATGGACTTGACACCGAGGCCATGGATTACAGGAAAATGGACGGCGAGGAGACGCGATGGCTCACAGAGAGGCTTCGGAAGGTGAAAGAATACGGACTGCCTGTAATCGTTGTGGACTACGTGAGCCCGGGGAACAGGGGGCTTCAAAGGGATGTGGCACGTCGGATCTCTGAGCTCGGATTTCTCTCATACATAAGCGATTACAACCTCTCAACGATGGGCACCGGTAACTGCGAGCCCGTGCCGAGAAGGATTCTTCTCTTTTACAACTCCGACAGGCAGAAAGAAGAGTCGTTGACCGATATACACAGGTTCGTACAGTTGCCGCTGGAGTATCTAGGCTTTGTACCCGAGCTCAGGGACGTAAAAAAGGGGCCTCCCTGGGACTATATGACCGGTGCCTACGCGGGCGCGGTGATCTGGACCGGGGGGCTTGATGACTACCACGAATTCCACCAATGGATAACCAAGCGGATAGAAGAGGGGCTGAAGGTCTTTTTCCTTGACGGCTTCGGCTTCCCGGCGAAGAAGAGGCTCCTTGCCCCGCTCGGGATAAACATGCTCAAGGCCGGAGAGAAGAGACTCAGGCCGTTCAAGATAAAGAAAAGCATCCTGCCGTTCTTCGAGGTATCCCCTTCAGTGGATCCGACCGTCCCGCGGCTTTCTCCTGAAGAGGGTACACCGCTCCTCGTGGTCGAGGACGAGAACGGGGATGAATCTGTCCCCTTCGCCCTCACACCGTGGGGCGGTTACGCCCTCGACGGCGCATTGATAGTAAAGGGGTTCAACGCCTGGGCGTACGACCCCTTCGAGGTGTTCAAGATGGTCTTCGGTCCTGTGACGACCCCGGTACCGGATGTGACCACGGAAAACGGCAGGAGGATACTTACGGCCCACATAGACGGCGACAGTTTCTTCGGATACGCTGACTTCGACAGTAAGAGGCTCCTCGGCGAGGTCATAAGGGATGAGATACTCAAAAGGTTCGCGGTGCCTCACACTGTCGCCGTAATCGAAGGAGAGGTCGCCCCGTGGGGGCTTTACCCCGAAAGGTCCGCCAGGCTCGAAGAGGTGGCGAGATCCATATTCGCGATGGAGAACGTTGAGGCCGCATCCCACAGCTACAGCCATCCGTTCGTATGGAAGGCGCTGAGATCCGGCACAGAGGCCGCCACTGGGAAACGCTACATACTTCCCCTGCCCGGTTACAGGTTCGACCTCGAAAGGGAGATAAAGGGGTCGACCGAATACATAAACACAAGGCTTGCACCCAAGGGCAAAAGGCTCTCGGTCTTTCTATGGACCGGTGACTGCCAGCCACCCGAAGATGCGGTGAAGATGACCTACCGGCTCGGGATCTACAACGTAAACGGAGGGGACACGCAGATAACACGCTCAAGGCCGTTTTTGTTCTTCATCTCACCCATGGGTGTAAACAGGGGGCCCTACTTTCAGGTATACGCGCCTGTTCAGAACGAAAATCTCTATACTGGCCTCTGGACCGGGCCGTACTACGGGTACTCGAACGTAATCCAGACATTTGAGCTCACCGAAAGGCCGAGGCGGTTGAAACCCATCGGCATATACTACCACTTCTACTCCGGCCAGAAGATCGCATCCCTCAGGGCATTGAAGAAGGTTTACACATGGGCGCTCTCGCAGGAGACCAACCCCATGTTTCTTTCGGAGTATGCCGCCAGGGTGCACGGGTTCAGGGATATGGCCGTGGGCCGAATCAACGGTAAGCTTGCGGCAAGGGGCGGCGGCCGCATGAAGACACTGAAGATCGAAAAGGGCCGAGGCTACCCGGATCCGGTTCGTTCCAGGGGGGTGGTCGGGTACAGGGAGGCGGGCGAGGTCATATACATACACCTCGACGGGTCCGGAGATTACCGCGTAGCATTCACGGACAAGAGACGACCCGGGTTCAGGCTTATAGAGGCCAACGGACAGGTGGTCTTCCACAACAAGGGGAAAGGGCAGGTCTCCATAGGGCTTAAAGGCTACCTTCCGCTCGAATTCGCTGTAGAAGAGTCAGGGTGCGAGGTACACGTAAAAGGAGGCGGCTTTGAGCGAAGAAAGAAGAAAGGCGCGGTTACGGTTTACAGATTCAAGGACGCCGACGAAGCGGTCATTAGAGCAAGATGTAAGGGCCAGGTTTTTTGAATACAGGGAGCTTACCCTCCTGGTCCTGGTGATAGCCGCCTCGATGGTGCTCCTCTATCCTGGCTTCGGAATGGAGAGGCTGCTTCTCGCCGGTGAGGAGACCAATATCGATCTCAGCATCGCCTACCTGGAGAATCTCGTGCGGGTTAAGCCGGACAACAGGCTGAAGCTCATGCTCGCACGGAGGTTCATGACGGTCAATGATTACAAAAGGGCGGGCCGGCTTCTTAAGGAGGTTGCGGCATCAAGGACCGGCATGGAAGAAAACCCGGACTGGCTCCTCGTATCCTACAGGCTCGCCGTATCCCTCAGGGACTACGAGACGGCCCGGAACTACGCCCAGAGACTGGCTATCGCGGAAAAGGATCCTTCATGGTATGAAAAGGCGGCTGAGGCTGCACTGCACACGAACGATTACGCAAAGGCGATCGAATACCACGAAGCCGCCTTGCGTACCGAGAGCGACCACCGAAAGCGGTTCCCCTACTTCAGGGGTGCCGTTGAGGCAGCCCTATGGGGCGGGGATTACGGAATGGTGAAAAGACTCATATCCCTCTATGGGAAAGAGTTTTCAGTTGATGTGGAGATGGCGCAGTTCGTGCTCGCCTCGGCCCTGGCAACGGGTGACGTGTCGTTCGCAAGAACGGTCGCCCTCGTTATATTGACGAACCTCCAGAGTGAGAACACGTGGTAAGGAGTCTTATAACCGTTCTTGTAGGCATGGCCCTCCTCTGTAACGTACAGCCGGCCCTCGGCAAGAAGATGGATCGGGGGGAGACGGAAAAGGAGGCTAGGACCGGCGACAAGGAAGAGACTCTTCTGAGGCTGCTTCTTTCCACCTTTCTCGCCTCCGGTGACCTGAAAAACGCCTCGGTCGTGGCCGAAAAGGGTACCAGGCTCTTTCCAGAAGATCCTTACTGGTGGGAGAGGGTTGCGGAGATAAGTTCCTGGAGGGGCAGAAGCGACGATGCCCTCAGGGCATACATCACCGCGTACAGGCTCTCCGGCAAGGACACCCTCAGAAAGAAGGCCTTCTCTCTCGCCGTGGCGCTCAACAGGTTCGACCTTGCAAAGGAACTTATGGAAGAGGACATAGAGTCCGGCAAGGTGGACGACATTAAGAATATCCTGTTCGTATACGAGCAATCAGGAGACATAGACGCGCTGATCGCGGTGCTTGAGGGAATCATAGAGAAGGACCGGGACAGAAAGGTTGCGGGGCACCTTGCAAGGATCTACTTCTCTTACGGAAGGCCCGAAGACGCGGCCCGTATACTTCGAGAGACGGAGGAGACGTTCGGGCTCAAACCCGATGATGCGTTGTTCTACACCGAGGTCCTCTATTCTCTCAGGAGGTATGCCGATGCGCTCGATGTCCTTAAAAGGCACATGGACAAGGCCTCACCCGGAGATGCCCGTTACTGGGAGACCATGAGCGACCTCGCCTGGGGGCTCCAGGAATACGACACTTCGGCCCGGGCTAGCCGAATCCTGCGCCGAACAGGCAGGGCGAGGGCCGTGGACTACGAGAGGCTCTTCCTTTACTGGAACGGAAAGGATCCCGGCCGTGCGATGGACTACGCCCTGGAGGGATGGCGCAGCTTCAAAACGAGCTATCTATTATACCACTTTCTCACCGCCGCGGCGTCACTTGAAAGATGGGACCAGATCGTAACGGAGATCAAGAGGCTCAACAGGGAGGATATCGAGAGGTTCCTGAAAGACCCTTACTTCACCGCCGTATATGCGCAGGCGCTCAGGAACGCAAGGGGACCCGAGCATGCCAAGAGGCTGTATGCCAGGGTACTCAAGGAAAACTTCTCCAAGGAGCTTCTGTCGCAATACATCTATCTCCTGCTCGACTATGAAGACGACAGGGGGCTGAAGGGGGTGGCACGGGATTACGGAAGGCTTGCGAACGAACCCGGTCTGCTCATGCCATTCACCCTCTTGTACGCGAAGATAGGAAACGGCCGAAAGGCCCTCACGCTCGCTGAACGACTGCCTCATGACACGGCCACCACAAGGCTTCTTCGCGCGGATATACTCTCCCTGTACGGGAGAGATGCAGAGGCCGAGGCCCTGAGGTTCAACATATACAGGGACATGCGCGACGAGTTGAAGAAGAACCCGGGGCTCCTTGAGGACAGAAGGTTCCTCGAGGAGTTTCTGAGGGTCGCACCTTACTACGAGTCCCCGCGCATTGTGGCAGGATACATGGCGCTTGCAAAAGAGGTGCTGCCCCAAAAGACGGCGAACGACATAGAGCTCTCTTATCTGATGGGCATAGATGGCAGGACCATGGTGGAACACCTTGTAAGGAAGTACAATTATGCCGCAAGACCGTGGATGTACCTGAACCTCGCCCTGTGGAAGAATGCAAGGTACGATATGGCGGAACTTCTTGAAAAACACCCATACACGCTTCCGGCGAGGGACCGGGTGGAGGCGCTCGGAAGAACCGGACGGATCAAGGAAGCCATGCAACATGCCTACCTGGGGCTCGAGAAGAACAGGGAGGATCATCTCCTCTACAAGCAGTTCTCTGACCTGGCAAGAAACTACCAGCAGACAGCGGGGGTTACTCTGTACTACGAAGAGAGGGGACCGTACGAGGAGACCGCCGAAGAGATTTCCTTTGAGCTGGACATCTCAAAGGGCTTCGAAGCGGCGTTCTTCTACACCGGCGGCCGGACCGTCGACAGTGACAAAGCAAGCCTTGTAAACGCACCCGACAGCAGGAACATCTACGGCATCAGGTTGTCGCGGCTCTTCGACAGGGGCAGACTGAAGTTGGCCGCAGGCTCCCACAAGGGGATCAAAGAAAACGTCTTTTATACGGTCGGCCTGGATTCATACCATCTCCTTGACGGGATACGTCTGGGGCTCTTCTACGGAAAAAACGTGCGCGCGGATGAGAACGTGTACCTCCATCTGGCGGGCATGAAGGATCGCTACGCGGTCTCTGTATCCTACAGCTTCGACCGACGGTCCACCCTGAACGTCCGCCTCTCCTACCAGCGGTTCCGTTCCCAGGACGGCCCGTCGGTCGGAAGCAGCATGAACGTATACTCCGAGGCCTCCTACAAGGTCAGGACGGGTTATCCGGACTATACCGTCAGGGTCTACCTCGACTCAGTACGGTTTAACGAAGGCACCCGGGACAAGGGCGCCATAAGGACGCTCTTCCCCTACGAACCGGAAAGCGTGCTGCCCGAAAGCTACAACATGGCGGGGGCCGGGGTTCTCTTCGGCCTCGACGACCGTTACGGCCATGCAGGGCCGTGGAGGCCCTTTCTAAGCCTCGATGTGACGTTGAATGACAAAACAGGTCCCGGGTTCAGCACCAGCGTAGGGATCGGTGGAGGCGTCCTGAGAAGGGACAGCCTATCGGCCGGCATAGAATACGTGAAGGGATTCAAGGGGACTGAAGATGAATACCTAAGGCTCTTTGCAAGCTACAGGCTCCTATATTGAGTGAGCCCGAACCAGGGGCATGGGGGAAAAGTGCGCCATCGGAGATCCCTCCCCGCTCTCCGCCGAAACGGAAAATCCTGAAGAGGGGTCAATGCAGCGTTCCCTTGGCGGCGTACTCCCCTTCCTCGTAACCGCTGTCATGAAAAGGGTCCCTTGCAAACCTGTCCCTGCACAACTTGCAGACCACGTACGTACGTTCCATGTAGACGTCCTCTTCCAGGGTGTTGGGGTCTACATCCTCCATGGCGTCCAGAAGTTCATCTATCCCGTCCTCTATGTCTCCGGGGTACTCCTCAAGGTAGCCGTCGAAGTCGGCGAAGCTCTTAAGCTCCACTATATACTTCAACCCGCCACGCGGCAGTTCACGGCCGCAGCCCTGACATCTCAATACGGTCATAACGCGAATATCCCTTTCAATGAAAGTTGTAGATCTGTTGTTGTGCCGACGTTCCCACATAACCGCGGGGCTTCAAAGCACACTATGATTAATAGTAACCCTAAACAACCCGCTTGTCAAACCAAACACAAGATGCTATAAATAATCCTTATGTCTCAGGAACTTATACTCTCGAGGGACGCATATCTCCTCACGGTGGAGGTCAGGCTGTTCTGGCTCGTGGCGCTTGTCTATGCATTCAGCGCGCTTGTCCTGCTCTTCCACATATTGACCCGCCGTGTGGGTATAGGCAGGGCGGCTCAAGGCATGATGTGGGCAGGGATGATCCTGCACCTTGGGTGGATAGCGCTACGCATATTCGAGGGAGGCAGGGCCCCGTTTCAGACACTCTATGAGAGCCTTTCCTGGTTTGCGTGCACGGCCGTGCTCACCTACCTCGTGGTATCGAGGAAGTGGCGGGATATCTACCTTCCTGCTACCTTCGTCGCCGCCCTTTCCTCCGGCGCCTGTTTTTATGCGCTTCTGTCAAGGAGCCCGGCAGTGCCTCCCCTCTCCCCGCCGCTTCAGAGCTACTGGTTCGAGTGGCACGTGGTGCTGGCGTTCTTCTCCTACGCGGTATTCGTTGTAAGCTCTTCGATCGAGGTGACCTACTTGATTGTAAAACCGTTCTTGAACAGGGGTGCGGACGAGGTCTTCGGCCTCACGCGTTCCAACATCAGAGAGTTCAGGGGTACGGCGTTCAACCTGGTGCTCTTCGGCTTCCCGCTCCTGACCTTCGCCATATTCTCCGGTGCGGCATGGGCGAACGAGGCCTGGGGCAGGTACTGGAGCTGGGATCCCAAGGAGACATGGTCGCTGATAACATGGAGTGTGTTCACAATGTACCTTCATGCCATGTCAATACCGAAGTGGCGTGGAAATGTCGCCTCGGCGCTGAACATCCTGGGCTTTGTCTGCATGATGATGACCTTTCTCGGTGTCAACTGGCTCGCCAAGCTCCTTGGCATACCGAGCCTTCACCTGTACGCAGTGTGACCTATGGCCGGCAGTAATCGATTCTTAAGTTTACTCTACCGCAAGCTCTCATCCCTGAGGACCTCGGTCTATGTGCTGGGTGTGCTGTGTATATTCTACGTGATAGGAACCATCTTCCCCCAGGGCGGCGACATCAACGAATACGAGAAGGCCGGCGGCAGGTTCCTCGAGGCCGTAAGGCTCTTCAACCTCCTTGACGTCTTCAACACACCGTGGTTCCTAGTTCCGGCGTTCGTCCTCTTCCTGAACGTCTCGGTGTGCACGTACGACAGGTTCTTCAGGATACGCGCAAGGAGGGGTGCCGCCCCCGCGGCCTACAGCCCCGACTGCACGGTCCACCTCGCCCTTACGAGGGCGGAGGCAGAGGAGGAGGTATCAAGGATACTCACAAGGAAGATGCGCTTCAAGGTGCTGCGTACCGGAACGGACTGGACGGTGATGGAGAAGGGGCTCTCCTACAGGTGGCTCACATGGCTCTACCACGCCGGCATAGCCATAAGCTTCGTGGGTTTTTTCATCTCGGGCCTCTTTGTCAGGGAAGGCATAATCACACTCAGGCCGGGCGAAGAGGTGGAGATAGTCTCCACAATGCCGGAAAACCGCGGCTGGCTGGTCCCGAGCGACCACTCCCCACCTGACTTCAAGCTCGTCCTCGACGAGTTCATAACCGAGTACACCGAGTCACCCCGACTCGACTACCCGAAGGACAAGCGTTCAAGGCTCGCCATCGCCCTGGGCTGGAAGGACCTCTCCTACAGGCTCGACGAAGACTCGTTCTTTCCCAAGGACTGGTTCTCACGCCTCAGGGTCGTACGAAACGGCTCGACGCTCTACGAAAAGAAGATAGAGGTGAACGATCCTCTCAGGTTCGAGGGCTACACATTCTACCAGCTCGCCTACGAACAGAGGCTGAAACTACGGGTCGGGGAAAGGCTCGTCGAGGCCGAGGCCGGCAAAAAGGTCGATATCCCCTCCATAGGGACGCTTCGCTTCGGCCCGCTGAGGACCGGAACGCTTTTCAGGCTCGACGGAACGGTCGACAAGATAACACCTTTCGTAACGGTAAAGAGGCTTTCTGGAGGAAAGACCGAAGAGCTCGGAAGGCTCGTGCTCAACGGGCACATACGCGTAGGGAAAAGCAGGATTTCCCTTGTGGACTTCGAGGAGTCGTCCGTCCTGAGCTACCGTTACGACCCCGGGGTGCCGATCCTGTGGGTCGCGGGATGCATAGTCTTTGCGGTGATGACGCTCAGGTGCTTCGGAAGGTGGTATGAGCTTGCCTACAGAGTCGAAGAGAGAGACGGCACCACCTCCCTTTTGGTATCCATAAGGTCAAAGGGGCTCGGGGCGGATCCAACGAGGGTCATAAGGAGGCTTTCTCACCACCTCCCTGGTGTCCGGTCATGATCCCCCGGCACAATCCCATGTCCATGGACTCGTTCGTAAGGGAACTCAAGAAGAGAAGGGACATCAGGGACTTCGTCCACCATGAGCTCCTGCCGGCTAAGAGCGCCTCCTACGGCAGGACCAGAAGCCCCCTCTCCGCGGCGCTCGAAAGGGCCCTAAAAGGGCTGGGCCTCAGAAGGCTCTACACGCACCAGGCCATGGGGATCGACCTCGTAAGGGAAGGCCGTAACGTCGTGGTCATGACACCCACGGCAAGCGGTAAGAGCCTCGTCTACAATATCCCGGTGGTCGAGTCCATACTCGACGATCCCGCGGCCCATGCGCTCTACATCTTTCCGCTGAAGGGGCTCGAGCAGGACCAGCTCAAGGCCCTAAAGGCGCTCACGGAACCCCTTCCGGTTGAGAACGCCTGCGGCATATACGACGGCGACACCACCCAGTACCGGCGAAAAAAGATGCGCGAACGTCCGCCCTCGGTCGTCTTCACCAACCCCGACATGCTGCACCTCGGCATCTGCGCCTTCCACGAGAAGTGGGAGAGGCTGTTTGCGAACCTGAAGTACGTAATAATAGACGAGATACACACCTACAGGGGGGTGCTCGGCTCTCACGTGGCGCAGGTTATGCGAAGGCTCAGGAGGATCGCGCACCGCTACGGCTCGACCCCGACGTTCATCTCCTGCTCGGCGACCATAGCCAACCCCGGTGAGCTCGCGACACTCCTTACGGGGCTCGACTTCGAGGTCATAGACCAAAGCGGCGCGCCCATGGGCAAGAGAAACTTCCTCTTCCTGAACCCCGCTGAAGGACTGAGCCCGTACTCACTCGCCACAAAACTCTTCATCGAGTCAATAAGAGCGGGCTTCAAGACCATAGCGTTCACAAAGGCGAGGAAGATAACCGAGCTCATGCACACATGGGTCGTGGGCAGCGCCCCCGAGATAGGAGACAGGATAAGCTCCTACCGCGCCGGCTACCTGCCAGAGGAAAGGCGGGATATAGAGCGCAGGCTCTTCGAGGGCGAACTTTCAGGCGTCATATCCACGAGCGCGCTCGAGCTCGGCGTTGACATAGGCGGCCTCGATGTCTGCATACTCGTGGGGTATCCTGGGACCATAAGCTCCACGTGGCAGAGGGCCGGCCGCGTGGGAAGGAAAGGCAGGGATTCACTCATCATAATGGTCGCGCTGGAGGATGCGCTGGACCAGTACTTCATGCGCCATCCCAAGGACTTCTTCAGAAGGAGCGTCGAGGCCGCGGTTCTCGATATCAAGAACCGTCCCATTCTCGATGCCCATCTCAAGTGTGCCGTGGCCGAGTTCCCCATAGGCCCCGACGAGTACGCTTATGACCTCGAGACCATCGAACCGGTGCTTGCGGAGCTTGCGAGGACGAATAAGATCTGGTTCTCAAGGGTCAAGAAGACGTGGAACCCCAAGAGACGCTATCCGCACAGGGAGGTCTCCATAAGGGGCACCGGGACGGTATACCGGATATTCACAGAGGACGGACAGCTGCTCGGAGAGTCGAGCTCCTCACGCGTCCTCAGGGAGCTGCATCCCGGTGCGATATACCTTCACAGGGGAAGCCAGTACAGGGTCCTCGGCCTGCACATGGGAGAAAAGGAAGTGGTCTGCACCAGGGCTGACGTGAGCTACTACACGACCCCTATATCCGAGGAGGAGACCGAGATCCTCTCGGTGGAGGGTAAAAAGAGGGTGCTGAACCTTGAAGTCAATATGGGGGACCTGAGGATAACGGAGAGCGTTCTCGGCTACAGGAAAAAGGATATCTACACGAGAAAGGTCATTGACGAATACCCGCTCGAGCTGCCGCCCCAGGTCTTCACCACAAAGGGGATCTGGATGGAGGTGGATGGGGCCGTACTCGACGAGGCAAGGGGGCTTGGCTACAGCGTTGCCGGCGGGCTCCATGCGCTCGAACACTCGGCCATAGCGGCGCTGCCGCTCTTTGCCATGTGCGACAGGACCGACCTCGGCGGTGTGAGTTACACCTTCAACCCTGAACTCGAATCACCCGCGGTATTCATATACGACGGCCATGAAGGCGGCGTCGGGCTCACACACAGGGGTTACGAGGTCGTGGAGGAGTGGTTCTCCTCCACGCTCAGGCTCATGGAGGACTGCCCGTGCGAGGTGTCGTGCCCGTCGTGCACCCAGGATCCGCACTGCGGAAACAACAACGAGCCGCTGGACAAGAGGGCGGCTATAGTCATACTAAGGCACTGGTTAAAAAGCGGATGAGGCTCCGCGGGGCAGCTTCAGTCCGGCCAAGCCGTTTTGGGACAGCCCTCCGGGTTGACAAGCACCGTGTTTTGTTGTCTGCTGTGTAAGATGCGGCTGTCGCTAAGGGCGCATCCCTCATCATTCCAGGCAAGGTGAGCCCGGCCGAAACGACGGCTTGCGAACGGCAGAAAGGAGACTCGACATGCTGGTATTCCTGAGCGACGTCCACCTGACAGACGGTACAACCGGTGAGACCATCCACCCGGGAGCGTTCCGGAAGTTCGTCCGCGCTATCGAGGACATGGCCGACGCGGCAGGTGCCGTGGACATCGAGGTGGCCTTCCTGGGCGACATCTTCGATGTCATAAGGTCCGATTACTGGTTGAGGTCGGAGATACGCCCCTGGTCTAATGGGAAGGAGAGGGACGGCAGGGGAAGATCTCTCAAGGACTATACCATGGAGATAGTCAGGAGGATTACGGAGAATCCACAGAACGTCGAGTCCATCAACCACCTGAAGGACTTCAGGAGGACTATGGAATCCAAAGAGGTTCCGGTAAGGTTCTCCTACTTCATAGGTAACCATGACTGGCTGATAAACCGTTACGACGAAACGAGGGAGATGATATCGAGGTTCATGGAGTTGGATGAACCGAACCGGTACCTGCACAGGCCCTTTGAGACAGAAAGGTTCTGGGACGGATACCGGGTATTCGCACGCCACGGAGATGTATACGACCCCTTCAACTTCGACGGAGACAGGGACTCTTCCTCGATAGGGGATGCCATAGTGATAGACCTGGTAAACAGGCTCCCTGTGGCCGTGGAGAACAGGATCGGGAAGGATACGGACCCAGAGCTCATCGCCATGCTGAGGGAGATAGACAACGTGAGGCCCCTTGTGGACATACCTCACTGGCTGCAGGGTGTCTGCCAGAGGGCCGTCTCCGTAAAGGTGGCCGAAGAGGTCAAGGAGACCTGGAACGACCTGGTGGATGACTTCCTCGAGATCGACTTCGTAAGGGCGCACGACAAGCCGTGGCAGCTCGACGTGGTGGACGCCCTCGAGATGGGACTCAAGATAACCAAGTACATGTCGTTCAGGGACCTGGCCAACATACCCATGAGGAAGTTCCAGAAGGAGGACGAGTATTACCGTGAAAGGGCCTACAACGAAGAGCACCTGCGGAGAAACGAGGCCGAGTTCGTATTGTACGGCCACACCCACTCATACAGGATAGACCCCCTGGACCTCGTGCCGCTCGAGTCCGGTCTTCTTCAAAAGACATACTTCAACACCGGGACGTGGAGGAAGGTGCATGTCAAGGCCGCCTTTGACCGCGAAAGCTACGAGTTCACGAGCTGGCACGTACTGACCTTCATAGCGTTCTACCTCGACGAGGAAAGGGGCAGCAGGAGGTTCGAGGTATGGAACGGCGCACTGGGGTAAAGATCGAAGCCCTCAGCTGGCTTCGATTACGTCAACAGGCCGACATACCTTCAAATGTACGGAAGTATTCTATCGGGAAGCGGCCGTCTCTAAATCGCCACGGCCTCGAGCTCCTCCAGTATGACATTACCCATCTCGCTGCACCCGATCCTTCTCGTTCCTTCGGTGTATATGTCCGGGGTGCGGTAACCCTTCTCCAGGACGACCTCCACCGCCTTCTCGATCTCGGCCGAAGCGCCCTGCATGTCAAAGGAGTACTTGAGCATCATGGCCACCGAGAGGATGGTGGCTATGGGGTTTGCAACATCCCGGCCGGCGATGTCTGGGGCGCTTCCGTGGATGGGCTCATACATCGCCCGGCTGTCCCGGCCGAGGCTCGCGGACGGCAGCATGCCTATGGAGCCGGTGAGCATGGCGGCCTCGTCCGAGAGGATGTCGCCGAAGGTGTTTTCCGTAACTATCACGTCGAACTGCGCCGGATCCCTTACAAGCTGCATGGCGCAGTTGTCAACGTACATGTGGCTGAGCTCGACGTCCGGATAATACTGTGACACATCGCTCACCACCTTGCGCCAGAGCTCGGTGGTCTCGAGGACATTGGCCTTGTCGACGCTCGTAAGCCTTTTATTCCTCTTCCGGGCCACGTCAAATGCAACGCGGGCTATTCTCTCTATCTCCGGGGTCGTATAGACGAGGGTGTTCACCCCCCTTTCCGTCCCGTCAGGGAGCCGCTCAACCCCGCGGGGGGTACCGAAGTAAAGCCCGCCTGTAAGCTCCCTCACCACAATGAGGTCGACCCCTTCGACCACCTCCCTTTTGAGCGTCGATGAATCGACAAGCGGAGAGTAAACCTTCGCCGGTCTGAGGTTCGCAAAGAGTCCGAGCTCCTTGCGAAGCCTGAGGAGAGCCCTCTCAGGCCTCACGCCGTAGTCGAGCGACTCCCACTTCGGGCCGCCCACCGCACCGAGCAGCACGGCGTCGCTTTCGAGCGCCATCCTCAGCACCTCATCCGTAAGGGGTACGCCGTGCTCGTCTATCGAGGCGCCTCCCACAGCGGCCTCGACTATATCGAACTCAACGCAGTGCCGCTTGCCGGCCGCAAGCAGTATCTTTGTGGCCTCCCTCATTATCTCCGGGCCTATGCCGTCTCCCGGAAGGACCAGTATCCTGAAACACTTCATCTAAAACTCCTCCGAGACCGCTCCGCCTGCCACACCGCCCTCTGGGGTCATCGTCCCCTCCGGCAGGCATCCTGCCTCGGCGATCTTCTGCAACGAGGCCATGAACTCCTCAAAACCGCTCAAGGGGATGACGATGGTGCTCCTGCGCGCATTGGAGAGTTCCGCTATCTGCAGGAACCTTCCTCCAGCATTCTCCTTCAGGTCCAGGAAAAGCGTCTTGCTTTCGATGTGAAGTTTGTCGGTGGATAAAATCCTGCTCTTCGAGTTGTCCTTTCTCATACGAACCCCCTTTTTTTGATCCATTTCATGAGGCCTCCGGCACTCACCAGCTCCTGCATGAACGGCGGTACCGGCCTTGCCTCGTAACGCTTTTTCCGGGTTACGTTATATATCTCCCCGGTCGACATGTCAACATCGAGGATGTCGCCGGTCCTCGCATCATCCGCTGCCTCGCTGCACTCGAGGATGGGAAGCCCCATGTTGAAGGCGTTCCTGTAGAATATTCTCGCAAAGCTCTTGGCCACGATGCACGAGATACCGGCGGCCTTTATGGCTATGGGAGCGTGTTCCCTCGAGGACCCGCAGCCGAAGTTCTTGTCCGCAACGATTATGTCCCCTGCCCTGACCTTTCTGCTGAACCCCGGGTCTTCATCCTCCATGCAGTGCTTTGCAAGCTCCTTGGGATCAGATGTGTTGAGATACCTCGCCGGAATGATCCTGTCGGTATCGATATCGGCACCGAACTTCCATACCTTGCCTTTAAGCTTCATCTTCACTCCTTGAACAAGATGCCTTGATTAAGGTTCCTTTTCCTGCCTAAAACGTTACGCTACATTCCCTACCGGCAGACCTCGTCCG
>Ga0256830_1000604_pt1 | contig 27674 bp, 30 predicted proteins | sample 128326metaG_FD_190537 | JGI IMG/M metagenome (GOLD analysis project Ga0256830, IMG submission 190537) | Hydrothermal vent microbial communities from Lau Basin, Pacific Ocean - 128-326 | ecosystem: Environmental > Aquatic > Marine > Hydrothermal vents | place: Pacific Ocean: Lau Basin | collected... | reverse complement strand
ATGCCTTGAAAGCCTGCAACAACCGGAATGACACGATTTGAAAGGGCCTTTTTCAGCCGATCCGCATCAATAGACCGGATGCGTGCGCGTGTATGCAGGTCATCCGTCAAAATACCGACCTGTCTTCCGGTGAAAGACTGTGCGGACAAACCCAAGGTCTGAAGGGCCATCGAAAGCAAGGCAATGCTGACACGCTCTCCCGTTGAGAGCAGCATGTCCATTTCGCGCTGACTCGGCTGTGAGGTAACCTTCTGCGCCATTTGTGTCAAGCGGTCTGTTTCTCCCGTCATCGCAGAAACCACTACTACCAGCGCGTCGCCGCTGCGTGCACGCCGGGCCACCCGGTTGGCAACATGACGAATGCGTTCTAGATCCCCGACAGAGGTTCCGCCATATTTTTGAACAACTAAAGCCATTTGTCCCGACCCTGCTTTTAGGAATCTTTCGTACAGGCACCCCCCGGTGCCGCCTCAAAACCCCAGGGCCTTTAAGAGATCGCTTTTGCTCTTAACGATTTCCGCAGGTTTTTGAGAAGATTGCAGGCAGAAATCAGCATCTTTCAAACCATGCCCTGTCAGCGTACAAACAATCTGTTCCCCCTTGTTGAAAAGGCCTTGTTTTGAAAGTTTCGCCAGGCCCGCGACGCCTGCGGCGGAAGCGGGTTCGCAAAATACCCCTTCAAACCCGGCGATCATGTGATAGGCGGCGATAATCTCTTCATCCGTCACCATGTCGATCAGCCCTTTGGATTCGGCTGCCGCCGCAACGGCTTGATGCCAACTCGCAGGATTTCCGATTCGGATGGCGGTTGCGATCGTACTGGGTTTTTCAACGATTTTGCCGAGCACGATCGGGGCCGCCCCCGCGGCTTGGAATCCCATCATCTTGGGGAGAACGGCGGTCTTGCCTTTTTCCCGGTATTCCCGGTATCCCATCCAATAGGCTGTAATATTGCCTGCATTGCCGACGGGCAGAAAATGATAGCTCGGCGCGGCACCCAATTGATCACACACTTCAAAAGCCGCTGTTTTTTGGCCTTGCAGACGATAGGGGTTGATAGAGTTCACCAAGGTAACGGGATAACGTTGTGAGACTTCGGTCACCAATTTCAGCGCCGCGTCAAAGTTGCCCTCGACTTGCAAAATACCGGAATGATGCATCAGGGCTTGGGCCAGTTTACCCAAGGCGATTTTCCCCTTTGGAATCAACACATAGACTTTCATGCCGCCGCGTGTGCCATAGGCGGCGGCCGATGCGGAGGTATTCCCGGTCGAGGCGCAGATGACCTTTTCCGCACCTTCCTCTTTTGCTTTTGAAATCGCGAGTGTCATGCCCCGATCTTTGAACGAACCGGTCGGGTTAAGCCCTTCATACTTGAGATAAAGATCACTTTGAATGCCGAGTGCCGCAGCCAAACGCGGGGCGGGCAAGAGCGGCGTGCCGCCTTCATGCAGTGTGACGACGGGTGTTTTTTCACTGACGGGGAGAAAGTCGCGATAGGCCTCGATGATGCCGGACCATTTCATGTCGGGCAGACTCATGAGGGATCCTCCCCTTCAACCCGAATCAGCAGGGTCGATCCCATGATGCAATCCAGCGCGCCGATTTCCGCGAGCGCCGCTTGCAGATCCCGTTCTCGTGCCTTGTGCGTCATCATGACAAGCGGAACCCCGCCTTCGATTTTCCGGCCCTGTTGAATCATTGCGGAGATGCTGATCTGATTTCGGCCTAAAACACCTGAGATTTTCGCCAAAACACCCGGATGATCTTCAGCCATGAACCGCAGATAATACAGCGAGGTGATTTCCGAGATGGGACGAATACGCAGCACTCGGCGTGCTTCAGGCACAAAAGCCGCTACAGGCACACGCTGATGGGAATCACGTCTTATATTCCGTGCGATTTCGACCAAGTCGCTCACTACGGCACTGCCCGTGGGCAGACTGCCTGCACCCTGTCCGTAAAACAATAGACCGCCCACCGTTTCGCCCTCAACATGAACCGCATTAAAGACCCCGCTAACCTTCGAAAGCAAGGTTTCTTTTGAAATCATCGTCGGGTGTACACGCGCTTCGATTTCGCCATCTACAATTTTTGTAATCGCCAGCAGTTTAATGTCGTAACCAAATTCGTCGGCAAAGGCGATGTCGATCGCGCTGACGCGTTCGATGCCCTCGGTATAAATTTCTTTCAAGGCAACCGGCGTACCAAAAGCCAAGCTGCTCAGAATCGCCAACTTATGCGCGGAATCACCGCCACCGATATCTAAAGCCGGATCGGCTTCGGCAAAACCCAGAGCCTGCGCCTCTTTTAAGACATCGGCAAAATTTCCGCCTTCGTCGCGCATCTTCGTCAGAATGTAGTTGCAGGTGCCGTTGACAATGCCGTAAATGGAATTGATTTGTTCTGCGGCCAAGCCTTCTTTCATTTCACGGATGATCGGAATGCCGCCGCAAACGGAAGCTTCAAAACCGACATCCACTTTTCCAGTTTCGGCTGCGTCAAAGATGACTTCGCCATATTCCGCGATAAGGGCTTTGTTGGCGGTGACCACATGTTTCCCTGCCGAAATGGCCTCCAACAGAAAGTCTTTTGCGTGGGTCGTGCCGCCGATTAATTCCACCACGATGTCGATTTCAGGGTCTTGCAATACCTCAGACACCGCTGTTGTTAAAATCCCTTCCGGTAAGGGAATGCCCCGGTCTCTGCTCAGGTCCTGATCCGCAATTTTGACAATGTTGAGTCTTGCCCCGATACGGCGTTCGAGCAAATCCCTTTGAGCCGTCAGAATTTTGACCGCCCCGGATGCAACCGTGCCAAAACCGATAAATCCAATATTGATTGATTGTTCCATTGTATGCTAACTGCCTTTCAGTACCCGTTTGATGCCTTGAATCGCCTGACGCGTACGGTGTTCGTTTTCAACCAGCGCAAACCGCACGTGATCATCTCCGTATTCGCCAAAACCGATACCGGGCGAGACCGCAACTTTCGCTTCTTTTAAGAGATGGGTGGTGAAAGCAAGGGAGCCGTCCTTTTTAAAAGGTTCGGGAATTTCCCCCCAGACAAACATCGTGGCCTTGGGTTTTTCGATTTTCCAACCAATGCGATTGAGCCCGTCCACCAAAACATTGCGACGGTTGCGGTACAGCTCGACCATCTCATTCACACAATCTTGTGGGCCGTTTAGGGCAATAATCGACGCGATTTGAATGGGCTGAAAAATACCGTAGTCGAGATAACTCTTTAGCTTCGTCAGGGCCTCAATAATCTCCGGATTGCCGACACAGAACCCCACGCGCCAGCCGGGCATGTTGTAACTTTTTGAAAGTGAAAGCAACTCGACACCCACGTCTTTCCCCCCCGGCACCTGGAGCAGGCTCGGCGCTTGATAACCGTCAAAAACGAGATCGGCATAAGCCAAATCATGCACCACGATCAGATGATTTTCTTTTGCAAACGCCACAATTTTTTCAAAAAAATCAAGATCAACGACTTGGGTGGTCGGATTATGGGGGAAATTAATAATCAGCATTTTGGGCCTGGGCCAGAGCTGTTTGGTGGCATTGGCCATGTCCTCAAAAAAATCCCGGTCGGAGCGCAGAGGGATCGACCGCAATTCCGCCCCGGCGATAATAATACTGTATGTGTGAATGGGGTAGGTCGGGCTGGGGACCATGACAATGTCCCCCGGTCCGACCAGGGCAAGCGACAAATGCGCAATGCCTTCTTTTGAGCCGATTGTGACAATGGCTTCCGATTCGGGGTCCAAATCCACTTGATAACGGCGTTTGTACCAATGGGTAATGGCCAGCCTGAGCTTGGTGATTCCTTTTGACGCGGAATAGCGGTGATTCCGGGGATTGGAAATGGCCTCAACCGCTTTATCGACCACATGGGGGGGGGTGGGCTGATCCGGATTGCCCATCCCGAAATCGATGATGTCTTCACCCCGCCGTCGCGCCGAGATTTTCAAGGCGTTCACACCGTTAAAAACGTAGGGAGGAAGCCGCTTAATCCGTGGAAATTCGTGCAAAATGGTCTCCAAGACTTTAAAAAATAAGTAAAATTTTGATTCTATTTCAAAGCAGAGAAGTTGTCAATCCACATGTTGGGCCCAAGAACGGCGATCGGAAATGGAGATAGGGCAAGTGTTCATCGTTGGTATCGGTTTGAGGGTCCTTCAGAAGCCCTATCTTACCAATCGAACGGGGTTTTTTCATGAACGCTTTAATTCAATCGCTGATTTGGGGCTTCCCGAAATGCTTGACTCCCCTGTGACGGAATGCTAAACTCCGCTCCGTTTTGTTGACTCTTGTTCAAACGTCGGGGAAAAAACGGCTTTATGAATGATCGGTTTTTAAAGGCCTGCCGACGGGAGGCCGTCGACGCAACGCCCGTGTGGTTTATGCGTCAGGCCGGGCGTTACATGAAAGCCTTTCGGGATATCCGCGCCAAACACGATTTGCTGGCAGTCTGCAAAACCCCGGAGCTTGCCTGCGAAGTCACGCTTCAGCCCATCAATCGTTTTGATTTTGATGCCTCGATTATTTTTGCCGATATTCTTTTGCCTCTAGAGCCCATGGGACTTAATCTTGAGTTTGTAAAAGGCGAAGGGCCTTGCATCTACAACCCTGTGCGTTCTGAAAAAGACGTGGATGCTTTAAAACCTGTTGTGCCGCAAGAGACACTCTCTTATGTCATGGAGGCGATCAAGCTTGTCCGTGCTGAGTTAAATGTGCCCCTGATCGGTTTTGCGGGCGCACCCTTTACACTGGCAAGTTATATGATCGAAGGCGGGTCTTCCCGTAATTATCTCGAAACAAAAAAAATCATGTACGGCGCACCCGATGTCTGGGATCGGCTTATGAATAAACTCACGCGGGTTTTGGCCGACTATCTTTCCGCGCAAGTGGATGCGGGTGCGCAGGCGCTTCAGGTGTTTGACAGTTGGATCGGCGCACTTTCGCCGGGTGATTACAAACGTTATGTTTTTCCACACATGAAACGGCTTTTGTCTGAAATGCACAGCTTTGGTGTGCCTGTGATTCATTTCGGCACGGGAACGGCCACTTTGCTTCAAATGCAAAAAGAAGCAGGCGGAGATGTGATCGGTCTGGATTGGCGTGTCAATATAGATGAAGCCTGGGATGCCTTAGGTGACGACGTGGCCGTGCAGGGCAACCTCGATCCGCTCACCCTCTTTGCCCCCATCCCGGAAATCGAAAAACGCATTGACGATATCATTGGCCGTGCAGGCGGACGCCCCGGCCACATCTTCAATCTCGGTCACGGCATCCTGCCGGAAACTCCCTTTGATGCCGTTGAAGCCGTTATCCGCATGGTGCATGAAAAAAGCGCAAAATTCCTCAAAACGGGTGTTTAAAGAAATTTAAGCTCCAAACCCAAAATCCAATCGCCGAATTTAGGTCCAAACCCAAGATCAGCGATTGATTTTGGGGCAAACCCACTGCTTGACATTGCCTTTGAGATCTGTATTATAAAAAACCCATGTCCCGGGTTTATTCAAAAAAAGTTATTTTTTCCCTCGTTGTTGTCTGTCTCTATGTATCAGCCTTGCTGCTGGGCACGCTCTGTAGTGCCATGGATGCGGGAGGGCACGATCACCGTACAAAGGCCCATCATTCCCTTTCGTGTTTGCTGGCCTGCTCCAGCATGGTTTCTTATGAGACGCTGCCCCCCTTGATGCCCAATGGCTTCCCCTTTGTGGCTTCACTCTTTATTTCCTTGTTTTTATTCATCTCCCCTGCAAAGACTGCGATGCTGCGCAGTCGTGCGCCCCCCTTGTTTTTCTAAACACCCCAAACTGATTTTTTAAGTTTTTTTAACGCGATCTGTCTTGATCCGTAGTGATTCTGATTTTTCGGAATCCTATTTCAGAGACTTTGTCGTCACAGATCTTGGGCTATGGCCGTTCATGCACGGTTTGAACCCGAGTTTAAAATTTTTCTAAAAGAATGAAGGAGTTACGATGTACACACTACTTTACGCTAGGGGCAAAGGCCTTATTATGGGGCTGTCGCTCTGTTTTTTTTCAATACTGGTATCCCTATTTCCCTTTTCTGATGTTTGGGCCAGTTGCGGTTCAGGCAACTGTTTTTTGGTGACAGGCGGACAGGGGATTTCATCTCCGGGACACATGACACTGGATATCTCCTATCGTTACATTCCCATGGATGATTTTCAACGCGGCAGCAGCAGCACGAGCGAAGCGCTCACCCCCAAGATTGATTTTGAAAACCGACGTATCGAAAACCCGCATCATCGGGAAATCCGAACGATCAATGAACTTGTGCAAGTGGATATCGGCTACGGCGTGAGCGAACGTTTTACCCTGCAATTGACCTTGCCGCTGATGAATGACCGAGCGCATGAGCACTATGACGGTGTGACTTCCGCGGCCACACCGGGCACATTTACGCGGCAGGACGGCTCCTCCGGCATGGGCGACATGCGTCTCACCGGAAAATACGCCCCCATTGTTTTAACCCGACATCTCTTTGTTGTCGGCGGCGGGGTCAAATTTCCCACCGGAGAATACAAACTCTCGAATTCCGAAGGCAGTATCAATGAGCCAACGGTACAGCCCGGCACGGGTTCTTATGATTTCCTCTTTTCTCTCTTTTATGACTATCAAGTCATTCCTCACAAATTCGATATCTTTGTATCCGGCAGTTATCAACTCAATACCGAAAACGACCTGAATTATGAATTCGGCGATCAGACGCTTTTAAATTTCGGGATCAACTACCGCTTGGAAAGCGAACGAAAAACCACCCTCAGCACCCAAATCAATTATCGCCATACCGATCGTGACCACTTCGACACAATCAGCGGGACGCAGGGTGTGCCTGCGACGGGTGGGGACTGGGTGAACCTGACTCCCGGCATCCGTATTCAGGCTTCCGACAGGCTCAGTCTTTACAGTTTTTTACAATTCCCCATTTATCAATATGTGAATGAGGTGAACTTGGTGCCCCGTTACGGTCTGGTATTGGGGGCGACGTATACGTTTTAGTCGCGCTTTCGGTCGTTTGAAATAATATAGAGGAGTCATAAAAGATGTTTTTTTTAAGGTTTGAAAATAAGAAAAGAATTGCAGCGATATTGGGACTTCCCTTTGCTTTTTTGTTGACACAGTGCGCAGAAAATTTCGATGCGCCACCCATTCCTTCGGCCCCTGGGCTTGCAAAAGCAATTGCCACAGGCCTCAACAGCCCTTTTGATGTTGTGATTGTCCCGGATGCTGCGGCAGGCGCGCCTGGAAAAACACTTGCGCACAATAATTTGCTCGTTGCGAATTTTGGCGACAATACGATTGTTCAAATTGATAAGTCTGTTGAACCGCACACGATCTTGGCTTTTGCGGATCAAAGCGATACGACGGATCTCAATGGGCCGACAGGCATTGCCTTTGATGCGCATGGTGTGCAGGGGGATATTTATATCACGAATTTTTTTGATGAAACGGGGACGACGGTTTCCGCTGGAGCGATTACGGTTTTTGATCAGGATGGCACTTTGAATCGGGTGATCGATAACGGCTTGTTCGGCAGGGCGAGAGGAATCGTTTACGACGCAGCGCGTTCGACGGCGAGTACGGCGGTGTTTTATGTTGCAAACCTTGATAACAATACCATTCTGCAAGTCAATGTCACAGCGAGCGCTGAGACCGTGTTTCTCTACGCGGATTTGAGCTTTTTGGGTTTGCAGGGTTTGAATCCCACGCAACTTGCCATTGATCCGCTTGAACCTCATCATCTTTATCTTGCCAACACCGGCTTGCAATCACTTGGCGCGCCGCTTGGGTCAACGATGAGCATTGTGCCAACGAACGCGGATGTGTCCGGCGGCCCGCTCAATTCCAAAGAGAAGGGCATTCGCATCATTGCAGCCGGGGGGGTGGCCGGACCGCTTTCGCTTGATTTTGACGGCGAAGGCCGTCTTTTTGTGGCAGGCCATGAAAACGGTACGCTGGCGATGATTGACCCGGATATTGGATTTCGTATCGCCAACCTCGAAACCGGTGAGTCAGAAATCCAGGGCATGACCGTGGACACAGGCGGCATCTATCTCGCCACCGAAGGCGGAAAGATTATCGAAGTCGAGGCATCCCTTTTGACAGGCGGCACTGGCGATGGAGACGGCGGGCATCACGGGTAAATGATGAATCAGAAGAAGAGACATCGACTGCTTTTTTGGGGCATCGCATTTTTTTCGGGCACCGCTGGGCTGATCTACGAAGTCCTCTGGTTTCGGGAATTTGCCTTGTATTTGGGCAATACGGCTGAAGCGGCAGCATGGGTATTGGCCATCTTGTTTTGTGGATTGGCCCTGGGTAATGCACTGGGTGGATGGTGGTCGAAAGGCACGTCATCGCCCTTGCGTGCCTATGCCTGGGTCGAGCTTTTTATGTCGATTACGGGTTTTGGATTTGTGTTTTTCAAAAATAAGACGGTGGATTTAGGCCCCTTGCCCTTGTTTATTTCCCTCACGGGTGTGGCCCTGCTCATGGGGGCGACCCTGCCGCTGTTGCTGCAATCGTTTCCGGATAAGGCGGAAAAATTGGGCCGGGAAGCGCCCCTGCTTTACGGACTCAATACCTTGGGTGGGATGTTGGGTGTCGTTCTGGCCGGTTTTTTTCTGCCGCTTTGGCTGGGCGTGAGCGGTGGGTTTTTATGTGCTGTTTTGATCAATCTTGGCTTGGCGCTGATCACGGGCGCGTTCTCTTTTTTGAAAAAGGGGATGTTTCATCCGCAGATAAAGATTCGGGTTGTGAAAAAATCAGAAGCTGTGCCCAGACCCTTGCTCTTGATTGCGGGACTTTCCGGCATGGGCACCTTGGCTTTGCAGGTGCTTTGGACACGCATGTTCAGCCTCGTTTTTCAAAATTCGGTATATGGTTTTTCGTTTATCTTGTTCGTCATTCTTTTTGCGTTGGGCCTTGCGGCGCTTGGGTCTGCCAGACTTCTGAAACAAGGGCAAGCGCCTCTTATTTTGCTGCGGCGCTGTCTTATCGGGGTGGCGCTTGCGATTCCTATCGGTGGATTCATCTTTATAAAAAGCAGTGGTCTGGAGTCCCTTTTTTTGGAAACAGACCCGGCGAGCTATGTGCTGAAAGTGGTTGTTTTGACGGGGGTGCTGCTGCTTCTGCCGATGATTGCCGGGGGGATGATTCTCCCGCTTTGCTGGCGCATGGCAGTGGGGAAAGATCAAACGGCAGGCTGGGCACTGGGGCGTTTGATGAGCTTTAACTTGATCGGCGGCGTTTTGGGTTCCCTCGGCGCGGGTTTTTTGCTTTTGCCGCAATTGGGGCTTTGGCCTGCCTTGGGTGTGATCGCCTTTTGTTATGCTTTGGCGGCGGCTTATCTATCTCAAGCGTTTCTCAAAACCACACCGGTGTTTTTTAAAGCGGACCATGGCCTTGGGGCGATGCCCTGGACGGGTATGGCGCTTGCTCTGCCGCTATTGTTGCTCTTTCCTTTATTTTCAACCCAGCATCTCAAGGCGGGCGAATCCCTGCTTTATTTGCATCAAGGGGCCGAAGCTCAGGTGGCGGTGATTCAAACGCGGCACGGCGGTCGTGTGATGAAGGTCAATAATACTTATAGCTTGGGCAGCACAAAGGCGGCGCGCGTGGAGCGGCGCATGGGGCAGATTCCTTTGTTATTGCATCCGCATCCAAAGTCCGTTGCCTTCGTGGGCTTGGCGACGGGCATTACAGCCAGCGCGATTTTTGATCATCCCGTCGAAGACGTGACATTGATCGAACTTTTGCCGGAAGTCCTCAAAGCAGCACCCTGGTTTGAAACGGAAAATCGCGGGCTCTTAAAAGACCCGCGTACAGAAGTCCTTATTGCCGATGGCCGCATTGCGATTCCAAAAGGCGATGCGGTTTTTGATGTGATTATTTCGGATCTGTTTGTGCCCTGGCACGCAGGTGCGACCGCGCTTTACAGTCTTGAATATTACAAACAAGCGGCCGAACGCTTAGCGGAAGATGGTTTTTATGCGCAGTGGCTGCCGCTGTATCAGATGTCGGAGCAGGAGTTTAAAATCATTGGAAAAACCTTTCAAACCGTTTTTCCCCATGTGACCCTATGGCGGGCGAATTTTTCGGCGAGCCACCCCATTGTGGCCCTGATCGGTTCACAGCGCCCCCTTTCTCTTGCGCCGGATGTCTTGAGCAAACACTTGCTTCGGCTGAAGGATGAGCCGGGAGGCGATCCGGATTTAAAGTCGGTGGATGATCTGATGCTTTTTTTCGCGGGGGATGGCATAGCGCTGAAGTTCTTTTTTGAAGACGCTGTTCTGAATACGGATAACCGACCCTACATTGAATACCTTGCCCCGATCAGCCGGATTCAGCGCAGGCGCTTGACGGGCGAATTGCTGGCCGGGCATTTTCTACAGTTTGCGGAAAGCCTCGAAACATGGCGTGATCATGCCTTGGCGGGTGCCTACTTATTTCAGGCGAAGGTGGCCGCCGATCATCACAATTTTGCTGCACGTATTGCGGCCTTAAAAGCCGCCGTGACATTGGCCCCGGCCAGCGCGCGTCTGGCCCGCATTGAGCGTGCGCTCAAAATTTCCGGGATGTGAGTGAAGAAGACCTTTTTAAGGAGTACCTATGAATCAGATTCGAACCTTCATCAATAAAACGGGACGCCTGTTTGTGGCGCTGATCATCTTCGTCCTGCTCGTCGGGATGGCAAAAAAACCGCCGCTGGTGGGGGGGCTTGTGCCGCAGTTTCAACTTGAAACCTTGAATGGCGCGTCTGCGCAAATTTCCGATTATCGCGGCAAGGTGGTGTTGCTTAATTTTTGGGCGACCTGGTGCAAACCCTGTAAAGCGGAAATGCCGGAGATTCAAGCGGCCTACGAAGCCTATAAAGATGAGGGTTTTGTGGTATTGGGCATTAATTTTGGCGAAAAACCTGAAAAAGCACAAAAGCTTGTAAAGGAAATGGCTTTGACCTTTCCTATTTTGCTTGACCGGGATGTGGAAGTGGCGGAGCAGCATCGTGTGGTTTCCCTGCCGGTGACCTTTTTTATTGATGCAAAGGGCATTATCAGAGAACAGATTTTTGGCGGAACATTAACAAAGGATCAAATCGGAGAAATTTTTCATCGGCTTCAAAAAAAGACGGGGTAGTTTTTTTCCTTTTTTTTAAAGCAGAGCGTGAAATACAGAGAGCTGAGTAATGAATAAAACAGGATTGTGTGGAAGATTGTTTGCATGGCTGATTTTAATTGCCGCGATCGTCATTTTTAATGTGGATGGGATTTTTGCGGATGAAGGGCATCACATGGGGCATGATGTCGAAGACCCTTCCCGTGATGAAATGAAACAGGGCATGGATCACGCGCCCGATCATCAAATGGATCATTCCGGACATGGGCTGGGGGATTTGCCTAAAAACTTTGAGAGACCTGCCCAGGGGGTTAAAGAATTAAAAATCAATCTCAAAGGCCCTTTTTGTCAACGTCACCCGGAAGAGATTCGCAGCGCTTTAATGAAACTCAGCGGCGTCAAAGACGTGGAGGCCTTTAACGGGCGAAAATATGTTGTCATTCAGTATACCGGGGATGAAACAACACCGGAACAGATGGGTGCGACCGTAAGCGGACTCCAGGGCAGCGGATGGCGTTGTCAGGCCGTGCTTGTCTTACATTAAAGGACCATTTCTGTGACTTTTTTGCAATAAAAAGCATGGAACGAAATCAAATGAGTTTGGATAAAAAAAAGATGAACGCCGACTGGGTATTGCAACTGATCCGCGATTTAAATCAGGAGCAGTTTACCGGAAGCATTCGTATCAATTTTTTTAAAGGGGACATTTCTAAAAAAATCGAGAAGACTTCGTTCATCTCTGGGAAAGAGTGAGTGTATCTTCACATAAAAGGGGAGGTTCCAATGAGATTAAGCACTACACTTTTTGTAATACTTTTGATGTTAGCGGGGTATCTTGGGACGAGAAAACAAGGGGAACTAAGCAGAAATGATCAGAAATTTTGTTGTGATTTATGAAATGTCAATATTTTTAACATACTGATATTGTTGAATAAATTTATAGCTTAGATGAAAGCAACGACTGTTTATGCAGAAAATACGAAGTCCCATTCAACGCGCCATGAAATGCACAGCGCTCGTGTTGATTCTCCTCTCACAGAGGCGGGAAATGACGCATTTGGAACGATTCAAGAAGTGATTCGCAAGCTAAATCACGATCCCAAAGTGGATTGGTCAAAAGTCAATTTAGAGGCTTTGAGGCGGCACCTCGTAGATACAAATGATATGACCCTGAATGTTGAAATTCTCTCACAGCAGCCCCTTGATAAAGGCCTAAAGATCGTAATGCGAGCAAGTACCTTGAAATCGGAATCTGCTTTGGATCGGGTTTTTTCTGTGCATCCGGCCCAACTGAAGAGGGAAACGGGCTGGGAAATGTTTGTTCAAAAAAAAGAAAAAATATATAGCTTAACGATTACGACTGAAAAACCCGATGAAGTGAATAAAATCAAAGGATTGGGTTATATCGGTCTGATGGCGTCCGGAAGTCACCATCAAGCACATCATTGGATGATGGCAAAAGGAGAAAATCCACATCATGATCATTAGAAAAAATAATGATCTGCATGACATAAAAGATGCGTGTGCTGAAGAATTCAGTATGAAACAGCAGTATTGTCTAAAATTGATATTAGGTCTTCTGTTTTTTTCATTTGTTGCGGTATTTGCCGGATGTGGCAGCGACGGTGGCATGGATGGCGATAATGGAGGGGCATCCGTGGTCGTTTCGTTTTCAGCAGAGATTCAGCCCATTTTTAGGGACAATTGTACGATTTGTCACAAAGTGGATGGGATTGCCAGTTTTCTGCCAATGACCTATGAGCATTTGGTGAATCGGGATGCGACAAATACCGACGGGGGTGGCAAACGGGTGATCCCTTTTGATGCCGCAAACAGCATTCTTTATCAGCGCATCAGCGGTATCGGTTTACCTTTGACGGAGGAGACGATGCCGCTGGGTAGTGCGCAATTATTGCCTGATGAAAAACAGGTTTTAATTCAAAACTGGATCAATGAAGGGGCATTGGATAACTGAGAAAATAAAGACCTTTTTGTCATTTAACAATTTAATTTTTTGGGACCACCGTAAACACGACGCCCGCCGGTTTTGAGGAAAGATCCTCTCATCCTGCGGGCGTTTTTTTTGGGGGAGCAGCGCGATTTTTTCATTTCAATTTGTTGATAAAAAAAAGACCTGTCTCGGTCGTCTGATGCATTGGATGACCTTAAGCCTATTTTTTGTACACCTTTCCCTGCCTGTGTTTTTGTTAAACCGCGGGGCGCGCCATGTGTCGGTGCATCGCACACATGCGGGACACGCGGTTCAGCACAGCACGGTGATCTGTTCCTGGTTTTGCTCGGCTTCCACATTTGTCCGCTCGGCCTTGGAAACGCCCGAACAGCTTCTAATGTCTTCTTTTGAAAGACCGCGTGATTTCAAACGGGGGTTTGACGCCAGGGGCAGCGATTGTCTCCTATATATTCGCGGTCCTCCGATTTTTGTCTGAATTATTTTGGAAAAAATAGAATCATTAAAAATGACACAAATTTAGAGGATTAAGGAGAACCATTAAAATGAAAGTACTGAAACAATTATTTATGATTTTTTTGGCAAGTGCCGCACTTTTTGGCTGCAGCGACAGCGATGATCCGGTCGTAACCGCAGGCGCCGGAAACCCGGTCACCGAAAAACTTTACATCTCCGTCGCCGAGCGGGGTGAAATCAAGGCGATTCATTTAAGAGAAGAAGTGGAAGAAGACACACATGCAAAAATCTTTCGCCATGCCGAAACACCGACAGAGCCGACCGTAACGATCAAAATGCTGGGCAGCGATGGAAATCCAGCAGCCGTTTTGCCGGGAGAAATGGTCTTCAGTGAAGGCAATGCTTATATCCGCCTGAGCAGTCCCGATGCTGGCCCCTTGTCCACTCAGATTCAGATGATCGATATCGGCACAGACGGGCTTGATCATAACCACCCAATCGAGGTGGGCGGTGGTCCCACGCATTTGTATCTGGACCATGACAAAAAGGTCTGGATTTTAAATGATGGTGATCGCGCAGAGACAACTGAGGCCGATTCGGTTTCCGTAATTGTTGGCGGTACGCATGCGGAAACCGCGCGCATTCCGCTCGGCAGCGGTCATCATATCGCAGCCTTCGCCACAATGTCGAAACGGGTTTTTATCTCGAATATCCATGACAACACCGTTTCCGTGGTAGACAATGATCCGGCCAGTAGCACCTATCTGGAGACCATCCTGAACGATGCCGGATTGCCGCACAACGCCGCCGTGATGGTCGGGGACAATCCTCACGGCATTGATTACAGCCATCACAACGGCATGATTTACAACGCCAATACGCAGGATGCGGTCAATGCAATTTCCGTGATTAACGAAAATACACTGGCGCAAACCTTCATCCCCTTGGGAACGGGCGCCGGGGAGATTCCTGCGGTTTCAAGATTGCGCACCCGGCATCAGCACGATGACCCCTCGGACGGCCGTTTCATCTACGTTCTGGGTGAGACTGTCGATGATAAAGGGGATGCGGATCCTTCAAATGACGATACGACGGCTTGGGTCACAGTCATTGATACGATGAAAGCCGAAGACAAGGGCATTATCGCAACGACACCCATCCCCAATATGAGACCGGCACGCTTGATCTTTGGCCCTCACGGCAAGAGGTTGTATCTTCCGAGTGGTGTGCCTTTTGGGGGTGCCACGCCTCCCCTTAGTCTTGAGATTGATCAGTTGGCGGTGATTGACATTGATCCGACTTCGGCAACTTTTAACGAATTGCTCAAAAAAATCAAAGTCGGCAATGCGGGTGGTCACGGCTCGGTTGCCACAACAAGCAGCGACGGCCATTTTCTTTTTGTGGGAAATACCGGCGGGACGACCGTTTCGGTGATCGACACCGAAATCCTGGAAGTGGTCGAAACGATTGAAGTCGGCGGCGCACCCACGGGTTTGGGTGTTGTAAGGATTGAAAGTCATGATGACAGTGGTGGACACGATCATGGTTAATCACTTGGGCTGATCTTCGGATTGACTTCTGTTGTTTGTTGACAGCCCCCACGACAGAATAAGTCGCGAGGGCTGTCAACTCAGCCTTGATGTTGCTCAAACCAGGGCGTTGCGGCCATTTGGGCGACCGAGGCCTACTCACCTGTACGGTGAGCAGCAAAATGACCGATAACGCCGTATAAGCAGACGAACCGGCGGTTTCAAATTCCGCAATCGCGGAATTTGGGGGCATCTTTATGATTGACCTTCCTGGAAAATCATGTTACTCAATTCCTTTTTTTAAGCTTTCACCGGCCCGAAACTTAAGAACTCTTTTTTAAGATTAAGGAGGGGATGTGTTGATCCTGAAGCGATGTTCGTCTGATCTGATTTTATCGCTCTCTTATTTGATGACGGCCTTCTTCCTGGCCGGATGTGGAGACGAGTTTAAACCGGACATATCCGATACGCCGCAACCCATTAACATCGTGCCCACCACCGCCGCAGAAAACCCGAAAACCCGTGTGGGGCTCGATCCTTCCATCGCGCTTGGGACGGACGGCTTCCTGCGCATCGCTTATTACGACCTCTCAAACGGCGACCTCAAATTTGCGCGCTGCACGGATGCAGACTGCAGCACGCCGGTCATCACCATCCTGGACAGCACGGGCGACGTGGGTGCGAGCGCCTCACTGCGCATCGCTTTGGATGGTTTTGCCCGCATCAGTTATTACGATGCAAGCAACGGAAACCTTAAATTCGCCCGCTGTACGGATGCCGACTGCACGACACCCGCCCTCACCGCGGTGGATACCGCGGACAATGTCGGCGCAAGCACCGCACTGGCCATCGGCAGCGACGGCTTTGCCCGCATCAGCTATTACGACGCCGGCAAGGGCACACTCAAGTTTGCCCTCTGCGCGGATGCGGATTGTGCTGCGGCCACCCTAACGGTGATCGGTCCCGAAACGGGCATCGGCGGTGCGCAAAGTGCCATCGTTTTGGGCGCGGACGGTTTTGCACGGATCAGTCACTGGAATCTCACATCACTCAACTTGGACTACGTGCGCTGCACTAATGCGGCTTGCAGCACACGAAACAATACCACCGTCGATGCCGCCGGAACGACCACTTTAGGCGCGGGTTCTTCCATCCGCCTCGGGCCGGATGGCTTTGCCCGAATCAGCTATTTCGGAGAAGAGTCCGTGATTACTGAAAACGGCGTCTCCTCCGTGAAGGGCCAAATTAAATTTGCCCAGTGTAACAGCGACGACTGCACAAGCCCAACGCTCACCATCGTGGACAGCAGTGCCCGTTACGGACAGACCACGGCCTTGGAGGTCGCCGCCGACGGCTTCGCGCGCATGGCCTATTACGATCAGGAAAACGCCGTCCTTAAATTTGCCCGATGCACAGACGCCGCCTGCAACACGCCCCTAATAACGACTGTGGATGCGACGATGGATTCGGGCGACTTTCCTTCTTTGGTCCTCGGTGCGGACGATTTTGCAAAGATCGCCTATTTTCATCACACCAACGGGGACTTGAAACTCGCACAATGTACAAATGCCGATTGCACGGCCAATGCAATTACCACCCTGGACCGTTAATCCCGAATCAAGATGATAAAACGCTTCGAAGAAACCCTCTACCACGATTACGCACAAAGCTTTGGCGTCGAGGAAATCTACTACGAAAACAAAACGGCACACCAGCATCTCATCATTTTTCACAACGCCAAATTCGGCCGCGTCATGGTGCTTGACGGCATTGTCCAAACCACGGAGCGCGATGAGTTTATTTATCACGAAATGCTGGCGCATGTGCCGATTTTCAGCCACGGCGCGGTGGAAGGGGTTTTAATCGTCGGCGGCGGAGATGGCGGCATGCTTCGGGAAGTTTTACGGCATAAGGACATCAAGCAGGTCACGATGGTTGAAATCGATGAAACCGTCGTGGAAATCTCAAAAAAATACCTGCCCAATCACGCCCGGGGAGCCTTTGACGACCCCCGGTTGCGCCTCATCCTTTCAGACGGGGCAACATTTATCCGGGAAACCGACGAAAAATTTGACGTCATCATTACGGATTCCACCGATCCCATCGGCCCCGGTGAAAGCCTCTTCAGCCATGATTATTATCGGGGCTGCAAAGGCTGCCTCACGGAAAGCGGCATCCTGGTCACGCAAAACGGCGTCGCCTTTTTTCAAGCCGAAGAAGCCAAAAAAACGGCCGGGTTCTTTCAGCAACTTTTTAAAGATTGGCATTTTTACAGCGCAGCAATCCCGACCTACGTGGGCGGCATCATGGTCTTCGGCTGGGGCACAGACAATGCGATGCTTAGAAAAATCCCACTGGAAACGCTCGAAGCCCGTTACCGTAAAAGCGGCATTGCAACACGCTACTACAATCCCGCCATTCACAGGAGTGCCTTTGCGCTTCCGCAATATGCACTTGAAATTATTGAGAAAAATAAACATTGACCCCGCCGGATTTTTTGCAATGACTGTAACCTGGCCTTCCACATATTTTCGCAGCACATACGATTGGGAAAACCTGCTCAAAACGCACGGTGCGCCTTTGCTCCTGCTCGACTGCGATACCTTGCGGGGACAATACAAAAAACTCGCCGCAGCCCTGCCTGATGTCGCACTGTATTTCGCGGTCAAGTCTTCGCCCAACGCAATGGTACTGGAAACCCTGAAACAGGCAGGCAGCAATTTTGACATTGCCACACCCGGCGAGATCAAGTTATTGGAAGCGCGTTCCATCCCGCCGCAGCGCACGATTCACACGCATCCCATCAAACGGGACATCGACATCCGCGCGTCCATGCGCTACGGCTGTACGACCTTTGTGGCGGACAATCTCACGGAATTGGAAAAATTCATCCCCTATCGCGAGCGGGTGGGTTTGCTGCTGCGCATCGCGTTTTCAAATGCCGATGCCGTTGCGGATCTCTCAAAAAAATTCGGGTTGGCGATTGAAGACGCGCCGCATTTTATCGCCAAAGCCAAGGCCCTCGGCATTCGCATTAAGGGTTTGAGTTTTCATGTGGGTTCTCAATCGAAAAACCCAGATGTCCACGTGGCGGCCATTCAAAGCTGTGCGGCACTTTTGCAGGACAGTCGCGACAGCCGTGGCGCACCGATGAGTGTGCTCGACATTGGCGGCGGCTTTCCCATTGACTATGAAGGCCGGGGCATCCCTATTGACGCCTTTTGTGCGCCCATTCGCACGGCCTTGGCGGCACTGCCGAAAAACATACACGTCATCGCGGAACCCGGACGCTTTATCGCAGCGCCGGCCATGACCTGTGTCGCATCCGTCATTGGAATTGCAGAACGCAACAAAAAAACCTGGTATTATTTGGACGATGGCGTTTACGGCTCCTTCAGCGGTCAAGTCTTTGACCATGCCCGGTATCCGATTTTTGCGCTCAAAACAGGCCCGACTTTCCCTTCCGTGCTTGCGGGGCCGACCTGCGACAGCATTGACATTATCGCCCCGGACATCGACTTGCCAAAACTGGGAGTCGGCGACCTCATCATCGCACCTTTAATGGGGGCTTATACCAGTGCGACAGCGACGGAATTTAATTTTGTGCCCAAAACACAAATTGTTCCCGTCAACGGCCCTGAACAAATAACACAACCCATGAGACGGATTGTTTGAATTAATCCTTCTCGTTCAAGTTCCACCCTCTTCTCTCCCTTTGAGGGGCATATCGGGTTATGTTTTTCAAAAACAAGCTCTTTTTTATCGGATTTTGCTTTAAAACACAAGGATTTGAGCCAACCTTCCCCCCCCCCTCTTTTTATTGACGCCCGGATCGAACGTCCGTATCATGTGGCTCAGCGATGTCCTTATTTTTATGAAAAGGAGCATGTTATGACTTTAAAGAATTTGGGGAACACGGATTTTAGTATCTCTCCCATCGGTCTGGGGACTTGGGCGATCGGGGGGGATTGGAGCTTTGGCTGGGGGCCGCAGGATGATGCCGCATCCATTGCGGCGATTCAGCGCGCGCTGGATCGCGGAATCAATTGGATCGATACCGCGCCTGTTTACGGCCTGGGCCATGCGGAAAAGCTCGTCGCCAAGGCCTTGAAGGTGCTTGGCAGCGCGCGCCGTCCATTTGTTTTCACCAAGTGCGGATTGATTTGGGATGCGGAGAAAAACGTTGGTCATTCCCTGAAGGCGGATTCCATCCGGGCAGAAGTCGAAGCCAGTCTTCGGCGTTTAGAAACCGATGTCCTGGATTTGTGCCAGATTCATTGGCCTTCCTTCCCGCCCGGCAGTCCCGCGCCGGATTTGGAAGAAGCGTGGCAAACCCTCACGGACTTGATTTCAGAAGGAAAAATCAGACAAATCGGGGTATCCAATTTTTCGCTGGCTCAACTCGAACGGCTACAAAAAATTTCGCCGATCGCTTCACATCAACCCCCCTATTCGGCTCTCATGCGGGCGGTTGAAGGGGATGTGCTGCCTTTTTGCGAAAAACAGAATATCGGCGTCATTGTGTATTCTCCGATGCATAACGGTTTGCTCAGCGGGAAAATGACGCGTGAACGGATCGATGCGCTACCCGCTTCGGACTGGCGAAAACAAGTAAACCCCGCTTTTAAAGAACCGTATTTGTCGCGCAATCTTGCGTTTGTGGAAATCTTACGGGAGATCGGAAAGCGCCACGACCGTTCTCCCGGAGAGGTGGCCATTGCTTGGACGCTTCGCCTGCCGTCGGTGACGGGCGCGATTGTGGGCGCACGTGATGCGGCGCAGGTCGACGGCTTTGCCGCGGCGATGGATTTCCGGCTCAATGAAAGCGAAATCGCCGAAATCCAAAGGCATTTGCCGAAATCCATCGGGATGATGTCCGTTCGCTGAGGGGTCTGATTTTTTGAAAGTCTATTTTTTGGATTTGCACCTGCTTTGAAAGCGGATGCTTTACTTGATAAGGAGATGATTATGGAGATTAGACTCAGAATCTTTTTAAAATTTTTCTCATTGACTTTCATCGTATGTCTATTGACAAGCCATTCCGTATCTGCGGCCAATCCATCGGTAGACGGAGAATGGCAAGGCACGCCGCACCTGGGGTTTTCCCCCTATACGGGGCTGGCCGGACTCGAACTTCAAAACATGAATTTTGGCCTCACTTTGGGATGGCCGGCGAGTGTCGGCTTAAAATATTATTTCGACAAAAAGGGAGATCGTTTGTTTTTAGGGACGCATGCCTTATACCTGAAGCGTGATAATGATGAAATAAAAGACGGCGTGTTCTACACAGAAAATGAAAGGACACTTGTGGGAGCAGGCATTGGATATAAATGGCAATCGGAACAGGGTTGGAACATGACGTTTAGCTTGTCTATTCTATACGACAGAGAAAAACTGAAAAACGGTTCCGGAACAGCAACGGAAGAAGATGTGGTCTCATTGCCAGGTCTCACCTTCGGATACCGATTTTAGTCATCATTTTTCTGATGATAAATATTACACTGATTTCGAGGCGCCCTGGCAATACGCGCTTTGTTCAGAACATTGGCAAGGGATTCTGATTCTTGCTAAGATCATTCACATATTTTTGCAAGCTTCATTTACTGAGAGGCATTTAGCTTTATGAAGCCGTATCGTTTTATTTTTAATGTGATTTTATTTCATCTGGTTTTTTTTCCAAGCGGGCGGGCTTTTTCGGATGAGTTGCAAAAACCCGCTGATTTTATTGTTTTGGAAGATTATACAAGCCAGGCCGAAAACGGACTGCCGACGGGATGGAAGCCCCAGAGAGACCACCCCGCGCCTTCCGAAGCATATCAGATCAAGCACAGCGGCGAAAATCCGACGCTCTACGCAAAAGGCAAACCCAACCGTATTTTTAAAAAGATGAAATGGAATCCCTATGAGTATCCCTTTATTACCTGGACGTGGCGCATGCTGAAGGTGCCGAATGATCCGGACAAAGAACGCAATGCAACCGTGTATGTGGCGCTGGGCACGGATATTTTAGGGATTCCCAAGTTGACGAAGTATGCTTGGAGCAGTAACAAGGCCGTCGGCACGGAAGAATCAGGCGGCATCTTCCGGCCGACGACGATCGTGATTCGCAGCGGGCCGCCTGAATCCGGCGAGTGGGTGACCGAAACGATCAATGTCTTGGAAGAACACAGACGCCTTCATTCGGAAGATCCGCCCGATGAGGCCTACGGTTTCGGCATCATCTCGACGCTTGAGGCGGAATTCGGCGCGTTCATTGCGCATAAATGAGCCCCCAGCTCCCGTCGCATTCAACACAATCTGAGCGCACCTTCACATGTTGAAAGATGTTTTGTACATGCTCATCGGCTTGTTACTCCTGACCGGCGGAGCCGATGTGATGGTTGCCGGGGCCTCGCAGCTTGCGCGCCGTATGGGGATTTCTGCCTTAGTGATCGGGCTCACCATTGTTTCTCTCGGGACTTCTGCGCCGGAAATGGCGGTGAGCCTCTCCGCGAGTTTGAGCGGACGGGCCGATATTGCCATTGGAAACGTTGTGGGGAGCAATATCAGCAATATCGGCTTAGCCCTGGGTCTTGCCGCAATGGTGCGGCCTTTGGCGGTTCAGGCGCGTCTCGTGCGTTTTGAAGTGCCGCTGCTTTTTGGCATTTCTCTTCTGACCTACTTGATTGCCCTAACAGGTGTCATTCCGCGTTGGTTCGGTGGGATTTTTTTGCTCGGACTCGCTCTTTACATCACCCTGCTCTATTATTGGTCTCGCCGGGAAAAACCGGAAATTCAAGCCGAATTCACGGAAGAAGTGCGAGGCGACGGGAGCCTGTTGCGCAATATCGGTAAGATTATCTTCGGTTTGGCCAGTCTGGCAGGCGGGGGAAACCTGTTGGTAGACGGTGCGGTCGGCATCGCCCGCTGGGTGGGGCTTTCCGAATTGGTGATCGGATTGACGATTGTTGCCGTGGGCACTTCATTACCGGAAATGGTGACCTCCATCATCGCCGTTGTTCGTAATCACGGGGACATTGCAATCGGCAACATTTTGGGCAGCAATCTGTTTAATACGCTCGGCGTACTGGGGGCCAGCGCCGCCGCTCAACCCATTTTGGTGCAAAATGATTTACTTGTGCGCGACCTTCCCGTGATGGGACTGCTCACAATCTTGCTGTTTCCTTTTTTAAAATCAGGTTTTGTACTTAGGCGTTGGGAAGGTGCATTTCTTGTGTTGATTTATATTGCGTATGCGGTTCTTCTTTTTTTTCATCACACATAATCAGAGCTTTCCTGAAGGAAGCTCTGATTATGTCATAAACGCGCGCTTCACCAGCTCACAACGGCATCATGCTCAAAGATCATATCGATCAGACGGGCGTAGGTGATTTTCCGACGCCGTGTTTTTGCAGAGGCTGACAGAAGATCCTCGCTTAAAATACAGGGTTCGGTTGTGAGAGGCGAGAGATCCGTTTCGATGGCGTCTTGAATCAGTACGATTGAAATTTGATATGATTGTTCAATGTGTTGAATGAAATCAATCGGATCGCGGTTTTCCGCATTTTTGAGAAGGTGAAGGGTTCTTTTTTTACTCACTTCATATCCTTTAAAAGCTAAAAAAGCAATCTGTTTGTGCGATTTTTTCCGCACAGGCCGATTGTGATAAAAAAGGCGCCTCCGCGTCATGTTCTGAAAGGCCATCTGTTTCCGCACTTGCAGCATCGATGAAAAACGTATTGGGAAATCCTTCAAACGCCGAAAGAAAATGTTCCAGACGTTCTTCGTCAATCCAATCCGTTTTGTCTTTCTGCAAGAGACGCACGGCGTGTTTCGTGAGCAATACGGTCACGTGGTGTTCGCTTGCGGCGAGGCCCAGGGCAATACGAATGCCCTCGCAAGCCCGATGGCTGCTACGGGGATCGCTTTGGATGAGTACGACCATTTTTTTATGCCGCATCTAATTCAACGTGACAAATCGGTCACAGCCTTTCACCAAATCGGAGAGCACAACCAAGCCGCCAAACACCGCCCCGTCGTTTACGGGAACGCCGTATCGCTGCGCGCCGTAGGCGCAAAGAAAGAGCCGGAGCCCCTTCTTAGAGAGCCTCCGGATTTCGGCGGTCTCCATGTTTTTGACCCCTTCGTCGACGAGGTAAAGATACACCCGCAGATCTTTTTGCAGGGCGGCTTCGATGAGCCCCACTGCGGTGTGCAAATTGCCATGCGCGGGCGGTGTCGAAAGAAGGATGCCGAGTTTCTTTTTTATCAAAACCGTTCCCCGTTCCGAAGAGATTATATGCAAATCGGTTTTTATCCGACCTTTCCCATCCCAAAAGTGTAACATATCATTTCGCGCGCCGTAGAACGGAATTTTAAAGCCGTGTGGACGCGGCTCAGTTTTCAATTTTCAGGGCGTGTGTGTTTTCTTGACCTCTTTTAAGGCCTCTGGTAGACTAAATCTTGCTTTTTTATATAAAAACATGAATTGGAGGGGAGTCAATGGCAGGCGAATCAAAGTTTACATTGCAAGTCGATGGCGCGGTACAGAAACCCGTTAAATGGGGATATGAATCGCTTGAGAGCATTCCGGCTGAGTATCAAGTTGAGGATGTCAGCCAGTATGTTGCCGGAATGGCGGGATCGGGCGTTCAAGTGAAAGCCCTGCTGAATGCTGCAATACCGCTTGCCGCTTCGGATCACGTCACCTTTCATTCCCAGGATGGAAAATTTGCAGCCAGCGTCGCACTGGATGAAATCACAGAACGCGGCATCCTCATTTATAAGCGCGACGGCGCCCCTTTACCGGAAGCTAAGGGCGGCCCGGTGCGATTGGCGATCCCGCAGGGCGAGGACGAGTGTTCCAACGTGAAGTCTGTGATTCGCATCGAAGTGACCGCAGGCAAGGGTGTGGATACGACCTACGACCCCTTTCACGACATTCCTGAAATTCACGGGCACGCTCATGACGGACATTCTCATAATCACAGCCATGACCACGATCATGGCCATGACCACGGCCATTCACACTAAGTTCCGCATTTATCATACAATTAAAAAAGGAGCGGCCGAAAGAAAAGACCGCTCTTTTTTTATGCCCTGTTTTCCCTTTGATCCGGACATCGTGTTTGCCCTCATCTCCTTGCCTTGTTTTTGTATTTTTCGTATGATGGGCCGGAGAATGAATCAAGTATCGTGAATAGGAGCTTCAAATGAAAAAAGTGTTTGTTTTTGTGGTATCGGCCCTCATGTTGATCGTTTCGGCATCGCATCAAGTCATGGCCGGCGAACCCTCCGAGGCTGAGAAAATTGCGCATGAACTGCTTGAGGTTTCCGGGGTAATTAAAATGGGTGGACAGATTACCGAGCAGTTGATCCGGCATCAAAAGAAAAACATGCCTGATATTCCTGAGCAATTTTGGACGGAAGTTGCCGGTGAAGTCCGCTCAGAAGGCTTGAACCGGAAGATTGTCGCGGTTTATGTTAAACATTTTTCGGTTGATGAGATGAAGGCGATTGTGGCGTTTTATAAAACCAGCGCCGGCAAGAAATACCTCGATAAGTTGCCCGAGATTACGAAAGAATCCATTGCGGCCGGCCGACTTTGGAATCGCGAAGTGGGTGTGCAAATTGCTGAAAAACTCAAGACGGCCGATCTCAAAAGCATGAAAAAATAACGATGTTTTCCCGCGCCGCGATGAAAAAACCACAGCAGATGTTTTTGTGTGTGCTTGACATCGCGACACAAGATCTATGTGCTGATGTTTAAAAACATCCTTCTGTTGATCTGCCTCACGCTGGCGGGCGTTGCGCTGTTTTACCTGATTGATTTCTGGGTCAAGGACGAAGGCACCGACCTTTTTTTTACGCAGCAAATCACAGAACCGGATGCCTACCGCGCGGAATTTCAGGATGCGAACGATACCCGGACACACCTCTTCATCAAGACCTGCGTGCAGTGTCATGACGTGCCCGATCCCAAAGCACACACGGCCTCGGAGTGGCCGCCTCTTGTCTCGGAGATGGTGCGATTGCTCAAGGAGACGCGGCAGGCCAAACCCGAAGCACGCTCCTGGTTTATTCCCGGCCCTACGGAGACTGAAAAAATTGTCGCTTATCTTGTTGAAAGGGCGGGTAAAGATAAATAAGCCGGGCATTTCCCGATTCTTTAGGATGCAGGGGCTTGTCTTGGTTTGCTTGTGTTTTATGCCGCTCTTGCTGCATGCCGCACCGGAAGATTCACAAGCCCCGGAGCGGTCTGCCGCAGGGCTTGATACGATACGAGGTGGCATTTTTCTGGTGGCCGACCCCAAAATCATGGACCCTAATTTTAGCAAGACCGTCGTGCTGATCCTGCACCACGACGAAGGCGGGTCCAGCGGCTTGGTGATTAATCGTCCCACGGAACAAACCCTGCCGGAACTCCTTCCGAATATTGAAAATGTGGCCGCTGGAGAGCGGCTTTTCGACGGCGGCCCCGTTTTGCGGGGGGAAACCCTGACGCTGCTCTTTCGCGCCAAGACGCCGCCAAAAGTCCTTTCCCCTGTTTTTGAAGCTGTTTATGTAACTCAGGAAGCACAGGTTTTTGCCCGTATCTTGCGCAAGGAAATGCAGGCCGAGGCCTATCGTTTATTTATGGGCTATGCAGGCTGGGCCCCGGAGCAATTGAAAAATGAACTCATGCGCGGCGACTGGCACTTGGTCGCAGGGGACGCAGAGGTGCTTTTTGAGGCAGACGCGGCCCGAATCTGGGACACCCTTTTCGCACGTTCGCAGCGACGTTTTGTAAAGGCGAAGGGCGTGCCGATTCAGTTCTGAATTGTTTTTCAGGGCACATCTTTCGTATTTTTGCGCCTACGTTCATGCGCAGGGGACCGCATCGTAATCGAATATCTTAAGGAGGAGTTTAATTATGATACGACTTTTGTTTGTTGTTTTGACATTGCTCTTTACCTTTGGCCGCATTTCTGCGGCAGAAATGCCCTTACCGCAAGAGCGCACACTGCCACTGCACTTAGCCCGTCAAGCCGCCGAAGCCGCACTGAAACAGTGCCGAAACGACGGTTATCAGGTGAGCGTGGCAGTCACTGACCGGGCCGGTGTGTTAAAGGTGCTGATTCGGGCCGATGGTGCGGGATCACATACTACCGACAGCAGCCGAAAAAAAGCCTATACCTCGGCCAGCCTGCGCCGGGCCACAAGTTTTTTTGCCGCTCTGATTGCCAAAAACCCCGAAGTGGTCGGCCTACGGGACATGAATGAAAATATTTTGATGCTGGGCGGCGGGCTGCCGATTGTGATTTCCGGAGAAATGATCGGCGGCATCGGTGTGGGCGGCGCGCCGGGCGGGCATTTGGATGAGGCCTGCGCACAAGCGGGTTTAAGAAAAATCGGGGCAGACACGAAAAAGAAATAGGGCGTGTCGAACTTTTGTCATTGGCGGCGTCCAAGGCCTTGCGCAAGGGGATTTGGAACGTCTTTGGGAATTAATCTGACAGTCGCTTCCTCGTAAATCTTATCTATAAAAAATTAGACGCAAACCGTCTTGCCCAACTCGGTGTAGTCTGCCATTGAAGCCTTGATGACAGTCTCGGCATGTGTTCTGCCGTATGCTTCGCCGATATGGACGGTGTTTGCTTTTCCTGGAATTTGTTTGTAGGTCAAAAAATAGTGTTGAACCCGTTCGACCAAAATTTTGGGGAATTCTGAAATATCGGTGATATCCCCCCAAGCGCCGTCCTTCTCAAGCACGGCGATAATTTTATCATCCGCTTCGCCATCATCCAGCATCGGCACCCCCCCGATCACACGGGCATTGAGTATGATTTCAGCACGCGTGACGGCCCTTTCGCTAAACACACAAATATCAAGCGGGTCTCCGTCGCCTTCCGTTGATCCTTCCATGAGGCCCCCGACCCGGTCGCCACAATAGGTTCTTGGAATAAAACCGTAAAGCGCGGGCAATTGAGAGGAAGCACGCAAGGGCCGGTCTAAACTGAGGTAGCCGGTTTCTTTGTCGATTTCGTATTTGACAAGGTCGAAAGGCGTCATTTCGATATAAGCGCGCACGGTTTGCGGCGCATCAGGGCCGATATCCAAACCGTGCCAAGGGTGGGGACGGGATTGAGCAAATGCATCAGACATGAAGTACCTCTTATTTATTCAGGGTGATCGATCCATAAAAAACCGGACGTAGTGTAGGGCATTGCAAGTGATAAAGGCAAGCGGATTAGACAGCCCAAGATCGGCGATAGGCATTGGAGATGGGGCAAGTGTTCATTATCTCCCGATTTTCAGGATCAGCGCTCCGGCGTGGGTGACCATTTTACCCGCAACCTGATACAGCCGCCACCGCAGGCTTTGTATCTGATGACGCCCCCATTCACTCGCTGATCTTGGGGGATTGGTCCTTAACAGAGGTAGTGCCCCTCTTGGTAGACGATGATCCCGTTGATTTCGACACGGCCGGTTTTGACAAAGGCATCAACGTGAAAACCGCCCTTTTTAGGGAAGGCGACTTTTTTATATTGCAGGTGTTTACTTCCGAGGGAGAGATGAATACCGCACATGCGTTCATAAGTGCCGA
>Ga0256830_1000603_pt1 | contig 27711 bp, 25 predicted proteins | sample 128326metaG_FD_190537 | JGI IMG/M metagenome (GOLD analysis project Ga0256830, IMG submission 190537) | Hydrothermal vent microbial communities from Lau Basin, Pacific Ocean - 128-326 | ecosystem: Environmental > Aquatic > Marine > Hydrothermal vents | place: Pacific Ocean: Lau Basin | collected... | reverse complement strand
ACCCCGGCTCAGTTCTTCCGGCGTATCGCCCGGAGGCACATGATCCCCTTTACGGGGATCAACGAGCTGGTACTCGACAACCCGCCTGAGGAGACCCTGAGCTTTGCCACTCCTCGGGGAATTGACCAAGAGCTCGGGATCCAGGCCGCCGAGCACCATGACGAGCAGAAGGTCATCGCGCTGATGGCCTGGCATCACATCCCGATTTGTGCCCTGAGCTGCGCGGCCCAGGCGGCCGCCGCCGTGGAGCGGCGCGAGCAGGAGGGGAAGCGCCCGGCCTTCCCCCAGCGCGACTGGCAGACGCGCTTCACGCTCAACTACACCCAGCCGTGGGACGAGGTTGAAGGGAACTGGTTGCTGCTGGGCTTGGCCTCCGGCTGGATCCACCCGGTGGGTCGGAGCACCAGTTGGTATGACGTGAACGGCATACGGTTGAATGGCATCGCCAGGGTTCAAGAGTTCCTCCGGGCTCATTTCCCTACTCGGCAGGGCATCTTGGACCATTGGCGTCGTCTCTTCCACGAGCGGGGCGTCGAGGGCGCGATGGAAGAGCTTGAGGCAGCTCGGGAACGCCTCCACAGACACGTTGAACTGCACCAGCACTTGGACGCCGTCCTGCGGGCCCTCAAGGCTCAAGTCCCCACCAGCCCTCAAGAGTTTGAAAGCATCCTGCTCTTCACCCGCGCCGATGGCAGTCCCTTCCCCAACGGGGGCGGGTGGGGAAAGGTACTCAGGCCAAGGCCCAAGCCAAAGTTGAAGGAGAAGCGCAAACGTGAGTCCGAATCCGGGTCGGAATCGGGAACGGGAAAGAAAGGGGGTCTAAGGTGGTCTTCAGGCACGGGGATTGCGCAAGGCGAGGCTTAGGCTTAAGAGGACGCGCCCTTGCTGCGGCCGCGGTGGCCGCGATGGCAGCTGCTGTAGCCGTTACGATTACGATCGTCGCAGCCGGGAGCGTGGGGGTCAACGCCCAGGAAGGCAGCCCGTCGATGAGGGCCGCTCGTATTAGCTTGGAGAACGCGTTCACGCAGGCTTTCGAGGCACTCGTGGCCGAGGTCCCCTCGGAAGTCGTTCGGGTCGCGATCCTCGCCGACGTGGAAGGACGGCTTGCCGCCCGCTTGGTCGCCTCTTCGCGGTTTGAGTACGTCTCCCCCGCGGAGCTAGAGCGACTCCTGGAAGAAGCGGGCTTCGACCGAACAACGCCCCTCCCCCTCGGCCGCGCGGCCCTAGGGTTGAAAGGAAGACAAGCGAATGAAGAAGGACTCACTCGGCTCCGACAGGGGGTCCAGGGCTTGCTCCGCGCGGAGGTCGTGGACGACGGCTTCCGACACGGCTTCACGGAAGACTTGTTTGCCAAGGTCTTCCTCGAGCTGGCCGACCCGATCACAGGTCAGCTCCTTTGGGCTCGGGAAGTGCAGGGCGTAAATCCCAAAGCCCTTCAAGGTCTGTTCGAAGCAGCCGGTCTGGAGATGGAAGCCGGGAGCTTCCGCAGCCAAATCCAGATCACGAGCCCTTACACGGCCCTGGCGATCGCAATCGGCGGGGAACTGGAGCGCCGCCTCCTGGATCCGGGACTCTCCCTCGCCCGTGGGCGCTGGGGGCAGATCCCGGGAACGGTGGGGGTTGATCTTGACCACCTTCTACGACATGTAGAGGAGCGCCTGGCACGGTCTACGGAACTCGGTTGGCTTCTTGGTTCAGATGCAGGAGCAGGAGCCGCAGCCGATGCATTCCTCGATCTGCAACTCGAAGAGGTAGCGCCGGGCGTTCTGGAGGCCCAGATCGTGGTGCGCTCGGCACTCGGCCCGACATTGCTGGAGACCCGAGTTCGCGGCGCTGGGCGCCTTCCCTCGCTGGACGAAGAGGAGGAATCCCTTCGCCGGCGAATCGCGGACCTCGAGCGCCGGGCGTTCCGACAAGCGTGGACTTACGACGGGAAGCTCCTCGGAGCGGGGGTGATTCTCACGGCCATGGGCGGCCTGTTGGGAGGCACGCCGGGAGCCGTGGTCTTCGGAGGGTTCTCCCTCCTGTTGCAGCTTGTGGAGGGAGGGCTCTTCCATCCCCGCCTGGAGCGGGTTCCCGACGCTCAAGCGCAGGAGGAGCTCACCCAGCTGCGGAAGCGGCTCCAAGCGCTACAGGAAGTTGAACTCCTCTTGCGCCTTTGGGAGGGATAGACGAGCGGTGGACGGGACAGGTAGGGGGACAACGGAGCAGACGTCCAGATCCCAGTTTTGCCTATTAAGTCGCGGTTATGCTACGTTAATCACTTGTGCACACAGAAGAGGTTCGCATGAACGAGGCGGAGATGATTACGCTGTCAAGTCTTTTCTATGAGATCGGCCGCTTCCGAATCCGAGGGGAGCTAAGGTCCGGCTCCTTCCTCGAAGAGGGGACGGAGTGGCTCCGCTCACTGAACGGGACGTTCGCAGGGATCGCGGAGACGCTTGAGGACGCCCGCTTCCGCGCCCTCCTGGAGGAGGCCGCCCGGATCGCGACCGGGCTTTCTCCCGACGCTCCCCTCCCGGAGGAGCCGGAGGGCTCCCAAGGGACAGCCCAGCCGCTCGCCTCCCTCTTCTCCCTCGTTGATCCCCCCGAAGGCCGTCCCCTTAACACCTTAGAGCTGTGGGTCCGCCCGCACGCCGCGTCGAACGTCTGCGCCTACCCGACCGCCGACCGGCCCCAGCCGGAGGAGATGCAGAAGACCTACAAGACGCTTTGGAAGGGCTTTTGCGAGGAGTGCGAAGCGATCAAGGAGAATCTAGATCCGGAGCTGGCCCTCGTCCTCTTGGAGAAGTACTGCTCTTCCATCCCTCATCTCGCGCAAGGGGCAGACAAGGGGCGGCGGGCCGTCTCGCTCTTCGACCAGATGAAGCTCACGGCGGCCGTGGCGAGCTGCCTGCACGCCACGCTGGGCTCGGGGGCCGACGAGTCACAGATCCGCGATCGGAACGCGCCGAGGTATCGGCTGGTGGGCGGGGACTTCTCCGGCGTCCAGGAGTTCATCTATCGGATCACCTCCAAGGGGGCGCTCAAGGCGCTGCGGGGCCGCTCGTTCTTCCTGGAGCTGCTCACCGAGCACGTGGTCCAGGAGATCCTGCACGCCTTGGGGCTCTCCTCGGCTCAAGTGTTGGTCAGCAGCGGCGCCGTCTTCAACCTGCTCCTGCCGAACACCCAAGGCACGCACGAGGTCTTAGAGTCGGTCCGGCAGAGGCTCAATCGCTATTTGCTGGAGCAGCTTGACGGGCGGCTCTACTTGGCCCTGGACTCCGTAGCGCTCTCCGGGGAGGAGCTGGTCGACGCAGAAGGGCTGGCGGAAAGGGCCCGGGAGCTGGTGCGCGCGCTCTGGGCGCTCAAGGGGCAGCGCTTTGCCGAGGAGACCCTAACACAGCCGTCGGATTGGGAGGCGTTCCTCCGGCCGGAGCCGCCTACGGAAGAGCGTTCCCGATCGGAACTTCAAGACGATCGCTGCGCCTGGTGCGGGGCCCCCAAGACTCCACAGGTCCTCGAGTGGCAGGGAGAGGAGCTCCAAGGGTGCGAGGACTGCCTCAAGGACGAGGATTTGGGCGTCGATGAGTGCGAGATCTGCCATCGGATCGCGCTGCTCAGCCCCCTGCCCCCGCCCGCACAGAATGTAAAGGGCTGTCCCCTCTGCCGCGGTCTGTACCACCTGGGGGAGCACCTCTTCTACGTGCGGTACGTGCTCTGCACGGCGGAGCGCCCCAAGAAGCCCCAGAAGGTCTTCCTGAAGCTGCCCGCCCTGGTCGGGAACAAAGGGGACGAAAAGGACCGCTACTACCTCTTCCCAATGCCCAAGCGGCGTCCGGAGGAGGCCTGCCCCACAGACTACGAGTTCGGCATTGATGCGAAAGACGTGCTGTGGGCCTTCGTCGTGAACCGATGGGAGCTGGACTGGTACAAGAACGAGCGGTTGGGCCGGGCCCCGGTCCGACCGCTGGCCCTGGGGAACTACCCGGACTTCGGGGCCGTGGGCGGACCGGACGCCCCGGAGGAACGGATCGGAGCGGGCGTCCCCCTGGAGTTCAAGGACCTCGCGGGGAAGGCCCGAGGTCTGCCCTGCCTGGGCGTGCTGCGCATGGACGTGGACAACCTGGGGGACATCTTCGTCCAACGGCGGTGCCGAGCCCTCGCGCCCCGGATGGCTCTCTCCCGGGCGCTCAACCGCTTCTTCAAGCTCCACCTCAACGAGCTCTGCCGCGTTGGAGAAGGGGCGTTCCCCCAGGGGACGGAAACCCGGCTGGTCTCTGAGCCGGAAGGCGCAAAGCCGAAGCGCCAGGCGATCGTTATCTACTCCGGCGGGGACGATCTCTTCGTCGTGGGGGCTTGGCACGACATGGTGGAGCTGGCCTTCGACATCCACGCCGCCTTCGAGGCGTACACGGGCGGGCGGGCGACGCTCTCCGCGGGGCTGATCGTCGAGCCGGAGAATTTCCCGCTCTACCAGATGGCCCGCTTCTCCCAGAAGGCCCTCGAGGTAGCCAAGGAGAACGAGCACGCGGGTCGCAAGAAGGACAGCTTCGCCCTCTTCTACCCGGCGACCCTCTTTGAGCCTCAAAATCTTGAGAAGCGCCGCCCGGAAGCACTCCCCTGGACGGGGGAGGGGGAAGTGAGCGCCCGAAGCTGCCTGGAGCTGGCCCAAGAGATGGCCGAAGCCCTGGGCAACGGGCAGCTTGGGGAGGACTGGGATCTGGCCGTCCCCAAGAGCTTTTTGCGCAACCTCTTCCAGGTGGTGGACGTCGTGCGCCAGCGGGGCCAGCTCTCCCTGCCGGCGCTGCTCTTCACCTTAAGCCGCGTGGACGTAGAGAAGGTCAAGCAGGCTAAGTTCCAAGAGCTGGCCGAAAAGCTCAAGAAGTTCTCGACGCTTTGCTACCTGCACCCGGCGCTCGTCTGGCTGGAGATGCGCTCCCGGGCCGAGGTCGAGGGCAGGGCCGAGGAGGGGGCTTGAGCCGAGTGGGAGGGAAGTGGAGGCGGAGATGGAAGCAGAAATGGACCCCTTAAAGGCGCTGTTGATTCTGCACGGCACGTTGAGGTGCAAGACGGGGCTGCACGTCGGCGCGCTGGTGGAGACGTTCGTGGTCGGGCGGACCGACGCGCCGCTGGTCCGCAGGCGCTCGGACGGTCGGCCCTACATCCCCGGGGCCTCCCTCCGAGGGAAGCTGCGGGCCCTTCTGGAGCGGGCCGTCTACCCCGAACAGGCCAGACCGGCGGCGGAGTTCTTCCCTGTAGTTGAGACCCCAGCTGCCCCGGAGCCCGAGGCGGAGGAGATCCAGATCGCTATCCACAGTTGCGGCCGGGAGGACTGCCCCGTCTGCCGCCTCTTCGGGAACACCCCCGTCCCCGGCCGGGTGGAGCGGGCCCTCCCCGGCCGCCTGCACGTGGAGGACCTCGCCCCGATCCCCGTCCCCGCGGAGTGGGAGACGGAGATCAAGACGGAGAACGCGCTGGATCGGGCCACCCAAGCGGCCAACCCGCGCAGCTTCGAGCGGATCCCCGCCGGGACGACCTTCCGCCTGCGACTGACCTACTTCCTGCAGAACCTCGATCATCTGGAGGAGGACCTGCGGAATCTGCTAATGAGCCTGGCGCTCTTGGAGCACGACCATCTGGGGGGCGGCGGCTCCCGGGGCTATGGGGCCGTGGCGATCCACATCCAAAGGGCGGAGATGTGCTGGCCCGATCCCGAACGCGGAGCCCTGCAGAGGGCCAAAGGGCCTGAGGATGAGGGGAGAGACGCCTATCGCAGCTTCAAGGACTTCGTCGAGGATCTGCCCCGGCTTCGCTCGCGGATCCCGGAACGCCGCCCACTTTCCCTCCGCCTCGGGGGCGCGGCACCCTCCCGTCGGGGGACCTGGGTGGTGAAGCTTCGGTTCCGCACCCCGCTTCATATCGGGGAGCCGGGCGTCGGGGTGGAGGGTGTGATGCCCTACATCCCCTCGGACACGCTCTTCAGCGCGATCTGTCACGCCTGGGCCGAGGCATACGGCGGCGAGAGCCTAGAAGAGCTCCTCGAGGCCTTCCCCCGCGAGAATGCAATGGGGTCGGAGGCCCTCGAGCCCCCGTTCGTGCTCACCTCGGCCTACCCCTACGACCGAGAGCACTTCTACGCGCCGAAGCCCTACATTTCCCCCTATGCGGGCCCTTCCGTCCCCGGCCCCGAGGCCCCTCCGTCCCAGACCGAGGCCGAAGAGATCGAGGAGGAGATGCGCAAGAGCCCGCTTAAGGACTTGGAGTTCATCCCGGCCGAGACGCTGACGCAATGGCTGGGAGAGGGGCTGGATCGAGAGGCCCTCCGGGGGCTGGAGGAGCTCGCGGGCCGCCGGTTGTATTACGAAACGCTGGTGCCGCGGGTGCGGATCGGTCGGCTCAACCACGCCTCGAACCTCTACCACTGCGGCCTCGTGGAGTACCCCAAGGAAGGCGGGCTCTACTTCCTCGTGACGCTTGATCCGGAGCTGGAGAAGCCGCTCAAGGCGTGCCTGGAGCTGCTGGGGGAGCTGGGCATCGGGGGCGAGCGGGCCGTCGGCTGCGGGAAGTTCGAGTTTGCAGGCGACGGGTGGCAGCCGCTCGAGGAGGTGCCGGCGCTTAAGGCGCTCGTCCAAGGGCAAGGGACGGGGTCTTCCGACAGGGATACGGGCAAGGAGCCCGTAGCGCACTGCTTGCTCTCTTTGTACTACCCTGCTGAGGAGGAGCTGAGCGGGCTGAGGGAGGCGATCATCGGGTACGGGTGGGCGTGGCGCGGCGGGTGGCCCACCCTTACGGGGCCGGGCCGGCCAACCCAGCGCCGCCGGTGCCGGATGCTGCGGGAGGGCTCCGTCCTGCGCTTTGCGGGGGGCCGTCCCCCGAGGGGCCGTCTCGCGGACGTCACCCCCGAAGGCCACCCCCATAGGGTGTACCGCTCGGGGCTGGCGTTCTCGGCCCCGGTGTTCCGGGGAGATCTCATGGAGAGCAAAGGAGCGAGAAAGGAGGCGGAATCGACATGAGTCAGCCGACGGCGCAAGAACAAGAAGGCGAAGGGCTCAAGCCCTTGAAGAAGTGGCCGGCGGAGGAGCTCTTAACGGCAGCGGAGGGTCTCGCGGGAATTGGGCAGGAGGAGGCCGTCCGCACCCAGCTGTATAAGATCCTGAGCTCCTTCAAGAGGCTTCAGCGTGAGTTCCTGCAGCAGCGCGCCTTCGACCGGGACCGTGTGCGGTTTCTCGAAGTCGAGCTTGCCTGGACGGCCTCCAAGCACGGCAAACTGAGGGACGTGTGCAACGCCGTTATGGACAAGATCTCTCTCGTTCAGGATGAACGAGACTTTGAGCGGTTGGTGCGGTTTATCGAGGCGATTGTGGCTTTCAATGCCTTTGGAAAGCGCAGGCAACCCCAGGCAGGCAGGACGAGGAGGTGATGACCATGCCCGATGAATTGGCCCGTCCTTTGCTGGGAAAGATCGTGATCCGGGGGGTTGTACGGGCGCTCACCGGGCTGCACGTCGGGGGCTCCAAGGGCGTGATCGAGATCGGCGGCCTGGATAACCCCGTCATCAAAGACCCCGTCACCCAAGAGCCCTATATCCCCGGCAGCAGCCTTAAGGGGAAGCTGCGGTCGCTTTTGGAGAGAAAAGTGGCCGAGGAAGAGCAGCCGAACAACCCGGCAGAGTTCTTCAATAGAGACATAGGGCGAAGAGGCTACTCGATCAAGATTCACGCACACGGTGAGAAGACCGCTGCGGCAGGGTGCTCAGTCTGCCGCTTGTTCGGATCTTCGGCCGATAGTCAACACCGGGGGTCGAACTTCCCCGCCCGCCTCCGGGTCCGGGATGCCCTCTTGGCCCCGCACACCCGCGCCAAGCTGGATAACGCCGAGACACATCTGCCCTTCACCGAGATCAAGTACGAGAACGCCCTCGATCGGATCACCGCGGCGGCCAACCCGCGACCCCTGGAGCGCGTCCCGCCCCGCTCCGACTTCGCCTTCGAGATCGTCTACGACGTCGAGAACCCCGAGGAAGTCAAGGAAGACTTGGAGAACCTGCTGCTGACGATGGGCCTGTTGGAGGACGACGCGCTCGGCGGCTCCGGCTCCCGAGGCTCCGGCAAGATCAAGTTCTACTTCTGCGGGTTTACCGCCCTAAAGAGCGACTACTACAAACACCTAAACGCCGACTCCAACCTCCAGAAGGAGCTTCTCCAAGAGACAGCGCAAGAGGGCGAGTCGCTGTTTTCGCAGCGGGCCGTTTCGGAGTGGGAGGCGTGGGAGCAGAAGGTCGAAGGGTGGCCGACTCTCCCAACGATTCAGGAGAAGAAGGTCATCCCCGACGCGGCGGGGTTCTTTCAAGCCTAGCCTCTGGAGGCGGATCCGGCTCCGGATCGCGCAGCTTGTGCGGCGCATACGAGCGCGAAAAGCCCAGCGGCGAAGGGAATCCCGATGAGCACGATGAAGACGAAGGAGACGGAGCGCTATCTCAAGCGGCGGGTGCAGTTCAAGGCCCTCAGCCCGGTGCACTTGGGGAGCGGGGAGGTCTGGAAGCCCTTGGAGGTCGCCCACTTGGATGAGACCCTCTACGTGATCTCGCGGGCCAAGTGGGCCCGCTTCCTTCAGCAAGAGGGGAGACAGGGCGACTATCTCGCGTTCATCCGCGGCCGCTTAGAAGAGGACCGCCCGGCCCACCTGCAGGGCTTCCTGGAGGAGCGGGGTTGGCTGCGCCGGGAGCTTCTAGAGGAGATCGCCCTCTACACCGTGCGCTGCCCTCAGGCGGCGGCGGCTACAAGCCCAAGCGGGATGCGGGCCTTCGCCCGCAACGGCTACCAACAGCCCTACGTCCCGGGAAGCGCCGTCAAGGGCGCGCTGCGGGTGGCCATCCTCTTTGCCCTCCTAGAACGGCTCCCCGAAGCGAACCGTCGGAGCTTACTTACCCGCGTGATCAACCAAGGGCTAAGCAGGCTCAAGAGTGAGGGAAAGTCGAAGGTAAGGAAACAGTTTGCCCAAGCTCTCGATCGCGAATTGCTCCAAGGCTTCTCCCTTCAGGGCAAACGGGGGGAGCCTCACACGGACATCCTGCGGGTCCTCCACGTTCACGACAGCGAGCCGCTTCCGTCCGAGACGATTCGGGTCGAGGAGATCAAGGTCTACAGCGTCGGCGCAACGGAGCCGAAAGGCTTTTCGATCTATGCGGAGTGCCTGGAGCCGGGCACGGAGTTCTCTATCGAGTTCACCATCGATCAAGAAACGCTGGCAGATTTCCGCAAAGCCTCGCAGACGTACGGCCTCCCGTTCGAGGTCCTCGAGGAGCTGGTGCGAAACCCCTTCGAAGCCGCGAGGCGCTGGGTCCAAGCGCTTTTGAATCACGAACGCAAGTTCTTCGAGGAACAGTTTGGGAAACACGGCGTCTTCGACTTTGGGGATGAGGAAGAGCCCACCTTCCGCGTCGGCTGGGGCGGCGGGATGCTGGGGACGACGATCGACCTGCTCCTCCCACCCGGGCGCCTTCGGGAGGTGCGCAACCGTCTCTTCAAGAACAGGGGGACCGCCCCGGCCCCCAAGACCCGTCGCCTGACCGTCAACGATCGGCCCTTAGGATGGTGCACCGTCCTGGCCCCGGAGCCGAAGTCGGGATGATCCCGGATGCTTACGAGCGTAGTGTTCAGCCTCGAACTCCGGTCTTATGGCGCTAACGACGGCGGGGGGAAGGGAATCGAGCTGCCCGCCACGGCGGGACGGGCGATCTACAGCCTCGTCCTCGGGGCGATCGCGCAGGTGGATCCCAAACTGGCCGAGCGGCTGCACGCCTCCGGCTCCCAACCCCGTCAACCCGTGCGCTTCACCACCTCGCCCCTGCAGGGCCCGCTGACCCCGACGGCCGGGGGACGAAGCGTCCGGCTCGACCCCCAAGGGGAGTACTGGCTGCGGGTGACGGGCCTCGACCGCGAGGTGTCGGAACAGCTGTTGGAGCTGTGCGAGACCCTACCCGCCCGCGGCCAGCAGTGGGAGCTGCTGGGCGTTCCCCTCGAAGTCGTGGGGGCAACCGCCAAGCCGGAGGAACACCCCTGGGCGGCCCAAATCGCCTATGCGGATCTCTACCGCCGCTGGGTGGTGGAGTGCCCCCGTCCCCCCCGCCGCTTGGGCCTGCAGTTCCTCTCCCCAACGACCTTTCGGAAGGGGAAGCGGAACTTCCCCTTCCCCCTGCCCCGGCTCGTCTTCCTCACCCTGGCCGAGAAGTGGAACGCCTTCTCCCCCGTGCACCTGGGGGCCGATCTCCATGAGGTCATCGACGGGGCCGTGGAGCTGGCCCGCTACGAGCTGCGCACCCGGGTCCTGCGCTTTCCTCACGGCCCGGAGACCGGGTTTGTGGGCCGGTGCGAGTACCGGCTCCTCCTCGATCGGACCACGGCCGAGGGGGACACGATCGGTCGCCTGCTCCACCTGCTGGCGGACTTCGCCTTCTTCGCCGGGGTGGGGGCTAAGACGGCGATGGGGATGGGCCAGACCCGCCGCGAGCCCTTCGCTTCCCCCCATAGGAGCCAAGCGGGTCTGGACGCGAAAGTCGGGAGAACAAGATAAGCCTTTCCCAACAAGGTCTTTGACAAGTGAGGGCAAGCACGGGACGGAGAACAACGGCTAACCGAGCGGCAAACGGCATGCTCGGGAAAACACCTCGGCACTCCCGTCGTTGGAGAGCGGGCTCATAATGAAATTATCGCTGCCAAAGCGGGAAATCTCCCTAAAGGGTCTTGGAGGGGTGTTTTGCCCTGATGAGAAGCGGCGTTTCAAGCAATTTCGGGGTCGGCGGCCGAGGCAAGGCCGGGGGTGTTGACAAACGGGCTCCAAAGGCCGCAAGATAAGGGGGCTCCCGGAGGGGGGCTGTGAAACACCAAGAGAGGCCCTAGTAGGGATGAAAACGCTTGTAGATCTGCAATCGTGCCCTCTTTGTACCATTGCCAGGTGAAACACCAAGAGAGGCCCTAGTAGGGATGAAAACGTGGAGGGGATTGTGGCTGTTCGCTTACACTAAACCTTAATGTGAAACACCAAGAGAGGCCCTAGTAGGGATGAAAACCGAGGTATACACGCATCGATACCTCCTTATCTCCTTCGTATTGTGGAACACCAAGAGAGGCCCTGATAGGGATGAAAACTGTCTTTCGTTGGTTTAACTATAGGTCTACCGTCATACTTCTGTGGAACACCAAGAGAGGCCCTAATAGGGATGAAAACTCTTTCATTTCTTCAGCGCGGCCCATAGCCACTACCAGGTGGAACACCAAGAGAGGCCCTAATAGGGATGCTGATGGCTCGGCGAGCAGCTTCTCTTAGAGGGAAGCTTGGCATTCTGGGCTGAGAAGCCCACGTTAAGCTTCAAAACGACGAAATACAGCTCCCAAACGCTTCATAAAGGAAGTGACACGAACCGGGTCGGAAGGAGCTGCTCACACGATGAAAGTCGTCATCCGGAAGCCGGATTTGGACACCTGCCTTACCGCCCTGCTCTTGGGGGTCACCCCGAACGACGAGATCATCGTCGCCCCCCGGGGCGCAGACGACGCGGACCTTGAAGATCCCCGCGTCCTGTGCATCGAGGCCGGGGGGAGCGGGCAGGTCCATCGGAACAACTTTGACCATCACGACCCTCAAAGGGAGCTGCCGCCCGCCTGCGTGCAGGCGTACGACATTTGGAGCTCGCAGGCCAAGGCCGATCGACAGAAAGCGTCAAGAATTCGGCGCTTGGTGGAGTACGTGGCGGCCGTCGATACGGACCCCAAGCAGCTTCAGAACGGCGGTCGACCCGTCCCCCAACCGACCCTGTCGGCCCTCTTCTCCGGGATGCGCCTCGTCGTCCGAGACCCCAAGGAGCAGTTCTTGACGGGGATAGAGCTCTTGCGTATCGTGTTGAAAGAGGAGATCGATCCCTTTGGGGCGATGCCGCCGCGCCCCGAGTGGCGTCGCTATCGGGAGGCCAAGGCGAAGGAGAACGAGGCGCTCGAGCGGGCCAAGGCCGCAGCGAGGATTCTCCAATCGAAGGGGGGACGGATCATAGGCTACCTCGAGACGGAAGCGGTGGGCGCGCTGGGGATCCTCTACCAACGGGGATGTGAAGTGGCGATCGCCTGCCACCCCCGCTTCGGGAACCCGCCGGTGCGCAAGTACACCATCGCCACCTGCGACCCCGACCTCTCGCTGGAGCCGCTGCTCCGCATCCTAAACGAGCGAGAGCCGGGCTGGGGCGGACGACGCTCCATCATCGGGTCCCCGGCCATGGGGTCGCGATTACACCCTACCGAAGTTATCGCGATCGTGCAGGAGCACTCATGATCACGTAGGGAGAGGGGGCACCCATGGAGGAGTCCCGGTCCGGGCGCAAGAGGGTTCTGATCGGCTGCGTAGCCCCGGATGATCCCGTCTCCGCAAGGGGAGATCGCCCTATCGTCACTGCGGCGTGGTATCTGCAGCCGGAACGGGTGGACCTCATCTATTCACCCTCCACGGAGGATGCTTATCAAGAGACGAAGAAATATCTTTGGATGCACTGTGGCATTCAAGAGCGTCGCGGTTGGTCCTTGAATATTCACAATCCGACCGAGCTAACCCGATACGAAAGGATTATCGACCCTTTGATAGATTTCCTGAATGACATAAAAAATCACGTTTCTAAGGAGGACTCAAACGCAGAGTTCCACATCGTGGAAAGCGGCATACCGGCGATGCGCACCGTGTTGATGCTCGCGGCCGTCTCCAAAGTGATTCACCCCGCCGTCGTTTGGCATGTAGACGATCCACCTGCGGATCAGGCACGGTGCCTGGCAGAACTTCCCCCTGAGGAGCGCCGGGAGCAAGCTCGACAGCGTATGGTCGAAGTCGACCTCCGTCGCTTTGAGGGCGCAGCGCTCCGATTCTTTCGCAGCGTTCGCCTACACCTACAAGTCATTCGCTCAAATCGTGGAGAAGAGGAAATCCATTGCGAAGTCGACGGCCATCCGCTGGTAAAGCACGATCCAAAGGGTGGCCCTATGCGGTTCCTTTTGGAGCTGTGCAAAGCCCGCAAAGGGGAGAAGTATAACGTCTCCCAACACGGGGGCTGGATTCGACCTCGACGGCTACAAGACGGCAATACCCCTAGTGTCCGGTCCCAAGCTCGCGCTTCTATAAACAAAGAAGTCGCATCCCTGCCCTTAGGTGATCGTAGCATTAAGGAGCTGATCCAAGTTCGAGGCAGTACAAGGAACCGCGAGTACCGCGTTAGCCTTGAACCTCATGAGATCTATATCGAGGAATAGAATCAATCGTCATTGAACATGTATAGCAGCTCACCTTTAAGTCCTTCCGTCTAAACAATCCATAAAAACACACCCCTTTGTCTCTAAATAATTGCGCCAGAGGATCATCCCGGTGATCGCAGCATGGAGAACACCGGGACGGACAACGTCGAAGGTTTGACGGTTCGGCTCGGCTCGACGGTCCGGCTTCGGAACGTGGAGACGGGCGCGGAGGAGCGGATTAAGCTGGTCCCCTACGTTGACCCTCGGATCCGCTTCGGGACGGCCAACGGCCACCGGGACAGGGTCTGCCGCGACGACCTCGACGACGTCCTCTTCAACGGATGCACCGAGATCACGGATCGCAGCCCCCTGGGGCGGGCGCTGCTGAGCCACCCCTGGCGGGTGGGCAATGTGGTCGAAGTTGAGGCTCCCGGCGGCACCTTCCATTGGGAGATTCTCGAGATTCAGCCGCTCCAGCCCTCATCAAGGGGGTGATCACGATGGGAGTGTCCTTCACCCGGGATCTGCGGGGGCTGACCACAAATGCGGAGACAGGCGACGACGAAACCACCACGAAGAGCGTCCTCGACCTGTACCTCGCGGAGATCAGGAAGATCCCCCGACTCGACCCAGACGAGGAGGCCCGCTTAGCCCGGCTGGCAGCCCAGGGCGACATCAAGGCCAAAGAGGATCTGATCAAGGCCAATCTCTGGGTCGTGGTCCAGGTCGCCAAGCGCTACGCCGGCTGCGATCTTCCCCTGGTCGATTTGATTCAGGAGGGAAACGTCGGTCTCCTCAAGGCCGCGGAGGAGTTCGACTGGACCCAAGGCCATCGGCTCAGCACGTACGCCGCCTGGTGGATCCGCTCGGAGATCCTGCGGGCCTTGGAGAGGGGTCCCGTCAAGATCGGCAAGACGCTCAGAAAGCGCGCTCGTGCGATCCAACGCTTCTCCGAAGAGTTCTTCCAAGAAAGGGGAAGATCCCCAACGGTAGTGGAGATCAGCCGATATATGGGGCTACCCGAGTCCAAGGTGATTGAAGCCCTACGATCGCTCCATCCGGTCAAGGGCGTCGATTACGACGACGATGAGGAAGTAGATGCTATTTTAATCACATCTACTCTAATCTCTTAGAGAGGAGATTCCCTATGAGCACCGTGCAAAACCGGTTAAGGAACTTGCGGCGCGCTCTGAGCATCGTGCAGAAGATCGGCAGGTACGGCTCCCGGCCCGAGATGGAGGTCTTGGAGATCCGCCTACAATCCCTGATCGAACGGGTCGAACGGGGCGACCCTGACCCTCAGCCCCTGCCCTTTTACGCCAATGGCGGCGATTCCGTTTGCCGCCGGCTGGGGCTCTCGCCCTCGACCGTCTCCGTGCGGAAGCGCCGGGCCCTGGCGCACTTCCTCCGGTACTGCCAACAGGGCCAACAACAGGGGAGAAGGGTGCCGGGTCCCGTCATCCTGGCCGTGATCTGGGCGTTCACTGGCCGCAAACGAGCTGACGACAGCCGGATCGTCCGGGAGATCTGCAAGGAGCTAGGCATCAGCTGGCAGGGGCTCTATGCCCAGGTCAACCCAACCGGGAGCGCCGCGAACACGGACCGGATCCACCCGATTGCGAGGCCGATGAATCGACATCCAAAAAGCTCGCCTTAATCGGGAATACGGCCTGAAGAAGGAGCGCCGGGAGCACATCCGAGAGCGCCGATAGCCCCGCTATCGCTTCCCTCGCCGAGGAGACATATTTCACAGCTCTTAAAATTCAATCCTTTAGTAGCTCATATATGGATATGACTCATAAAGAAAGGAGGGGATCACTGTGATCAACACGCTCCCCGTATATGTGCGTTATCTCAAGGCGGAGAAGGACAAGGTCTTACAATTCCTAGCGGAGCAGGGCTTCTTCCGGCCGAGCGGGGGATCCGGAAACGCCCAGGGACAACCCGCCTTGGACGCCGAGACCGAGACGACCTTTATCGTGACCGGACGGATCCCCAAGGGCGCGTTCGCCGACTTCCAGAAGTCCCTCTCGGAGAGGTTCCCGGGGATCCTCGTGGCCGAGGATCCGGGCCCGGAGGGCCCTCGACAGACCCCTTGCCGCTGGAAGGCAAATGTAAAGGTAAAGGACCTGGGGGCGCGCTGGTCGGAGCCCTATCGGCGCCTGACCCACGCGCTCGGGGTGCCGACGCTCGAAGCCGTCGATCCGGCCCCGTGGATATCCCTGACTTATCCGCTCTTCTTCGGCTTCGTCGTGGGAGATTTGGGCTATGGGCTGGCCCTCTTGGCTCTGGCCCTCTGGGGACTTTCGGGTTTCCGCTGCGGGCCGCAAGGCTTGAAGCGCATGGCGGAGTCCCCGATCGCCGAGGCCCTCCTACGGATCTTGATGCAGGGTGCGCTTGCCAGCGTGGGGTTCGGGATCCTCTTCGGCGAGGTCTTCGGCCTAGGACTCCGCCAGCTGGGCCTCCCTTTGCCCTTATCCGGCCCCTGGCCGCTCCACCGGCTGGAGAATCCCCAAATATTGTTGGTCCTCTCGATCGGTTTGGGCGTCGCCCACACCGTCATCGGGCTCTGCCTCGGGGTGGTCGCCGCCGTTCGCGGCTGCCGCAACAGCGACGCGAGCGCGCCGACGCCCGCCTCCAAGGCCCGCCGTGTGCTGGCCACCAAGGTCGGGCTCCTTTGCCTGTTGGCCGCACTGGGCCCTCTTGGAGTCTGGCTCAACTCGGGGGGCGGGCTCCCCTTGCTCGCGGCCGCAGCGGCGCTCGGCGGGGTAGCCCTGCTCCTCTTGGGCTACGGCTCCGGAGCCTTGGCCCTCCTCGAGGCCCTGGGCCTGGTCACGCACCTGTCCTCCTACGTTCGCCTCATGGGGTTTGGAGTCGCCGGAGCCCAGCTGACCGCGTTGCTCAACACGACCCTGGCCGATCTCGGAAGCAGCCTGGTCATCGGCATGATCTTAACCACGCTCCTGGCGGTTCTCCTTCACGCCCTCAACGGCGCGCTGCACGTCTTCGAGGCCGGGTTGCAAGCCCTACGCCTCCACCTCGTTGAGTTTCACAAAGCGTATGGGATCCTTTAAGGCCCTTCTGGCACTTACCCTCTTCCGCTCAAGGGGGGAAGCACAGCATGGCCAAGGCTCAGCGATTATATGCCGCGGTCTACACCGACGAGAACCTCGACGAGGCCTGGCACCACGTCCGCCGGGGGAGCGAGGCCGCCGGGGTGGACGGGGTCACGCTCTCCCAGTTCCAGCGGCGGATCTTCACCAACCTCAAGGCCCTCCAGCGGGAGCTGGCGGAGCGGCGCTACCACCCCCAGCCCGTAAAGCGCCTCCTCGTCCCCAAGGAGGACGGCCGCGCCCGGCCGATCGGCGTCCTCACCGTGCGCGACCGGGTGGCCCAGCGCGCGGTGCTTCAGGTGATCGAGCCGCTCTTCGAGGCCAGCTTCGAGGACCACAGCTTCGGGTATCGGCCGGGCCGCTCGGCGCAGATGGCCCTCGAGTGCGTCGAGCGGGGCCTCCGAGAGGGGCGACCCTGGATCGTCCACCTCGACATCCGGGAGTTCTTCGACTCCGTGGACATCGACCGGCTCTACGCCCTCCTCCGCCGCCGCATCCGGGATCGCGAGCTGCTGCGGCTGATCCGCCTCTGGCTCGAAGCCCAGACCCTGACCGTGGAGACCCCCCGTGGCCGTGGGTGGCTCCGCCGTCTGTACCTGCGTCCACGTCCGCGCCCGCGGCGGCGCGGCCTCCTGCAGGGCGGGATCCTCTCGCCGCTGCTCGCCAACGTCTACCTGGACGCCTTCGACAAGCAGGCCCTGCAGCATGGGCTGCGTCCCGTCCGCTACGCCGACGACATCCTGCTGCTCTGCCCCTCGAGGGCGGAGGCCCAACGGGCCCTTCGTGAGGCGCGGAAGCTGCTCGAACGGCTGGGGCTCGCCCTCCACCCCGAGAAGACGGAGATCGTCCACGCCCGCGAGGGGTTCAAGTTCCTCGGCCGGACGCTGCTCCTCCAGCGCTGGAGCGAGCGGGATCGGGATCAGGACCGGGACGCAGAGGCCCTCGAACCCGAAGAGGGAGCGGGCGACGGCCACGGCGACGACGTCACCGCCGACGACACCCCGGAGCCCGCCTTTGGGGAGGAAGGGGAAGGATTGAGCATCGACGGCCTGGAAGCGGAAACGCGAGCCGACAAGGAGGGCTTCTCATGACCACGCTGTACGTCGTCGAGCAGGGAGCGGTCCTGGCAAAGAGCGACTCGCGGATCGTCGTCCGCAAGGGCTCGGCGATCCTGCAGGAAATCCCGCTGCATCAGCTCAAGCAGGTGGTGATCTTCGGCAACGCGGTCCTGACGGGGGCCGCGTTGCGGGCCCTGCTGCGCCAAGGGGTGGACGTCGCCTACCTCTCCCGCCGCGGGGCCTATCGGGGGCGTATTCAGCCCCCCTGCTCGCCCCACGTCCGCCTGCGGGAGGCCCAGTATCGCCGAGCCCGGGACGAGGCGTTCTGCCTCCGGGCGGGGCGGGCCTTCATCGCCGCCAAGCTCGCTCACATGGGCGCCCTGCTCCGCCGCCAGCGCCATCGCCCTCCGGCCGTGGAGGAGGCGCTGCGTCGGCTGAGCCGCCTCCGCTCCCGGCTTGCCGAGGCCGAGAGCCTAGAGGAGATCCGCGGCTACGAGGGGGCCGCCACTGCCGCCTACTTCCGGGGCTTCCGCTCCCTGCTCCGGGGACCGAGCCACTGGGGCTTCGATCGGCGTCGCGCCCATCCCCCTACGGACCCCGTCAACGTTCTCCTCAGCCTGGGCTACACCCTGCTCTACAACGCCGTCCACGCCGCCGTCGAGCTGGTGGGCCTCGATCCGTATCGGGGGTTCTACCATCAGCCGAAGCGGGGTCACGCCGCCCTGGCCTCGGACCTCATGGAGGAGTGGCGCCCCCTCATCGTGGACTCGCTGGTGCTCACGCTGGTCAACCGCGGGGATCTCACCCCCGACGACTTCCGCCGGGAGGGCCCACAGGGGCAGGGGCGCGTCCGGCTGCGTCGCCCCGGCTTGGAGCGGTTCCTCAAGCACTTCGACCGGAAGCTCGACCGCCGGGTGTACCACCCCCGCCTCGACCGGCGGCTCCGCTACCAAAGCTGCATCGAGCACCAGGTGCGCCACTTCGTTCGAGTGCTTCTAGGCCAAGAGCGGGATTACCGTCCCTTCAGGGAGGGCTGAGGGCCCACCCAACTACCACTACAACCGACTTCCTTGGAGGTGAAGGGCCGTGCGCCGCCTGTTCGTCGTGGTCACCTACGACATAGCGGACGACCGCCGTCGGGCCCGGGTCCACAAGAAGCTCAAGGGCTACGGGAAGCGCGTCCAGCGCTCCGTCTTCGAGTGCGCCGTCACTCCACAGCAGCTTAAGAAGCTCCAAGCTCAGCTGGACCGCCTCCTCGACGAGCGCGAGGATCGGGTCCATTACTACCTCCTGTGCCCGGTGTGCCAAGGCCGGGCGGAGGCCCTGAACGGCTCGTTGGCCCGGCCCGCCCGGACCCTGATCGTCTAGCGCCCCGGGCTTGACGGGATCGTTCGGGATGGACTATAACGAAAACCAAGAACGAAGCAGCTCCTTGGCAAGTGAAGAATGCCGCCGAAACGCCGTCCTGAACCGCTCTTTCCCCGTCGACGCCTCAACACCCCCGGGGCGAGACCGCCCGCGGCTCCCTCAAGAGCCAGAAAAGTCGCTTGCCTAGGGACCTTCCGTGCCTTTCAAGGGTGCATCGGTGTTTTGCGCCGATGCACAGCGGGATATCCGCTTGTTTCCCCTTCTCCCCAAGGGCGAGGGCCGGGGGTGTTGACAAACGGGCCCCAAAGGCCGCAAGATAAGAGGGCTCCCGGAGGGAGCTGTGAGACACCAAGAGAGGCCCTGATAGGGATGAAAACCTTAATAATCTTCCCGTCCTCATTTATAGTGTATCGTGAGACACCAAGAGAGGCCCTGATAGGGATGAAAACTCTTCATACTCTTTTGTACCTGTACCTTATCGAACAAAATGGGTGAGACACCAAGAGAGGCCCTGATAGGGATGAAAACTTCCGGCTCCACCCCTTTCCCACACGCTCTTTCTTGCGTGAGACACCAAGAGAGGCCCTGATAGGGATGAAAACGATCGGCCTTGCCCTCGATCTTGTACCCCAACCAGTCGTGTGAGACACCAAGAGAGGCCCTGATAGGGATGAAAACCAGGGGCTTTAGCGGGTGCCATCGCCACGCCGTCCAGCTTTGGGTGAGACACCAAGAGAGGCCCTGATAGGGATGAAAACTTTCTTCACTAGTCTTACGATAGGAACTCTCCTCCGTATTGGTGAGACACCAAGAGAGGCCCTGATAGGGATGAAAACTTTAAACCACACGTATTCTATTCCCTCCTCTACATATACTCTCGTGAGACACCAAGAGAGGCCCTGATAGGGATGAAAACACATTCTGGAGGACGAGGATCTTTATCCCCATCCCCAGACGAGTGAGACACCAAGAGAGGCCCTGATAGGGATGAAAACTGCCCTCTGGTGAGTAGGTTGGGAGGTGAGAGTGGGAGTGAGACACCAAGAGAGGCCCTGATAGGGATGAAAACGCAAAGATGACACCGAAATACCTGTCAGCTCGTTGCATAGCGTGAGACACCAAGAGAGGCCCTGATAGGGATGAAAACACGGCCTGATGCTCGGGGTCGAGGTGACAGGGGATGAAGTGAGACACCAAGAGAGGCCCTGATAGGGATGAAAACTGGATGGCAAGAGGACTTTAATAAATCCTCTTCGCCATCCCCAGTGAGACACCAAGAGAGGCCCTGATAGGGATGAAAACACACGCCCTTTGGAGGGCTCCCGAGTCATCGATCATGTGAGACACCAAGAGAGGCCCTGATAGGGATGAAAACGCGAAGGCTTTGACCACCCGCTTGGGAGGGGTGTGACATTTCGTGAGACACCAAGAGAGGCCCTAACAGGGATGAAATGGCCGCAGCCCACGCGGTATCGAAATCGTATGAGGGAGAGAAGGGGACCCTCAAGCAGCTGCGTACGCGTACAAGGGTGCCCCGCTCGCCGCGCCAGAGAGGATTTGGCAAACTGCTTATGGGCTCCTGGGAGGGCCTGCCCTTACCCTAAGCATGAACCGCTGACGGCTTCTTGCAGACGACCGGATGAACCGTAAGGGGGCGCATCCCTCTAAGCGGATCTAACCCCGTTCCGTCCCCTTGCGCATCAGCTGCGGAAGCTGCTCCAAGAGCTCCTGAATGGCTTCGGCGACATTGTCCACCCCAACCGGCACTTCCTGCAGCTCATAAGTCGTTTGGTTGAGGTATTGGACGCGCCGTTGACTGCGCACACAGGTCAACACCCCGCCCACGCCCATCAGCGTCGAGCCCCCTGTGATGTCCGTCGTCACCTCGCTTTCGGGTAACCCCCACCGCTCCGCCTCCCGGTAAGCGGCGTTGACCGCCTCCTGAATGGCAGGCAAGCTGCTCGGATCTTTCAGTTCCATCTTATGAACGTTCAGCTTCTTCCATGCACGCCCTGGAGAGGACTTCTCCACATAGCCGAGAATGTCGCCAAGCAAGTTGAGGGTATCCTCGGTCTGCGTGGTGGACACGACCCACAGGTGCTCCAATTTCGGCCGGTGATAGGCGATGGCGTACAGGGGAGGAGCGAGAGGCGTGTCGGAGAGCGCTTCCAGCCAGGGCGTCGAGGATGGCAGAGATGATGGCGGATTCGCCCCTTGTTGCTGTGCTTCTCCCCGCCGGGCACGCAAGATCTCCGGCAATCGCTTCTTCAGTTCCTCCCACGGGAGAGATGATGAAGCGGAATTCTTCGTCTGCTCCTTGAGGATTTCCCATCTCCTCCGCCCCTCAGGGCTGGGAGGCTTGCGGCTTAAGAAGAGGACCAGCCCCCTCGTCTGCGGCGGACGGCCCTCTTGGGGTGTCGCTTCCGGTGAAGGCAGCGGCTCGAGGAGGAGGACCATGCAGACCGTAAACGCCAGCCAGAGGACAACGCCCAGGAGCAGCCCCAGGTTGTTCTTTTCCAAGCTATCCCCTAGGCTCCCGAGCAACGCGATCACGGTTAAGAGGAGGGGAACGGAGAGTCGAGTTTCTGTGACTGCCAGAGAGGCGAAGACACGAGCAAAGGCGCTGACCATCTCGCGCCGTTGAGCTTTCTGTCTTCTTGCCCTCCCAAACAAGAACAGAAGGCCGATGAGCAACGCCACCATGGGCATGCCCAGGGTCACGACCGGCACGCTCACCGAAACCCCCGCCACGTTCAACGAGAACGTCACAGCATCGGGGGCTACCCACCGCCCTGCCATCCACAACAGCACCAAAAGGGCCGGGCACCAAGCAATGAAAAAGCGTCGCCAAAGCTGGGCCATTTCGGGTATCCTCCTCTGCCTTTCTGAGTCCTAAGGAACCGCTGTTGTTGGTCTATCATCTTGAGATGACCTTATAAAGACCTCGTGGAGACACGTTAGCCTGCGATTCCGAATCCGATCAACCTACCTAACCTATCAACGCTGACCGGGGAGTATCCGCACGCGCTCACGGTATCGCGGCCACGCGCAGGAGGGAACGGAAAAGCGAAACGATGGATTCGCATGCCAACGGGGAGGGCTTCCAGACGGGTACTTCCTATAAGTTGAGCTGCTGGAGCAGTTGAGCCGTGGTGAATCGCTCGATTCCTACACCCTCAAAGTCGCGGTCGTTGCTCCAGAGCGGACAGTCCAGCTCCAACACCAGGGCCAGCACATCCACATCGTCGGGATCCCTTTGGGCGATCCGCCGCTCCGCCTCCTCAAGCTGCGCCTCATAAGACTGCCGCGGGTAGGGCTCTAAGGGCGGGAGGGCCAGCACCAGCCGGAGCCGCTCCGGGTCCTCGTCCAAGTCCCGGGCCAGCTCGGGGATGAACCCTCGGACCTCTTCCAGTGTGTGCTCCGCGACGGCGAACTCCCCCACCCGATCCGGGTAGCCCAAGAAGACCCTAACGGCGGCCCCGCCCAACAGCCCCGCGATCAGCGGGTTGGCGTCCACGACGAGCCTTGCGATACGCCTCGAAGCGGGCAAGCGCTTCCTCCTCCGCTAACCCCTTCTCCTCCGCCTTCTTCCTCAGCTGCTCGGTGAGGGCCTGAAGGAGCTCTCTTCTTAGGTCCCAGGGGAGGGAGGCGGGGTCGTCCACGGGGACGAAGAAGCCGACCAGTTTCCCCCTGCGGGTGATGAGGACCGGCTCCCTCTCCCGCAGGTATTGGGTGGCATGGGCTTTGAACTCCTTGACGGGTGCGACCTTCATAGTAGTCACCTCGGTGACCATTCTAGGGGAAATGGGGGATGCGCGCAAGGGTGACAAAAGGGACCACTTCCGCACCCGTCTCACCTTCGCCGGCCTAGCAAGCCCCAAGCGTCCCAGATGTCCTTGGCTTCCCGACCCCCGTCCCATAAGCTTGTACCCCGAGGTGAGAGAACCATGCCCACAACCGCCAAGTCCAAAGCCAAACGATCGCAAGCGAAAGCAAAAACCAAGGGCAAATCGACAGCGGCAGCCCCAGAGAAGCGCAGAGCCAAGCCCAAGAAGCTGAGGCTCATCGGCTACGTCCGGGTCTCTACCGTAAAGCAGCTCCAGGAGGGCTTCAGCCTCGAGGCCCAACAGGAAGCCATCGAGCGCTACTGTAAGGCCCACGGCTACGAACTGATCGCTTTAGAGAAGGAGTCCGAGTCCGCCGTCAAAGCCCGGCCCGTCTTCAACAAAGTCTTCCAGAGGGTGCTCGAGGACGAAGACGTGGACGGCCTCATCGTCGCCAAGCTCGACCGCCTGGGGCGCTCCGTGAAGGACCTAGCGGACATTGCCGCGGCCCTGCGGGAGAAGGAGAAGCAGCTGATCAGCGTCCAGGACCACATCGACACCTCCAGCCTCAACGGCAAGCTCCTCTTCCACATTCTGTCGGCCATCGCGGAATACGAGCGCGAACTCCTCATCGAGCGGACCAAGATCGGGAGGGCCATCGCGGAGAAGAAGGGGGTCATCTGCCACCGGCCGAGGAAGCCCATCGACTTAGAGCTTTTGAAGGAGCTCAAGAAGCGTGGTGTGAGTCACAGAAGGATGGCCAAGCTCCTGGGCGTGTCCAAGTCTACGGTGCTGCGGCGGTTGGACGAGCTGGGGCTCCGGTGAGGCGGGCGCGGGAGCGGTCGCCCCGTCGGAGAAGCCGCTCGATTCAGGAGACAGCCCGTTAGGGCCGGTCTTCTTCCTCCCCCTCCCCACGGTCTGCGGCCTTCCCTCGGCTCCGGCGCAGCCGATGCCGCCCCGGCTCGATCACCACGAAGATCCCACGGAGGTCCTCCTCTTTATGCTCCTCCAGGAAGCGCTGGAGCTCCTGATGGACCGCCTCCACCGCTTGGGGGTCCATCCGCAGCAGAATCACCCCGGCGTGCTCCTCCTCCCGCACAAACGCCAACGCTCCAAACCCCTTGTCCCGGGTGATCAGCACCCACCCTCCCTCCCGGGCCCGCTCCAGGATCTCCTCGTCCGGAGCCCGAGAGAGCCCCGCCTCTTGGGCCGTCTCCACTTCGTACCCCAGCCCCCGCAGGAATTCCACCGTCACCCGGTAGACGTCCTGATCGGTGAGAAACTTCATCCCGAGGGAGTGGGCTCCGCCAGGTGGATCTCCTCGGCCTTGATCAGCTCGGCCGCGTACCGCACGCAGGCGCGCACGTCCTCCACCGTGAGGTCGGGGTAGTACTTCTCCACGATCTCCTCGAAGGGAATGCCCGCCTCCACCAGCTCCAGCACGGCGTAGACGGGGATCCGGGTCCCGGCCACGCACGGCTGCCCGAAGTGGATTCGAGGGTCCACCGCGATCCTCGGCTCCTTGGGGTCCATCTCCATCTCCATCTCCATCCGCTCCTCCTTCCCTCGCTTGCCTTCTTGGTCAGAGGGGCAAAGGTCGTTCTCACTGTAGCCCTCCCCCGCCGAGCGCGCAAGCTCTCGAACCCATCCCGCCGGGGCCGGCCCGACCTGGGTGGGCTTAGCGCAGGGTGCTTCACTACGAGCTTGCGAAGGAGTGGGACCCTCCCGCCCCGCGGGCGGTCTTATCCCCCGAAGCCCCGCAGCGAGAGCGGAATCCCCGCCCTGCGGCAGTAGCGCTGGAGCTTTTCCGTGAAGGCAGCGCCGCGGTTGCGGATCCCCCCCTCCCGGGCCTCCACCTTGACCTCCGAGAGGCAGCGGTAGATCAAGTCCATCAGCCGGGGGCGCCGAACCGCCTCTTGGGCCAGACGGCGATAGAACCGCTCGCTGTGCGGGTCCTGTGTCGTCTCCAAGATCTCGGCCACCAGGGCCTGCGCTTCCGCTTCGGCGGCTTCCGGAGCTTCTCCGGCCGGCTCCGGCTCCCAGAGCGGGAGCTCCTCGGGCCTGCCGGTTGTAGGCTCCGGGCTCGAGGGCGGAAGACTGCGGGCGAAACGGCGAAACTCCGCCCAAGCCTGCGGGCCCGGGCGGTAGCGCACCCGCCAGTCGCTCCGCTCCCCGGGGATCTCCTCCCAGGAGACCTCGCCCAAGTACCCCCGCCGGCGCAGCTCCCGATGGGCCGGCTCCAGCACCTGACAGGCCTGACTGAAGTAGCGCTGCGATTTGAGCGGGAGCAGGTGGCAAAGGGTCGAATAGCGATAGAGGATCCCGGGGCCTTCCGCGGCCTCCGGGTCCGCCCCCCCCAGCCGACGAAAGAGGTAGTAGAACTTGACCCCCAAGAGCTCATAAAGCCGCTGGGCGATGTCGCTCTGGAGGGACTTGTAGAAGCGGAAGTCCAAGGGCCGGACGTACTGAGCGTTGAGGCTCTCGAGATAGCGGGTCCCCAGGTAGAGGAGGTTCGACTCGGCGACGCGGCCGTCGGGGAGCCGATCGCCGCGGAAGATCACCCGATCGTAGAGGCTGAAGACGTCCTCGATGCGGGTCGCGGCCGCCTTGCTGTAGAAGGCCCCGCGGCTCTCCACCGTCGTCGCCTTGATGCGGCGAAGCGCTTCCTTGAGCAGCCGGAGGTTTCGCCCCGAGTCGGGCAGGTCCAGCCGGGTGCAAAGATCGTAGAAGCTAAACGGAACGGGGTTCTCGACGGGCAGGCCGCGCTCGGTGAGCAGCTGTTCCAAGGCCCGGTGCACGCGCCGATCGAACGGGCCGGGAAAGCCGAACTCCGGGTTCGCCGTCACCCGCCAGAGGATCTCCCAGCGCCTTCCCTCGGCCTCCAGACGCGTCCGGTACTCGAGTTTGAGGCGTCGGCGGACCTCCTGGCGGGAGAGGACGAAGAACGGGAACACCAACAAGTTGACCTCGGAGCGCAGCACCTGGGGGAGGAGCTGCGTCCCCGCATCCCCCTCGTGCGGTCGTTGCACTTCCGGCTCCCAGGGAAGCGCCGGGTCGGTCCGTGCTCGCCTTCGCGCGCGCGCTCGCTCCTTCATCGAACCTCCCCTTTTCCCCTCTTTCCACCCGGGTTGCAGCGGGCATCGTAGGGCTTGCCCTTGATCCCTGTCAAATTTCAACCGCTTAGCCCGGCCGCTCCGCTTTGATCCTGGAAGGAAATCGTCGGCGTTATAAACGTTACTTTAATTCCTTTAAGGACTTTAAGTACTTCAGACACCCCGGATATCCGCAAGGGTAGCGGAGAAGTCCGCGAAATCCTTCATTCAAAGTACGGTATTTCTTCATTCAAAGTACGGTATTTCTTCATTCAAAGTACGGTAATCCTTCATTCAAAGTACGGTATCGAGGCTAAGGCGCTTGTCAACGACATAAGCGGCACGTTCTTCATTCAAAGTACGGTATCGGGTGCCGTCGCGGGCCTGAATGAATTTATTCTCGATTTATATATGGGGCGCTTCCGCAACCGAAGCGAGTTTTCCTCAGTTTCACCCCCTTGACGCAAAGGCGTAAATCTCAGAATTACAGCTTCCCATGGGGATTTACTTCCAGAACTTCCACCAGCGGCGCTCGCGCGCCTCCTGCGGGGTGGGCGGAAGTTGGTTGTGCAACAGGGTCGTCAACTCCGACAACCTTGCGTTAAGCTGGTCAATCTGTCTGTCCTTGGTGCGGATCTGCTCGAGGAGGGCCTCCTTGTCCCGGCGCAGCTCCTCGATCTGGGCCCGGAGGATCGCAACCAGGGAGGATCCGTTTCCGTGAGTGGCAGCCTCGGCCGTCGCCGCCGTCGAAAGCCCGTCTCCGTTGGCGTTGGCGTTAGGGTTCCCCGCGACCTCGGAGGAGGGGGGGGCTCCCGGGGCGATGGGGGAGGAGCGGCGCAGTTCGGCTTTGAGCTCCGCTACGGCCTCATGGAGGGTTTTCCCCAGTTTTTCCCGCTCGTGAAGCTCCTCGAGGATCCGCAGACCGCTCCCGTCGAGGAGGATCTCGTTGCGGGGACCGCGGCGGATGAAGGGCCGCAGCACCTCCCCCAGCTTCTCGATGCGCGTGTACACTTGGCGCTCCGACATCCCGAGACGGAGGGCCAATTCTTGTACGGTAGGCACTTTTCCTCAGTTTCACCCCCTTGACGCAAAGGCGTAACGCTCCATCCTACGCCGACGCTTCCCCCGGGGAAGGGAAGGGTGTCTCCCGGCGGGGGGAGATCCGTCCGGCGCCCTTCGGGGGCGAAAGCGTCACCCTTTTTGCGGAAGCCCGCTCTCTCAGCGGCGAGGCCGGGAGGCCGCGCGGGGAAAGATCTTTCTATGGATTCCGTCAGATTTTCTCCGTTACAGTCCTGACTGTGCGAGGAATCGCTGAAGCAGTTGGGAGAACGGCTGATGCAATTGCGCGAGGCCCTGGGGATCTCCCGGGAGGAGTTGGCGGAATGGGCGGGCCTCTCGGCGCGGACGATCGAGAACCTGGAGCGGGGTCGCGACGCGCGAACGAGCACGTGGTTGCGGGTCCTTGCCGCGTTGCAGGAGTGGATCGCGCCGGAGTGGATATGGCAGGAGGTCCCACTGCCGGAGGTCCGGCGCAAGCCGAGGCTCAATAAGACGGAGCGGGACATCGTGGAGCTGCTGGAGAACGAGCGGGGGACGATCCGGTGCTCGGTAAAGGAGCTTGCCTCGTGGATCGGCAGGAGCCCTCGGGCGGTCTATCGAGCGCAGCGTCGCTTGGTACGATGGGAGATCCTGCGCATTGAACACCCTTCTCAACGCGGGAGGGGACGGAAGAACACGTACATTCTGCTCAAGAACCCCCTGAAAGACTGACGTCTTGCGGGTCCACCTCTACATCATCGCCCTTGAGTTTTGGGATCTCAGCTGCGGGAATTTGCGAAAGGGGCGATGAGGGATGCGCCTCGCCACGCACGCCGCCTTCGGGGCGTTCCTTACGCTGGGTGCCGCCTCCGTCGGGGGGCTCAAAATAACGCCCGCCTCTTTGGGGTTGGCCGTCTTGGCCTCGACCCTCCCCGAGCTGGACCACGAACGTTCGGAGATCGGCCAGCTCC
>Ga0256830_1000602_pt1 | contig 27714 bp, 26 predicted proteins | sample 128326metaG_FD_190537 | JGI IMG/M metagenome (GOLD analysis project Ga0256830, IMG submission 190537) | Hydrothermal vent microbial communities from Lau Basin, Pacific Ocean - 128-326 | ecosystem: Environmental > Aquatic > Marine > Hydrothermal vents | place: Pacific Ocean: Lau Basin | collected... | reverse complement strand
TTTAGTGGGCTTGGCCAGCCAGCTAACTCTCAGTGGCTATGACCTGCCCATTATGGTGGCCTCCATGGGTGCCGCTGCGGTGCTGTTGTTTGTCGTGCCCAGCAGCAAACTGTCTACCCCCTGGGCTTTTGCGGGCGGCCATCTGGTATCGGCGTTAATTGGTGTCACCTGCGCCCTGTGGATACCGCATATCGCATTGGCAACCGCAGTGGCCGTGGCTGGTGCCATCCTTGCCATGCATTATTTGCGCTGCCTGCACCCACCCGGTGGAGCCGCAGCACTGATGGCTGTACTGGGCGGCGAGTCCATACAGTCACTGGGCTATCAGTATGTGCTCACCCCGGTGTTACTCAATGTGGTCATCATGCTCGCCGTGACGCTCGTCTACTGGCGCTTGGCGGGCATTAATCAACAAAGCACAGGCCATCAGCAAACCCTGGATCACAATTGGCAACGTAGCGACGAGGAATGGTTGGCTAGTACTACGCCTTTTGATCAGAATGACCTCAGCCGTGCCATTTCCGAAATGGGTACTTTTATCGATATCAGTCAACAGGATCTGCACGAAATTTACGCACGAGCCCTGCAACAAGCTCACGGCCAGGGTTTTGGTGATATGCGTTGTGCCGAGATAATGTCGCACCCCGCCCTATCCGTGCAATACGGCACCGAACTGGAAGAAGTATGGCAATTGTTTGAACAACACAATATTCGTGGCGTACCGGTGGTGGATAATTTTCAACACGTTATTGGCATCGTCACGGTAAGCAATTTCGTACATCTGGCCAGCGACAGCGCTGACACACCGCTGCCTGAGTCACGCAGCATGGCTGAGCGCCTCGCCCGGTTGCGTCAACGTACACCGGGATTTGAATCAAGCAAGGCAGAGGTGGTGGGGCAAATCATGAACAGCCCAGCGATTACCGCCCGACAGGACGAGCGCATTGCCGACAAGATCGACCTGTTCAACCAACACCACATTCATCACCTGCCGGTGGTGGATGACAAACGCAAACTCGTGGGAATGTTAACCCGGGAAGATATTATGGCCGCGCGGGCCAGCTTGAAAATAAGCTAACCCTTAAACCTAAATTAATCAGTTGAGCCTACTGCGAACGTCTAATGCACTCAATCTCAAGGACTAAATCACCTTGTTAGTCTTTTTACTGAAAACACCGTCATTCCTGTATATTTTTAGCCAAAATCCAGGAGGTTCCCTCCCGAAAAAGCGTTTCAGTACATTGGGGGGTTATGTTGTCGTAGTCCTGACAAGTGACGTGTTATAAACGCAGAGGTCGCAGAGAAAAACACGAGAAACTTTGCGTCCTCTGCGTCTTTGCGCTCTTTGCGTTAAATACCGGTGATTTTTAAGAGTAACGTGTTTTTAGCCCTTAATTCACATTTAACAAAAACCCAGACCACAGCTTTCTGATGCGGCACACATATTTCCGCAACTTCCGCAATTCTCATCGTCCCTTATCAAATCTACTTCACAACCATTGGCCACCTGTCCGTCACAATCACTGTACCCCTTTGAGCACTGCGTAATTGATATCTTGCCAGCATCGCAAGCACCCATGCCATGTTTTACCAACACGGAGACATTGTCATCTGCCGTACCACTGCAATTGTTATCAACACCATCACAGACTTCGATAGCACCCGGATAAATATTGGCATTGCCATCATCACAATCCAGTGCGGCAACCACGCCATCACCGTCGGCATCTTTGCATTGCGGATCATTACTGGATGCTGTGCATAATGGCTGCGCCGGTGTGACTGCGGTCGATGTACTCCCTCCTCCGGAAACCATGCCCTTGCGATCACAAAAAGCAATAACGCCCAGCTCTGAGGTTTGTCCTGCCAGCACCTGAACACCCTGGTTCTGATTCAATAAACGGTCACCTTTACGATAAAACAGGGTGTAACTTCCCGCACCCAAACCATCAAGCTGAAACTGTCCACTCTCATCCGTGATGACGGTAAACATTTTTCCTGGCACATAAACCTGCATGCCATCCAGTCCACCCAGCCCACAATAATTGACCGTGCCACGAATTGATCCCCGTGTTTCATCTGCCGTTACCACCACAGCGAAAGACAAAAGCAACACCGCAATGCAAAACCGTTGAAAAAGTGAACGCATATATTTGACCTTCCTGAACCATTTGAAAAAGGGGCGAAATACGCCGGGGCGGGCATCAAACCACGACGCACTACTGCGGCTGCCGGACTATAACAAACTCGCTTGATACTGTCTTGCGTCTCAACATTCAACCCGTATTTTGGCTATACTTGGCCATATCATTCAAATCGGCAAGGGGGTTCACATGACCTCGGTAACCATGGTGACTAACGATAGCGCGGCCCTCCACACCACCAAAACCAACAACCGCAATGTCAAGGAGACACAAGCTTATCCAGCCACACCGGCGGTAAAAGCGCACGAAAATGCGATTCCTGCACCTCAACAAAACGTAAAACGGAACCAGCGCCAGAGAAGAAAACAGGAGCGTCGGCAACAACAAAAGTCTGTGTTGCTTGATACACGTAGCGGCCATGATCGACGCAATATAGGCAACACCCAAACGGTTACAAGCGAAAACAAACAACCTGTTACCCACATTGACGTTTATATTTGATCGGTGGCATCAGATATACCGCAAAGAGGAGTTTTTCTTATTTTTTGCGTGTTGAAACATACAAACCCGGAATCCAGGTTTTATGGATTTTAGTGGTGGCCGCCAGATCATCATTTGCGTCATCAACAAAACGAAAATGATTAATGCCAAAACGAACCACATCGTTATTTTTTAGCTGGCAGGCATCAATGCGCTGGTCATTTACAAATGTGCCGTTGGTACTGCCACAGTCTTCAATAAAATATTCAAACATATTTGTCGGCTCAGCAACGTGCCGCGCCTCAATTTGCGCATGATACTTGCTGACCAGTTCATCATGAATCGTAATATCGTTTTCCGTGCCACGACCTATGCGCGACACAAGATTTTCCAACCGCAGTATCACGCCTTGCGCATTGCCCTTGAATTGTATGAGCGCCGCCATATCATTGCTCCCGTAGATCAGTCCACAAGGCTACACGCAATATCAACAAATTTCACGTCAATGATCATCCTAAATTAATCCGTTGAATCGTAGCGAGAACGACTATGGTGTTGAAGCAACGTAAACACGACAACAGGAGCAATTTCCATGTCAAACCACACTTACAAACTTATCGAACTGGTCGGCTCATCCTCCAAGAGTAGCGATGATGCCATTCATAATGCCATTGAACGCGCCACCAAAACATTGCGTAACATGGATTGGTTCGAGGTCACCGAAACCCGTGGCCATTTGCAAAATGGCAAAATTGCCCATTTCCAGGTCAAACTGAAAGTAGGCATTCGACTGGATGATTGACCTTTTGCATTTCCATTATTTATCGCCCGGCAGCAACTTTCCCTGTCCCCGGTTTTTACCCGCCGCTCATCCGCTTTTCCATAGCCACTGAATTAGTGTGTCTATGAAATAAATGGCATCGAAACCTTAAAAATATTGTCATACTGCCGAACTTCCCCACTTGACAGCAGGGGGAAACTCCAAGTATTTCTAATAAAGGGCTGCGGCCAAATCGTCAAAAATACATTAACTTACTGAAAGAAAAAGAAATTATGGGAAAATCACTGGTCATCGTCGAATCACCGGCCAAGGCAAAAACCATCAACAAGTACCTGGGCAAGGATTTTATTGTGAAATCCAGCGTGGGCCATATCCGCGATTTGCCCACCAGCGGCAGCGCCGCCAGCAAGTCCAAAATGGACCCAAAGGCGCGCGCCAAGCTTGCTGCTGAGTCACGCAAATTAGACCCGGTGGAACGTGAAAAACGCAAACGTGAACGTGCCGCCAAAACGCTGATAAATCGCATGGGTATCGACCCGGAAAATAACTGGGATGCACACTACGAGATCATGCCGGGCAAAGAAAAAGTGGTGGCAGAATTACAAAAACTGGCAAAAAATGCCGACACTATTTATCTCGCCACTGACCGGGATCGCGAAGGGGAAGCTATTGCCTGGCACCTGACACAAACTATCGGTGACAAAATACCGTTCAAGCGTGTGGTGTTCAATGAAATCACCCAAAATGCCATTCAGGCGGCCTTTGCCAATCCCTCCACACTGGATTTTGATCAGGTTCACGCACAACAGGCTCGACGCTTTCTTGATCGCGTGGTGGGTTACATGCTGTCACCCTTGTTGTGGAAAAAACTGGCCCGAGGCCTTTCTGCCGGCCGAGTGCAATCCGTAGTCACCAAACTGGTGGTGGAACGGGAGCGGGAAATTCACGCTTTCGACCCGGAGGAATACTGGGAAGTGTTTGCCAATTTGCGCACCACCAAAAGCGAAGCGCTGCGCATGCAGGTAGCCAAGCAAAACGGACATAATTTCCGCCCGCCGAACAAGGGACTTACCGATGCAGCGCTGGCCATACTGGAACGCGCCGATTACAACGTAGTCAAGCGTGAAGTACGGCCATCGTCGAGCAAACCCAAAGCGCCTTTTATTACGTCCACTTTGCAACAGGCCGCCAGTACACGGCTGGGTTTTGGCGTGAAAAAAACCATGATGATGGCACAACGGCTTTACGAAGCCGGTTACATCACCTACATGCGAACCGATTCCACCAACCTCAGCAATGAAGCCGTGGCAGCGGTGCGTGACTACATCGGCGACAAATACGGTAAAAAATATCTGCCGGAAAAGGCCATTGCTTACAGTAGCCGTGAGGGCGCTCAGGAGGCGCATGAAGCCATTCGCCCCTCCAATGTACACACTATGATGTCTGACCTGAATAATGTCGATAAAGATGCTGTGCGGTTATACGAGCTTATCTGGCGTCAGTTTGTCGCCTGCCAAATGCCCCCCGCAAAATTTGATGTCACCACACTCAAAGTGGATGCCGCTGGTTTTGAACTACGCGCCAAAGGCCGTGTGGTGGTCTTTGATGGTTGGACCAAAGTACAGCCCCCACAGCAAAAAAACAGTGATGATATTCTCCTGCCCGCCGTGGCAGAAGGGGACGTGATGTCACTGGTGAAGCTCGACCCTTCACAGCATTTCACCAAACCACCTGCACGTTACAGTGAGGCATCGCTGGTGAAAGAGATGGAAAAACGCGGTATTGGCCGACCATCCACTTACGCCTCCATTATTTCCACCATTCAGGACCGTGGTTATGTCACCGTGCAAAACCGGCGTTTTTATGCGGAAAAAATCGGTGATATTGTCACCGAACGGTTAACAGAAAATTTCAAAGACCTCATGGATTACAGCTTCACGGCCAACATGGAAGAAAAACTGGATTCTATTGCCACTGGTGAAAGCAATTGGCTGAACGTGCTTGATGCATTTTATGAAGACTTCAAATCCAAGTTGGAAATTGCCGACCAGGACGAAGGCGGTATGCGTAGCAACGATCCCATTACCACGGATATTCCCTGTACAAACTGTGGTCGGCCCATGCAGATTCGTGCCGGTTCCACCGGTGTGTTTCTTGGTTGTTCAGGCTATTCACTGCCCCCCAAAGAACGCTGCAAATCCACCATGAATCTCATCCCTGGCGATGAAGCTGTGGATGTGGATGCCGACGAAGAAAGCGAGGCTCGTGCATTAATGCAACGTCATCGTTGCCCGAAATGCAGTACTGCCATGGACAGTTATCTGATCGATGAACAACGTAAATTCCACATCTGTGGCAACAGTCCCGATTGCACCGGTTATGAAGTGGAAACCGGCAAATTCCGTATCAAGGGTTACGATGGGCCACTTATCGAATGCGATAAGTGTGGTGCCAATATGCAACTCAAAACGGGACGTTTTGGCAAATATTTTGGCTGCACCAACGAGGAATGCAAAAACACACGCAAACTTTTACGCAACGGAGAGGCCGCCCCCCCAAAAGCCGATCCTGTGCATATGAAAGAATTGCCCTGTGAAAAGTCTGACGGTTATTTTGTGCTCCGTGATGGTGCTGCGGGTATATTTCTTGCCTCCAGTGCCTTCCCCCGCTCCCGCGAAACGCGCGCGCCACGGGTTAAAGAATTAATCCCGCATAAATCCGAGCTTGACCCCAAACATTTGTATCTGTGCGACGCCCCACTGGAAGACAGCCAGGGCAACGATGCCATCATCCGCTTTAGCCGTAAAAACAAAGAGCAATACGTAATGTCTGAAGTCGATGGCAAAGCCACCGGATGGACAGCGCATTACATTGACAAAAACTGGGTGGTCAGCGAAGCACCGAAAAAGACTGTGAAAAAGAAGGCGGCAAAAAAGAAAACCGCAAAGAAAAAAACAGCGAAAAAAAAGACCGCCAAGTAATAATCCTAAATTAATCAGTTAATTTTGTTGTGCGGATTGTGCAGAAAGCTCCGTCAAAAACCGCAGGTACTCGCCCTCATCCCAGGGACGCCCACCCAGCGCCTGATATCGAACAATGCCTGCCGGATCAACCAGATAGGTTGAAGGCAGGCCACGGGGTTTCCAGGCCTCGGTAACCTGACCATCAAGATCCATCAGCGACACAATATCCGGTGCCAGCAGACCCAGAAAAGTAAATACGGTATCTTCGTCTTCCGCTGTATTGACGATGGCGAATGTCAGCGGTAATTTTTTGAATTTTTCCACCATATTCTGAATCGCAGGCATTTCCCGTCGGCAGGGGCCGCACCAGCTCGCCCAAAAATGCACAAAGACCCAGCGACCTTTTTCCTGTGCCAAACTGAAAGGGTTACCGTCAATATCGTTTAATTCCAAAGGCGGGGCGGGATAAGCGGCAATCGATAAAATTCCTTTGGGAGCAAGCAATGCCGAAGGGCTATCCTCTGCCCATACGAAACCACTGATCAACATGCAGCAGATAATGCTAAACGTATTACACATTTTTTTCATGGTGATTGTATCGCCCCTGCTGCATCTGCACATTGTAAATTATTCACTGTTGCAATCACCGGTTCAGTATTTTCCCCCAGCCCAAATTGGGCCCGCAACGAAAAAACAGCCGTTGTTTTTCGCAAAACAATGTTACCGCCTTCTTTCTCATCTGCATAAAAATCTAATGTCTCGGGTAACAGCATCCAGCGAAATGTGGATTGAGAGGCCAGAGGAATATTCATCTTTTTCCATAACGGCGGCCATTGTGAGCGTGGTATTCTCTGAAGCTTCCCGTCTTGGGACACAAACTCCCAGTTAGCCAAGTCCAGTTGCAGAACATCATTGCGCTTGTTTTTAATGCTCGCGGTAAAAAAACAATACGCAGACAGTGCCTCAATCATATTTGCGGGAAATCCTCGTGCCTCAAAAAAGGCGGCCATTTGCTCTGTGCTCCAGGGAAACAACTGTAGCCGCAACTGTGCATTTTCAAAACCTGGCGGTGGTCTTTCATCCTCGGCATACAAGATGCCTATGGGGAATAAAGACAGCCCAAGAGCCAGCATCAGAAGCACTCTGAGAATAATCTGCCGCATAAAACACACCTGTTTTGTTGAGATTCACAATTATTATCAGCCATGGAACTCAAACTTCATCGGATGAGTCAAACCCTGAGGTTGGTTGCAAACTGACCGCAGGGGAATAACGCCAGTATAACGTCAAAATATTGCTTGGTTTGCCCGAATTTTGACAGTCTCTTCTGTCAAAAGGACAAGTTCACAACGTATCCGGCGTATAATATCTGGCATACGGTTTGCATCCTGAAATGGTGAATAAGATTCAATTTTATAAAAACTGACTCTATACTGAAAGCAGTGTTTCATAGTTTGTGGCCGTATCGGGTATGGCGCATTCAGTCCATAATCAGGCGCGTTACCACACGAAGTATAGGTCCATAAAAAGTCAATATTAATGCGGACTTTTAATAGTCCACTGGCGTCCGATACTAATTATGGATGCTGCAATTTCTTGAGAGGACGAGATCATGCCTATTTTTGAGCACTACCAGTCCCGGTACGAGCAGGCGCAGGAAGAGGAAATGTCACTTCAGGAATACCTGGACCTGTGCAAAAAAGAACCAACAACCTATGCCTCTGCTGCCGAACGCATACTCACTGCCATTGGTGAGCCCGAAATGATCGATACCCGGCAAGATCCACGCCTGAGTCGCCTCTTTTTTAATAAGCTCATCAAAATTTATCCGGCCTTCAAAGATTTTTATGGCATGGAAGACACCGTCGAACGGATCGTTTCGTTCTTTCGGCACGCGGCACAAGGTCTGGAAGAGAAAAAACAAATCCTGTATTTGCTAGGACCGGTGGGCGGCGGCAAATCATCTTTAGCAGAAAAACTGAAATCGCTAATGGAACAACAGCCTTTTTATGCCATAAAAAATTCACCCATTAATGAATCACCCTTGGGACTTTTTTCACCCGATGAAGATGCACGTATTCTGGAAGAAGACTACGGCATCGCAAAGCGTTATCTCAACGGCATCATGTCTCCCTGGGCCGTAAAACGCCTCCATGAATTTAACGGTGACATTACGCAATTCCGGGTAGTCAAACTTTACCCATCGATACAACGTCAAATCGGTATTTCCAAAACCGAGCCAGGCGATGAAAACAATCAGGATATTTCTTCACTCGTCGGCAAGGTGGATATTCGCATGCTGGAGAAATTCAGCCAGGATGACCCGGATGCCTACTCCTACTCTGGCGGACTTTGTCAGGCCAACCAGGGGCTCCTGGAATTTGTCGAAATGTTCAAGGCTCCCATCAAAGTATTACACCCCCTGCTTACGGCGACTCAGGAAGGCAACTACATGGGAACCGAGGGTATTTCCGCACTACCTTTTAATGGCATTATTCTCGCGCACTCCAATGAGTCCGAATGGCTCAGCTTCAAAAACAACCGAAATAACGAAGCCTTCCTTGATCGTATTTTTATCGTCAAAGTGCCTTATTGTCTGCGTGTTTCTGAAGAAATTAAAATTTACGAAAAACTGCTGGCCAACAGCTCGCTCTCTGACTCTGCCTGCGCACCGGGCACGTTGAACATGATGGCGCAGTTCGCCATTCTGTCACGACTGAAAGAACCGGAAAATTCAAACATTGAATCCAAAATGCGTATTTATGATGGCGAAACATTGAAAGATGTTGACCCCAAGGCAAAATCCTACCAGGAGTACCGTGACTTTGCGGGTGTCGATGAAGGCATGACCGGACTATCCACTCGTTTTGCCTTTAAAATTCTTTCCCGTGTATTTAACTACGATCACACCGAAGTTGCCGCCAATCCCGTTCACTTGTTGTATGTACTGGAACAACAAATCGAACAGGAGCAATTTCCTCCAGAAGTCGCCGAAAAATACATGTCATTTCTCAAGGGGATACTGGCATCACGTTACGCAGAATTTATTGGCAAGGAAATACAGACATCCTATCTGGAGTCCTACTCCGAATATGGCCAGAATATTTTTGATCGCTATGTGACCTATGCTGATTACTGGATTCAAAATGAAGAGTATCGCGACCCGGATACCGGTGAAATTTTTGACCGGGCCGCACTCAATGAAGAATTGGAAAAAATCGAAAAACCTGCTGGCATCAGCAATCCCAAAGATTTCCGTAACGAGATTGTCACGTTTGTATTACGTGCCCGCGCCCGCAACAATGGCAGTAACCCGCACTGGACCAGTTATGAAAAACTGCGGGAAGTCATTGAGAAAAAAATGTTTTCCACTACCGAGGATCTACTCCCCGTTATTTCGTTCAACGCCAAGGCCTCGAACGAAGAACAGGGAAAACACCAGGACTTTGTCAACCGCATGACCGAAAAAGGCTATACCGAAAAACAGGTCCGCCTGTTATCGGAATGGTATTTGCGCGTGCGTAAAGCATCCTGATCACAGTCACCAGAGGCGGGTTTCGAGGGGCCAGGTAGAAATACTCACCTGGGTTCTCGACACTTGACACTGAATTTATGACCCAAATAATTGACAGAAGAATAAACGGTAAACACAAAAGCGCTGTCAATCGACAACGGTTCCTTCGCCGTTTTCGACAACAAATCAAAAAAGCGGTTTCTGATGCCATTGATTCACGCTCAATCACTGAAGTGGATCATGGCGAAAAAATCAATATCCCCAGCAAAGATACGCACGAGCCGGTGTTTGGCCATGGTCCTGGCGGACGACGTGATGCCGTTCACCCTGGCAATAAAGAATTTGTTAGCGGTGACCGTGTTGCGCGCCCACCAAATAGTGGGGGAGGCGGTGGAAGCGAAGCCAGCGACCAAGGGGAAGGTGAAGATGAATTCGCCTTTCAACTGTCTCGCGAAGAATTTTTAGAATTTTTCTTTGAAGACCTGGAGTTACCTGACCTGGTCAAAACCCAGTTGACTAAAGTCACTAGCTTCAAATCTGTTCGTGCTGGTTACAGCACCACAGGCGTACCTTCCAACATTGATATTGTTCGCTCATTAACGGGCGCACTCGCGCGTCGCATCGCACTACGCGCACCGTACTCTGTTGAACTGAAGGAAGCCCAGACAGCATTAACCGCACTATTATCCACGCCACAAAATGAAGGTGAGCACACAACCCGCATCCAGGAACTGGAAGAAGAGATACGCCGACTGGAAGATAAAATTGCCACTATTCCTTTTGTTGATACGTTTGACCTGCGTTACCGTAACCGTATTCAGAAACCTACGCCTTCCACGCAGGCCGTTATGTTTTGCCTGATGGACGTTTCCGGTTCCATGGATGAAATCCGCAAGGAAATGGCCAAACGGTTTTTCATTTTGCTCTACTTATTTTTAACCAAAACCTACGAAAATATTCAAGTGGTTTTTATCCGTCACCACACCACGGCAAAAGAGGTCAATGAAGAGGATTTTTTCTATTCGCGGGAAACGGGGGGGACTGTGGTATCCAGCGCCCTGGAATTAATGCTGAAAATTATTAAAGAACGCTTTCCAAGTGATGACTGGAATATTTATGCGGCACAAGCCTCCGATGGCGACAACTGGGATGGTGACTCTCCCAACTGCCGTACGTTGTTAAACGATAACATCATGCCGCTGCTACAGTATTTTGCCTATATAGAAATCATGCCTCACAACCACCAAAGCCTGTGGCGTCATTACGAGGGCGTGAAAGTACAAAACCGTAACTTCGATATGCAATCCATTGATAGCGCTAACGAAATTTACCCTGTATTTCGTCAATTATTTGCCCGGAAACCCGCATGAATACCACTGAAAATAACATCATCAGCGATACTTCAGACTGGAGCAGCGAGCTTATTCAGCGTTACGATGCCGAAATTTCCCGTATCGCTGCTGACTATGGCCTCGACACCTATCCTAATCAAATTGAAATCATCAATAGCGAACAAATGATGGATGCCTACTCTTCGGTAGGCATGCCACTGGGTTACCACCACTGGTCTTTTGGCAAACAGTTTCTGGAAACTGAACAGCGTTACCGGCGTGGACAAATGGGCCTGGCCTATGAAATCGTCATTAACTCCAATCCCTGTATTTCCTATTTAATGGAAGAAAACAGCATGCCTATGCAGGCGCTGGTTATCGCCCATGCCTGTTATGGCCATAATTCTTTTTTCAAAAACAATTACCTGTTTCAAACCTGGACCAATGCCGATGCAATCATTGACTATCTGTTATTCGCCAAAAAATATGTGTCAGATTGCGAGCGACAACATGGCATCGAAGAAGTTGAAGCCGTATTGGACTCCTGTCATGCACTGATGAATTATGGGGTTGATCGCTATAAGCACCCGCCCGGCTTGTCCGCACTGGAAGAGAGTGGCCGCCAAAAAGAACGGGAGGAATACTTACAAACACAGGTCAATCACCTGTGGAGCACAATCCCCGTTAAAGAAAATGCAAACGACACCCCCGAGGAAACCCGCTTTCCCACTGAGCCCGAAGAAAACCTGTTGTATTTTATCGAAAAAAACGCACCGTTAATGGAATCATGGAAACGTGAACTGGTCCGTATTGTCAGAAAGGTGGCCCAGTATTTTTATCCGCAGCGACAGACACAGGTGATGAATGAAGGCTGGGCAACCTTTTGGCACTACACCATTTTAAATACGCTTTACGACGAAGGCTTTGTTACTGACGGCTTCATGATGGAATTTTTGCAGTCGCATACCAACGTCATCGCTCAGCCTGCATTTGACAGCCCGTATTACTCCGGCATTAATCCATACACGCTTGGTTTTAACATGTTCAAGGATTTACGGCGTATTTGTGAAAACCCTACTGATGAAGACAAAGAGTGGTTTCCGGATATTGCGGGCAGTGACTGGCGAAAGACCCTGGATTTTGCCATGCGCAACTTCAAGGATGAGAGTTTTATCCGTCAGTTTTTATCTCCTCAATTGATTCGTGACTTGAGATTGTTTTCCGTACTGGACGATGACGAACAGGATGAACTTGAAATCAGCGCCATTCACGATGAGCATGGTTATCGACATATTCGTGCTGCACTTGCCAGACAATACGATTTGTCCATGCGCGAGCCCAACATACAGATTTACAATGTGGATTTACGGGGTGATCGTTCGCTGACTTTGCGACATATTCTGCAAGCACGCCGTCCGTTGAACAAAGATACCAACGAGGTAATACGACACTTGTCGCGTCTTTGGGGGTTCCCGGTACACATTCAAACAATCAGTGAGGATGGGACAGAGAATATTACTGACTCTATTTAACACCTAATCTGGCTTCAAGTTTTTTAATTTTTCGCCCCATTTCCACCGAGATTTTTGCCAGCTCCTGGCGCAAAAATATATTTTCGATATTCATTTCCAACTGAAAAGCCAGTCGTTCCAGAATGTCACGATCAGCATCATTAAAATTGCCATGCCCTTTGTTCAGCATTTGAATCGCGCCCACTACCTTTTTGGTGGTAACACCGTGTACTGGCACACACAGGGCATTGCGTGTCACGAAACCCGTTTTTACCGCAACGATATCATGTGCCCCCACCTGATCTTCCAGATCATATTCGATAACAAACTCACCGCTGGACATTACCCGGCCAACAATGGAATTTTTAGTGGGCACTTGCAGTTGTTTTTCGCTCAGCCCCGTACCGCATTGCAACCAGGCCTTTTCATCTACAGGGTCGAGTATAAAAATACTGCACCGTTCTGCGTCCAGCGCTTTAGGCATAATATCGACGAAAAATTGTAATAGCTGTCGATTACCGGCCTCGCGCCAAGCCTTTTCCATGAGCTGTTGCTTTTTACGCAACTGCTCAAGCTTTTTCTCCATGAGTGCTCTATCCATTTTTGCGTGCCTTTATCATTTCAAAACCTCCACTTGAACCAGAGCGAAAAAATCACACCTGACAGAATATACCCGTAGCGATTGAGATTCAGGTTTTAAGTGTGCGTCATATTCATTTCATGGCACCAAAAGTAAGCGCTTTTAGGCGAGGCAAAATGACGAGTAATAGCCGGGCTAGTGCGAGGAATTTCAATGCCACCATGGGATGAAGAGGGCGTACACTAAAACTCTGAATCTCAAGCACTACAGGCATAGTGCCTATCGGCAACATCAACCAACAACTGAAATATGAATTAAGCGCCAAAAACACGCTACTTTAAAAAATCACTGAGCATTTAACGCAGAGGTCGCAGAGACGCAAAGAAAAACACTAAAAACTCTGCGACCTCTGCGTTTATAACTCGTCATTTGTTAGTACCACTACAACATAACTTCCCAATACACTGGAACGATTGTCCGGGGACTTAAACCTCTGGATTCCGGCTAAAAACATGCCGAAATAACGGTATTTTCTGTAACATAAAGTGCTAACAGAACGATTTAACCCTTAACTCACGTTCTAATGATCAATCATCCGTCAAAAAACGCAGCCCCACACCATCAGGCTCAACACGCACCACTTCCATTCGCACCAAGGGTGGGTCTTCCATTTCTCCCTGCACCTGACCTTCCACCACAGAACCCACCGAAGGTAATACCGTACCGTCCGTCACCACAAAAACACCACTTTCAGAGATATCCCGCGTCAACAGCACCACAGACGCCATGGCCTGGTGGCTAATCTTTACTTCGAGAGCCAGCTCGGTACGCGGATGTTTGCGTTGTTCGTTCATTGATTTTTACTCCGTTTTTTATTCCGGCAGCCAGATAAATTCGACCCGGATGCCACTGGGCTCATAACACATCATGTGCATTGCCGGTCCTTCACGCAACAATTCCGGCGCAAATTCAATGCGCACACCGGATGCTTTCACCCGTGCAAATACCGACTCCAGCGCGGCACGACTTGCCACCTCAAAAGCCACATGATGCAAACCGACATTATGCTGGTGGTCAAACGACTGAGACGAACCGGCTTCAGCCACCTGCCACAAAGTCACCATCATTGTGCCATCGCTGACAAAAATCGCCGGATATTCCGGCACACGCCGTACTTCCCGCCAGCCCAGGGTCTCGGTGAAAAAAGTCGCCGACTCTGCCAAATGACTGACCGTCAACCCAAGATGGTGTATACCTTGTGTCGCTACTAGATTTGAATCTGCTGCATCGTCTCCCACCCTGTGTCCTCCTCCTATTAATAATTTTTCATCCACACACATTCAATACACACCCGTCATCATGTGAATCATCGCCACAGACAAGCTATTACCTCAATAGCTGCCCCTGCGTCACCCGCCCTCCCCCTAAAGTCTGCGCCTGTTTGCGCCGAAAGTTCCTGAAAGGCTCATCATTTCTGCTGAGCGCACACAATGTAATATAGAGAACAAACCAAACCGTGAGCACCAATGCCGCCATTTCCATCGAGGAGCTGACTGCCCAGCCATTGCCGATTTTTGAGCATTCAGCGCGCGCCTTTCGCAAAGTGGGTAGTCAGGGCGGTAGCGCTTTTGAGGCTTATGGTGACATCATTCTCAAAGACCCAGGCTTAGCATTACATACACTGAACCAGCTACAAACCACCTCAAGCCAATCCCTGCATGCAGAAATTTCCAGCATGGCGCAGGCGACAATGTTACTGGGTATAGACCGTGCCAAACGACTCACTGTAGGACACCCCCAATTGGAGCGTACGCTCAGCGGCTTCGCAAAAACAGGTTATATCCGCACGGCCTGCCGCGCCTTTCATGCCGCCTTTCAAGCCTGGGACTGGGCACATATCAAAAATGACCACGCTCCCGATGAAATATTACTGGCCACCCTGTTGCACGATGTGGCAGAAATGGCTCTATGGGTCGCCGCACCGGAGCAAATGCACCAGTTTCGCAAATTGATGCTCAAGGATGGCCTGCCCACCGATGAGGCCCAATACATCGCCTTCGGTGAAAGCCTGGAGCATTTCAGTCGTGAGATTGCCTCCCGCTGGCATTTACCCGGACTGGTGAACGATGCGTTACGCCCGGAAAATGCCAGTCAGCCACGAGTGCGCGGTGTCATGCTGGCCGTACAATTAGCCCGCAGCACTGAACGTGGCTGGTACTGGGAAAAGACCGAGCGTGTGCTGCCGCAAATCGCTGATTATCTCGGTGCATCACTGGATGAAATCATCCCCCATATACACAAAAATGCCGTGCGTGCTGCTCGTGAGGCTCCATTTTACGATGCGCGATACGCCGCCACCCTGCTACCCATGCTGCCCGGTGGGGAAGAACTCATCATTGATGATGAATTCCCCGAGGCAGAAGCCGAAATGGAGGCAACAAAAAAACCTGTTGTAGACGAAATAGTTACATCACCTGTCACTAAAAAACCGACATCGGCATCAGGCAGCCCACAAAACAACGATCCCCCTACATCAGAACCTGTGGCACAGGTATGCCTACTCCCACAGGCCGATATTTTCACTCAAACCCTGCATGATTTGCGTAAGGGCATGGGCAAAATGAAGCTCAGCGAATTAATGCGTAAAACCGTGCATGGTATGCACGACGGCATTGGGCTCAACCGAGTGGTATTTTGCATACTGGACAAAAAGCGTAAAAAACTCGTTTCACGATATATGCTGGGCAGCGATAATGACCCGGTTTTCAGTCGTTTTGAAATTTTGCTGGATAAACCTCACCTGTTTACCCGGTTAATGGAAAAACAGGTCAGCCTGTGGATCAACGACGACAACCGCAAAAAATTCTGGCCACTGATACCCGACGATGTCAAAACACGAATAAAAACCAACAGTTTTTTCGCCATGTCCATCCATGTACGCGATAAACCGGTTGGCCTGTTCTACGCTGACCGACGCAGTCTGGACTGCAAATTGGACGAGCAAGCCTACAAACAATTTCGTCAAATATGCCAATTTGCAGCCAAAGGCCTTGCAAATCTCGCAAAATGAGGCATTTTTCAGAAATTAGCGCTATACTCCGGGCCAAGCAGTGGTAATGGTGCGGCATCGTATGATGCATCTACACCGTACGATGCTTGGAAGGACGTTTAAAAGTACGTTTAAAATTTTGCAAGTACAGAGAAAACAAAGGTAAAAAGTTATGGCTACAGGCACAGTAAAATGGTTCAACGAAAGCAAGGGCTTCGGCTTTATCGCGCCCGATGACGGTGGTGACGACTTGTTCGTACACTTCAGCGCAATCCAGGGTGGCGGTTTCAAAACCCTGAACGAAGGCCAAAAGGTAAGCTTCGAAACCGAACAAGGCCCTAAAGGTCCCGCAGCAGGTAACGTTGTTCCCGAATAACGCCTGTCGCACAGTTGACCCAAAGAACCCTGCCTCTTGGCGGGGTTTTTTGTTTTTACAGTATGGGATTTACACGATCATTCCCGTATCACGCAGCACAAGATCGCAACAAACACCCGGAGAAAATGATATTGGACGTCAATGAATATTTTGATGGCAAGGTCAAATCCATTGCCTTTCAAACCGCGACGCTGCCCGCCACGGTGGGAGTCATGCAACCAGGTGAGTATGAATTTAATACCGCAAAAAAAGAAACCGTGTCCGTAATTTCCGGCGCTCTTACGGTAAAATTGCCCAATAGCGATAAATGGCAGACCTTTCACCCCGGCGATAACTTCATTGTCGATGCACAACAGCAATTTCAGCTTAAAGTTGATATCGATACTGCTTATCTTTGCACCTATGGATAAATGTCGTTAAATCTGCTGGTCTTGTTCTTTTTCCGGTTTGGCATCACCAAAGATGTACCTGATCTGAGTGTGCTGCCACTCAAACTGGCTAAACCAAACCCATCCACGGTAACGACTCCAACAGAAAAACTACGACAACCCATTGTTTTATTTAAAACATTTTTATCCGCATAGATAAAACCTCCTGATTTGAGCGATTTTTCCCAGCCTAGCAAAAATTATTTTTTTAACCTAAATTAATCAGTTGAGCCGTCGCGAGAGCGGCTAAGGTGCTCAAGATCAATGACTTTTTCGGCTATTTTGAATGAAAGCGTATCACCCATACGGTGAGTTCAAAATGTTCGAAAAAGTCATTTAGATTGAGTGCATTAGACGTTCGCAGCAGACTCAACTGATTAATTTAGGTTTAAGCACAATAAGATAAATGCCTAAGGATCGCTCGAACAATAACTGTCGCTTTTTGGTTTGGGAAAGAGAGTAATACACAGGTTGAAAGGATTGATGTTCTTCCCTTGACCTTTTGGTGGAACCGCTACGCTTGTTCCACCAGAGTCTGGTGCAGGCCCAAAAAAACCGAAGGTGGCATTCAATCAATCAGCAAAGATAAACCCCGGGGGGCAAATCATGAAGGCAAAGACAGCTTAAAGCAGACCAGACTTCGCAAAAAAATTATTGAGAAAACAACGCGGAACAAGCTAAACAATGCGGCACCCCTAATATTCCAACGGGGGGTTTGTTGGTATGGTTACGGGATTTTGGACAAGTAAAGCTATTTCGGACGAACTTGAAAGACCAGGTGCGCCACTCTGTGACCTACTTACCCAATGATGATGATTCTTCCTTCGGCAGAGATGACTTCAAACGGCTACATGATCTCGCTTTGAGGGTTTTCAATTAATTCGGTGAAGCATTCATCAAAATGCTTTGCTGTTTTTTTGTACCAAGTGGTGTAATTTACGAACTTCTGTTTTTATTCAGGCATTGTGCAACCGCGTCAACACTTGATACAACGTACTACTCAGAAAGGATACATAAAAATGAGCACACAATTAGTGAACCCGATTAAAAATGGAACGATCAGAAAATCTGACAAGTGGGGAGAAGGTGCTTTTGGTGCCGCCAGGGGCTCGCGGAAACATAATGGATTGGATATCTCTGCAACTAATGGCCAAGATATTTTATCTCCGATAAATGGAAAAGTAACAAGAAAATCATTTCCTTATGCTAATGACTTGAGCTATACGGGAATTGTTATTAAAGGAACAGGTGTTCATGCAACAATTTCCATAAAGATATTCTATATGACTCCTCTAGCATCAGTTATTGGCTCTGATGTCATCGCTGGTGAAAAAACAGGGATAGCCCAGGATTTGACAAGAAAATACCCGGGAATGACGAATCATATACATCTGGAAGTTAAAAAGAATAATTCTCTAGTTGACCCGAAGTCAATGCTGCCTGGGATAATATGATGAAGTCTAAACATTTCTTCATCACTCTCTGTTTTATGTTTTTCCTGACATCATGCGTAACATCAAACATGGGCTCCTCTTATCAAAGGCTGGTGTACAAGCAGCTCGACAAGTCCGACAGAGAATATATATTTCCAAATATGGAAAACTGCTCCAGTTTGTACACAAATGGGGAGTTATCTATCCTGGAAGTTTACTGCTCACAGGGCAGTGACGGTTTATATATATTTGGAAAAAATGATCAAACCCGGTTTGACTGGTACGATGAAAAGTTCAACTTGTGGGCGACTTCGGAAGGCTGCAACAGTAAGGATGCCTGTTTTTATGAACTAAAAGTCGATAAAAATGGTGTGATACTGGCATTTGCATATCACTTTTTTATCAACCTCAGCGAAGGGGTTTACAGGGTAAGGGTGACGGGTGAAACCCTCAAGATTGTTGAGCAACAAATAATTGACCAGCCTTCATAAAAACTGGCCCGCAACAACCTCAAGCCACTATTCCCCTTGCAACTGCGGCATTTCCTTGATGTAAACATCCTGTTTGCTGTACGGAATTTCGATGCCTTCGGCATTAAAACGCTTATAGACTGTGGTGTTCAACGCATCCAGTACCCGGCCACGTACCTCGGGATTTTCCACCCAGCATAATAAATCCAGGTCCAGGCTGGAGGCACCAAAGGCTTGAAAGCGTACTCGCGGCTCAGGCTCATCACATACCTGTGTTTCATCGAGTGCAACATCCATTAACACCGCTTTCACCTGATCAATGTCCGAACCATAGGCCACCCCTACACTGACGCGAATACGGAATTTTTCATACGGTCCGCCGGATTCATTGGTAATCCGTGAATTGCCCATGATCGCATTGGGAATGGTGATTTCCACATCATCCCGTGTTTGCAGACGTGTGCTGCGAATACCGATGCGCGTTACCTTCCCGCGCTCGCCACTGTCTAACACCACGTAGTCCCCAATTTTGTACGGTGTGTCCGCAAGAATAAATACGCCGGAAAACAAGTTGGCCAGCGTATCTTTAGCCGCAAAACCGACAGCAATACCTACAATACCCGCTGATGCCAGCCAAGCGGTCATATCGATATCCCAGGAGCGGAATATCATATAAATGGCCACAGTAACGACAACCAGAAAGGCCATATTCTCAAACAATGGGCGGGTTTGTGGCCGTACCAGCGATTCTTTTTTCTGCCCCTCGCTCATGGCCTGCAACACAATGCGAATAAGTTTTATGGCAAAACCGGACCAGACAATCACTAATGTCGTGGCAACCAGTGACCTGAGTATATTGGCAATCAGCTCAGGTAGTTCGAGTGGCAGTAACGCCAGCAATACCCCCATACACAACACCGTCCAGTACAGCGGACGATGAACCACGGCAATAATTTTGTTGTCCCACTGCACACGAGTACGTTTGGCCACATAACCCACGACCCGGGTCACCAGCCAGACAACAACATTCGCCAACAACACAGCCAGTGCAAAAATAAGCACAGCCATAACAATGGGGTAATCATCCAAAAAAGCGAAGGCTGGCTGCCATGAAACAAGGAGGTCTTTCATTATTTTTTCCATTTACCCGAAAGGCACATAAAACTAACAGGGAACAATTTTAAATTCATACACGTCATCCATATCCATCAGGCTTTGTGCCAATTGACGGAAGTCATTTTGATTTTTTGAGCGAATAGTCATCTCATATTCAAAATTTTTCCCTTCATTGTCCAGCGTGTAACTGGATTCAAAGGCGAGAATATTATGTCGGGAGATCAATTGGCGCAATGCGTCTTCATCCAGACGGTGCTTTGAACGAATAAATCGCACCGTAAACTTGGCATATATTTGCGATGGCAGGCGATTTTCAACCCAGCGGAAAAACGATAAGGTCACCACGGTTATCAGCACCGCCAGAAATGCCGGGTAATAAAGCCCCATACCAATCACGATACCAATGGACGCTGTCATCCAGATTGATGCTGCTGTGGTCAGACCACGCACCGTCAGGCCTTCCTTGATGATCACCCCGGCTCCCAGAAACCCGATACCGGTCATAATGCCCTGTGCCATGCGCGAAGGATCAGCCCGCACGGTATCCAGAAATTGCGCGGGTACCAAGTCCCATTGATATACCATTAAAACCATCAACAGGCTCGATGAAACACAGACCAGGGCATGCGTACGAAAGCCCGCTTCACGGCCATGCAATGCGCGTTCTATGCCGATAATACCGCCCGCCAACAAGGCCAGTAGCAGACGCGATGTCATCAAGGTGTAATCGAATTCCATAAATTTACCTACCCCCCTGGATGATTTCCCGGCAGTCAACTCTAGTGAGCAACCCAATAGCGACGACAAACATCGCCAAAAATAGTGGATAATGACAGCCGTCAGACGAAATATTAGTATGTATGCTCACGACTGACCACAAAACCATGTTGACTCGATCATCTCACATGACACACATTATTTTTTGCGCATTGATGTTTGGCATTGTGCTTGGCGTGAGCGGGTGCTCCTCGCCCTCCGTCAAGCATACAAACGCTTCGAGCACAGCCGCCTTTGGCAAACCAGGCAACCAGACCCGCCAGCAAGCTGCATTATCCAAACACTACTCTGCCTGGAAAAGCACACCCTATAAACTGGGCGGTCTCAGCAAAGCAGGCATTGACTGCTCCGGGTTTGTACACATAACCTTTCGCGATATATTCAATAAAAAAACATCGCGATCCACTAAACAGCTTGCCAAAACAGGCAAAGCCGTCACAAAAAAATCCCTGAAATTTGGCGACCTGGTTTTTTTCAAAACCGGTCGCAGACAACGTCATGTCGGAATATATATCAGTAACGGGAAGTTCATCCACGCCTCAAGCTCCCAAGGCGTCACGCAATCATCACTTAATTCAACATACTGGTCACGGCATTACTGGAAAGCAAAGCGTATCGTTAAATAAGCCAATGCTCAGGAACGCATGCACACGCAGTTATTTTTTGGCTTTCATATGTTGCCTGAATTGCTCACAAGGGTCTGGACGATCAACCCGTGGCGTAAACCACACATAATCAAACGGTAATTTATCTGTGCCCCACTGTGCAGCATAGGGCTCGACATCGGCAACATCTTCCTGCACTTCCACCCAGCCAATCACTAACAGGTTATTTTCCTGGTCCTGCGGCGACAGATAAAACGGCACTCCACGATCCTTGCGTACATGACCTGAGCCTGCCACCAGCACACGCGCATCAATATCATCCTGACCCGCAAGTGCCAATGCCATTTGCGCATCCTTTGCGCGCTGCATCAACATCATGGATTCGGTCATTTTTTCATTGATCATGCCACAATGTGAGCCCTCAATTTCTTTACGTGAAGCAGCCACCTGATCTGCGGGCAAAGCATTGTCATCCAGCATGGTTTTGATTTCGGGTGACAATGCGCTCTCACCTTCACGGATAATCAGCATAATTTTCTGCCGGTCAAAGTTGGCAGGCAATATGGCGTAGTCTGCTTTTATGACCACATCAAAAATTCCAGCATAAAACTGTTGGTATTCCCAACTGGTTTTAATGTGGTCCAGACCCGCAATTAATGATTCGCTGGAATCATATTTTCTGTCCGCAATAACCTCGCCTTGCTGCTGCGAAATCATTTCAAAAGCGACAATTGCGGAACGCTGATGATCATGCAACACATTAATTGCCCAAGCCTGGTTTTGGTGATGTATCCGGTTGTCATGAGTTTCACCCAACATCAAATGGTTACTGTTGACAATACGTTCGGCAAGCTGTTGTTTGTTAATAAACGTTGCAGCATTCACATCCCATATTTTTCCCGCCAAGGAGTGGTCTGTTAACAGCATTTTGCTGGCTGTATCCGGTTTTTTTTGTGACAGCTCTGGTGACAGACTGCATGCTGCCAGTATCAAAATACCGGGTATTATCAGTAAAAAGCGCTTCATATTCACCCCCCATCAGCACGCCATAACATACTGCAAAATTTCCACCACCTGCTCCGGCGTCTGGCATACGGCATTGGCCGCCGCATCCACTTCTTTGAGCGCGTGATTTATTTCAGGGTCATGCAAGGTAATTATCGACGTACCCAGTGCCGCTGCAAACCCTGCATCAAAAGCGGCATTCCACTGACGGTATTTATCCCCAAAACGCACCACTACAATATCCGCACTTTCAATCAAGGTACGGGTACGAATGGCATTCATACGCGCGCCTTTTTGGTCATGCCAAAAACTGTTTTCTTCTGCACCAAGAATCTCGACACCGCAATCATCGCTTTTGGCATGATCGGTCACTGGCGCAACAAATGACACATTCAAATTTGCTGCTTGCGCACCACTCTGGATACGTTCACGCCAATCGCTGTGAATTTCGCCGGAAAGATAGACTACCCATTGCTTTTGTGGATTTGTCATGGCTATTTTACCTTTTGATAAATTTCAACGCCTGCGCCCACAAACTCCTGTGCCTTGTCTTTCATGCCTTGTTCCAGCACAAGTTCTACACCAACGCCTTTCTTCGCCGCAAAATCACGCACTTCCTGTGAAATTTTCATAGAGCAGAAATGTGGGCCACACATGGAGCAAAAATGCGCTACTTTGGCCGATTGTTTGGGCAGGGTTTCATCGTGAAAGGCACGCGCTTTATCCGGGTCCAGCCCAAGATTAAACTGATCGTCCCAACGAAACTCAAAACGTGCTTTCGATAACGCATTGTCGCGCAACTGCGCACCCGGCAGGCCTTTAGCTAAATCCGCAGCATGAGCCGCCAGCTTGTAGGTGATTATGCCTTCACGCACATCGGCTTTATTGGGCAAACCCAGGTGTTCTTTCGGCGTGACATAACAAAGCATGGCACAACCATACCAGCCGATTTGTGCAGCACCGATACCGGAGGTGATGTGATCGTAACCCGGAGCAATGTCCGTGGTCAGCGGACCGAGCGTATAAAACGGCGCTTCAAAACAATCTTCCAGTTCCTTGTCCATGTTTTCTTTGATCATCTGCATGGGAACATGGCCTGGACCCTCAATCATCACCTGCACATCATGCTGCCACGCAATTTTTGTGAGTTCACCCAGCGTTTCCAACTCACCAAACTGTGCGGCGTCGTTGGCATCGGCCAGCGAACCCGGACGCAAGCCATCGCCTAACGAGAAACTGACATCATAGGCTTTCATGATTTCGCAAATATCTTCAAAGTGTGTGTACAGGAAATTTTCTTCATGATGCGCCAGACACCATTTAGCCATAATGGAGCCACCGCGCGAAACAATACCGGTGACCCGGTTTGCCGTTAATGGCACATAACGCAATAACACACCGGCATGAATCGTAAAATAATCGACACCCTGTTCGGCCTGTTCGATAAGCGTGTCACGGAACAATTCCCAGGTTAAATCCTCGGACTTACCGTTAACCTTTTCCAGCGCCTGATAAATCGGCACGGTACCAATGGGCATGGGTGAATTGCGCAGCACCCATTCGCGGGTTTCATGAATATTTTTACCGGTAGACAGGTCCATCAGCGTGTCGCCACCCCAACGTGCCGACCACGCCATTTTTTCCACTTCCTCTTCGATGGAGGAACTCACCGCAGAATTACCAATGTTAGTGTTGATTTTTACCCTAAAATTGCGGCCGATGATCATCGGCTCCAGTTCGGGATGATTGATATTGGCAGGAATAATCGCCCGACCGGCAGCAATTTCATCACGTACAAACTCCGGTGTAATTTCTTGCGGCAGGTTAGCGCCAAAATTTTCACCCGCATGCTGGCGCAGTAATTTTTCGTAACGGACATCTTTGCGTAATGCATCCATACGTTGCATTTCGCGAATGGCCACATATTCCATTTCCGGTGTAATTATGCCCTGACGCGCATAATGCAACTGACTGACATTGGCACCCGATTTGGCACGACGCGGCGCACGGATATGCTCGAAGCGCAACTGTGCCAGTTCAGGGTCATTTTGGCGCTGATCGCCGTATTCAGACGTAGGGCCGCTGAGGGTTTCCGTGTCGCCACGCTCCTCGATCCAGGCACTGCGTACTTCAGGCATGCCCTTCATCAAATCAATATTCACTGCCGGATCCGTAAACGGTCCTGACGTGTCATAAACAGTGATGGGTGGATTGCTTTCTGCCTCACTACCATCCAGGTTGTGCGTCGGTGACTGGGCAATCTCACGCATAGGTACACGGATATCAGGCCGTGAGCCCTGTACATAAATCTTGGTTGAATTGGGAAAAGGTTGAGTCACTTCCGCAGATAATCGGGCGGTTTTTTGCAGAAACTCTTCGGGAATCGCGCTCATAGTGCATCCTCACATCAAATAAACATCAATCAAAAAAACGACAGGGATGCAATGCAAAGCGACGAGGCGCGTGACTTGCTTCCCTACGCCGGTACAAACCGGATCAGGTTCAAAGGGTTAATCTCAGTTTTGTACTGACAACAATTGCAAATTGCAAATCGTACAAAACACCCCTAGCTCAGAAGGTCACAGTATACCGACATTTGACGCTGATCGCCCAGCGGAAGTGTTAGCAAATTGATAATTGGATTACGCCCCCCGAACGACAGCAAAAATTAATTCAGGTAATACAACCACTTGCTTGGCATTGAGCAAACAATAGCATTAGAATGGCCCCATCAAAAACTGTGGATTTCATTATGCGTTATGCGCTGAAAAACCAGTTTTAAATTTACGGATCATATTCATAAACAATACGGAGTAAAAGTATGCTAAACCGTTATGGCTTAACCACAATCGTGCTAGGCACTGTACTGACTATCAACACAGCAACCCATGCAGGAGAAAACGAAGCTAACGAAGGACGGTGGTATATCAGCCCGTCAATCAACTATATTTTCGCTGACGATGATCGTGCCGCAGATAATGACATCGGCCTGCAACTCGGCTTTGGCAAAGAGGTCTCGAAAAACTGGAATGTTGAATTAAATCTCTTATCTGACAAACTTGATTTTGAAACAGGCTCAGGAAAATTCAAACAATATGGCCTGAGTGTCGATGCCTTGTATTTCCCTGATCGCAGCAGCCGTATCGCACCTTATGGCCTGCTTGGCCTGGGTGCCTTGCGCACCAAAGTGCCGGGAAACCGCAGCACCGATCCTATTGCTGAAATTGGTGTCGGCATCATGAGCCATCTGGATAACACTGATATGGCACTGCGTGCCGAGATTCGTTATCGATATAACGATGACGATAGCAGCATCCCCTCGGAAGATAACTTCGGTGACTGGATAGTCGGCCTCGGGCTGGCCATTCCTTTCGGAGGCAGCTCCACACCAGCACCCGTCGTCGCCATCGACGATGATGAAGATGGCATCGACAATGACACAGACCGTTGTGCCAATACTGTTCCGGGAGCCACTGTTGACTCCCTTGGCTGTGAACTGGACAACGATAAAGACGGCGTTAAAAACAGCGCTGACAGTTGCCCCGATACTGCTCAAGGCACCACAGTCGATGCTCGTGGCTGCAAACAGGACATGGACAGTGACAACGACGGCATCAAAAACAGTGCCGACAGTTGTCCCAATACCGCACAAGGCAGCAAAGTTGACGCTCAAGGCTGTGAATTAGACAGTGACAACGACGGTGTCAAAAACAGTTCCGACAACTGCCCCGATACTGTTCCGAATGCCGGAGTAGATGCCCAGGGTTGCGAGCGTGATGATGACAATGACGGTATTAAAAACAGCGCTGATAACTGTCCCGGTACGGCACAGAACGCCAAAACCGACAATCAAGGCTGTGAGCTGAAAGAAATCATCGCTCTTAAAGGCGTCACCTTTGCCAACAACTCCGCGGTATTAACTGGAAACTCCACAGAAGTGCTAGATGAAGCCGCTGCCACCCTGCGTCGCAATGCAGACCTCAACATTGAAGTTGCCGGTTATACGGATAATAGAGGTTCAGCCGCTTACAACGTCCGCCTCTCCCAAAAACGAGCCGAAACTGTTCGTGACTATCTGGTTGCGCAAGGCATTTCAGCGAAGATGCTAAGCGCCAAAGGTTATGGCCCGGAAAATCCCCTCGCTGACAATGCTACTGAAGACGGCCGCGCTGCCAACCGACGTGTCGAGTTGCGTATTCTGGAAAACTAAAACCATAACCGACCCGTGCGGCACACATAGCACAACAAGCATGTGCCGCACGGGACACATTAAAAAATCAAAAAAATAGGAGAGCAGTATGGACGTCCTAAATAGTATCGACAGCAACATGATCAATGTATATGTCATCCCCTGGTCAATCAGTCTTGTTTCCGCCCTGATTGTTTTTATCATCGGGCGCTGGGTAGCAAAGCTGATTGTCAAAGGCATGAAGCGTGTACTTGAAAAGGCCAAAGTAGAAGCAACCCTGAGCAACTTCCTGGGCAACATCGTTTATGCCGCCCTGCTGATTGCAGTCATTATCGCTGCACTTAATCAACTGGGCGTGGACACCACTTCGGTGCTTGCCGTATTTGCCACCGCTGGTCTGGCCATTGGCTTGGCACTGAAAGATTCATTAGGCAACTTTGCCGCAGGGGTTATGTTGATCCTCTTCAAGCCCTTCAAAATCGGTGACTTTGTTGAAGCAGGCGGTTCAGCCGGTGTCATTGAAAGCATTACCGTGTTCAACACAGTGATGCGTACAGGCGATAACCGTGAAGTCATCATTCCTAATGGGCAGATTTATGCGGGCACGATTATCAATGTAAGCGCGCGTGAGACTCGTCGTGTTGATCTGGTATTCGGCATCGGTTATGACGACAATATCAAGGAAGCCAAAAAAATCATTGAGCAGGTATTAGCCGCCGATGAGCGTATTCTCAAAGACCCGGCACCACTGATCGCCGTTGGTGAACTGGCAGACAGCAGCGTCAACCTCAATGTCCGCCCCTGGGTAAAGAGTGGCGACTACTGGGGCGTTTACTTCAGTCTACTGGAAAATGTCAAAGAAGCCTTCGACGCCAAAGGCATCAGCATTCCTTACCCGCAAATGGATGTACACAATCCCAAAGCCGCCTGAATTCAGGTTCATGTAAAAAAAGCTAACCCGT
>Ga0256830_1000601_pt1 | contig 27778 bp, 16 predicted proteins | sample 128326metaG_FD_190537 | JGI IMG/M metagenome (GOLD analysis project Ga0256830, IMG submission 190537) | Hydrothermal vent microbial communities from Lau Basin, Pacific Ocean - 128-326 | ecosystem: Environmental > Aquatic > Marine > Hydrothermal vents | place: Pacific Ocean: Lau Basin | collected... | reverse complement strand
TTGATGGTGAACGGCCTGGAGCTGCTGGGGTTTGGGCGCCTCAGGCCGCATCTCCTTACAGGTCTCAGGGCTGTCCATCTCTCCCTTGAGATCGTCCACAACAATATACTGAATATGGGTCAGATGTTTTTCCCAAAGCAAGGTCACCATATCGTCATCCGCACCCGTCTCAAGAACCTCATCCTCAACGTGCTTTCCGAGAATCTTCAAAAAAGCAATCAGTTCCTTTTTTTCGAGACCGGGATAAAAAGAAAGTTCGCGCAAGCCGTCAATAAAAAGCCTGAAAGCAATACTCTCCAAACGATTCAGGTTTTCATACACTTGTTGGCCCGAAACAAGAAATTCAAACTGCTTGATCCGGAGACGGAGCGGGCCGTAACCTGCCAGATGCACTTCAAGTTTTTCAAACAAGCTATTGATAAATTTTTGATGAATGGGGTTATTCGGGAGGTAAATTTTGAGGGTTTTGGCTGTTTTGGTAAGATACTGGACCACCTCGTTTGCCGACTGCACTTCTTCCTTGTCGTAGTCGATCTCGTCGTCCGTCAAATCCGTTTCGTGCTCAGGCATACCGCGCCAACCTCTCTAAAAAGCAACTATATTATAGGCCCCGGGCAATGTCAAAATGTCGCCGCGGCAGCCCCCGGACCATGTCACCGCCCCTCAATTCCAAACACCGGGCACTTGTTGACAGCGCATACGTTCTGTGGAAAGATATCGCCCTTTATCAACTGATTGTCACGGATGGATGATGGCTGTCACGATTGCGCTTACCGTACTCGCACTCTTCTATTTTTTGGGATACCGCGGCTATTCCCGTATCATCACGGAAAAAGTCTTCGGCCTTTCCGCCACGGAAAGCACACCCGCACACGATCCAAAACTCAGAGACGACTACGACTACATCCCGACAAACCGCCACATCCTTTGGGGGCATCATTACACCTCCATCGCCGGTGCCGCACCGATCATCGGGCCGACTGTCGCCGTCATTTGGGGATGGGGCCCGGCCTTGTTTTGGATCGTCTTCGGGACGATTTTCATCGGTGCGGTTCACGATTTCGGCGCGCTCGCCCTCTCCGCGCGCAAAGACGGCCACACAATGGGCGGACTTGCAAGCAGCGTCGTAAACCGACGCGTGCATATCCTTTTTCAAATCGTCGTTTATTTTCTTGTTTGGGTCGTACTGGCCGTCTTTGCTTTTGCCATCGGGATTTTATTCGACCGCTATCCCGCCTCGGTCATCCCCGTCAATTTTGAAATCATCGTGGCCATCCTCATCGGGCTGCGCTTCCGTAAAAAGAAAGGAAGCATCTTTATTCCCTCGGTGCTTGCCTTGCTCTCCTTGTATGCGATGGTCGCGGTCGGAGTCCTGTTCCCCGTCTCACTCACACCCCTCATCGGCACAGAAGGCAATCCCGTCATTGTCTGGGCCGTTTTGCTCTTGATTTATTCCGCAATCGCAAGCCTCATGCCCGTTTGGCTGCTTTTGCAGCCGCGCGACTATATTAATTCACACCAACTTATTGTCGGACTCGCCGCATTGATTCTCGGACTCATCGTACTCAACCCTGAAATGAACGCGCCCGTGCTCAACCTGAATCCGACAGGCGCGCCCCCGCTTTTTCCAATCATCTTTGTTACCATCGCCTGCGGAGCCATCTCCGGTTTTCACGGCCTTGTTGCAAGCGGTACCACCTCAAAACAGCTCAACAAAATGGGAGATGCCCGTGCAATCGGTTACGGCGGCATGTTAGGCGAAGGCACCTTGGCCCTTATCGCAACACTCGCCGTCGCAGCGGGACTCCCCAATTGGGGCTCGGAATACGATGCGTGGAACGCCTCCGGTGTGAACGCCATTGCAAACTTCGTCGTGGGTGCGGGACATTTTTTGCAAGCCCTCCTGCTGCCGCAAGGATGGGCGCAAGCCGTCGTCGCCATTCTCGCCATTTCCTTCGCCGCCACCTCAATGGACACCGGCGCCCGCATTCAACGTCTGGTCGTCTCGGAATTGGGCACAGCCCTCAACATCGCCCCGCTTAAAAACCGCTACATTGCGACCCTCATCGCCGTCGGCCCCGCCATTCCCCTCGTCATGGCCGGACCCAAGGTTTGGCTGCCGCTCTGGTTATTATTCGGCACGACCAATCAACTCATCGGCGGCATGACCCTGCTCATTCTATTTGTCTATCTTTACCGCAATAAAAAACCCCTCATCCACATCGCCGCTCCCATGATTTTTTTAGTGGCCATCACCACAGGCGCCATGATTTACAACATCATCACCTGGATCAGCCAGCTCGGCACCGAATCGGCCTCTGCCAACGGGCTGACCATCTTCATCGGCAGCGCCATCCTCATCCTCGAAATCTGGATGATTGTTGAAGCCGTACTCATTTTAAAAAAATTACGGATAGAACGTCTGGCAACTACAAGCATTCCAAATTAGTGCCGTATTGTGTTTAAGATAACAGGCCCACATCAGCGGCGTCATGCCTTTGGCAGACGACGTTTTATTTCGCCCATCCGGTACCGAAGCCGCTCTGGTGCTATCCTTTGTATTTGAAACGTGTGCAGAAACCTTCATGCGTGCTCCACGATTTGCTGTGTTTTCCACTGCACTCGTCTTGAATCAAAATGAATAACCATGCGATGATTTTGATCATAAGGACAATTGCAAACGAGCCTGCGTTTTTAAGGCTTCACGGTTGTCCGAAATGACGGTCTCTGTTTTTTCGAGCGTTTTCTTTTTAAAAACCGGCCCTTCAAAACGGGATTCAAGGCAAAATATTTAAATTAAAAACCTCGATCTGTGTCCCGCCCAGGCCCGTGGCAACCGCCAGACTCTTTCCGGTTTCGGAGAAGGCTAAGCCCGCGATATTGCCAGCGATTTGTACCGTGCCCACTTTCTCGGGCGCATTTTCAAGAGACCAAAAATCCACCTGCGCGCCGCTGCAGACACAGAGCAAGCCTGTCGGGGGATGAAAATAACACCGTGACGGTACTTCAGCCTTATCCATCTGAAAGCCTTGCATTTCCCTGTTCTCGGCTAAATGCCAAAGCCTCACCGCGCCTTGCCGAGTGATGTAAACAAGACGATGGCGCAAAGCGTCCATCGAAAGGGCGCAAACGGCTGTTTCTGTTTCCAGGTATTGAGAGGCCACTCCGGTGTTCGCATCCCAGAGTTGCACCCCTTTTGGCCCGCCCGCCGCAACCCACTTTGAAGCAACCCGGACTATTTTGAAGGCTTCAAAAAAATCCATTGCGGTGGACGGCGCAATGAGACGGCCTTCCAAATCAGCGATGCCCGTCCAAACCCTGCTGAGGTCTTCACAATCTTTCAGTTCGGCATCTTTTGTAGGCACGGAGGAGATTTGAAAAAAGAGCCGGTCCCCCGAAGTATTCCAGCTCGCCCAGTCCACATCCAAGCAGGCGGACGGCATATCGATATTCTTGCTCAAAAGGCCGAGCAGATCAAAGGGAAGCGAAATCACGCCGCCGGTTTCCGGGTCAACTTTGTAGCCACCGGCGTGAATCAGTGTTCGAGAAGTGTTCCAAGAGAGCGGACTGTTTTGAAAACCCGGCAGCAGAAGAACACGCGGCGAAACCCTATCACTCTGCCAGAGAAAAAGCCGCCCTGTAGTGGCGGCGGCAAGACACTCCCCATCGGCGGAAAATACAAGGGCCTCTCCCCAACCCTTTCCAAAAACACGTTTTCCATCAATCGCAATGTGCATCGTGGACTTCAGAAACATCCTTAAACGCTAACTCGTTATGAGTTAAAAAAACACTCTATTTTTTCTTACAGATTTCTTTCGCCAAATGCTGAAGTTTTGAGACACCTTCACTGAGCCATGCCGATTCCGCTTTTGTGATCGTGTATTCCTTTTTGTAACGCGCCTCCACATAGAGGTTTTCTTTACGCGGTTTCTAAAATGTCTTCTTCCACAGTCGCGATGATATGTTTTCTTAGCGTCTTGGCTTCGCCCAGTAGGGCGCCAAAGGCATCCCGTTTCTCATCCACATCTTGCCACAAATCCAGAGCCTCATCTGTATCCAACTGCGTATCGACCAGGTCATCATAAAGAGTGTGCCGCGTTTTATGCACCGTGCGCAGTTTCTCGATTTTTGAGACCGTATCGCCGCTATTTTTAAAACGTATTTCAAGGCCATCCAGCGCCGCCTCAAAATTTCCAAAGGCGGTATTCTCGTATCCCCGCATCGTGGATGTCTTATCGCCCCCCTTCCATTGATAAAGATCCGTGTACGCCGATAGGGCGGCCACTTCGTAGGCCACAGCCGCCCGGCGAAACTCCAAAAGCGCATCCATTTGAAGCTGAAACAAGGCTTCGGCGCGATGATGTCTTCTTGCCCGCCTCTCTTGCACTTTGTTGATGCCAAAGAGTGTCACAGCAGCCGTCACGCCAAAAGTAATCGCAAATTTCGCGATATCCATGAACCAAGCAAACCAAGGACTCCATTGCTCCAACATCAGAAATCTCTCTTGTTATTTGTTTTGGTTTTCAGCCCCCCGCATGGAAAGTTAAATGGGTTTTTTGATCTGCTGATTTTTGATTTTAAAACGCTGTTCTATTTTTATCTCCTTTCAATTCAAGGAGAACGCTCAAGACGCTATTTTCTTTCAATGATTGAATTTAGTCGAGTTTGAGATCGGCCTTAGCCACAAAACCCGTCCCGGCGCGGTTTCCACCGTAGGTATATTCGATGGCCCACCAGTCATAATTCACGCCGATCACAAAAACGGGAACATCTTTGTTCAGCTCTCCGGCTTCAGCCGCGCTTGTATCCGGTTTTTTGTAGACCTTTGCTTTGGGTGATTTTTCAATCTTTCCTTTTTTGCTGATGGAATCGATGTAGTATTTATTTTGATCATCCCCCTCAAGTGTCAGGTTGCCCGTCTTCGAGGCGGCGCCCACATCCAAATCCACGTCGCCCCCAACATCCAAGACCGGAGCTTGCTTTTTGCCGATCTTCATCAGGATACGATCCTCGGTACTGATGCCATTGAGCAGGTCATCAATTTTCAATGCCGGATTAAATTGATCCTTCGTCAAAGGCATATTTTGTTTATCAAGCAAGTCGATCAGGTAGGATTTGCAGTCTGCGTTGTTCTTTTGCGTAACCCCCAGCAAGGCCAGCTTTAATTTCCCAACAGCCGATCCGCCACCGCCGAGAATGGCGGTCATTTTCGGCGCAAGGTAGCTGATGTCCACGAATTCATCGGCGGCGGCGCAATCATAATGCGCGCCGAAGTGATCGGCGAATTCTTTGTAAGGTTTCACGCCTTGATCCATTTTGATCCACACTTGGTAAAAGACCAGCGGAATGTAGTTATTTGCAGCCCATTCGTTTGCGCTGCGCAGATCTTTAAAAACTTCCTGCGCATATGCACTTAATTGTTCGGTAATGCCAAACTTACCGACTTTACAATTGGTTGAATTTTGCGCATGAGAAAGCTCGCCTGCCATATTTGACAGGTATTTGATAATGACTCCTTTATTCCAGGCATAGTTCAGGACGAGTTTATAAAGGCTTTCGATAATGGCGTCTCGCCACACTTTTGAATTTTTGGCGATGCGGCGGCGCATGGCGGCCTGCAAATTACTACGCGCGGAACTGCTCTTGGCCGCCCAACATTCCAAAACGGCGCGCAGGGCGCCCGTCGGCTCCGTGCCGAATTCGACATATTCCAATTTGGGCGCGGTGAGTTTGGGATCGGTGGCGCTGATTAAATCAAGGTTACCACTCGGATCAATCATGTCGAGGCGTCCGTGAGAGGCGCTCGATCCTCGCACGGTCACGTCCCATGAATTTTTTGCCTTGGCCCGTGATTCGACATAACCAACCAGGTTTTGGTTGTCTTGAAGATATTTCCGTATTTGCTTTCTGGCTTCGCTCGCGTTGTTATTGTCAATAGCGTCCCGCACATAGTTGGAGTTGGTGAGGCAGGCGTTAAAGAGGATGCGGCGGTGCGACTGCTGCGGGTCCGGCGTGCCAAACCACCGTGTCATCCAGCCAGGGTCTATATCCATATTGTCTAAAATTTCATCAAAAAGGGCTTGGGCTTTGACCGCATTATTGGCCAAATCGACAGCATCCGAATCTTCCTTGAGTTCCTCATTTTCATTGAGTTCTCCGCCCTTGGTCAGCTTGCCGCCGAGTTCGATGGTACGGGCGTTGCCGTGTCCCGCAATCATCACCTGATCGATTTTATTGTTTTTCCCATATTTCCGGGCGAGCGGACCGATTTGTGATTTCACGTCATCCAGCGTCTCTTTACCCTCAATCATAATCGTATGCATATTGCCGTTTGTAACGACAGCGTCTAACTTGGGGTCCCGGTGAAAAGCGCCGTTATGATCAATGGCCGTGTGCAAAATAAGCGTCAGCGGATTAGTTTTCGATTCGTCGGCATAATTGTCTTTGACCTTGTCGAGTGTCGTTTTGGTAAAACGGTGATAGTTTCGAATGGCCGTATGCATGTCTCCGGCGTCGTAAGCCTTTGGATTCTCGCCATCATCTTTTTTGATCTGCTTGTAGGATAGAAAGTCCCTGCCATTTTTTGCCTGAAAGATTGGCGTCGGAGTCACATTGCTGTAGTAATCGACAACATCATCCGCAAGGTTTTCACGTGCAAGCTCCAGAAAAATCCACTCTGGAAGCGCGCCTTTTAAAATAACATCCCCAAATCCCGCCTGCAATTTGAGGAGATCCGCACCTAAAATTACGGCCTTCGCCACAACAGACGTTCGGCTCAGACGAATCGGCTGGCTGGTGGTCACAGCTCGGCTGTACATCTTCAGCCGATTAAAAAAGACGGTTTCATCGCCTACATTGTCCCATTGCGTTTTTAAGTCCTCCACCTTCATGCCGCCGCAAGAGCCGAGGTTATCCGCACGCCCAAAAATCAACAAGGCGCGTACGACGTTCCGTTCGTCTGTTGATAAATCGGGGCCGGCATGCCAATCCACCTGCGTGTTGGCATAGTCGTCCAGGGCATAGAGCGTCATGCCCTTCAAATCGTCATATTTTTTGTAGTCCGAAGCGGAATTTGTAAGAGCGTCCTGGTTCATAAAATCATGAAGACGGCCCTTAACATCCTGTAGGCTCATATCCTGAAGAAAGGTGTCCCACTGCACTTCCTCATCTGAGGCGGATTTTGCCTTGACCCACTTGAGCAAATTCGCCTCATTATCGACACCGACATCGGCCCTCGCTTCCGAATAAGCAACACGTTGCAGCGGCAAGCCGAACATCAATGAAAGCTGCTTATGTTGCGCGGCCATGCGCGGGCTTTGAGCAATGGCGGATTGCAGGCGACATTGAGGAGACACAGCCGCGTGATGATGATTCTGTTTCGGGATTCCCTGTATGGATGGTTTGTTTTGAACAAGGTCACTTGCGGCGGAAATGACGCCGTTTCGGGAACTTGATTTTTGAAGCGTCCTTCCCATTGTCCGGATCCCTTTCGCCTCATGACCTGCTCATTAGGATAAAACACTTTTTCGCGGGGAGCAAGCATCCCATCTTCAATATCGGAACACTGGCTTACCAGGACGCCAACTTGCCCGCGACCATGCTCACCGCCTTGTTAGCTTTGTCGGCAGTAACCCATGCACGGATTTCTTCAGCATCAAGACCCAAGGCACCCAGAATGAGTTCCGAATCAAAGACTTCAGAAGGTTTGCCCGCGATGAGACTTTTAATCAAACCCTCCGCCATGCGTGTGCGTTTGGATTTCACATAAGCTTTGAGCTTGCCTGCCAGGTTATCTCTGAATCCCGGATTCCCGGCCTGCGCCGGGTCCATGCCAACACCGGTGATGACCTGCCGGGCCTGCGCGGCATCTTCTTCTCCCCCTTGCACCGCAGCAATCAACTGATCGGCAAAAGCCTTCCGTTCGGCCTTGCGTTTGCGCCAATTATGAATGATCCGGTATCCCAAAATGCCCAAACCGATCAAAGCCGCACCGATGCCCGCCACAATGGCCGCCACACCAAACGTGGCGACAGACAGCGCAATCAGACCAATGACCCCCGCGCCGATGGCGGCCAAACCCCCAACCGCAGCAGCCGTATTCCTCAAAGCCTTTTTTTCTTTTTGGTGAATGGCGTATTCGGCAATGGCTTCGAGTTCGCTGTTGGAAACCTTGGACTTGGCGTCTTTGAGTTTTTTCTTGCTCTGGTTGGCGCGAATGGTATTTTTGACTCCCAGAAAAATACCAATGGCCCCAAAGAAAAGACCCAGTACGCCGCCGATCACACCCAAGGCCGTCGCAGCCCCGCTAGAGAGGCTGAAAACCCCACCCGCATCCAAGGCACTCACCACGCCAAACCCAATACCCGTCACGGCATTATTCGTTGCATCACTGAAAGTGATCGCGAGGCCGGCCTTTTCTTTACCCGATGAACCGACGGAATCATCACCATTGAGTTCCGCAACAACGCGGTCCCCATCTGACGCAGCCGCGTCGCTCTCATCCGCCACTTTGAGCAAAGCCCGCATCATATGGATTTCATGTGCGCCCATCGCAATTGTCGCCATTTTCACCGCCTCTTCTTTGATCCTCACCAACATGCCTGCGGCCTTGGCCTGAGCGAATGCCACTTTTTTAATGGCTGCAAGCGATTGCTTTGTCCAATCATCGAATAATTCATGCGGTGTGGCAATACTCACCACCCTCGCCAAAGCCACGGCGGTCGCACGGGCATCACTGACTGCGTCCGGCAGACCCGCGATATGCTCTCGCACCGCTGCCGAGGTTTCGGCAATCCTGAGTTTGGCCGCGGCAAGTTCTGCATTGTCTTCGTCTTCGACAGGGCCGGAATAAAACTCCAACATCATGACTTGTTTTTTGCCCGCTTCGACTTGCTCACACAACAAATCATAAGCCGTCGCGGCATGTCTGCCTTGTTTTTGGATAAATTCAACCAAAGGGCCATCGCCGGGATCGCGTTGAACAACAGATGCAGGCACAGCCTCATTTTCAGAAACACGTTCGGGTTTTTCTTGTAAGGGCTCAGTCCCGTTTGTGCGCTTCATCTGTTGAACAGGAGACATGCCCTTCCCCTGTATCGCGGGGCCGAAGGCCTTGGCCATTTGCCTGCCTTGTCTCATTATCACCGGGCTTTGCATGATGCTCGCCTGAAGCGCAGCCTGCTGATGCGATGACTCGCGCCGATCCTCAAGCGCGAGGGGATCTGTAAGGGCTTTCTTTTTTTGCGTCGCTTGAGGAGAAGCCGCACTATTTTGTTGCGTCTGTATTTGTCCGGCGTTTGTCTTCAAAACCATACTCTCGATGTATGATTTTTATGAATACATAAAAATTGTAAAGTCATCTTTTAAATATTCCCGGATCAATGCCGCACGCGGTGAAAGTCGACGGCAATCTGCAAGGACTTGGTCCGGCTTATGTCCAATTAATAGCGGGTCTTCCGGAAAATACGCCGCATCAAGCATATTAAATGCCAGTGCAATTTTTGCCGCGCCATACATTTTGCAAATCATCTCCGTATAAAAACGGGGATCGGCGCAGCGATACCCCAATGCACCGGAGGCAACAACATAATCCACGCGAGGCAATTCAACGGCACTAAAATCGCTTTGATAAAAAAAAGTGTTCGCCGCATCCCGGTAGGTCGTTTTGGCTTCATCAATAAATTCCGGCATTTGATCGATGCCGATGTAGGTAAACCCCGAAAACCGCTGATCCAGATAGGCCTTCAAATCCCCGTAACCGCAACCGACATCCAAAATAGATGCGCCATTCAAATCGCCCACGCTCGCAAGCACTTCGAAGCGTTTCAATTGACTTTCGGCGCCGCGCCAACCCAGGGCCTTCACCGTGCCTTCTCGATATTCGGCAATGCGGTATCGGTGGTAATGGATGATAGCGGCTTTTTCGAGCAGTTTCATAAACGGCGCACCTTAAGGGTATTCGCTTTCCTTCATACGCATGTAATTGCGCCAAATGAAGAAAAAGATACCGGCAAAAATAAAAGCCAGAGTCACCTCGTCTTTTTTGGTGCCGAGGTAAGGATCACACATCAGGGCGCTGTAAAAAATGAGAACCGTCGCCCCGGCGCTTGCAATAAAATAACGCTTGTTTTGATTGAAAAAATTACGAAGCGCCACACTGCGAAGCGCAAGCAAAGCGTAAAGAAAAAACAGGAGGGCCAAAACATCATAAGCCAGGCGAAAATACCAGCGGTTTGGACAAATCCACTTGCAGGGAGACAAGGCCTCTTTGGGCATCATTTGATCGATGAAGTCCAAATCAGTCTTTTTGACAAAGACTTCACGCACGGCCTGTTCGACCATTTCCGCGCCTTTTTGCTCTGCCAGCGGCAGCGGCCAAAACCCCACGCCGCCGAAATTATCTTCGAAATAAATAAGATCATCTTCAAACTGTTTGTATTCGTTGGCCTTATGCCCCAAGGGGCTGATCACGGGCACGATTTTGCGAAGCATGTTTTTTCGTTGAATGCCTTTAAAAGACCGATCCTGTTCAAAACTAAGCCGCAAGGCCTTTTTGGTATCAGTCGTGGGTTTCTCCAGCATCACCAGAAAAAGGTCAATATCGTCATCCGCGACCGTATTTTCATCATTCATAAATTTTTCAAGATTTTCAAAGGTATAAATGCCTCTGCCGATCGCATGCATCGGCAACATCAGATTCAGTTTATAATTCGAATTTGCAGCCTTTAATTTAAGGCGCAAGGTTTTGATGAAGGATTCAAAAAATGCGACGGCCTGCGCATTCTCCGGATATTCGTCAAAATAGAGTGTGACCCCGTCGCCCATCGTCGTGCTTTCTTTTGAAGAAACCAGGGACTTAATGCGGTTTTCAAAGGTATCGGGCATTTTTTGATCGACCGCACGCACGATATTTCGTGTGGTTTTGTCGATCACAAACAACTGATCCTTCCTGGAAAAATTAAACCAGTCGGCCCAATCATTTTTATAAATCACCAAATCCACCTTGGTGCGATAACGCTGCGCCTCGGTCACAAAATCAGCCGTGCGACGGTGCCAATGCAATAAAGGCGACATCTCGCCTTTTGAATCAAAAGAAAGGGCATAATAGGCAATGCGAGAGAGCAAACTGAAATTAACGGTCTGCGGCGTGCCCGCCTTCCAAAAGGGATAAAAACCGTAGACCGTTCGACCGGAAAGATCCTGCAAACACCCACAATCCTCCCCCTGCCATTCGATCAACTTCGAGGGATCGAAGGCCTTTAAATCTTTGGCTTGTTCAAGAATGGTTTGGAAAGAGGCCGCTTCAACAGAAGGCCCATCCTTCTCCTCGGCACGCGAAGCTCCGGCTTTTGCATCTTCATCAGGCCTGGGTGCTTGCTCCGTCTCGTCTGGAGGAATCGAATCCGCGGCTGTCATTTCCGGCGCGATTGCCATCTGCGAAGAAGCCTTAGCAAGCAAAACCTCTTGCGCTTTTGCTGCGGGGGCTTCCGTTTTTTCGGGCGATTTTGTTTTGAGCGAAGAGGCCGAGGCCGTGTCCGGCATCGCTTGTGAAATCACTTCCGACGCAGGTTTTTCGCGATCCTCCTTTTTTGATGCATCCGTTTTTTTCGCTGGGGCTTTTACTTCGACTTTCTCCGGTTTTGCTTCGACAGTTTCCGACGCTGCAGGAGTCGCGGCTTCCTTTTCCGCCTTTTTTCCTTTATCTGTTTTCGGGTCTTGCTTCTTGAAATCTTCCGTTTTTTTTACAAGCGGTTTTTCAGTCTGCGCTTCTTTTTTGTCTTTCTTTTGATCCTCTTTATAGGCATTCAAAAGGGTGACAATTTGCTGTGCCGTGCCGGAGCGCCTGAGTTTTGAAATGCGAACCTGCTCTTTGTCGGGCTGTTTATTGATCCAGTCGGCGAAGGACTTGCTTAAAGTAATGTCTTTCCAATCCGGATGAATCTTGGCAACTTCGGCGTAATGAAAAAGAGTGGTCATGAGGTGATCCGAAAACAGTTCATCGGAAACAATTTCAAAATCGGCACGAAATTTCCGTAGGGCCGCACTTGTTTTTTCGCCGATGAAGCCGAAGATTTCACCGGGATCATAACCAATCACTTTCAGGCTTTCTTGAATTTTTTTAACCGATTCCTGGTCAAAATAATTTTTTTCGGAATCCAAGCCCGCCGGTAAATTAACCTCAAACCGTTCTTTGGGAAAGAGCGCCTCTTTTTTTTCGGCTTCCACTGCACGGGAAAACGGAGCAAATCCCAAACACAAAAGCTGAAGCAGCACAAGGCACGGCAGGCCGCTTCGCTTTAAAAAAATCTGAATCAAGCATGAAACACATCTGCAAAAACGCATCCTGGTTTAAACCGTCTTACCTTCCTTCATCAACTCCCGCGCAATGCCTTTCAGAAGATCCGCTTGCCGGATGTGTTGCTCTCGGGTTTGCAAGGCGCGAATCACGCCGTAACAGGCCACGTTGGTGATGGCAGCGGCGGAAAGTTCATATTCTTCCGCGAGCACGGCAAGACGCACATCCGGCGCCACCCGGCATTTGCCCTTGAGCACGCTTTTCCACAATTGCAGACGTTGATCGGCATCGGGCATGGGAAAATATATGGCGGATTGAAAGCGGCGCGCAAAGGCTTCATCAATATTGGCATTGAGGTTCGTCGCCAAAATTACTGCGCCCGGAAAATCCTCAACGCGCTGCAAAAGATAGGAAATCTCCTGATTGGCATAACGATCATTGGAATTTGAAGTCTGCGTCCTTTTGCCAAAAAGCGCATCGGCTTCATCAAAAAATAAGATCCAGTTTTTGTTTTCCGCCTGATCGAAAACATTCGCGAGGTTTTTTTCCGTCTCTCCGATATATTTTGAAACCACCATCGACAAGTCAATGCGGTATACATCCACATCAGCCGAGGCCCCAAGCAGGGTTGCAGTCAAGGTTTTTCCTGTGCCGGGCGGGCCGTAAAAAAGCGCGCGGTAGCCCGGCTTGATGACTTTCCCCATACCCCAAGTGTCTAAAATGGTTTTTGAATGGGCAAGCCAGGTCTTGATATTGTCCAACTCTTCCAAGACCCCCGGAGATAAAACAACATCATCCCAAGTGAGCTGCGTGCAGATCAGTTTGGCCGGAAAATGCACACTGTAGTCGGGTTTCTGCGTGATGCCTGAAGTAAAGCGATTTAAATATTCCGTCGAAATGCGCAGCGCGCCGCTAAAAAAAGGTTCACCGTTTTCTTCATGCACCACATGAATCATGCCCTCTGTGGCAAAATAATGATCCTTTTGAAAGAGGGCGCTCAATGCAAAACGTTTCGATAAATCCGTGCCGGCCAGAATAAAAGCGGCCGTTTCACAGGTCGGCATAAATCCCCCGTGTGTCTTTCCTTTCCAGCCACCAAACTCGGTAAACCCACGATCAAAATTCTTATTCTGTGTAAAAAAGGTGTCCAGCGCCTGGGGCCGAATATGCGGAATGAGCGCCAAAATCAGCACAAGCCGCTCATCAAAACCCATTTCGAGCTCCTTCACCCGCATGGCATATTCCGAGTCGTCTTTTTCCAAGTCCGGCGGTGCGATGTCGTAAATTGAGCGAAAAGCGCAGTCCTGCTCAAAATAAAGGCTGATCCGGGTTTCCAACACCCGGGCAAACCAAGTCAACTCCTTATCCAGGCTGATTGTATTTTTCTCGCGCATCTTCATCGATTCACAAGCTCGCAGAGGCAAGATCATGCCGCCGCTTTAGAAATCACCTTAAACCTGCGGCATTTCCTCTTCTTCCGGGGCACGCTGAATCTCAAACTTGCCCTGCATCATTTCTTCCTCTTCTTCAGGCGCGCGTTGTGCGGTCTGCGTCCCGCCCTGCATGATGCTTTGTATTTTGCGCTGGGCTGCTGCTTCGGGACGGTTGTCGATCATATTCAAGGCGCCGCCCTGAGGTTTTTGCTGCTGGAGCGATCGTGTGACGGTTTCTTTTTGCTGCGCTGTTTTTTCATATGCCATGCTTCACCTCATTTTTAAGTATGATGAAAAAGTAAAATCCCATTTAACCTGCGGCCTTTTTCCCTAGTTCATCCGCTTCTTTTTCCAGGTCGGGATTGTCATTCACCGGCATGCCGTTGACTTCTGTTGTGGGCGCAACGCGCCCTTCGCGCTGTTGCACGACATGCGCCAATTCGTGCCCCAAAAGGCTTTTGCCCGCGCTTGTATCGGGACTGAACTGGCCGGGCGCAAAATGAATGTCCGTGCCCTGGGTATAGGCTATGGCGCCCACGTCCGGGGCCTTGGAGGATGAGGGATGGATTTTCACATCCGAAAAATCCGCACCGTGCGCGGCCTCCATGCCCGCCTTGACGTCATCCGGCATCCCGGTCTTGTTCTCTTTCTTTTGCAGCGTTTGAGAAATAGCCCCGCCAAAACAACGACGCTGCATCTTTCGCTGGGCCGCGATAAAAGGACTCTTGTCAATGTGCTGTCTTTGATTTTCAGCCTCCGTGACGGACGACAAGGTCTGACTTTTTCGCTGTCCGGCTGCTGCGTGCGGCTGATTTTTTTTCGACGCGCTTGTTTTCATTTCGGACTCCTTTTATCCCTCACCGCCGTTTCGCCATTTGACATGAATCACGCGTGACATCCAGGGCAATTTCACCACTGAAAAATTCCAGGGAATATAATCCAGCAAAATATCAAAGCCCTTTGGCAAAACCTCCACTTGCCAATCGTCGGATTTACGACGCAGCGTGCCTTCACGCTGCAAAAAAGACTCCCGAAACCCCTGAATCGAGGTCTGTCCGATCTGTTTCCAATTCGCAATCATGCCCCGGATCAAGCCTTCGATCACTTCTTTTTCCTGCGCACTTACCCTGATTTTACCTTCGATGGGCAACTCCGGTCGCAGTCCGCAAAGGACTTTGTTCAGCACCAGGCGGTATTCGGGGCTCTCCGTGCTTTCATCAACCAAAAATTGCAGAAGATGCACCGAACGCATAGCGGCTTCAAGATTTTTAAAAGCCTGCCCTTCGGTCAAATTCAACAAATCAAACAGACGCGGCAAATAGGGCGCGGCAATGACTAAACCGGCATTCTCCAAATAAATGCTTTCGTCCCGAATTTCCTCTGCTTCATCAGGGTTTTGCCCTGCTTCAGCGGACAAAGCCTTTTCATCCTGTGACGACTTCACCTCCTCCGGATGCGTCAGCCGATCCATCAAATCAAGCACCTCTGCTTTTCGTTTCCAAAGCAAGTGAGATTCAAGTTCTGCGCGCAGCAACAATCGGAAGGCCCTCACATCGGCATAATAGGCGTCTTTTGCAAGAGTCTCGGTGAATAAACGAACAAAGTCGCGGGCATTAAAACACCGGCCTTCTTCAAAAAGATATTGAAAAATAAATTGCCATTTCAGGCGGGTAATCCGTTCCGGGCTGAGCGCGACTTCTTTTGCACTCGCCGCGCTCGCAATGCAATCAGCCCTGAACAACAAGGCATCAAAAACCTTCGGCCGCATTACTTGCAGCACACGCACCAGTATCGGCTCCGGCAATAAATGAATCAAACGGGCGGCAACGCGGGGATTTTGCAGTAAACGATTAAAAAGATTCAATAAATCTTTTGGAGAACGCCCTAACAGCGCCCTCATGTTTTCAATAAAAGACCGCACTGCTTCCGAAGACAAGGACGCCGCAGAACACAGTGTTTTTTCCAACAGATCCAATGCCGCCTTTAACGACCGCGCGGCAACGGCGGCCTCCGGCGGATTCAGATCAGATGCGGAAACTTCTGCTGTTTTTGAAGCGGACTCTAAAACCGTTTCACTGGACGCTCTTGCTTCGCGCACAACATCGCTCGAAAAGACGGGACTTGAACCCGTGTCTTCCTCACCTGCGTTTTGCATCAGAATCGCTTCAAAATCAACACAGCGCTTTTCGATCAAACAGGCAAAAACATGCTGAAAAAATACGGCCCGATGAGCCGCCTCTTCGGCGTGACGCATCACGGCCTGCATAAAATCCGGGGGCGCAAGACCACCGGAGCGCGATAAAAAAATTTCAATGAGGCGCAAATAAACGCCTTCCGAATCCCGCAGGGCGTGCGCCGTTTCAAGCCGTTTCCCGCGCGACAGCTGATCAAAAAGCCCAAACAAGTGCTGCGAATGAGAGCAGAAAAGCCGCTCAATGATTTCAGACAGGGACGTCCCCGTCTGCGCCGCCGTTTTTTCCGGCCACACCCCCTGCGTGAGAAAGGCCTCCACGGTTTTACACATCACCCCGGCATCCTGCTCGTATGTGTCGGAGTCGGAAGAGGTTTTCGTTTCCAGCGTCTTTTTGTCCATCTCCGATGCCTGGGATTCCTGAGACAGCTCCCGCAAAATCAGCAAGATCTCGCTCTTGACGCTGCTTGAGGCCTCCAAAGTTTCGAGCGCCGTTGTAAGGGCAATTAAAACCCCTTGGCGGGAACGATTGTGATGCGCAGCCATCTGTGTCATGAGGCTGCTCAAATAACTTTTTTGATTAAAACGACTGCCGCGTTCCGCGATGAGGTAAGTTAATGTGAATTCCCAAAACTGCGCCTTCACCTCTCCTTCAGTTTCCTGCGGGATCCTGGAGATCGACCGGAACAAACGAGGCTGAGCCGCGATCCCTTGCATCAGCGTTGCCGCTTCGGGTGTAACCAGGGCCACCAGGTCAATCAGCATGTCGTCCGGAAAGTGTGCGGCGAGTTTTTTACGCACGGCGGACTGTCGGCCAAGCACCAGAAAGGTCTCGCGCAGCCAATCCCCGTTCACCCCCAGCAAATCCGGCCAAAACGCCTCAATGTCACGAAACCGACCTTGTGCCAGGGCCCCGCTAATGCGGGTGCGCAAAGCACGCGACGCTGCCGCGTCCGACCTGCTGAAATCACTTTTTTCGGGCACGTCCGCAGCATCGGAAATCGTTTGCCGCAGACGCGTGTTTCCTTCAAGCATTCTTTCAAAATCAATCTCTTCGTTATGAATCAGGCGGATTAGAATTTGCGCGTAAAAAGACCTCACATCATTTGCACGATCGGCATGGACTGCAACGGCCTGCATGAAGTCTTTATGAACTAAATCGGGAAAACCCTGCTCCCCAGGCCTGCGAAGAGATAAAAGGACATGCATCAGCCGAAGCATGACAGGCGCCGAAAGTCTTCGCTTCAATATCGATGCGGTCTTTGTCTCCATCCGAAGTCTTCTGAAAAATTGCAAAAGCAACTGCGGCTCAAAACGGATGAGGGCATCTATCGCAGCAATAATCCCGGCTTCATCGGGCTGTTCCCGCCTTTGTTTGTCGACCTTTTGTTGATCGCCTTCATAACCCCATAAAGCCTTCCGCAATACTTCCAGTTGCGCGTAAGCCTGAATCAAGGTCGATGGATCAGAGGCCGTGTCGGATTCCAAAAGCGGCTCCGTTTTTTTGCCGGACACGTCTTCGTCAAACAGTGTGGCCAATAAATCGCCCATCTCATTTTTGACGTGATTCGGCAAACTCACTTCATCCAGTTGGGTGATCAAAATCTGTAATACATCGACATAAGCCCGATTTTCATGCGCGGCCATTTGTGCGATCAGGCTTTCCAGGTAGGCTTTTTTATTAAAATAGCTGCCGCGCTCCACAATGAGATAACTCAAGGTAAATTCCCAAAGCTGATATTTAACTTCCGATTCGGCTTGTTTGATTTGTTGGAAAAGCGAAGGGCGGCTCACAATTTCATGAATAAAGGGACTCGCTTCAGGGTCGATCACATGAACGATGTCCGCCAGCATGCCATCAGAAAATTGACGGGATAAAGCGCGGCGCACACGCAAAATACGCCCGTGATCCATCAGGATATCTTTCAGAAGTCGTCTGTGATTGTGCAACACGTCCTGCCACATTGCTTTAATCGCGTCCGGTTTCGCTTCTGTGACGGCACGGCGCAAGGCTTTTTTGAGTTTCGCAAGGGCTTTAAGGGCTTCACCTTCTCCCTTTTCCTGAGTCGATGCCAATATACGCGCTGAATCCATCGCACGGTCCGGAAGATTCAATTTGGAGCGGGCTTTTAGCATTTCTTTTTCCGAAAGCCCTTTTTTCCGGCTTATTTTTCTGACGATGCGATCAAACAAGAGATTTGAAGACAAGCTCGCCCCTCCGGGCGCAAGCAAGATTTCAAAAAGCCTTGTCCAAATTTCATGCGCCAAATTCGTATTTTTCAAATGAAGACCGGAACACTCGGCCAAAACGGCCTTCAAATTTTTCACCCGGACCGCCAAATCCTGCGATTGTCCGGGGGCGAGCAGACGGGCAATCCCCACGAGATTATTTCCAGAGCATTGATAAATCAGCCGTTTAAAAACGGGCGATTGCGGTTTCGTTTTTTTGAGAAAGTCGGCAAAATCCTCGCTTGAGCGCGTGAGGGCGGCCTTGACCCATTCATTCATCGTCCGGCCTTTTGGCAGGTTTTGATTGGAGGGCAGATAGCCTCGCGTCAGCAAGGTTTCAAGCGCGCCCGAATCAGCAGACACGTGCGAGCGAAAGCCCGCCGCCAGCGCGGGTGTGCTTCGCAGCGGCAATTGCGCTTCCAGGGCCGCTTTTAGGCGCAGACGCAAACGGTCTTTCAATGCTTCCTGAAAATCCGCCGCATCGATCACACCCAAATCCAGGGTCAATTGCTCAATCACACCGGCCCGCTCTTGCGATACGGACTCAAAAACCGATTCAACAACGCCGAGCAGTTGCTGTTGAATCAAAGCACCCAGCACATCAGCCTCCGCCGCTTCGGCGCGCTCCGGTGCAAAGGACAAGTCAAACACGGCGCGGGCGATGATGTGCTTTTCTCGAATCTCTTTTTTCGCCATCAGTCTTTCGCAGTCCTGTGATTTTGTGCGGCCGAAAAGGAGCGGAGCAGGTCGATGAGCCCTTTTGCAGCTTCATCCAAGGCTTCGGCATTTTCTTCATGATCCACTTTATCTTCCAGCCATTTTTTATCGAGCCATTTTTTATAACACACTTCGAAGGCATTCATTTCACTGAATTCAAGCCAATAACATTCAAGATAAAGATGTGCGGGCGCATTCAAGCGCAGGGTTTCTTCGGCCAGCATTCTGAATTCCTTTTCGTGAAAACGGGCCGTCCAGGCGGGGAAGATGACACTCATTTTAAAGGGATAAAAATCCGCCGGAACATCCGCATAAGCGGCCTGTGCCGTGGGCCGCAAGAGCAGGTGTTCAACAAGATGCAGGCCCTCACTTTCGATGTTGAGTTTCACCAGCAAGCGGCGCAGGGCATTGGCGGCCCGGACCGCATCTTCAATCTGCGCAAAGGCCGAAAGATACTCCCAGCGATCCTCGTCGCCGGCTTTAAACACAAGTTGAAAATCGTTGCTGCCGCCCCGGCTGCCCACACGGTAACGGTCGAGATAAATGCCGTTTCTTAAAATCGAGCCGCCCACGCTGTTATTTCTAAGGAAGATAATCTCGTTGAACAGTTTGCGTTCGTCATAGGCTTCGGCCTCCGGGTCTCGCCGGGGAATTTCCAAAAATTCATGATCGATGCGATCACTTGCGGCCGCAAGATCCACATATTCCAGTGCGACGGTGCCTTCTTTGACGGACTGGAATTGATCATCCGTCAAAAGCTCCAGGCCTTTTTCGACAAAAATATCAACGAGCGATCGGTTTTCAGCATGTCGGATGCCTAAAAGAATACTCACCTTTTTTTTCAATCCGGCCGTGTTTGCACTGTTCCAGGAAATTTCCCGGCAGTTAAAGGCGGCCGCGCGTCGCTGACTGATTTCAACGATCTGTTGCACGAGTTTCAGTTGATTGCGAATCAACTCATCTTCAAGCGCATGTTCATCGTAATAAGTGTTAAACTGCCGCAGAGAATGCTGTTTAAACTGCTCACCGTACAGACCCAGCAAATAATCCAAAATACGGCGGCGGCGATCAAAAAACGGATCGTATTTTTTGAGGACTTCCGCCGTATCAACACCCCGCTGCCCCCCGGATTCCGTGTACAACCCCCGCACGTTCGGCACATTTTGATCCTGCAGGACTTGAGAAAAATACGATTGTTCGAGTGTCTCATCCACTGAGAACAGACGCGGAATTTCTTGGAGATTGGCCAGATAATTGGCCATCACTTGTTCAAAAAAAAGCAGGTAGGCCTTCAATTGTTTGGCTTGCGCTTTCCGGCGCTCAGGCTCCGATTCCGGCACACCGAAGCGATTGATGCCGTAAATTACGGGAAAATCGTTCTGAATGGAGTGGTATTCTGAAAGATTGCGGAAGACGCCTTTCGGGCTGGAAATCATGCCGCCTAAATGCGGCTCGGTTTTTCTGAGACCTTGATAATCGGCATAACGCCGTTCGTATTCCCGTTTTGCCGCCGATAGCGAAACACGGTAAGGTCGTCCGTTTTTCAGCAACCGGATGCCTAATTCATGTTGTTCTTCGGGGATCTGAAGACAGGGCACGGTCTTCAATTCGGGATCATCCCAAATGGTGTCGATTTTCTGTCCGGCTTCGTCTTCAAACCAAAGGGATTCAATGAACCGCACGCCTTCGATGCCGCTAATGATGCCGATCATTTCCGAAATGGTGACGGAATCGCGAACCTGATCGAGATCTTCCGTTTCAATGTAAACATGTTTCGTTTTCGGCCCGGAAAACAAGCCGTCCATACTTTTTTCGCCCAGTTTTTTTTCGTAAGTCTGAAAAGGGATATTCGGGCTGACAACCCGCGCGCATCGAAAATAGAGTTCTGCCAGAATCACAGAAAAATCCCGATCACTGGAAATATCAATCGCGCCATGCAGACTGTAAATCTTGGGAGCGACAATTTGAACCGACTTTAAATTTTCACATAAATTGCGGTTTGCCGCGTAAAGACGTGTTACTTTTTGAATCGTCTCGCGCTTAATGCGCTTGCTGTCTCCCGCGGCCAAGGACTCATTCAACTTAATGTAGATGGCATAGTCTCCCTGGCATGCTCCGCTTTCATCCGCCGGGGTGCGTATCCAAATGTAGTCAATCTCCGGCAGGGCATCAAAAAAAATCTTGCGGTAGTCATTCAAGGTTACGGCCTGGCTGGGAAAGATGTCCTCCGCCTGAAACAGGGCCTGTTGGGCGTGATCAATTTTTCCACCGACACCGGTGAGGTAATCGGCGATGTCAAAGTCCGTTCGGTAGATTAAATCAGTCAGCGCGTAACACAATTGCTCCAATATCGTCACACCCGGATCGTGCAGGTTGTAGTCGGTCCAGGTCTCGCCGGACAAATCCTGCACAATCTTCAAGCCGTCGCTTTTGAGGCCTTCGGCACTATAAGGGTCCGCCGCCCCCTTTTTTTTTCGTGGAATGCTCTTGCTTTCAGACATCATTTTCCCAAGCGGGCGCATTGACAAGCCCGCTACGCGCGGGAGCCTTTCATTTCCTCATCGAACCAAAGTTTCGTGATGTAATACTTAATCCAGATATCATCGCCGTAGTCACTGTTTGTACGTAACTGCAGAAAATATCTTCGGTTTTCACCCACCCAGCGTAATTTGAGTTTGTCGCTGATCGAACGATAATAGGCCTGGTGGGGTTTGATGCGTTTTTTGAGATTCAAAAAATTAAAAAACCAACCTTTGGGATTGTAGGTATTTAAGGCGTAGGCGTGCAGCAAGGCATATTTACCCTCTTTTTTCGGCCCGCCGACTCCGGCCATGACTTCAAAAGCATGACATCCTGTGAGGGCATCCGTAATATTGTGCCATTTTCCGTCTGCGGGCACTTCTTTATCGCTGATGCCGATCCGCCCTTCGGCACGCACGACGCCGCCGACATCGAGTTCCCACTCCGGCATCTTTTTGTTGATGCCGATCTTGGTTTTTTCAGCTTCACAGGCCGCGTCCGTCGCCGCAAAACTGGCAAGGGTTTCCTGATGCATGGAGAAGGCGCTTTCATTTTTGGGATTGCCGACGAGCAGATTATCCGTTTTAGAATCAACTTTGACAAACCACAAGGGATTTCGAAGCGGGATGTTTTTAAAAAAACTCATCAGCTTGCCGGAATCACCCAGCGCCGAAACCTTCAAACCTTCTTCAACACTTTTGTCAAAACCTTCGTCAATGACATTCAGGTTGGAATCGATCAGATCGTCAAAGGCGTCTTCGGAAGGCAAGCTCCCGTTTTTAAAATAATTTTTCAGTGTTTCTCGATTTTTCTTCGCCATAAATTTCCTTAACGCGGCATCTTAACGCGCAATAATAAATGTGCTTCCGATTTCCAGTTCATCAATGCCGGTCACTTCCGGCCGGATCGTGCTTACCTGCGCCATCGTTTTAATAAAATGTCCCTGAAGCGGCGTGGGAATGCTCCAGGGAAACAAGGGCCGGATTTCATCGACTTTTTCATCTGCGGTATCGCCTCCCGCCGTATCGAATAAACGATAGCCGCGCTGACCTTGTTCTGTAATGTGCAACATCGAAAAATCGGTCACAAATTCCACATAGGCCAGATTCCGGATAAAGGCTTCCACTTCATAACGCCGGATACACCAACCGAAACCCGCGCGATAACCCGTCTCTTCCCAAGGCGAAAGGTAGATTGAAATATCTCGGTTCAGTGAATCAACATAATATCCGGCCCGTGCGCCTTCTCTGAATTTCACGGTGCATCGGACCTGGATTTGCTCGTATGCGGGATTCCGCACGGCAATTTTGGCAAAAGGCGAGGCCAAATGCTGCACAAAGGCCTGAACCTCCTTCAGTACGGCACCGTTAATCACAGGATCAACAAGCGCAGCCGATCCCTCCCCGCGACGGGCGATCACGACAATCAAAACATGTCCGGGACGGCTGCGCTTTGCCGGATCGGCTTCGGACACCATGTTGTCAAAACATTTCACCTTGTGGATCTGCGGGAAGTGCTCCAGAATTAAACGCTCATAATCCCAGGGGTTCGTCGCCCTGTTTTTGTGTCTTAGCCGTTCACTGATCCGTTTTTTGATATGTTCGGATTTTTCCAGAGGCCGCCCGCCGAAAGAATCCACAATCTGATGCATCGCACTAATCCCGGGAATCGATTTTTTCGCCGAAGTGATGGTCCCGGCAGGAAGACGGTGTGCAAGATGCGAGGCCTCTCCGGGCTTGTATTGCCAGCGCACCTTCACGGCCTGTGTGTAAATGCCGTAAACACTGCAAAAAGCGGCAGGGTTTTCATTCACGGACACACGCAGCCAATACTGTTCCGATGGCATGACGGTGTTTTCCCGGTTGATGCCTTTCGGTAATTTCAGGGTCACAATGCCTGAGGTCAAAAATCCGCTCGTGGTATCTGAAACAACTTGGGATTTCGAAAGCCGGGTCCAGCGGTTTGAAGCAAGGTAAAACCAGCCGAATTCGGAAGGCGTTGTTCCGGTCTCCGGAGTGGAATCTTCCCGCATGTGAAAAAAGAGGGTGAGCAATCCGGAAAGCGAAGTCGCAGATAATCCGATAAATAAATTCCCGTCCGAATCATACTGCGGCAACAAATGAATACGGCGCTGCGATTCCGGCGAAAGGGCCTCCAATCCGAAGGGATGAATATGAAACATTTTTTCCTTTGTTTGTGTTGCGGTATGGGAGTGGCTCCGCTCCAAATGAATGGTATCCGTCGCACTATAGTTAATCGAAATGGCATTGATGAGCGGCGTATAGGGCGCATTCGGAATCGCCTTAAACAGTTTAGGATGTTTCAGACGGGCATTACTCGTTAAAACACGGGTCAGAAGCATCGGATAGGTTTTGTGCCCGAAAGCCGGCTCCGGCGCGCTTAAGGTCAATTTAAAAAATCCGTCTTTTACCTCCGGGCTATAGGCAAAATCCTCGGCACCTCCCCGCCCTGTCACAGGTTTGAAAAAATTCACCGCGCCGCCTCCGGACAAGCGCCGGGTTTTATCAATGATCTCACCCGCTTGTCCTTCATCCTCACAGGGACGGGAACGAAAGAGCGGCACCTGCTCCTGCTCCTCTTCGGCAATGGGCTGCCATCGCCCTCCCCTTAATGCGGTGATGCGCGCTTTAAAAACCGTCGTGTCAAAAACGCCGGGATAGCCCTGGTAATGAGTCTCAAATCCTCCTGCGACCAAAGGCAATTCCCCCCACTCGATGTTCATTTCAAATTGTGTGACTTGTTTTCGGGCCAACTCAGGGTTGCTGATTAAGAAATAAGAACCCACCGCCGGAAGCGGACCGAAGGGATTGAAAGGCCCGCTCGGATCCAGCCGCCCCAGTTGGTTATGCATCACCAAATCACGCGCTTCGTTCACGGTGACATCAATCCGGATTTCTTTCACGATAAAACGCGTTAAGAGCGAATAAGGAAACAAATAAGAAACGGGATTCATCATGACGCGCAGGAGCGGCAAATCCGTTTCATAACCTGCGCCGTGTATCTCAGGCGCATAGGCGGTAACGGCCTCCGTCTCCGAAGAAAGGTGTATATGCAATTTCAACACGTCTTCGGCCACCGTCGCATCCACGATGCGGCAGGTCGGGAGGTATTGCTCCATCGCAAGCCAGCCGTTTTCCGTGCTGAGGCTGATCTGAAACATCTGCCGAAAGACTTTGAAAAAAAAGGCCTGTTTTTCACCCCGGCTCGGCGGTTTTAAATCGTCCGATTGGGCTTTCAGTGTACTCAAAATGCTTTCGAGCATCTGATCCAAGGTGATTTCAGAACCTTCTTTATCCAAAACATCCCCTGCGGGGCAGAGCATTTTAATCGAGAGCGTGATCTCCCGCTCCCCTTCTTTCAATGCTAAAACGGGGCTTGCAAGGGCAAAACCAAAATGGGCATCCTCATATTGACGCCGGCCCGCCTCGGTCTTGGGTGCCCCAAAAACAGGCCACCATTGCTGCGCAGCATCTTCCACACCCGCCTCAAAAACAGGAAGCGTATTCGTCTTCGCCGCGGAAGCAAACCCCATGCTGTTTTCAGGCGAACTCAGGGGGTCTCTTGCGAAGTAGAGCGTTTGCAAAGCGGCAATTGTTGCGTCATTTACCTGAAGGTCGTCTTCGGCTGCGTAGAGCACATCCTGATTCAATGCATCGCGGCCCGCAACAAAGGCGGTACCCGCCGGAATCCATACGGATCGCGCTTGCACGCTCGGCCGAAAAACAAGGTATGTGCTGTCCGGCACCCTTTCCCTGGGCCGTGCCTTGAGTATTTCGTCGTAATAGAAATTCAAATGGCGCTGCGTAAAACGATTCAGCTTTTCTTGAGCACGCTTAAAAAGATGTGCGAATGCAATGTAGAGCCCGATGGAGGGCGGGTGGGTTTTGCTCTTCAGGGAAAGCGGCAGTGCCGCACCTGCGGCATCTTGCAAAGCAAGCAGGGTATTAAAAAAGGCATAAAAGTTTATTTTTAAAAATTGTGCAATGGTTTCCTTTTTTTCGGAAGGGGAAGGCACGGAAACATTCGCATTAAAATGAAACCAGTCCCGATGAAAATCTTGCTCAAACAAAAGCGTAATCCCTTCCCCGTACTGTTCCAAAAAGAGCTTGAGCAGATGCAACTCCCGTCTGAGCTTGCCTTCGATTTCAGCCCATATTTTCTCCTGAAACATGCGACCGGCTTCGCTGGCCGGCTGTTTCAGGTGTGTAAACCAGTGGTCGATCAGTTTGGCCAATGCGTAATTGGGAATGCGCCGCCAGTCGTCTTCACTGTAGAGATACAGGTTTCGGCCCATGCCGGAACCCATGCCCCAGGCCGTTTCCTCCATGAAGCGGGAAAAATCCGATTCGATTTGTTTTAAGTCGCGGGTTAAAATAACGGAGAAAATGACGGCCTCATCCGTCGCAAAAAAGGGATGCCAGTCGCCATGCGGCTCATTTTTCAGATTAAAAAAACGGATCAGCCGGGCATAGTCGGACGACATCGCCAACAAATCTTCAAGACGCATCTCATCAACATTGATATATCCCGGCGAAAGTGCAGGGATCAGACGATCGTCCCGGCTTGTGCCATCTTTAATCAATACGCTTGCCCTTCGTTCAAACAGACACTCAAAAAAACGTCTCAAGGACGCTCTGATTCAGTCATGAATTGTTTTTTCGAGGCAAAAATCCCCGCTTCTTCGTTGCAAATTTTGTGAATATCGGGCAATTCCCTGCAATTTGCGTCTTGAATCCGAACATTTTATCTCTCAAAAAATTCAACCCGGACTGAATCAGCGCTTCCTTAAAATCAAAAGCGGATAAAAATTTCCGCCGCAAGCCAAACCGCTAAAAACAGGACGGGGAAGGATTGGAGGACGAAAAAAACTTGGGGAAGGCCGGACATAAAATTTTAAAAAATAAAAACATACGACAAAAATCAGGATCAGAAACACATCCTCGTTTCAAGCTCGGCCTCACCGGCTCAGACGTGTCCCTTCCCGGTAATAAAATGGAAAGACCATGTTGCTCCGGTTATTTGTCGTGCGAATCGTATACGCAAGCTGTATGTTGAGCTGTCCTTCAAGCATGTTTTTCGCATCCACTTCCACGGTATTCAAGGTGATGCGCGGTTCAAAAAAAAGCACGGCGCGCTCAATCACATCCCTAATTTCCGTCACTGCGCTCTCGTTGATATGCTCAAAGACCATGCGTTTCAGTCCACAGCCGTAAGCGGGATGAAAGACCCGCTCACCCGGAACGGTGAAGATGAGAATACGCAGGGCTTCCCGAATATCCTCTTCTTCAGAAACCATCGACACGCTTTTTTCGTAACGGTTAAACTCCGGAGGAAATCCCCAGCCGACCCCCAAAAAGCCCTTGTCCTCACTATGTTCACTCATTTGCATTCACTCATTCAAAAATACTTTATCCCCCGATGATCACGGTCGGCAAACCCAGAACGATACTGCCGCCATGCGCGGTTGTGTCTCCCATTCTGGCGGCGGGCATGCCGCCGATCATCACGGTTCCGGAGCCCTTGGCAATGGTGTCCGGCGGTCCGACGCAGGTCGCGGAATCCCCCACAACCGCCGCGGGCAGGCTGCCGATCAATACCGTCGCCTCGCCCGGTCCGATAATCGGACCGCCCACATGCGGAATCGGCGGCACGCCGGGGGTCTGCATCGGGCAGGTGTGCATGTCGGTTAAACGCGCCGCAGGCGGCATGGCTCACTCCCCTCTTTAAGGAAGCGCTGATTCAGTCATGATTTGCTTTTTCAAGGCGAAAATTCCCAGCTTCTGCGTTGCAAATTTTGTAAATAGCAAGCGATCCCCTGAAATTTGCGCCTTGAATCCGAACATTCCATCTCTTGAAAATTCAATACAGACTGAATCAGCGCTTCCTTCTAATTAATCATCACCATCGCGCCCTTGACCGTTGTCTGTCCGGAGGCGGAAAGCTCGGCCGTGGCGCTGCCCTTTCCGGTAAAACCGACATCGGCCTCGGCGGTTACATTCAATCCGGAAACAGAGACATCGGCCTTTGAACTGATGCCGACCTCTCCCGTCGCATCCAGAGTGATTTTCCCGGTTGCAGTAATGGAAATATCTTTCGGGCTGTCCAAAACGATACCGCTGGTACTCAGTTCAACCTTGTTGCCCGTTTCGTCTTGAAGTAAAATCGATTTGTCTTTATCACTGATGACGATGGTATTGCTTGCCGGGGTGACAATCGTCAGCACTTTGTTTTCGTCGTCAAATTCCACTTTCAACTCGCTCTTGGTCACGATGGCTTTTGTGTAATTTTCCGCCGTCAAATCATAGGGCGGCTTTCTTTTACTGCTGTATAGGCTGCCTAAAATCACAGGATGTGAAGGGTCGTTGTTCAAAT
>Ga0256830_1000600_pt1 | contig 27796 bp, 24 predicted proteins | sample 128326metaG_FD_190537 | JGI IMG/M metagenome (GOLD analysis project Ga0256830, IMG submission 190537) | Hydrothermal vent microbial communities from Lau Basin, Pacific Ocean - 128-326 | ecosystem: Environmental > Aquatic > Marine > Hydrothermal vents | place: Pacific Ocean: Lau Basin | collected... | reverse complement strand
TACTGCGGAAGAATCTTGGCTGGTGGCGTATCGTAATAACACAGACATATTGCCAGATGAGTTGATCGGGTTTGAAAAGCTGGCAAAAGGTCACTATTCTGATGTGGTAATCGGGTTAAATGCGGCGCTTGTTGTGGGCGATCAAATCACCGTGGGTTTGTACCGGGTGAACGAAATGTCTGACGGAGAAACTTTTTCCTTAGTTGATGGTGAGGTTATGCTGAATAACCAGCCTGCGGATGAAATCATGCTTAATAACGAGCCTGTGAAAGTCAGTTATGTGGTAGAGTAAATCCGTATTTATTTTTTCAATATGTCGTTTCCTTTATAATGGATTAAAATTTGCTTGGTATTGTCAAGTAGAGAGGTTTATTGGTAATAAGCTTGTTTTTTTATTGATTTTAAACGGTTTGTCTTGATGATATGATCACTTGAATGGCAGGTGAAAAAGTAGAGAATAGGTTGTTGCTGTTACATATTGCCTTGCAGGCTTAAGACTGGAATATTAAGCATTTATGTCGACTTTAAAATCGCTAAAAGTCTTGCTGATCGAAGATTCGGAAGATGATGCCTTTCTTCTGCTTCGCCAGATAAAAAAAGGCGGGTTTGAGCCAAGCTGTCGCCGTGTTGAAACGGCTGATGATGTCAAGCTTGCGCTGAACGCACAGCGCTGGGATATTTGTATTACCGACCACAACCTGCCGTCCTTCGATTCCACACAAGCCCTCGAAATAATAAAAAACTCCGGTTTTGACATTCCAACCGTCATTGTGTCGGGCAGTATTGGGGAAGAAGTTGCGGTAGAGGCGATGAAAGCCGGTGCCAATGATTACATCATGAAAGATAACCTCACCCGATTGGTGCCCGCCATCGAGAGAGAACTGCGAGACGCTGAAGCGCGTCGGGCGCGCCGCAGTGCCGAAGCGGAAATTCACTACATGGCCTACCACGATGCTTTGACAGGGCTCAACAATCGTAATGAATTTGATATTCGCTTACGTCAGGCCTTGCAGAATGCCCAGCACAACAAGCAGCAACACACCATGCTGTATCTTGATCTGGATCAATTCAAAATAATTAACGATACCTGCGGTCATGTTGCTGGTGATGAACTACTGAAGCAGTTATCGGCCCATCTTCGTGCACAAGTACGGGAAGGTGACACCCTTGCCCGTTTGGGGGGGGATGAATTTGGCGTGCTGCTTGAAAACTGTCGACTGGATCGTGCCCGCGAAGTGGCAAACAAATTATTGCAAACGGTGACGTCCTTTGTGTTTTCATGGCAAAGCAGAACATTTGCCATCGGTGTTAGTATCGGTATGGTGATAATTGATGAAAACAGTTTAAATGTTGAGTCGATTATGAGTGCTGCCGATATGGCCTGTTATGCCGCCAAGGATCAGGGTAGAAATCGAATACGTTTGTATCTTGAAGATGATATTGACATAAAGCGCCGACGCGGAGAGATGCAGTGGGTGAGTCGGATTAAAACCGCGATTGCAAATGATCAGTTTTTGCTTTTCAAGCAGGCTATCGTATCGTTAGGTGATGAGGAATCGGCGGGGTGTCGCTATGAATTCTTGTTACGCCTGAAAAATGAGGGTGATATTGTTTTACCCAGTGCGTTTCTACCCGCCGCAGAGCGTTTTGACTTGATGCCCTCCATTGATCGATGGGTGATTGAAAACGCCTTTTCTTATTTGAAAGATGTGGGAGAAACAGCGGACGGGCCCTATTTCATTAACCTTTCCGGGGCGTCGCTGGCAGATGATAGTTTGTTTGAGTTTATTCGGGAGCAGCTGGATACCTATCAAATAAATTCATCGCTGATTTGTTTTGAAGTGACGGAAACTGTGGCAATAGCAAACCTGGATGTAACAGCGCGGTTTATAGACCGTTGCCGGGCAGAAGATTTTCTGTTTGCATTGGATGACTTCGGTAGTGGTTTTTGTTCGTTTTCATACCTCAAGGCAATTCCGGTTGATTATTTAAAAGTGGACGGCGGCTTTGTCAAAAACATGTTAAACGATAAAATTGATTGTTCGATTGTTGAATCGGTCAATAATATTGGTCATGTGGCCGGTTTAAAAACGATTGCTGAGTTTGTTGAATCACAGGAAGTGATGGATAAGCTTAAAACCATTGGCGTTGATTTTGCCCAGGGTTTTAATATTGACCGGCCACATCCTGCGTTGGCCTGATTAGTTCTTTTATTTCCTTCTCGCACCGCTTTTATTATATTATTTTACCAGCGCGACGCGCATGTCGATGGGCCTTGCTTTTAAAAAACGCATCGATAATATTGGGGTCAAATTTTTTCCCTGATTGTTTGATCAGCTCCATTCTCGCGCCGTCGTAGCCTCTGCAGCGGCTGTAGGGTCTTTCGTTTGTCATCGCATCAAAAGCGTCTGCAACGGCTACAATTCTAGCGACCAAGGGTATATCATTACCAAGCAGGCCGTAATAACCTTTCCCGTCATATCTCTCATGATGATATTTAATGACAGGGATGATGCTTTTTAATGGCTTGATGTCTTTTAAAATATCTTCGCCAATAGGCACGTGCTTCATTATTTGTTCTTTTTCCGCATCCAGCAATCGTGTTTGCTTACGTAATATGCTGTCAGGAATGGCGATCATACCAACATCATGTAAGAGTGAACCAAGCTTTAAATTGACAAGCTCTTCTCGAGTAAATTTCAAATGTCGACCGATTTCAATTGCATACTTGGCAACTCGTTTGGAATGACCGGCTGCATATGGGTCTCTTTTTTCAATGGTGCTTACCAGTACCTGAACGACAGAGTATAAAGAGTCTTTGAGGTCTCCGTATAAGCGCGCATTTTCCAGGGCGATGGCTATCTGGTTTGCCAAAGCATATAAAAGTCGCGCGTCATCTTTTGTAAAGGCAGTATCAAGTTTGTTAATGGCCTGGAGTACACCAATAATCTGATCTTTGTGGGTCACTGGTATGCATAGCATGTTTTCCGTTGTGAAGCCGCTTTTTCTGTCTGCTTTTTTAAAGAAACGTGGGTCGTTTTGCGCATCTTTAATAATGATCGCTGTTTTGTTTTCCGCCACCCAGCCAGCAATGCCCTGGCCTTTTTGCAGGGTGATATTTTTTATTTCATCTTGGTTTTCACCTGTTGCAACATCAAAATACAAACCGCCGGTATTGTTGTTAATCAGAAGCAGGCTGCATGCTTCGCAGTTGACCAGTGTACTGGCCGCGTTAATTGCACGTTCACGTATAATATTTTCTTCTAGCGTGGAGTTCATCAAGGCGGAAAGCTTGATCATGGTTTCCAGTTGGCTAACAGCCGTTTTTTGTTCTATTTCGGGCACTGTGTTCATAATGGCTCACGGGGTTGTGGATTTGCTAATTGTATCGACCGTGACGCATGCAATTACGTGATGAAGGTCAAATTATGCGTACGCTGGAATGATTCTAAAATTGCTCTGTGCACCATTTAATGGCTGCTGGGGGGGTAGTTGTGCGAGGAGATTGTGTTGAAAGTATTAAAATTTTAAGCGGTTTATTTTAAGGAGGTGAATTTTGGGGTAAAATAAGGCAAAATCACCCGTTTGGCGGTGTTTCTGCCTTGCAGTTGTTGGTGATTTTGCGTAACAAACCACATGTCATGTATAGGCGCCAAATATCCGGCCACTAAAATTCGTTTACAATAAAGGATCAGCTATTTTGTCTCAGCTTCTCGATCAGCGAGTTTCATCGCTATTCAGTCATTCATCCCGTGACATTTTTACCGCAAATCAAATCGGTCTGGAAAAAGAAAGTTTACGAGTTGCTCAAGATGGCAGCATTGCGCAAACAAAACATCCGGAATCGCTTGGTTCAGCGCTTACCAACCCCTGTGTCACGACTGACTATTCTGAAGCACTACTGGAGTTTGTAACCCCGCCTTTTAGTGATAATGACTCGCTGATGGCGCATTTACGCGACTGTCAAACATACGTGTATTCAAAAATAAAAGACGAATTGTTATGGGCAACCAGCATGCCCTGTGTTTTAGCGGGGGAAAAAAGTATTCCGTTGGCCAAATATGGTAGTTCTAATTTGGGGCGCATGAAAACGGTATATCGTCGCGGCTTGGGCTTGCGTTATGGGCGTGTGATGCAGGTGATTGCCGGTGTGCATTTTAATTTTTCTTTTTCTGATTCGTTCTGGGTATATTTCAAGGATGCGGAAAAAAACAGTGACGACCAACAGACTTTTGTGACAAATTCCTATTTTCAAATGATTCGCAACTTCCAGCGTTATGGTTGGTTAATCCCGTATCTGTTTGGTGCTTCTCCTGCTGTATGCAAATCTTTTTTGAATGGGCATGAAACGAATATGCAGACGTTTGATGACACAACGCTTTATTTTCCTTACGCAACGTCATTGCGAATGGGGGATATTGGCTATCAAAACAGCAAAGAAGATAAAAGTGGCATCAAGGTTATTTATGACAATTTAAACGACTATATTAAAAGCCTGCATCACGCAGTTACAACACCTTACCCGCCGTATGAAAAAATTGGCGTAAAAGAAGGTGATCGCTATTTGCAGTTAAATGCAAATTTGCTGCAAATTGAAAATGAATATTACAGCAACGTCAGGCCCAAGCAAATTTCTGCGCCTTATGAAATGCCGGTGAGAGCTTTACAAAACAGAGGGGTTCGATATGTTGAATTGCGATCACTGGACGTCAACGTGTATGAGCCAACGGGAATCAGTAAAGATACATTGTATTTTCTCGAGGCCTTTGTGCTTTTTTGCCAGTTGAACCCGAGTGAGTCTATTGATTGGCAGGAGGAGTGTGCGAGTAAAAAGAATATTGCTGATGTTGCACATTTTGGTCGAAAGCCCGGACTGAAACTTATAAATAAAGGGAAAGAAATTGCTTTAAAGGAATGGGCTTCTGATATATTTGCTCGAATGCAAGGTATTTGTGAAGTTTTGGATAGGGGAAATGAGGAAATGCTTTATCAATCGGCGCTTGAGCGATATCGTGAACGTGTTGTTGATTCTGAAGCTACGCCGTCAGCAAAAATATTGAATGAAATGCGGGAAAAAAAGGAAGGATTTTATCACTTTTCTTTGCGAAAATCTCAAGAGTACGATACATATTTTCGGCGCCTTTCCTTATCACCTGAGAAGAAAGCATATTTTGATCGTTTGTCTGAAGAATCCATATTGGAGCAGAAAAAGATTGAGTCAGAGGATGTGCTCAATTTTGATGACTTTTTGAAACATTATTTTTCAGAAACGCTAGGTGATCAAATGCCGTATTGCCGGATGTAACTAATGCCTCAAAAATGTCGTCAGGCTTGTGGTGCTTGTTGTATCGCGCCGAGTATTAGCAGCCCGATTCCCGGGATGCCGGAGGGTAAGCCTGCCAATGTGTTGTGTGTTCAGCTAACGGAAGATTTTCAGTGCAGGATTTTTTCTCACCCCCAGCGGCCTTCGGTTTGTTCGTCGTTAATGCCTTCACCAGAAATGTGTGGTGACACCCGGGAGCAGGCACTGGCAATTATTTCGTTTTTGGAGTCTGCTACGAATTGATATTTAACTGTCTTGCTTGCAGGGTGATTTCGTGTGAAGTGAATATTATTCTGAGCAACAGGCAGCCAAGAAAATGGGGAACAAATGCGGTTTATTTTGAGTGTGATGATGGTGTGTGTATTGTCTGCTTGCGCAAACTGGTCTATGCAAGCGGATAATCACGTATCGCATTGTTCTTCTTTGGCGTCGGATGCAAAAATAATTCAATGCTATAACAAGGCGACAAGTATCTTGATTGCACGTCGAATCTTGTTGTTAACCCACGGTTTTTCTGATGGAGATTGGCCCCACGCTTTTCAGATGCTGATTCAATTGCAAGTTGAAAATACAGGGCATTTTCAGGTGAAATCTGTTTTGAGATCCACTGGTAGTCATTTGCTGGATAAAAAAATATTGCAGGCGTTGGCTGATATAGAGAAATTATTTGTACCTCAAAATGAATTGTTTCGCACGGCGAATTATGCGCAGTTAAAATTACTCGTTAAACCGGCAAGAACCCCTTTGCTCGGTGAAGAAGAGCTTATGGATAAAAGCGCACTCGTTGTGTATGTCACGCAGGTGTTATTGCGTTAGCAAGCAGGACAGTTTAAAAACGGGATGAAATTACCCATGCCTGTTTTTTGCACATATTTTCTTTGATAAGAATGGATACAAAATAACAGTTGCCAATGGCGTTTTTTGGTGCAATTGTTTAATCGAAGTCGCTTTGTGTCGCGAAAGGAAGATGCGCTTGCAAGATTGAATTATTACGGTGGCTTTGTCCCTTAATTATACTTGACATCGATGGGTTTAAGCGGATAAATACCATTGTTGGGCGCTGGAGCGGAAATGAATTAAATACCGATTTAAGCGTTTGTGTTGATCTTGTGGAACAGCCAAGCTCGGGGGTGGAGATACCAGCGGAACAGCTCAGCCATTGGCTTCACTGCTCGTTGCTTAATTTTGTTGTTGAATCTTAGCGGCATATCGCGCATAATCCGGGCCCTTGTTGTAAAATGTGCATGTGAAAATCAATGGCGACCTGCGCCGGTACCCTCGCGACAATAAGCTGCGGACCCAGTCAGGCCCGGAAGGGAGCAGCTGCAGTAGTGGACTTGGGTGCGAGGTGTTGCGGGTGTGGGTTGCCACCCTAATTTTCCCCGTTTGCTGCTTTATTTCCTACTGAATTATTCCGTTTAAGGCGATATAATCCCTGTTTGACTTTTCGATTATTTTCCAGGGGTAGTGTTTGTCTTACCAGGTGTTAGCGCGAAAATGGCGACCCAAGGCATTTTCCGAGGTTGTCGGCCAAAAGCATGTGCTACAGGCGTTAATTAACGCGCTGAATAGCAATCGCTTGCATCATGCTTATTTGCTTAGTGGTACGCGCGGTGTAGGTAAAACCACACTTGGTCGAATTTTCGCCAAGTCGCTAAACTGTGACGAAGGCGTGAGTGCGACGCCCTGTGGCGTTTGTCGTAGCTGTGTTGAAATCAATGAAGGTCGATTTGTGGATTTACTGGAAGTTGATGCGGCTTCACGCACCAAGGTTGATGAAACCCGCGAACTGCTGGAAAATGTACAATATGCGCCGACTCGGGGGCGATATAAGGTCTATTTGATAGACGAAGTGCATATGCTGACCCCGCAAAGTTTTAATGCTTTGCTGAAAACGCTGGAAGAACCGCCACCACATGTCAAGTTTATTTTGGCAACCACCGATCCGCAAAAACTCCCTGTAACGATACTTTCACGTTGTTTAAAACTGAATTTAAATGCCATTTCCCATGAGCTAATTTTTACGCACATGACATGGGTGCTTGAGCAGGAAAAAATTCCAGCGGAAAAAGCGGCGTTGCGTTTGATTGCAAAATCGGCCTTGGGCAGTATGCGAGATGCGTTAAGCTTGCTGGATCAGGCAATTGCTCATGGCAATGGTGAGGTAAAGGACGATGCGGTGCGCGAAATGCTGGGTACAATGAATACCGAAGATGTTGTCGGTATCATTCAGGCATTGATTGATCAGGATCCGGCGGCATTACTTCAGCAGGTCAGTCTATTATCAACCCAAGGCGTGGTGTTTTCGTCAGTACTGGCTGAGTTGGTTTCAACCCTGCACTTGCTGGCATTGGCCCAGGTGGTGCCAGCGGCGTTGGAAGAGGAGCATGCGCATTTACAGGCGATTGCCGGGCGATTATCAGCCGATGAAATTCAATTGTATTACCAGATCGCCTTGATGGGACAAAATGATTTGCCGTTGGCACCTGACCCGCGTGCGGGTTTTGAGATGATTGTTTTGCGTATGTTTGCTTTTCGACCGGATGAGGTCGAGATGGCGGCACCGCTTGCGCATTCCCGGCCGTCCTCAACGATGCCGGTAAAAACGCTGGCTCCAGCGACTGGCAGTTCGCCCGGTCAAAGAGAGGCGTTGCCGCAAAGACGGCAAGCGAGCGGGATTTCCCCTGCCGAGGCAGCGAGACAGGCCGTGAACGCGGCCAAATCGGCGGCAGATCACTCATCACCTGTCAGCTCGTCATCTGTATCTGTGGAAAAACCGGCGAACCATGGTTGGGAGTCCACTGTTAATCAATTGCCCTTAACCGGTATGGCGAGGCAGCTTATTGCAAATAGCCAGTTTTTGGGCAAAGAAAATGGCAGCTTGCATATTAAACTGGATCCGGCAAATGCCAATCTGGCAGGTGAGGCAATTCTTGATCGCGTGGAAAAAGCGTTGAGTCAGTTTTATAATGAGCCGCTTAAATTGAAAATTGCCGAAGGCAAGTTACAGGAGTTTACACCTGCCGAGCAGCAGGCAAAACGGCAAAGTGATGCGCTGGAAGAGGCGGTAAAAACCCTGCAATCAGATCCAAATATTGTGGCAATGGAAAAAACATTTGGTACCAAGCTTGACCCTAAGTCAGTCAAGTTAATTAACAATAATGAAAACTGAGGAAATAAAAAATGAAAGGTGGATTAGGCAATATCATGAAGCAAGCGCAGCAAATGCAAGAAAACATGCAAAAAGCGCAGGCTGAAATAGCGAACCTTGAAGTCACTGGCGAAGCCGGTGGAGGCATGGTTAGTGTTGTAATGACCGGAAAGCACGACCTGAAACGGGTCAATATTGACCCAACGCTGATGGAAGAAGACAAGGAAATGATTGAGGATCTACTGGCAGCGGCAGTTAATGACGCGGTACGTAAGGTAGAATCAACAACGCAAGAGAAAATGGCTGGAGTGACAGGAGGCATGGAATTGCCACCAGGAATGAAGCTCCCGTTTTAATTGCTGACTAAATCGGATAAGGCCTGAATAATATGGCGGCTGGCCTGCTTGAAGAATTGATGGATTCGCTGCGTTGTTTGCCAGGCGTTGGAGCCAAATCTGCGCAGCGTATGGCGTTTCATTTGCTGGAGCGTGATCGTCAAGGGGCCAGACGTCTGTCTGTGAAAATTGCAGAATCGCTGGATCGTATAGGGCATTGCGTGTGTTGCCGAAACTTTTCTGAAACGGATAAGTGTCATATTTGCGCGAATCCCCAGCGTGAATCCCATGTGTTGTGTATTGTTGAAAGCCCGGCTGATATGCTGGCGGTTGAGAAGGCAGCAAGTTATCGCGGTTTGTATTTTGTGTTAATGGGGCGTTTGTCGCCACTGGATGGGATTGGGCCGGCCGATATTGGTCTGGATGTGCTGGAGCGTCGTTTTTGTGATGACGCCATAACGGAAGTTATTCTTGCAACAAATCCAACGATTGAAGGCGAAGCAACTGCTCACTTTATTTCGGGATTGGCACATAAGTATCAAAAGACCGTGACCCGAATCGCACATGGCGTACCCATGGGTGGGGAGTTGGAATACGTTGATAGTAGTACACTTTCGCGTGCATTTGATGGGCGGTTAAAGCTCGAATAACGCGAAAAACCCGGAAATGCAAGGAATGAAGGGCAGGTTATGTTTGACCTGCCTTTTTTATTTTTTATAACGAACTCCAGCTTTGTTTGCGGCGAAAGCGCAAATTAGGTAACACGATTCCCATGATAATGCCGACAACAAAAACACCTGCTCCGATCAAAAACCAGTCTCTGGTTGAGCGGTCGTTAAGCTGCATGTTTTCCTGTTGTACTAATTGCATTTCGCGCTTTAACGAGAGCACTTGCTCTTTGAGTGATTTGTTTTCGGTGTTCAAGGCGATTTGATTTGAGGCGATTTCCTTGATTTTATCGAGTTCTTTTTGCAGTTTTGCGTTTGATTTTGACAGCTGATTACGCTCTTTTTGCAGTGCGGAGTTGTTTGATTTAAAGCTTTTCAGTTGTTTGTTCAGTTCCTTGGTTTTTGTTTGCAGTGTGTTGATTTTTTTTTCAGCAATGACTAGGCGATCTTTTGCAACGGGTTGCTCTACAAGGTAGCGGCTTAAAACCCAGCCTTCGGTGCCGTTTGCTAACCTGACTTTTGAATAACCTTTGTCGCTGACTTCAATTAACTCAAGTTTGGTGCCGGTTTTAACAGATTTTATGATTTTGTGTTCAGTCCCTTGGCCGGTGCGCATGGTGATGGAGAACTTGTCAGAGACGTATCGAAAGTCTTCAGCAAAGGCGATGGAAGATGACAACAACAAGCAAGCGAGCGGTAATATAAATTTCACGTTTTTTTCCATAGATTAGTCTTATATTCAGATGTATTTTACCCGAATTACAATTCAGCACACAGAATAACAAGAAATTTGACGGGGGAACAGTGTCGTGAAGGTGTGACAGCTGAGCAGCTGATGTCATCTTGGAGGCGAATTGCAGGCATAAGTTGCTTAATAGGGATACGGAAGCGGGGTTCCTGGTAATTGCCCGTGAGGCAACATAAGTTGAAAATCCATAAATTGGAGTCCGGCACCGTTTTCATCACTGTGCACGATTTCGGCTTCTACCGAAAATAATTCGCCAAACTCATTGTCCGGAAAGCGAAAGCTAATATCGACCGTTTCTTCGCAGGACAGGATAATGGCGTTTGTGTATATGTACATGCCCAGGCAGGAAATATCCTTGGTTATGCCAGAGACCAGACCAAGTGGCGCGTATTGAACCATTACGTTGATTTTAGCGGGTGTGCGTTGAAACCAGCGATTTTCCATGAGCATCCTCAAAGTTGATATATAAGGATTAGGATATGATTTCATAAAATTCAAGGTAGTTGTGATTAATTTTTTTAATATCTACAGTGGTTGCCTGTGTTTATGTGTAAAGTGTGCGGAGGTTTTCAGCGACTAACGACTGAGCATGGGTTTGAGCGCTTCCCAGACATTATCAAGCAAATAATGTTGCGCGTCGGCATTGGGGTGGATGCCATCAGCCTGAAAAAATTGTCTGTTATTGGCGATACCCTTAAACAAAAAAGGGACTAGCGCCGTGTTTTTTTCCATTGCCAGTGTTTGATATATGCTGGAGAATTGTTTGGTGTATTTGCTGCCATAGTTTGGAGGGAGTTGCATCCCGACTAATAAGACCCGATGGTTTTTTTGCTGGCTAAGTTCAATCATTTGTGCGAGATTGGATTGTATGTTTTTAAGGTTAAAGCCGCGCAGGCCATCATTGCCACCGAGTTCAATAATAACGATATCCGGCTGGTGTTGTTTTAAGGCTTTCTCCAGGCGATTTTTGCCGCCCAAGGTGGTTTCGCCAGAGAGGCTGGCATTTACGACGGTGTAGGCATAACGTTTTTTGTCAAGACGGGTTTGCAACAGTGCTGTCCATGATTCACCTTGACGCAGGCCATAACCCGCGCTAATGCTGTCGCCGAAAACAAGAATTTGCTTTGTTGCATGGGTATTAGTTGTATTTGAATAAACACCAAAAGGCGCAAGAAAAATGCAGAAAAACAGAATAATGAAAAGCCGGGTGTGACCATTGGTTAAGGATTTCATTTTTAGCCTTTTCGATTTGGTGTTGCCTTATTTTGATGCATTGTCCGGTTTTGTTGTGGCGTAAATATCGGTAAACACAGTAAATAGCAAACGACAGTTGTCTTAATTATGAATGAAAATAACACAAAACCATTAATTGTTGCCAACCAACTTAATAAAGTTGTCAGTAGTCCTGACGGCGATCTAAATCTGCTTGAGAATGTGAACTTGCAAATTTATTCGGCACAGTCAATTGCAATTGTTGGTGCCTCCGGCGCTGGAAAGTCAACGTTACTTGCCATACTTGCCGGGCTGGATACGCCGAGCAGTGGTCAGGTTTTACTTGATGATACGGATTTATTCAAACTTGATGAGGATGGCCGAGCCTTATTGCGCGGGCGTTTAATTGGTTTTGTTTTTCAGTCTTTCCAGTTGTTACCCAGTTTAACAGCCATTGAAAACGTGATGTTGCCCCTGGAAATCCTATCGGTTGAAGACGCACGGCAAAAGGCCACTGATGTCTTGCAGCGGGTGGGGCTTGAAAAGCGTGCGGGTCATTATCCGCGTCAGTTATCAGGCGGTGAGCAGCAGCGTGTGGCGATAGCCCGCGCATTTGCCGTACAACCGAAAATCTTGCTTGCCGATGAACCTACCGGTAATCTGGATATGAAAACCGGTGAAAAAATTATAGATTTGCTGTTTTCGCTGAATACGGAACAGCAAACAACCTTGATTCTGGTAACACACGATGAAAAACTGGCATCGCGGTGTGATCGGGTCTTGCACATGGAAAAGGGTCAACTTGCCGAGCCCTTAATAGCAAAGGCGAGTGAACAATCCTCAGCAGAAATTTCAGCGCATGTTTAATTTGGCCCTTAAACAATTAAAAAGGGAGTGGCGCGCCGGCGAATTGAGTGTGTTGTTTGTCGCATTGATTATTGCCGTAACAGCGGTAACATCGGTTAATTTTTTCACGGATCGTATTCATCGCGCTTTGCAAACCCAGGCGAATGAGCTGTTGGGCGCAGATTTAGTGCTAAGTGGTGATCAGCCTTTTTTACCAAAATACATTGATGTGGCGGAAAACTATAATTTAAGCGTGGTGCGCCAATTGACTTTTCCAAGTATGGTGTTGTCTGAGAACGGCAGTCAGCTGTCATGGTTGAAGGCTGTTGAGCCGGGGTTTCCATTGCGTGGTGAGTTGGGTGTGAGTCAGCAACTTTTTGCGCCGGAAATCAAGGTTAAGGACATCATGTTGCCTGGCAAAGTTTGGGTGGAGCCACGCTTGTTTTCATCAATGGGCCTGGCAATTGGTGATTTGATCGATATTGGTGAAAAACAATTTGAGGTTGACGGGCTGTTAATATCAGAACCTGGCAGGGGAGGGGATTTATTTAATATCGCGCCACGTGTATTAATGAACTACGCTGACGTTGAGGCAACGGGCTTGATACAGCCGGGAAGTCGAGTTAGGTACTCGATATTGATTGCAGGTAATGATGTTGACATAAAAAATTACCGTAATTATGTGGACGATGAAAATGACCCGGGTATTCGGATGCAGGGTATTAGTGATGCTCGACCGGAAATAAAACTGGCGCTTTCACGGGCCGAGCAGTTTTTAGGTTTGGCCGCGTTAGCCAGTGTTATATTGGCTGGTGTTGCCATTGCCTTGGCTGCGCGGCGTTTTGCTGCGACACATATGGATCATTGTGCAATCATGCGTTGCGTTGGGGCAACACAAGATAAAATATTCCAGCTTTATTTCTTTCAGATATTATTTATCGGTTTTGTTGCCAGTATTGTTGGGGTGGTGAGTGGTTTTTTCTTTCACCAGTTGTTGGTGGAAATGCTGGGATCATTGCTTGGTGTTGAGTTGCCGATGCCATCAATAACGCCCGCTTTATTTGGTGCTGCCACTGGCCTGATTACCCTGATGGGGTTTGCTTTGCCACCTATCTTGGCCTTGAAAGCTGTGCCGGCACTTCGGGTTTTAAAGCGAGATTCGGGACAGGTAAATTTACCGGGTACAATCAGTTATGTTGCGGGTATCGCAGCCTTGGCCTTGATTATGATTTGGCAGTCGCGTGATGTGATGATGGGCTTGTATATGGTCGGAGGTGCCTTGCTGACGATTATTGTATTGGCGGTAGTGGCTTTTATATTACTGGTGATTATTCGACATTTTCGTCATTTGTACCAAAGTCCCCTTTTGTTTGGGTTGCGCAACTTGATTCGCCGTCCTGCGGCAACAATTGTGCAAATGGTTGCTTTTGGTTTGGGGATTATGGCCTTGCTTGTTTTAACCCTGATTCGGGGGGATTTGCTGGATCAGTGGCAAGCGTCTATTCCAACGGATGCGCCCAATCGTTTCTTAATTAATATTCATCCCGAGCAGGTTGATGCATTAAAGGCATTCTTTGAATCCCGTGGAGAGCAAGTGCCAGCTGTTTATCCCATGGTTCGCGGCCGGCTGGTTGCAATAAACGGGGAAGCGGTTAGTGAGAAAACCGTCGCCAGCCGTCAGGCAAAGCAAATACTGTCACGAGAATTGAATTTGAGCTGGGCGAATACGTTGGCAGAAGGCAATGTGATTATCAAAGGCGACTGGTGGAGTGAGCACGCTAATGTAGTTGTGCCCCAGTTTTCAATTGAAAAAAATGTGGCCAGAAATCTGGGTATTGATTTGGGTGACTCGTTGACGTTTAAAATCGCGGATCAGACAGTTGAAGCAAAGGTGAGCAGTGTGCGTGAGGTTGACTGGGGATCATTTAATGCCAATTTTTATGTTATTGCTTCGCCGGGAGTGCTCGAAGATATGCCAACCACGTATATGTCGCCTTTTTATTTGGCCCCGGAAAAGTATGAATTATTGAATGAATTGCTTGCTGAGTTTGGCAATATTACAGTCATTGATGTAGCAGCAATAATGACGCATGTTAGGCAAATTATCAATCGTGTTACGATGGCTGTGGAGGTTGTATTTGTTTTTACTTTATTGTCGGGGCTAATGGTTTTATTGGCTGGTATTCAATCCACGCATGATGAGCGATTGCTGGAAAATGCCATTGCGCGGACAGTGGGCGGGAGTAAGAAACAAATTTATCGCACATTGATTGCGGAGTTTGTGAGCCTGGGGATGTTGTCGGGACTGGTCGCAGCCTTGCTTGCTTCTGTTATTGCTGCCATATTGGCGCTTTATGTATTGAAAACGCCGGTGCAGGTAAATGAAATGCTTTGGGTAATAGGTATGATCGGCGGCGGTGCCGGAGTTGGTCTGGCTGGCGTATTGGGGAGTCGGCGTGTGATTGTGCAGCCGCCGATGAAAGTCCTGAAAAAACTGTCCGCTTAGTGGTTTTTCAATGGCGTTAATTGAGTTTTGTTTTTTTTCAGGCAAGTTTATTCTGCTTGGGGGTTGTTTGGTGCATTTATTTGTTCCGTTCTACTATTAATTAGATGTTGAATATTTTTTGCTTCAGCAAAGAGTTTTGATACCAGTTCTAATGTGGAGCGGTTTTCGGTGTTTTCTGTAGGCGCAGTGTTGGTTGGTTTTTTTAATGCCTTATCCTGGTTTTCTTTAAGCTTTTGCAGGAATTTGAGTTCTTCTTCGTAATTCTGAAATGAAAGCTCAGCGTAGTTTGTGTTTTTTGATTCCGTGCTTTTTTCATATTCCCGCCAATGATAAATGATATTGGTTAATTGCGGGGCAGGCGCTTGCTGTTGTCCTGAATTGTGGCTCAATTGCGTGTTGGCCAGCTTGGCAAGGGCATCAAGAGAAGTGTCTTCGTTGGCAATATATGAATAGATGCTCCAGCTGCCAATACCGGCGATGGTGTACAGCGACAAGAACAAAATGGCTTTGATCATGCTTGTTGGACCGTTGATTTAAAATACCCGTATTTGACGGATTTTGGTTAATTTTGAGAAGTATATCGGCCGGATAGCCAAAATATTGAGCCCGGTTTTGCTTGCCGAGGTGACGTGTTGAAGGAAGTGTCGCCTGGATTTTTGATAATTTGGCGGGGTGTTATGATCTTTGGTGTTTTGCGTGTTTATTCAAAGGCGCTTTAGCCTTTGTATTCAGGAATATTAAACAGGCGGAAAAAACAGGTGACGTTAAAAATTTCCAGTATTGTTTGCGAGCAATTGACAATTGTAATATCGGCTTCTTCACCACCGGCAAAGTCCCGTAAAAGTAAAAGCATGCCCAAACCGGAGCTGTCAATATTGCTGGCATTGCCAAGATCGATAATGTAAGACGACGAGGGAGATTTTTCATAAGACTCCCGGAACTGTTTGTGAACATCGTTTCCTAAGGTGCCGGAGACGGATATTCTGACTGTCTTGCCGTCATTTTCATAGCTCGATGTAATACTCATTGGGGCTAATTCCTTTTTTGAGATTGACCTCTACGTCTTTACAGCTACCGATTGTTTGTTAAACCGTTGTTCATCTACGCAATTGTGTACATTCTCTGCTGTTAGCGGTTGCTGGTTTTCATTACTTTAGTTTTTTGCTGTGGTTTTTACGGATTTTTCAATAATTTGCCTGAACAACAATTAACTGCCAAGGTTATCAATAAACTGCGATATTTGATTGGCAATTTCTTCGTCAAGATTGATAAACTCAAAGCTGGCAATTTGCGACTTTTCTTCCAGATCAGTGCTTTCAGGGTCTCTTTCCGCTCTGGCAAATTCTGAAGTAATAATAATCGGGGCGCCATTATTGTCAATGTTAATTGTGGCGCGGTCAAAAATGGCACCACCGTTTTGAAATGGCAGTGATTTTATTGAGCACCCGCCGGTGGAAATATCAATGAGTTTGCAATTATAGCTTGCATCGGTAAAACATACGCTGACATCAAAAGCACCCAGTGTCGATATGCGTGTGGATTTTCTAAATTGCTTGTCCGCAAGTAGTTTTTTTAGTTTGAGCGTGATTGATCGAGGGTTAAACGGTTTTGCAATAAAATCAGATGCGCCACTTGCGGCGGCTTCAAGCAAATGGTGTCTTTCCTGGATATCTGAAATCGCTAAAATTGGTGTTTTTGCGTACTTCTTTATATCTCGTATTTCTTTAATAAGGGAGAACGCCCCGTTATCGTCCAGTTTAGCGTTGGCAATAATGCACTGGATGCCGTTTTGGGTGTTTAGCCGGTTTATTGCATCGTCGGCGGAGTTTGAAATTGTCACGTTCACGATTTCAAATTCGGTACGCAATACGTCTTCGATCAGTTTTTGTTGTGTTTCTTCTGGTTCAACCAGGAGCAGAGAGAAGTCAGATTCCATTTTTTGGCTCAATATCCTTATCATTTGGCGAGTGTTTTTATTTATATCGAGTCAGGCGACGATAAATTTAATTGTTCTTTGCTGTCATTGATAGATTAGTCAGCAATTTATTGGTTTGCTAGGGTACCTCTGAATAATTCCCTGGTAAGATGAGAGCAAGGCAAAAAAAATCGAAAAAGCGGAGTTTATATGTAATAAATGAAGCATTTTGAGAGTATTTTTAACGCCGCTATCGCTCGCCAGGGAATTATTCAGAGGTGCCCTAGGTAATTTCGTGAGTAAAATATTGGGATTTTTACGCTCGCTCTGGCAGTCGCTTCTCAATGTTTGCTGTGCAGCAATTTCACAGGACGCCTGGTATTGCGGGCAGGTATTAGCCTTTCACGTCCGGTTTGCGGTATTGACAGACGTTGATCTGAAAAAACTTGTTGCAAGCTTTCAGGGTGTCACTCCTGGCTGTGTGTGATTGTCAAATTGTTTCTGCTGGCGAAATCCATTATTTGTTTATATGTTCCCGGATGGGTTTTTTCCAGGCTTTTGTACAAAATAATGCACTTTGTTCCATCGATACTGATAGGGCGTAACTTGGGTGAATAGTGGATGCGGTGATCGTCGCCGAAGGTTGATAGCATGCCGCTCATTCGTTCCGCCCAGTCGCTGGGGCGAAACTTTCGACCATCCTGGGTTTCGCCCCGAATGATCAAAACATCATTTTTATTGTGATTCTCTACCATTGATAACTCATTTCCGGATTTACAGCGTCATTGTCTTATTGTTTGTGTATGTTGTTTATTTTACTACAAGTCCCACGGCTAGGTAATTTAAATAAGGATTAATTTGCAATTAACAATGAAAAAATAGGTGATGAATAGTACAGCGATTTACGATATTATGTGCGGTTTTCCGGGCGATAAAAGTGCTTTTTAGCGCATTGGATGGCATAAAGAACATAATTTGGGGTAAATTGCCCAATGACATGGGGGAACTTGAATTCCGTCGTGTATTAAATGAGCGCAATTAAATAGTTATTGAGGTAAAAGTGTGGAATTAAGTGGCGGTGAGATATTAGTCCAGTTCCTGAAGGACGAAGGTGTTGAATTCATTTTTGGCTATCCCGGTGGATCGGTGTTGCATATTTACGATGCAATGTACGGGCAGGATGACATTAAACACATTTTAGTCAGGCATGAACAGGCAGCTACGCATGCCGCCGATGGATATGCTCGATCGACTGGCAAACCTGGTGTTGTTTTGGTGACATCCGGCCCGGGTGCAACAAATGCGGTTACCGGTATTGCCACTGCTTATATGGATTCCATCCCCATGATTGTGATTACCGGCCAGGTGCCTTTACCTGTTATTGGTAGTGATGCTTTTCAGGAAGTGGATTCAGTCGGTATTACCCGCCCCTGTGTTAAGCATAATTTCCTGGTGAAAGACATTAACGATATGGCGGAAACCTTGAAAAAAGCCTTTCATATCGCCACGACAGGTCGTCCGGGGCCAGTTGTTGTTGATATTCCGAAAGACATTACAGATCCGTCGATTAAAATACCTTACAGCTACCCAAAAACTGTTGAAATGCGCTCGTATAAACCCGTGGTTCAGGGGCACAGCGTTCAAATTAAACGTGCGGTTGATATGATGGCGACGGCAAAACGTCCCATGATTTATTCTGGTGGTGGTGTTGTTTTAGGTGAGGCGTCTGCTGGTTTACGCCAATTTGTGCGCAAACTGGGCTTTCCCATTACCCAAACCTTGATGGGTTTGGGCGCTTATCCGGCGGATGATGAACAAAATGTGGGAATGTTAGGTATGCACGGCACTTACGAAGCCAATATGGCCATGCATGAATGTGATGTGCTAATTGCTGTTGGCGCACGATTTGATGACCGGGTGACAGGCAAGCTGGCAGAATTTTGTCCCACGGCCAAAATTATTCACATTGATATTGACCCTGCGTCGATATCAAAAAATGTCAAAGTCGATGTGCCGATTGTCGGTGATGTTGGCAATGTCCTGGCAGAGTTAAACAAACTGCTTGACCTTTCAAGTACCAAGTTTGGCAAACAGTCTGTGGCGAAATGGTGGGATCAAATTACCCAGTGGCGTTCGCGGGAATGTTTGGCCTATGACCGTGACAGTGATTTAATCAAGCCCCAGTTTGCGGTTGAAATGTTACATAAAGTGACCAAAGGTGAAGCCTATGTGACATCTGATGTTGGTCAGCATCAGATGTGGGCCGCACAGTATTACCGTTTTAATGAGCCACGCCGCTGGATTAACTCGGGTGGTTTGGGAACCATGGGCTTTGGTCTGCCTGCGGCAATGGGTGTTCAGTTAGCGCATCCTGAAGCGCAAGTTGCCTGTATTACCGGCGAAGGCAGCATACAAATGAATATTCAGGAGCTTTCAACCTGCATGCAATATGGTTTGCCAATCAAAATTGTTACCTTGAATAATCGTTATCTGGGTATGGTTCGTCAGTGGCAGGAATTTACCTATGAAGAACGGTATTCCATGAGCTATATGGAAGCTTTGCCGGACTTTAAAAAGTTGGCAGAAAGCTATGGGCATGTTGGTATGGAAGTCGATAAACCCGCTGATGTCGAGGCTGCATTAAAAGAAGCATTTGATATGAAAAACCGTTTGGTGTTTTTGAACATTATCACCGACCAGACAGAGAATGTTTACCCTATGATAGAAGCAGGAAAGGCGCACCATGATATGCGCTTGATGCCGGTGCGGGAGTTGTCATAATGAAACGTCATATCATATCCATTCTGATTGAAAATGAAGCCGGTGCTTTGTCTCGTGTTGCAGGGCTTTTTTCTGCGCGCGGTTATAATATCGAGTCTTTGACAGTTTCCGCGACTGAGGATCCATCGTTGTCAAGAATGACAATCGTAACCTCTGGTTCAAAAGAAATTATTGAGCAAATAAAAAAACAGCTTAATAAGTTGATTGATGTTATCAAATTGATGGAGCTGACCGATGGCGAATATATCGAACGTGAGCTGGCACTAATCAAGTTGAGAGCAGAAGGCGCAGAAGATAGAGAGGAACTTAAGCGTTTGTCTGATGTGTTTCGTGGTCATATCGTTGATGTGAATTCACATACTTATGTGGTGGAATTGACAGGTGACGGTGAAAAAATTGATGCGTTTTTAAAGGCAGTAGAAGGCCGATGTGTTATCGAGGTTGTGCGTTCAGGCGTGTCCGGGATAGCGCGAGGTGATAGATATCTGGATGTAGCTGCAAGTTAAAAAGTTGAAGTGATTTTTCCTGATTGTGCTGCTGTAACTATCTGCGATAAGAAGGCAAGCGTACAAATCAATCAGGTTTAATCTTTTACATATAAATTGTTTTACAAAGTTTGAATATTTTAATTTAAGGTGAAGAAAAAGAAATGAAAGTTTATTACGATAAAGATGCTGACCTTTCAGTAATCAAAGGTAAAAAAGTTGCAATTATTGGCTATGGTTCACAAGGCCATGCACACGCAAACAATTTGAAAGACTCCGGTGTTGATGTTGTTGTTGGTTTGCGTGCGGGTTCATCGTCTGTAGCAAAGGCAGAGGCCTGTGGCTTGGCAGTGAGTTCGGTTGCCGAAGCCGTTTCTTCATCTGATGTCGTGATGATTTTAACACCGGATGAGTTTCAATCAACTTTATACAAGGAAGAAATTGAGCCAAATATCAAGAAAGGTGCAACACTGGCTTTTGCTCATGGTTTCGCTATCCACTATAACCAAATTGTGCCCCGTGCTGATCTTGACGTTATTATGGTGGCGCCAAAGGCGCCGGGCCACACGGTTCGTTCCGAGTTTGTCAGAGGTGGCGGTATCCCTGACTTGATTGCGATTTATCAGGATGCAACTGGCAGTGCAAAAGCCACAGCGCTTTCTTATGCGTCAGCCATTGGGGGTGGACGTACAGGTATTCTTGAAACTTCTTTTCAGGATGAAACCGAAACTGACTTGTTTGGTGAACAGGCTGTATTATGTGGCGGTGCTGTCGAGCTAGTAAAAATGGGGTTTGAAACCTTGACCGAAGCTGGCTATGAGCCTGAGATGGCCTATTTTGAGTGTTTGCACGAATTGAAGTTAATCGTTGATCTTATGTATGAAGGTGGCATTGCCAACATGAATTATTCGATTTCGAACAATGCAGAGTATGGTGAGTATGTAACAGGCCCCAAGGTAATTAATGAAGAAAGTCGTAAAGCCATGCGTGAAGCCTTGAAAAATATTCAAAACGGTGAATATGCAAAGAAATTCATTCTTGAAGGCATGTCAAATTACCCAGAGATGACAGCCTGGCGTCGCAATAACGCTGCACATCCGATTGAACAGGTCGGCGGTGAATTGCGTAAAATGATGCCTTGGATTAAAAAGATTGTCGATCAATCCAAGAACTAATCGGCGTTTTCTTGGTGTGCTAATAATAGCCTTCACGCTTGATTGTGTGAGGGCTATTTTTTTTGCCCTAAAATTAGGTCGACCGATATTCGAAGGAGAAGTATACTTGGGCCAATGTAACTGCGCCGCGCAGTATTAAACCATCTTCTATTTAGCCTGTATTTAGGACGCATGATTTATTGATTATGACTATTCCAACCCCTTCACATTCACCGCCAAGGAAAAAGCCCAGTCGTGGTATTTATTTGCTGCCAAATTTGTTTACAACGGCTTGCCTCTTTTCAGGTTTTTACGCGATTATTTCCGCAACGATGGGAAATTTTGAAAGTGCGGCCATTGCTATATTTGTGGCCATGGTGCTTGACGGGCTCGATGGTCGGGTTGCCCGGTTGACCAATACAGCCACTGCATTCGGGGTTGAATATGACAGCTTGGCGGACATGGTATCGTTTGGGCTCGCGCCGTCTCTGGTTATGTATTTGTGGGCGTTTTCCGACATGGGCAAGCTGGGGTGGTTGATTGCGTTTGTCTATACAGCAGGTACTGCACTGAGATTGGCTCGTTTCAACACTCAGGTCGAAGTCGCTGACAAGCGTTTTTTTCAGGGCTTGCCTAGTCCGGCTGCTGCTGCCGTTGTGGCGGGCTTTGTGTGGCTAAGTGTTGACTATGGGGTTGCTGGTGCGGATGTGGCTGTATTGGCCCTGATAATAACGTTTTTTGCTGGCGTTTTTATGGTCAGCAACTTCCGTTATTATAGCTTTAAAGATATTGATTTTAAAGGGAAAATTCGTTTTTTTACCTTGCTCGTCGTGGTTTTGGGCTTAGTGTTTATATCCCTCGATCCCTCACAAACCCTATTTGCGCTGTTCTTGTTGTATATGCTTTCGGGATTGGTTTTAACGATTTGGGGAATCCGTCAAAAACGGCGTTTAAGATTAAAAGAAGCGGCAGAAGCTGATGACAGCCAAAATAAAGATTAAAGGCATTAAAGAAAGCAAATAGAAGGTCGTTTATTATCAAGCTTGCATTGTTGTAGGTCACGTGACAGTGTACAAGAAAACTTGGCAAAGACAGATAAACCCGATATTATTATGCCAACGCACGAATGTTTCGTAAAAATTGTTGTAACTTATATAGATGCAAATTTGTCTCTTTGTAAGACATTGCAATAAAACAGGTTACAGAAAGGTTGTAGAGAGTTAGACCATTACTATGCTTTTACGCGCGGCAGTAAATCGCACATATTATTTTATTCAACAGGGGAAACGACAATATCACACCTCGCCTGTAGTGTTGCTTGCGCGCCATTCATTATTATTCCTCGCATTGCTTAAACTGCTCCTGCCTTCGGGCAAATAGAAAAGCAGATTCCCCTTGTGTGCAAGGGCACAAACGCAAAAGCATAACAAAGCACATATTCAAACAGTAAAATTTTAGCCATAAGTGTCGCTGCAAAACCTCAAAAGACACGTGAAAGCTGATTCGCGAGGTTAACGAGGCCAAAAGCAAAGCGATAAAAACACGTTAATATATGACAGGTGTGACCATGAGTGACGATAGATTAATTATTTTTGATACAACTTTGCGTGACGGGGAGCAAAGCCCCGGTGCATCCATGACTCGCGAAGAAAAAGTCCGCATTGCCAAATCGCTGGAAAAGATGAAAGTCGATGTTATTGAGGCCGGTTTTCCAATTGCAAGTCAAGGTGATTTTGAATCAGTGCAGGCTGTAGCCGAAGTTGTCAAAGACAGTGCGGTTTGCGGTTTGGCTCGCGCACTGGATAAGGATATAGACCGGGCAGGAGAAGCCTTAAAAAGCGCCAGTCGCTCACGCATACACACCTTTATCGCCACTTCGCCGATTCATATGAAACTGAAATTGCGAATGGCACCTGAAGCGGTTATTGAGCAAGCGGTAAGGGCGGTTAAACGGGCCCGTCAATACACTGATGACGTGGAGTTTTCGCCGGAGGATGCGGGGCGTTCGGAACATGATTTTTTGTGCCGAATACTCGAAGCCGTCATTGACGCGGGAGCGACAACCTTAAATATACCCGATACGGTGGGCTATAATGTACCTGATCAGTTTGGTGGATTGATACGAGGTCTGCGTGAAGATATACCAAATGCAGACAAGGCCATTTTTTCCGTTCATTGTCATAATGACTTGGGCTTGGCTGTGGCCAATTCCTTGTCCGCAGTTATGAACGGTGCACGGCAGGTCGAATGTACGATTAATGGCTTGGGTGAACGTGCTGGCAATGCGTCGCTGGAAGAAGTGGTTATGGCCATCAAGACCCGACAGGATATTTTTGATTGTGACACCGGAATAGAAACGCAATTTATTGTTCCGACTTCCCGAATTGTTTCCAGCGTTACAGGTTTTGCGGTGCAACCGAATAAAGCCATTGTTGGTGCAAATGCATTTGCCCATGAGTCAGGCATCCACCAGGACGGTGTGTTAAAAAACCGTGAAACCTACGAAATAATGTGTGCTGAAGATGTGGGCTGGTCCGCTAATCGGATGGTGTTAGGCAAACACTCGGGACGAAATGCTTTTAAAACCCGCATGAAAGAATTAGGTACCAGCTTTGAAACCGAAGAGGAGTTAAATGAAGCTTTTGCTCGTTTTAAAACACTGGCCGATAAAAAACACGAAATTTTTGATGACGATTTGCAGGCATTGGTGACTGAAGCCAGCCAGAATATTGTCAACGAGCATGTCAGATTGCTTTCAGTGCGAGTGTGTTCAGAAACAGGAGAAACGCCGAATTCAGTTGTGACATTAAGTGTAAATGACGAAGAAAAAGTCGCAGAATCCGAGGGTGGTGGTGCGGTTGATGCCACGTTTAAGGCTATCGAATGTGTGATTAATTCTGAGTCTGAGTTACAGCTTTATTCTGTTAACGCTATTACCAGTGGTACTGACGCACAAGGAGAAGTGACGGTGCGTCTGGAAAAATCAGGGCGAATAGTGAATGGTCAAGGCGCGGACGTTGACATCGTCATTGCTTCAGCAAAGGCATATGTGAATGCACTGAATAAATTATTGTCTCCGGATGACAAGGCGCATCCACAATTGGGTGATGTGTAATCGATAAGGTGGTTTTTTCGACGTTTATGACCAGTAGTTTGCGACAAAGGCAAATGCTAAAAACCATGGGCATTCCGGTTTGGAGTGCCCGTCGCGATATCGCCGGCCAAAAGCCGGTGGATGCTTTTGAGCATCTCCCCGCTGAAAAAAAACCTCAAACATTACTTACTGATGATTGGCCGATGCTGCAACAAAAGGTTGCTGATTGTACTGCCTGTGAACTGCACCTTTCCCGAAGCAATCCCGTTTTTGGTACTGGAAACCGGCAGGCGGAATTGTTGATGATCGGCGATGCACCGGAAAAACAAGAGGACTTGAAAGGCGAGCCCTTTCTGGGGCCGGCGGGTCACTTGTTAAATGAAATGTTGTTTGCGCTCGGGTTTTGTCGTGATCAAGTCTATATGACAAATGCGATAAAATGCTTTTCAGCCGAAGGGCGCAGACCATCCTCACTGGAAATAGAATCCTGCGTGCAATTTGTTTTTCAGCAAATACGGCTTGTCCGTCCAAAACTGATATTGTGCCTTGGTGCAGTTTCCTCCCAATGTTTGCTTGGCAGTAAGGAACCCATTGGTCGATTGCGTGGCCGGCTTTATGTTCAGCAAGATACCGGCCTGCCACTTGTTGCAACTTATCATCCCGCTTATCTATTGCGAAATCCGCTAAAAAAAAATGTGGTATGGCGTGATTTGTTGTTAGTGAAAAAGCAGCTTGGTGACAGCTGAAATGTTGTTTCGGGCTGTTCAAGAGTCTGATTTGGATACGATTGTTGCAATAGAAAACAGCAGCCATATTCATCCCTGGAGCAAAAGTGTTTTTAGAGATTGTCTTCGGGTTTCCTATGTTTGTGATATGTTGTTATCTGATGATGGCCAGGTGGTGGTATATGGTGTGATGTCAGTCGCTGCGGGAGAAGCTCATATATTTAATGTTTGCGTGAATAAGTTGTGTCGTCGCAAGGGCTATGGCAAAAAAATGATGCTACATTTGCTTCATAAAGCCAAAGCTCAAAATGCAAGTATCGTTTTTTTGGAGGTTCGGCAATCAAATGCGCCGGCAATATCCTTGTATAAGAAACTGGGCTTTGAAGCTACGGGTAGTCGAAAGGACTATTATCCCGCAAAAGACGGTCGTGAGGACGCTGTTATCATGTCAATGACTCTATCAGCTTGACGGTTTACATGGCCGCAAGGTCGAAATAAAATTTTGTTCCTTTGCCTGTTTCGGTGTTATAGCGCAACTGACTTTCATGTTTTTCCAGGATAACTTTGACGATTGAAAGCCCCAAGCCTGTGCCGCCCTTTTTGCGAGTATCCGATGAGTCCTCTTGAGTGAATTTCTCAAATAACTTGGCCTGGAAATCCTTGCTGATACCCTCGCCGTGATCGATTACCCATACACGAAAAAAATCATCACGTTGTTCAATTTTGAGAGTCACTTCATCGTCAGAGTGAGAAAACTTGATGGCATTTGACAGCAAATTTGCCAGTACCTGTGATATACGAGCTTTATCTATATTGACGACAGCCTGATTTATCGTGCTTTCAAATTTCAGGCTTACGTTAAACTGGTCTGCATAGCCAAGATTTTCTTTTATTGACTGATTAAGCAAGGGAATTAGATCTTCGGTTTTAAAGTGAAAATCCATGTTTCCTGATTCAATCTTTTGTATGTCTAAAATATCATTGATCAACGACAGTAAGCGTTTTACGTTGTTGTCGGCCAAGGTTAACAAGTCAAGAATTTTTACAGGTACTTCGCCGACTATGCCACCGAGAACAAGACCAAGCGATCCTCGAATTGAGGTAAGAGGGGTTCTTAGCTCATGACTGACGGTTGAAACAAACTCACTTTTTAATTTGTCTATCCTTTTTTGTTCGCTAATGTCACGAATAAAACAGGAGTAGCCGATGTGATCAGTGTAAATATTTTTACTGATACCGACTGTAATGGGGATCTCGTTTCCTGTTTTAGTTTTAAATAGTAGTTCAACTTCTTTTCCTATTAGTGCATCGAGGGTGGACTGGTCTTGTTTTTTGCTAAAGCCCCCTGATTTTTTCAGCTCATCCAATCTGAATAACTCCTGAAATCGCTTGCCGATAATATCGTGTTTTGGAAAGGCGAGAATTTTAAGTGAGGCTGGGTTCAGAGACTCGATGTGTCCTGCTTCATTAATGCTGATGATTCCATCGATGGCATTTTCAACGATTTGTCTTTGCTTTAATTCTGAGTCCTGTAGCTTTTTGGTTTTTTCATTGACAAGGTTTTTTAAGTTGGTATTTAACCCGTGCAAATTATTCTGATATTTTCGAATGCGTTCTGTAATCCATGCACTTGTGCCCAGTGCCAGTATGACCGCACTAAGTCCTGCCACCCAACTAACAAATATGACATTGTCATAAGCTTTTTGCGCCAATTGAGTTTCGTTTTGTAGCATGTCGGCATACAACAAGTAGAGCCTGTCCAGTGCAGAGAACACATTCTGTTGTAACGGTAATGCTTGATCTAAAATTACTTCTTTTGCTTTTTGGGTATTTTCTTCAATTGCCATGTCGGCAATTTGCAATTGTATGGGAACGATTTTTTTTGTCACTTCCCTTTGCTCATTTAATATGTCGAGTTCGGCGGTTGAGTGCTGCATTGTTAACAGCTTTATTCTCGCTTTGGCAAATTGCGCACCATATTGGTTGAATAGCATCCACTGTTCATCGCGTAAAAACGGGTCATCTGTAAGTGTCATTACTTGTAAAGCCAGGGTTCTTTCTCGTGCATTGTTGCGCATGACCGTAACCAGAGACAGCTTTGTTTGAATATTTTGCGTAATAAACGTCAAGTGCTCATTTATTTTTGAGGAGTTTCGCGCGCCTAAATATGCAATAAGCGTAATAAGTATAATCATTACGATAAATGATACTTGTAAGCGGAGAATGGTATTGTCTGATTTTACAGTCATGGTAACGGTGTTGTAGTCCTTGTCATGCGTTTGTTTTCAGGCTTGGCCCGGGGTGGAGTATGGCAACATCGTCTTTTGCGTAATCCTTGTTTTTAATAAGTGAAATCAGCGTTTTGCTGTTGTCCTGAGAGTATTTTCAGGCCTGTATTGCTATAACGACGAAAGCTTGTTATTGCTTTAATTCTCGTATCGTGGCAAACGCGATCAACGGGCTTTGTTGCCCCATAATGGGAAACCCAGGATTGGACAACTTCAAGCAATGCGTTATTGTCAAATGCGCAGCGTGGACTTGGCCTATAATGGCAATCACCTTCTGATGCCCTGACGGTAAGCTGGTCATGATTGAAGTCTATCCACGGCCGCACTGTGGGAGGTTGGGAAAGATGTTCAGCGGCAATTTATAGGCTCTGCAACTTGGGATATAATGATTCGTTATTTTTCAAGTGCCTTGACAGGGGCTTAAACTCGGTTTCTGGGTGGTTTTTACACTGCTATTCCGGTTTAAGCCGTATATTTATTTTTGTGTAATAACTGCGTACATATTTGGAGAAAAGAATTTGTCAGAAAACAGTTTTATCAATGAAATCAACAGGAGACGTACGTT
>Ga0256830_1000599_pt1 | contig 27820 bp, 19 predicted proteins | sample 128326metaG_FD_190537 | JGI IMG/M metagenome (GOLD analysis project Ga0256830, IMG submission 190537) | Hydrothermal vent microbial communities from Lau Basin, Pacific Ocean - 128-326 | ecosystem: Environmental > Aquatic > Marine > Hydrothermal vents | place: Pacific Ocean: Lau Basin | collected... | reverse complement strand
AAAGATTTTCCGTGAATAAAGAATTAATGGTGTTCGAGAGAGTTTTTACTTTTCTTGGACGCGATTGACCACGACCAGTCAGATTTTTGACTATTGCCGCAATTTTTTCATCCTTTGATGTTGCCAAAGACAAACGAAGAACAGGTATTTCAGCCAAATCACGCTCACGCTGAATTTTTATTTTCTTGTGTTTCAAGTGTTTGATGAGAGGATCAAAGCCAGTATCCCGGGAAATAATATGAAAGTATGCACCCGGTTCATTTTCGGCTAATTCCCCAATATAGTAGGCAATGTGGAAATCCAGGGCATTCTTTCCTGTGCCTGAGATTTTCACATACCTGGCCGATTCGCCTAATGCCTGCATAGCAGTGGCAAAATCAAATGGCACTTTGGTTTGTGTTGCGCCGACGAAAACCAGCACCTTGAACGAATGAGCTTGAAGTACCTCCAAATTACCAGGCTGGAGATTCTCGAAATCGATCAATACATAGTTGGTAGCCAAAGACGTCTCCTTTTCGTTTTTGCCCTAAAGCCATCCCGGGTGAGTTTGTTAGGGCAATTTATCCCACGAGATATCAACTTTCCTATGCTGAGCAACACAATCACGAAGAGATAAATTAACCAGGCTTTAGTATGGGACAGCCGATGCCTCGGCCATTTTTATAAAATACTCGATAACATCTTCACTAAGCTTCATCGTAAGTGGGTTTTTTAATGTTGAAGCATATGGATTTTTTCGGGACTTCATTCTAGAAAGATCATATTCTTTTTTCATCGTACTTCACCTTCGTAGAACTTGCGTTCCTTCTTGGTTGCCTTGTTGCCTTACGTGCAGGTATTGTACTGATGGTATTGTCTGAATCTCTTTCACAACAACACAGGATTAGAATCCTGAACTCATAACACCAAGCATCAAAAATCTGTCTTCTAACTCCGAGTTGACTTGATTAGGGCTTACTTAACTGCTCGTAGTTAAGAAACAGAGTTTTGAAAACAATTGTCAATTCGTTTAGAAACGGCCTTCAACACAGATTTTATTTGCCATGGAACATCCACTGATTGGAAAGCGTGTGTTTGTTCTGTTTCCACCAAGTCTGCCATTCTTTTAACGCTGCTATTTGCCTATCAACAAACCAGTCAGGTTCAAATGCAATATAATGACCTGAGCGTATCACCAACTCGTTATAGGCACGTTGCCTGTCTTCGTGCTTTGTTTCTGGGTGCGCAATTTCCTGAAGCAAGAGAAAAAAAGAGTAAGGTTTTCCATGGCGATATCTTAACGAAACATCAAAACAGGCTTTATTTTCAAGCCACCAAGCCGTCCAGATATCCTTGTTCGTGCAATCCCGTTTAATTTTCACCAACTGTTGCTCTGCCTGGTAATCCTCAGCCTTTTTTTCTGTTTTTATTCCGGCATTACCGATAACATGCGCAGGGCTTAGCTCTTCCTCCTCATTTTCAGCTACAGCAAGCTCGTCATACAGCTGCGCCCCGGAAATCTGATTTAACGATCTCGCGGCCATCAGTCTTTCATCTTCTTCGGATGAAGACAAAAACTTCATTAGCGTATTAACACCTTCCAGCGCGCCGAAAATTCCAAGTGCTTCAAGTACAGCGAGATTCAAGTCACCAAATACAAGCACTTTTAAAATATTATCCAGATCTTCCTCATTTCCGGCAAGCGCAAGATACATCGGGTATTGTGACTTAACATGGTGCGCCGATCGACAGGCGAGCCGGGAAAATTGCAATGCTTTATCTGAGCCCAACATCAACAAAGGAAAAACACTGTGCTCGTTGAATATATCCTTCTTGTCCAAAACAGCCAGCTCCATAGCAGGACAAGCGTCCTTGAACCCTAAGCGGGTGACGGCGTTCATCGCCGCTAGCTTAACGGCTTCTGCTTTATCATGAAATAACGGCCATATGCGACGTGGATCTGCTTCACCACGATAGCCCAACACTTCAACCGTTGCCGCCCTGATATCAGGGTTTTCATGCGTCAAAAAAGGCACAAGGTACTGACCAAGTGATGGGCACCTGGCATGTTTAAACGCCAGAGAAAACAGTGCGATATTTTCTCCACTGGCAAAACTCTCTAACACAGCAAAAATTGTATTTTCCGGCGTTTCGGGGCAGGACAACAAGAAATAAATCGCGCCCAACATCTCATCTTCATCCCCTTCATACAACATACGGTTTGAAAAATCGATAGCCACATTCTCACCCACTGACAAGGCGTCTACATATGCGTCGATTCTTTTGTTTAATTCATGCTGCTCAACCCAAGAGAGTTCTTCCTCGAGAAAATAAGCCTGAAACAATAATAAATGATTCCCCAATTCTGCCAGGTTTTCTTGATAGATATCAGCATAGAATTTTTTAAAGGCTGGAATCATAAAAGTTTGTCTTTTAGCATCAGGTTCATTCCCAATTAAACAGGCTGGTAGGGAAACGTGGATATTTCAAAAGGCGCATAAGATGGAGTCCGGGCAACACCGGGGCAATATTTAAACTCCGTTTCGAGATAAACGCCGCGAGACTCCAACAATTTCAACCACGCCAAACCCTCAACAAACAATGGCATCCGAACCTGAAACAATGCTTCTTCGTAAACCGTCAAGGAAGAAGCTCCTTCAAGATAATCGTCATAAGCCGAAACAAGCGCCTCAAAACCAAGTTCACACTGCGCGGCATCTCTTGACAAGAATGCCTTGCAAAGCGCTAGCCGTGCTGACTCTCCGCCTTCGAGTGCCGCTTCGAGCTTAAGCAGAATCGAATTTAAGGTCTCTTCACTTTCCCCCATCAATGCGGAATAATGAAATTGCGCATAAAAAAAATCATCTTCATATTCAATATTTTCAAACCAGAGTTTTGGCGTGTACTTTATGATACGCTTCGCAAGCTCAGTTTGACCAGCAGCCAAGGCACAAAAATAACCATCGAGATTACTTGATTTTGCTATCTGACGATAGTGTTTATCAACACGGCCAATGCTTTCAGCGATTTGAGGTTTATCCCGACGCCGATTTTTTTCAGCATTTTCAAGCGCCCAAAGTCTTGTCTGGGCACTTCTAATCAAATGATGAAAGAAAGCATCAAGCTCCATTGAAACAAACAATTCACAACAAGCTGCACCAATATAATAATCGACTAACTGCTCTGCTTGTTTACATTGCTCATACCAGGTTTCCGTATTTTCAACTGCCTCAATATAAAAATTCAGATAATCAAATACTTCATCACATTGTTCCTGGGTAATCATAAATCAGATATCCACAAGTTCAATTGGTTCAAAATAGTGAAAACCCTGTTCTAGCATCTTATCAAGCAACGAGCGGCGAAATATGAGTAAATTGTTTACATACTTCACCCGAAACAAACTTACCTCTTCTGGCACCTTGCTTTCAATAATCGTCATGTTTTTAACATCAATCATTGATTCACTATCCAATGCATTCCATTTGTATGATGTTTTATCTTTGTCCAGACAATCAATTATATTAAGCGTATTTACAATAAAATAATCGTCACTGACTTTTCTTTTTTTATGATTGAATACATCAACTGCCAAAAACTCCAGGCCTAATACATTTTCAGACTCAAAAAATGATTTTACTTTACTCGATACGACCAATTCCGCCCCAATAACATGCAAAACATCGTAACACCCTATATCTTTCGGGAAATCAGGTGACATGATGTAGTACGCATCGGCTGGAAACTCAGTTTTAAGTGACTCCCCTTCAACAAATTTATATGAGTTTCTAAAACCGACTATTGGGTTAAACGTCGCAGCATCGTCATCGGCGAACACTTCGATAGCAACAAACTCTAACATGCAATTCTCCTGTAATAAAATCTTCCTTTGTTTAGCTTCCTGGTTCTTTTCTTACTTTTGCCATACACATGGGTTTCCACCAACCATTTTTTGATTTTCCATAACGATGCTTGAAATTATCTTTAATTCCAATACAGCCACCACCGCCCACCATAGCAGCACCTGGTTTGTTAAGATTTTTTTCCCAGAAATGATCCCTTGCCAACTCCAGTTTACTTTTTATATCCTCAGCCTCAAAATGCCCCCCTTGATTTGTTTTCTTTTCCAGCTTGTCAAATATTTCTGTTTTCAGATACTTTTTCACATCTGCATTATAAATAACATGGCCAAAACTCACCGGATTGTGCACAGGGAAGTCATCGGGATATTCAATTTTTTCCTTGTTTTTCTTTTTTATCTTCGTCCATTTTTTCATGACCGAGATTTTTTCTTTATCCGAATCTGGTTTTTGATTCTCCACATACTTGAAGTAAAGAATATAATCTCGCAACCGGGGCAATCCAGCCATGCTGTAATTGTGATTAATATTATAATCTGTCACGCCCAGGCATTTTTTGATAAAACCATCCGGATCATCAATTGTATTAAAAACCGTACCCGGCAAAATGTGATGTGCTTGCCAATATTGCTTATGAAAACCGCCCTTACAGCCGTTTAAACAATGCTTCCGATATGACGATGAAGTGTATTTATAATACACCCCAACTCTATCTCTTGTTTCATCATAATGCTTACCTTTACCCATGGGAAACTGCCTCCATCATCGATTAACTGTGCCTCAACAATACGCTGGCCCGAAAACCATTTTCGGAAATAGCCCATATCAGCGTTTCATTGCAATTACTGTATCCTTCCTGAAAATAACAATGGGCAATCACCATTGAAAAAAAACCGTACGCTGCGCCAATCTCACCAAATGACGCTATCGGATATATATCTTCTGCAATCGTCATTTCAGCGGATAGTCTAACCATACAATTTGACCACTCTACCGCCCTGTCACGAGTACCATTTAAGTTACCGAATACTTGGAGATTTCGATCAGATGACAACTGCAAAGCCCGCAAAATTGTTTTTGATAGACCCTGAGCCGCAAGAAAGCTGTGATTATTGCTAAAATCAGATGCTTGATCCTTCTCCAAAAAAACACCGGCAACCTCCGTTACTGAACTCTGTTGCTTAGGACTCTTAGTCAGCAACAAAAATGCAGCGCCTTCTCCCGGCATAAAACCAATTGCATTATTTTCAGTCTTTAAAATCCCCAGCTGCAACGTTGCTTCTATTACATCAGGTTCTAGCATTGAATCCACACCACCCACAATACAATATGCAACGTCGGTAGTTTCAAAAATATTATTTGCAATAGTTAATACATTGGAAAAACCAGCATCACCTGCAAACACAACTTTTTCAATTTGTGGTTTCCGCCTGATACCTGCAGCAAGGAGCATTTGCGGTATTGCGTTTTCTGCATATAATGGTTTCAGGTCTTCATAATTCAAATCATCACTTAACTGCTCACCATCACTTATGCTTGAAGACTGCCTTGCAAACCCTTGATAATAGCCTGATGCTAAATTTAGCACAAAGGCTGCATTTGCTATTATTTCTTCACTTCCGCCAGCACCACTGTCGGCAGCATTAATAAACAAATCCTGCAATGCAAAACCACCCAAACGTGAAAGCCTGCCAAGCTCTGTAAACCCTTGCGTTAAATAATAAGCAGGGTAACCGCTAATGGGAACCATCTCAAACTCGTCAGCTACCTCTATTTCAAAATCGGTTGGACAAGCTCTCGTAATACCAGCACGTGAAGAGGCACTGCTATTTTTGGCATCGGATAACGAAGACAACATGCCAACGGAATGAACATACATGGTATTTGTCGACATTAAATGGCCTGTTCTTCACAAAACATTATAATTAATAGTTCTCATCGCAAATCAAACATAGCGGTTTTTCATCTTTAGATACCACAATTATAGGCGCCTGCAACACAGGAAATGGTGGCGTATTTTTATCATTGTGAAGCATGATATCAAAAGCACGGGCAACGTTTTTGCCTTCAAATTTCACATCCATTGAAAACATGGCAAATTCAGCTTTGCCTTTTGTCTTGCTGGATGCAACGCCTTTTAACGCACCTGGCTCGTCACCAACACTGGTACTGAAGTTGGAATCTTTTACGCAAACCGACTCACCATCACACTTCACTTTTTTCGTACCTTTTGCTGTGTCGCTTGATTTAGCAATATTGGGGTAAGGAATCGGGATAACAGGTGTCCCGCATTGTGTTTTACATACATCCGGAAAGGCGATACTAACACCATTACTGCTTTTATGTACCACTGACAGATTATTTACACCAACAGTTACGCCCATTTTTTTACCTATGCTAATAATTCATAATCGTCTGGAATAATTTGTTGCACCTGCTGTTGATTTTCCACCGTTATTTTTTCCATTTTATAAATACGGTTGAAAACGTCTTCTGTTGCCCGCCACAACAGGCTTAACGTCATTTCATCTGTGTTTATCACTACTGTATCAAGTTTAGTTTCCAGTATTTTTGAATCCCGATATTGATACTTCATTTTAATCACAGGTTTATCACCGGGCATTTGTACACTAAGCCTGCCCTGCGGAGTTGCATTAATCGCATGAATTACCTCACTCCCCTGAAGAAAACCCTGTGCTGTTAATTTGGGGTGAGCCGCATTAAAAAAAGCGCGATTAAAATCCAGTGGCAACATGGGTAATCGTGTATTTTCCCAGTTTTTGTCATAAGTACCAGCGTATCCCAGTCTGGGTTGCCAGTCAGGGGAAACAAACCCCATCCCCATGGGCTGTGGTCTGTCTGTGGGCGACTCAATCAACTGCTTTGGATCTTCCAGATTGGGTAAAGCCACCTTATCCAGTTTACTGTGCTTTGCAATCACGCCGGTGCCCACCAAATTGCGCGGTTCAAACGCGTGATGTTTTTCATCGTCTGGTGTTAAGTCCTGACCTCCAAATGCCTTTTCATAAATCAATGGCACTTTTGTTACCGGTTGCGGATGAGACATTATCCAGGTAACGATGCGATTGGCCGTGACCCTCTTTTGCCAGACCCTATCACCAAAGACCCGAATATGTTGTCGCAGGTTGGCAACTTGCAAACCCACATCAAAGCGGGTAACTGGCTGTCCGCCGGGTGCATATCCGTGGCCGATTAACACCACATCGGTGGCCAGTTTTTCAAAATTTGCTTCCGGTGCAATTTTCAAACTGCTTTTTCCTGGCTCGCCATTGTATTCACCCTCAAAACAAATCGACTCCTGTTCGTCGGATAATGTCAAGCTGCCATTTTCTGCAATATCATAAGTGGTTTTCACCAAAATCAACAACACATCCCGACCATTTTCATCAGCCAACAAGGCCAACTTTGCCATCGAGTCTGTTTTATTCTCTAAGCCCTGATATGCCATTAGTTTATATTGACACCTGCACCTTTTATTTTATTTATGCCTCTTGCACGGCTAAGCAGATTATTCCCTTTTATCTGCACCTTGCCGTCTTTGGTTAAAATAATAGAAGACTGACCACATTCAATCACCAGACCATCATCAGCTTTAATGTGCAACACCTTATCTTCCAGAGTTGTCATTTGAGTGATGTCGCGTTTTTTTATTTTTTTTGCGACCTTTTCGTCAAGGCTTTTGTATTTTTCAATCACACCCAAAACCACACCATAATCTTCGTTCATCTCTGGCAGGCGATAAATGACTAAATCATCATTGATTATTTTCGGCAAGGCACCCATTGAGGTTCGTAAAAAATAACAGGGATAAATTGTATTTGAATTTATGCTGTCCTGAACCAACAATAACCCCTCAGCCATCACTTCAAGCACAATGCCTTTTCGTGTCTGACCAAATGCCTGCTGCAATACATCTTGTGGTTGAACGTTCACAGTTATTTACCTCAAATCAATTTTGTGCAATCTTGGCACCTTTCATTTTGATATTGCCACTCATTTTCACATTAAATTCTTTGCCTGATATTTGAACCTTGCCATCTTTTTTCAAAATAATACTGGACTTTCCACATTTCAGCGTAATTTGATCACCGGCAATGATGTTTAATTTTTTTCCGACATCCAGCGTGCCATTCTTGCCAATTTGCACCTTGCTGTCATCGCCAACGCTAAGATCATGATTTTTACCAATCGATGTTTCCTGGTTTTTTCCAACAGTAATGGAGTCATTGTCCGCAACATTCAGGTTTCTGTTTTTCCCAATGTTTACATCCTCATTTTTACCCACACTTTCTGAACGATTTTGACCAATTGCAATACTTTCATCCTTGCCAACAGACTCTGTCCGGTTTGCACCGATCGCAATGGTTTCATCATTTCCAACATTTTCAGAGCGATCATTACCAATCGTGATCGACTCATCGTTGCCGACAGTTTCCGTACGATCATTGCCAACGGACGTTGTTTCATTATTTTCAACGATATTATTTTGATCTTTTTCAGCATGAATATAAATCTCTTCCTTGCCTTTCATATCTTCAAAGCGTAACTCATTAAAGTTTGCTGTCCCCCCTTCCTTCGACGAACGGGTTTTCCAGCCACTTTGGGTTTTGTTTGCGGGCAAATCGTAAGGTGGCATATTATCCGCGTTATAAACACAGCCTGTCACTAAGGGGAAATCAGGATTTCCCTCCAAAAAACTGACAATCACTTCGTGGCCAATACGGGGAATAAATATTGCGCCCCATTTTTTTCCTGCCCACTGCTGGGAAACCCGTAGCCAGCACGAACTGCTTTCGTTGTTTTCACCCAGTCGATCCCAGTGAAACTGAACTTTTACACGGCCAAATTCGTCGACATAAATTTCTTCACCATCCGGTCCAACCACAACAGCTGTCTGCGGGCCACGAACAAAAGGGACAGGCGTTGTGCGTTGAGGACGAAACACCACTGTGTCAGGAATACATTGAAAATGATTGAAGTACTCATGTGACCCACCCTGCCCAACATCATAGCTATGTTCCCGGGCAGAGTGAGAGATTGAGGTAATTACATAGGATTTACCCTGCTCTTCGCGAATTTCATGGCGACTCAAGGTAAACCTGCCACCCGCACAAAAACTGCGATAAGTGCCGCCGGCGTTCACCACATCATACGCAACTTCTTCGGCTTCGATGCGTGTTTTAGTCAAGCCGTCACCATCAGTTCGGTTGTCATACAAGCCCGGGTAATCATAACGTTCAAAAGCATCAATACCGGGAAGTGTTACGATAGAATCTACGCTGGTACTAATATCTGTTCCGGGTGTTTTAAAATTATAATCCGTCTGACGCCATTTGCCACTCACCAGGCTATATTGGTGTTCCCACTGATTAAGATGATCACCACGGCGCCCAGCGGTGTAATATTCCGCTTGATCTTCGTCACATGCTATATAAGCACTGGTCGCATCGGCAAGCACCATTATATGTTTGCCTTTTTTATGGCTAAAAAAGTAAAAAATACCCTCTTCTTCCATCAGTCTTGAAACAAAATCAAAATCTGACTCCCGGTATTGCACGCAATACTCGCGTTGCCGAAAACGGCGAGTTGTATTCATCTGAAAATCCGAATAACCGCGTGATGAAAACACCGCTTCAATAATTGCCGTCACATCCATGTTCTGAAAAATCCGACAATCACTATTCAGCCTCATTAATTGAAACCAAGGCACCAATTCTGCCATATATAAACGAAAACCGCTTTTCTCAATCGCGCCGGCCGAAAACTGACTGATAATACCGTTTATGACTCGCGCGTTTTTATTACCCTGCCGAATGCTGATGTCCACCGATTTTCCCACCACATCCCCGGCGCTTATATTGGCGTCTTCACTTAATATTTCGAGCTGAAAACGAAAGGGACTGGACATGCTCTCTGTGCCACTAACGGCGCGCAGAAGCATAACGTCATCACCCAATAGTGAGCCAATAGAAATGGATTTGCCTTTTTGTGTGAATGTACTCATGGGTAATCTCTTAACTCTCAATATTAAGACAAGACATATTCAGTAATTACTGATTTATCACTGCTTACTACATTCTCTTTGCGGCGGTTTGCTTCGCTTCAATTAACAAAAAGCCACGCAAAGATAGCATTTAAATCATAAGCCTGACGAGAATTTTCGTCAATTACGCGATATCGTTAAAAACCGCCGACAAGCAGCAGTCAAATATTGCTTGATATACACAAGTATAATGAACTGCTGATACCACGGTTGTGATGTAGTTTACAACTACCCCAAATAATTCACCCGGCCACCGGAAAACAAGAATAAGTTGTTATTGACAGAGATTATTGGAATATTAACAAAGTGCCAAATGTAAACGGCCATTTGGCAGCGCCAATAATGCGCACTTCAAGGGGCTGAAAACAAAAATGCCCTCACTGTTACAGTGAAGGCATACAGCATATTGGACATACTCAAGAGCAGTAAACGAATATCATTTATGTCCTGGACTTTTTCATGTAAAACAAACCTGCAAGACCAAACATTATAAGCAATAATGTTTCGGGTTCTGGCACTGAACCGGACGGTACTTTGCTTTGGGGATTGCCTGGCGTATAATCCATTTCAATACGGCCAATCGATATTTGATTTATGGGTTTACCAGAGGCATCGAAGGCTTCAACTGCGGTATTGGTAAAAGTCAGTGTCTGCATACCAGAGGCAGCAAAAAAAGCAGAATCAACCTCAATACTGGCTAACTCGTAACCTACAAAATTATAACCCTTTATAGCAGTGATCGTATTTACCAAATTGTCGTTCAAGTAAATTTCAATACCAACACCATTAGGCGAATCGTCAGCGTCGGTCCAAATACCGTACAAAAAAGTCAATACTTCTGTTCCACCCGTTGAAATGTACGAAAAATCCACACTATAAGACTCGCTGGCGATTACCCCTCCGGTAACCGAAACGTTTAATGATTCATCATCATTAACATGGCCAGTCTCGAAAGACGCATCTTCCACCCAATCTATCTGCAACAACGTCGAAAATGCACTGCCCGAAAATACCAAGCCTAAAACCAGAACACTGTATTTGAGCATTGACCTGACACGATATTTGTTCACAATTCCACCCTCACATTTTAATTATATTCGGCTCTTGACGTCCGTTTGCGTTATTTTTAAAACGGATACTATTCTACATGAACTGTGCACAAATAAAAACCTAATATTTAAATAAGTCTTTGATTCTCATAAACAAGCCCATAAACCGGGTGTTTTTTATAACGATTACTTGTACTTGCACCTATGGCATTACGGGACCAAAACAACACATCGATATGTGTGCATCACAAAAAATGCCATTTACCTGGGATAAGGGCAGATTTGGGGCCGGTTTTCAGGAATACCTACCTCTGTCATATCTCAAGCACTGTCGACTCTAAGCGATGGCCACTGTTATCTTATCATTATCATCAACATCCAGTGTCACACGGGCAATATGTTTGCCTTCAGCCATATGACCTAAAAAATCGGCCGATAATTGCGGCAGCAAACCATTTTCAAGTATGTGATCGATAATTCTGGCGCCACTATCCACCTCATTGCAACGAGAGGCAATGGTGTCGATCAAATCATCGGAATATGTCATTTCTGCATCATAATTTTCCCGCACCCGCTTTACAATTTTACCTAATTTAAGCTTGATGATCTTTTCCAGTGACTCACCCATTAGTGGAAAATAGGGTACGATATTAACCCGACCAAGAAAAGCCGGTTTAAAATATTTCAGCAAATCCTCATGAATAGCCTCGAGCAAGCCAGCAGCATCAGGCATGGTTTCCGGGTCGGCGCAGAGCTTGGTGATAGTGTCGGTTGCGGCATTTGAGGTCATTACCACCACAGAATTTTTAAAATCAATATCACGACCTTCACCGTCTTTCATGATTCCTTTATCAAACACCTGATAAAAAACATCCTGTACACCCGGATGGGCTTTTTCCATTTCATCAAGCAAAATCACACTGTAGGGTTTGCGTCGCACAGCCTCGGTTAAAACACCACCTTCACCATACCCCACATATCCTGGAGGCGCACCCATCAACACGGAAATTTTATGTTCTTCTTTAAATTCCGACATATTGATCGTTGTCATACTGTGCTCACCACCATATAACAAGTCTGCCATTACCAACGCTGTTTCAGTTTTTCCAACACCACTGGTACCGACCATCAAAAATACGCCGTTAGGCTTATTCGGGTCGGTCAATTTTGCTCGCGAAGTATGAATGTTTTTCGCAATCGTATTCAGTGCATAATCTTGCCCAATCACTCTGGCTTCCATACGTTCTTGCAAAGCCAGTACAGACTTGATTTCATCTCCATCCATACTGCCAACCGGAATACCCGTCCAGTTGGCAATAACCGTTGCAATGGCCTGTGCGTTTACACAAACATGAATCAAGGGCTCATCGCCCTGGACTTGTCTAAGCTCGCTATCCAGTACTTCCAGATCGGCCTTTAGTTTGGTTTTTTCCTCATCGCTTATTGCCGGAGGCATATTGCCGTTTTCATCCGCTGTTTGTTCAAGCCTGGCTCGAGCCTCACGTTCACGTCGAATCAGGTCTTTTTCTGCTTCCCATTGGCGGCTGTATTTTTCCAACCTGGCGCTGACTTGCTGTTTTTCTGCTTCGAGTTCTGACAAGCGCTTTTCATGATCATAACCACTGTCGGATTCACGCTTGAGAATTTCCTGTGCGACGTCAATTTGCTGAATTTGACGATTACAATCTTCGATTTGCGCCGGTGTGGCGTTTTGACTAATTGCCACTCGGGCACAAGCGGTATCTAGCACACTCACACATTTATCAGGTAACTGCCGATCGGGAATATAACGATGCGATAATTTTACCGATTCCACCACAGCTTCATCCAGCACCCTTACATTATGATGCCTCTCAAGTACACCGACCAAACCTCGCATCATTTCAATGGCAGATCGTTCTGAGGGCTCTTCGATTTTCACCACCTGAAAACGGCGAGTTAAGGCCGGGTCTTTTTCAAAATATTTTTTGTATTCTGCCCAGGTTGTTGCCGCAACCGTGCGTAATTCACCACGAGCCAAAGCTGGTTTTAACAAATTCGCCGCATCACCTTGACCGGCACTGCCTCCTGCGCCAATTAAAGTATGCGCTTCATCAATAAAAAGGATAATTGGCTGAACCGACGCCTTGACCTCATCGATCACCGAGCGCAAGCGATTTTCAAACTCGCCTTTCATCCCAGCACCCGCTTGAAGCAAACCGAGATCAAGGGATTTGATGGCGACATTTTTTAAAATAGGCGGTATGTCCCCCTCTGCAATTCGCAGTGCAAAACCTTCAACTACGGCGGTTTTACCCACACCGGCTTCACCCGTTAATATGGGGTTGTTTTGTCGGCGACGACTGAGAATATCGATAATTTGCCGAACCTCAGCATCACGGCCAAGCACCGGATCAATTTCACCTTTACGTGCTTTTTCAGTTAAATCCACGGTAAATTGATCCAGGCCAGGGGTTTTACCACCGGGGCGGGGTGCCTGACCGCCAGCGTCACCCACATCAGCAGGCAAACCGGCGTCATGCTGGGTTTCACTGGTGCCTGAAACAATCCCGGCAAATTCTTTACGCAATTCATGGGCAGTAATCTTTTGAAATTGCTTTGAAACACTGCTAACCAGGCGTAACAAATCGGTGTCATTTACTATGGCGCACAAGAGGTGACCGGAACGCAAGCGGGTTTCACCATAATCCAGCGAGGCAAGTAACCAGGCTTCACGGGCCACATCAACAATGCGAGGCGATAAAGCCGGAGGACGTGCATTGCCGGTTTTAAAACTGTCCAAAGCCTTTGTGAGATCTGCCAGCAGATGGGAAATGTCCACATCAAAGTGCTTTAATACGGCTTCGATATCCGTATCAGTTTGCTCGATGAGTTTGAGTAACCAGTGCTCTATCTCGACATCGTAATGAGTACGTGACAAACACAATCCTGTTGCTGACTCCAATGCATTCCGCGTAACGCCATTTAACTTTCCCACCAGTGTTCTAAGGTCTAATTGAAGCATGCTGCCACTCCCTGTTTATCTGTTATGAATTAACTATTTTATATATCCCCGTATTAAGAAAGCTATCGCGCGCTGAATAGCTTAATCGGCGCTTCCTTAACAATACAATCAACTTCAGTGAACCACATCAATGATAATTTCCCTTGCGAGTTCCCCTGACTTGCTCTCCATCCCGTCCCCCAGCAGCCAGGTATTGACACCCAAGGCTGGACCGTCATATTGATTTTCCGCCAATATCCAGTGTGAAATTGCATCATCTTCGAGAATATACTTTAATTCAAACTGAAAACTGCCCCCCACAAACAAGCGCGTAAAATGTTTTAACGCCGCCTGACCTTGACTATTCGGCTGTAGTGACCGAAACTGATTGCGGTTGAGCGGACCAATTTCCAGTTGAAATTTACCCTCAACAGTAAATACTTCATTTCCTATGACCGAATCTACGCCCAAACAGTTATTTTTTCCGCTCAGGGGAAAAACCGGCAACTGCATTCTATCTTCATCAAGCAGTGCAACCCACTCGCCTTTAAACTGGTTTACCTTAACAGGTATATTCAATATATCAGTCAGTGCATTTCCCAGGGATGAGGCAGATCTGTTGGGTGTAGCAAAAAAGCCAGCATAAAACAGCATATCTTCAGCATCCAGTTGAAGCTGCTTCTGCATGACATCCCCCCCCACTCCAACTATGGAGTGAAGAGCCGTTGTAATCGGGTCTGAGCACGCTGGATTATCAATTTTTGATCGCTCGTACGCAAACGGCAATTGGTATTTTTCCCAGGCTCGATAAAAAAAGGATATTGCCCGGTGATTAAATAAATCGTAAAACGATTTTAATGCAAAATCCTTGTCGCGTATGCGATTTATCTCTAACTCAGTAAAATGAACAGGCAAAATACTGCTTTGCCCTGTGAGCCCCATAAAGCAAACCTGCATATGCGCCTGATTTGAGGCTGCTTCAGTATTGGTCTGATTTTCAGCCTTGCAGGTGATTTTTTGTATTTCACTACTGGCAAATTTCAACGAAGAAAATGATGTGAATCTGACTGCTTCCTCCAGCGGAGATGCATCATAGCCAACAGATAAACTGCTATTTTTGGGGGCCTCTGTCTTGCGCCATTTTTTAACAATCCCTTGCAACAGTCTCGCCGCTTGAAAAAAACTGAAACGGGTGGATTCTAAAAAAAGCGTTTCACTTACAGAAGGACTTTTTCGCCTGCTCTTGGTGGCCATTTTTTTACAGCTAACTCTCTGCGTTTAGTTTTTAAAACAAGTTTCGTAAAGGAATTGATGGGGGCGTACAAGGCAAAAAATCGCTCAAGTACACTGGCAAATAAAAACATACCATGCCCCTCAAAACGGTCTTCGTCCAGTAGCAGTGTAATTTCAATACCACGGCACAAAGCACTAACACCATGATCCTTTACCCGGGACATAACCGCCTTGCTGCTAATGCTCAAGACACCTTCAATCAAGTTTCGAGTTGAAGGTGAATCATCAAAATTGTACAGGGTTAATATCTCTCTTAACACATCTGCACCGTGTTCGGAATCTGTTAACGAAAGATGATTCAAATTTAAATGTGATATCAGACGCCATCGGGTACTCTCACGCAATTCAATGCGCTTTGTTCTGGTAGGCGGGGTAATGCATTGCACAGACGACAAAGGTGCATTCCCTTCACCCAATTGCAAATATGGTTGGCCACCACCAAAGGGTAAACGCCCGGGCAAATCCCGGTTCAGGCAAGTTGTTTTAATATTCAAAATCCAGTTATCCGGCACATCATTTTGAAAATTAACATCCACCAATGAGATAAACATTTCAGTGCCATTGTCAATATCTTCATGACGATGAACCTCTGCCGGTTTGCGCGAGGCATGCCAGTAAGCAACCGGCTTTCGCCCGTTCATCTGATGATTAAAGCCGTAAAATGGTCGATAGTGTATGCTTTCGCCCGATGGGGAAACTGCCTCCACAGAATCGATGGAATACACTTCTTTGGAAAGTAAGCGACGGGAATCGGGCAAAACCTGATAGCGTTCTTTTTTATGAGTCAGGGTCATTGATTCCGCTTGTTGCGGGAACAAATTTACCATCGGTGTGCAACCCAGATAAAAATTTTCCTTACTGAGTCCACTCTCTAACTCGGAACGTGAATCGTTCAGGTAAAAATATATTTCGATGTCTTTACCTGCGTTTGCAAATACGGCTTCACCCAAACCGTTCAATTTCATAAAATTGAATTTTTCTGGAAAGACAAAAAACTCACTCAACAAACGATAACCCAATTGCGAACGGGCTGGATAAGGTAATAGGCCTTCATCTTTTTCAAATCCAACCGGCTGAAGCTGGTCAATATCAAGATAAACCGCGTTTTTGTCACCGGCTCCAGCTGTAATCGACAACGCAATAGTGTGATTGAAAATCAATTCGTACAGCGAAGCAACTTCGGTGCTTTGTCCTCCCAAATAAAAAACCAGCTCCTCCGGTTTCAATTCACTGAAGGTCATTTCATCTGCCAGGCAACTCAGCGATAAACGAAGCACTGCAACGGCACCCAAATGTTTAGGTAAAGGCGGCGCCTGATACGAACCTCGCACCAGTTGCGCATCAACAATATCAATTGGCCACAAGGTTACCGGGTAAGCAGTGGTAAAGCGGCAAGGCTCCCCGCCAATCGGCTGGGTTTCGATTAGCGAGCCGGATTTTATCTCGTAAGCTGCTGTGGACTCGGGTACACCTTTAAACTGAATAATTGACATGCTCGGCACGGGCGCCAAATAATGCGGATAAAGTACTTCCAGCATTGCGTTACTAATTTCAGGAAAACTGTCATCGAGTTTTTTTCTAACACGGGCGTTTAAAAATGCCACTGATTCAATGAGCCGTGAAACATGAGGATCCTCTATCGTATCCTGACTCAGGCGCAAACGGCCCGCAATTTTCGGATTAGCCTCAGCAAAGGCGGCGGCAGAACGCTTAATATAGTTCAGCTCTTTGTTATAAAACTTGATTAAATCCTCACTCACCTTCTACATCCTTTACACTAAAGCTTCTGGTTATCGGCTCGAGACTGGAATCAAATACCACCGGCTTGACCGCAGGTTCAACCTTTAGCAAAGCATCAATACGAAAACGAAAAGTGCGGTCAAGTGAACTAGCATCATTAACTACCGTAACACTGACAGACTTAAATCGGGGCTCATATTGGCCAATAACATCCTGAATAATGTTGGCAAAGTTCTGCCTCGCATCGTCCGAACCAATATTAATTCCCGTGGCATCGGGAATGCCATAATTCAACACCGTATATTCCAAGGAATCCCATTCAGCAAAATCTTCGTGACAACGCCGGCGGGTATTTAATAAAAACGCCAAGTCACGCCTAACCGATTCACGTAACTCGCGAATAACCTGACTACGTGAATTCACCGGCTCAACTTTTTTTTCTGGATCAAAGTCAAGCAAACGATCAAGTATAGAAGGCGTTAGCGCTTGGGTAATTTTAGGTCTGGCCATCGTGTTTAATGGATTACTGATCAAACCTGAGTCTGGTTATTTCCATAATTGTCTTTGCCTGTTCACCAACAAAAAACATTTTCTGGCCAACGCCCATGACTGGCTCTCCGTCACCACCCAGCCAATCGGTAGTACGCCCCAATAATGCCGCTTCCCTGTCTTCTTCAGGTACCGGCATATATGTGGCAGGCAGATAAACTTCACCATCGGGACCATCGCCATTAATTTCGAGATGCGCTCGCCGGTAAACCAGATCAAGTGCGCTTTCAGGGGCAAAAATATCGAGCGATACAATGCGGAAAAAGGGAATCCAGTAATATTTACCTGTGCTGGTGAACACTTCCAGGACACCAGGCATGCGATCATCAAGATCCCGAAAATCTGAGAACTGGATATCGTCCAGTTTACCACTCAGTGGTGTTCGGTTTCTTTCTGCCTCTTCAAGCTCCGCAGCCGCCTCGCTTTTTTGCCCGTCACGCATCAGCACAGAAGCCTTTAAATAACGCTGCACTAATGCATCAGGAACTTCCAGCACCTCTGGTACTCGACCTTTTGTTAAAAATTGCTCGCGCGCCTGCCCGGCGCGAATAATCTGTCGCCACAACATGATTCCCATCATGGCATCCGGACTTTGATGACCAATCATGTCCAGTTGTTTGTCCGCTCGATCCCATTCTCTGGCAATCAATAACAATTCGGATAAAAAACCCCGACGATTTGTGTCGGTAGGATTTTTTTTAACTTCTTCTATAATGGCCTTTATTGCATTATCGAGCTGACCCGCCTGATAATATTCCCTCGCATTCATACGCTACGCCCCTCAGTTTTATGCCGTATTTTGGCTTTGTTTCAAATATTATATTTTTGCCGCAGCCAATTCTGTAACCAACTTCACACCCGATACCATCTGATCCAGTTGCAAATGGGGCTTCAAATGTGTAACACAAGCGTATACGCCCGGCTTACCGGGTATTTCCTTGACTTCAACATTCGCTTCGGCCAACGGGTATTTGGCGAGATTTTCCGGTGTACCCGACGAACTTGCTGTGGAGTAGGATAATAACCACGTATGTAAATAGTGTTCACACTCCTCAGCACTAAAAAAAGAACCAACTTTTTCACGACCAATAATTTTAATATAGTGAGCAAAGCGTGAGACACAAAGCATGTATTGCAACATTGCGGATATTTTCGCGTTGGTTTTTGCAACGGATGTATCGTACACAAGCTCACCTTGCACCGACTGATTGCCATAAAACACAGCGTAACGGCTATCCTTGCTGTGGCAAAGTGGAATAAAACCAAATTCACTCAGAATTTTCTCCAAGCTATCACTGATCAATACATCGGTTGAATATTTGAGAGCAGTGCCCCTTTCGTCGGTCTCAAAACACGGCACTGGCAAATTACTGACAACCCCGCCCTGCTCCACACCATTATGGCAACCACGAATATCGGTAAACCACGCATTGTTTGCAAAAGATTTTAACAATATTGCACCAAAAGCATAGCAGGCATTTCCCCATAAATAACCTGAGCTATCCGGGGCTGAAACATCCTCACTAAAATTAAAGCCGTCACTGCGATAGGTATCATGTGTATAAGGCTCTCGCATTAACACTCGGGGCAAGGTCAAGCCAATAAAACGTGCGTCTTCGGTGGAACGAAACGTATTCCATTTAAGGTATTCTGCTTGGGAAAACAGGTTTTCAAAATTAATCGGTGATCCCAAATCAGCAAACTCATTCACCCCAAACAAGACGGGATCCACTCCAGCAACGAATGGCACAAACGCAGCAGAGGCAACTTGGGAGATTTCCCTCAATGCGGCAACGTCATCAGTTTTATGGTCCGGACCAGGACGATGCCTGATTTGATAATCTCCCAACAAAATACCATAAGGCTCACCACCGGCTGTGCCAAATTCAGCACTATACACTTTTCTAAACAGGTTGCTTTGATCAAACTCGATTGCGCGATCCAGATCCTTTACCAAAACTGGCCAACTTACATCCAAAAACTTGATCTTGATTTTTTCGTTATCACCAGCTTCTTCTGTGAGAAACAACAATCCCCGCCATGAAGACTCCAGTTGTTGAAAACGCGGGTGGTGTAATATTAAATTCACCTGCTCATTCATCAACTCGTCAATATAGGCGATTTGCAGATTAATAAGTCGCAGGACGTCTTCCACGTTAACAACTCGCGACACACCATCCGATCTATCGTCACATTTCATTTTAGCCAACTCTAGAAATGCGCTCAATTGGTCTTCGATATTATCCGCCGATAGAAACACGTCAAATACAGTCGGCTGCAATGAAGCAATATTGTCAGTAAAGAAAAATGATGTATCAAAGAGTGATGAATGAGCAACCATACTCAATCATCCACCAAAAAAAAGAAAAGCGAAGAATGAAAAAGAGAAAAACGACACAGTGCCATTTTTCTCTTTTTCATCACGCGTCGTTGATGCTTCAACCCTGTTAACTGCCACATGGCTTATCGTAAAATTCACACCATCAAACCTTCACACTGTCAAGGCAAAGCGAAGAAAACGCATAAAAGCCAACATTAGTGTCAGCCCATTTTAGGAATACGCGCAACCATACGTAACGATGTTGTTAGCTCTTCCATTTGCAACCAAGGGCGCATCCACGCAACGGCGTTGTATGAGCCAGGTGAACCGGGAATTTCTTTTACTTCCACGCGCGCTTCTGCTAACGGGTATTTCGCTTTCATTTCCGCACCGGAATCCGGATTACCGTTAACGTAATTCATAATCCAGCGATTTAACCAGTCTTCGGCTTCGTTTGCTTCCATAAATGAGCCAATTTTATCTCGCCCCATTACTTTAAGATAATGGGCAATACGGGAGGTTGCCATCATATAGGGAAGGCGGGAAGAAATTGCTGCGTTTTCGGTCGCGGCGGGGTCATCAAATTTTTGCGGCTTCTGCACGGACTGAGCACCAAAAAACACAGAATAATCGGTGTTTTTATAATGACAAAGGGGTAAAAAGCCCAAATTACTCAGCTCAGCTTCACGTCGATCAGTAATCCCCACCTCTGTTGGGCATTTCATGTCTGTATCACCATCATCACTGATAAAATTATACGTGGGTAAGCCTTCCACTTTACCGCCACCTTCGGCACCCCGAATGGCAGTGCACCAACCGTACTGTGCAAAGGCATCCGTCAGCTTTGCGCCCATCACATATGCTGCATTCATCCAGGTAAAATCATCATGCGCTGGCTCTGCACCTTCGTCAAATTCTTCATAGCTGAACGTATCAATGGGTTTGGTATTCGCACCATAAGGCAGGCGTGACAAAACCCGAGGCATCACCAAATTAACGAACCGAGCATCATCAGACTCTCTAAATGATGTCCATTTGGCGTATTCCGTGGAATCGAAAACCTTTTCCAGATCACGCGGCTTGGACAATTCTGTCCAATCACCGAACCCAAACAGTTTGGGATCCGCTGCCGAAATAAACGGACAAAACGCGGCTGCGGCAACGTGCGACATATTGGTAAGCATATCAACGTCGTCCGGGTGATTCGTAAACTCGAAATCACCGATTAATGCACCGTAAGGTTCCCCCCCGGGAGTACCGAACTCACTTTCATACAACTTTTTAAATGTTTGACTTTGATCAAACTCCACCGCCTTATCAAGGTCTTTAAATATTTCTTTTTTCTTGGCATTAAACACTTTAATTTTAAGTGAAGAGCCTGTTTCAGAGTTCATTACCAGGTGGTGCAATCCACGCCAGGTGCCTTCAAGCTTTTGCAATTTCTCGGCATGCATGATTGCCGCTAACTGTTTGGACATGGCTGCATCAATTTGACTAATCGCCTTGTTGATTGTTACTGTCAAGTTACGATCCCAGCTGACAACACCTTCAAGCGCCTGCTCGGTAAATGTTTTTAGCAATTCGGTAGAGCGGTCTCGTTCAGTTTGTTTCGTTGCGCCTATCGCCTGCTCCAGCAAACTCAATTCTTCGGTGGCTTCGCCAACCTGCGCTTGTACATCTGATTCTGTTGAAGACATGCTTACTCTCCTTTCTCTTCAATACCAAGTTCCGAGGATACTGATTTCAGTTTTTCTTCATCAGTCAATACTTTTTCAAGCACATTTTCCAGATCTTCCGATAAATCAGCCTTGGTTAAAATATCTCTCAACTGGTCACGGGTTTCCTGAAGTTTTTTCAATGGTTCAACCTGATTAACAATCGCTTCAGGAGAAAAGTCATCCATGGAGTTAAACTTGAGATTGACCGCCATTTCACTGCCATCTCCGGCCAGCGTATTTTCCACTTTCAGATTTACTCCCGGTGTCATACGAGAAAGAATACTGTCAAAATTATCTCGGTCAATCTGGATATATTTACGATCTTTTAACGGTTTTAGTGGTGATGTCGGGTCTCCGGAAAAATCCCCCATTACGCCAACAACGAATGGCAACTCTTTTTTTACCGCCGCGCCTTCTGTCTCGACTTCATAAGAAATATGGACCCGGGGCTTACGAACCCTGCCTAATTTATCATGGATACTCGCCATTTTATTTCCCTCTAGCTAATCAATTATTCGTTAAAAAACTGTATCTGCCATGTTATTCAGTGATCATTACATTTTTACAACAATACAACTGTTAGGCCCCCTATTGCTTTATTGCTAATTTTATGACAAGCCTTTACGATTCGCGCGTATTTCAACTTGACTTTACTCAGTATGATTTACCCTTGGCTACAATATTTACCTCTCTCATAAACCTTATAAACACCAGTACCCGGTGACTAAGTGTCGGTTTGCGCAGGAATTCCGGCAAGCTTAAAAAAGTCTTCCCTGGCCCTGTCATCAGGAATCAGCTCTGAAAGCAATTCAGGTAAACTCATACGCCCCCATTTAACTGCCTGCTCAAGATTATAGGAAATCGGTGAATGTGGCTCGGTGCGACGAAAAAATTCGCTCACTTTTAACAAGGCACGAAATGCTTCATCCCGGTTGGCAATCGCCATATCCTCAATAGACGCGGTCTTGCTCATCGGTTTGACCGGAACCGTGCCACTTGCTTCAGCCGTTTGAGCTTCATCGCTATCATCCTCTACCGAGGCTTCACCCATAACCACGTTTGTGGTTAGAAAGCCGAAAATTTCATCAACGCGTTTGATTGCCTTGCGTATATTGGAACTGGGTGGAGACTCCGTGCCACAATTAGCATCGAGCAATTCTACAAGCCGCGTGTAAGCATCAGCGCATTCTTTGATATCTTCTTTCAGATTGGAAAAAAAAGTGGTGGGCGTTTCAAGAACCGATTGCTCAATATCCTTCATGGTCACAGCACCGGAATCAATGCGTGCCTGTTTTTTATCCGGATCGGTTATGGTTTCGATTTCATATGCCTGCTCATAATGCCAAGCGGCATAAGGTGTGCTGTTATAACCCTGTGTAAGTGCAACCTGTTTAATTGGGCCAATTAGCGTACCGTCACCATCCTCACCGTTTAAGCCGGTCATGGGAGCAACACGACTTTCCAGACCGTCTTCATCGGGCATGGGATATAAGTCATCCCAAAATTTTTCGATTAAGGCACTGGCCAATTTAAAACCGTCCCTCAACCCGGCAAAACCAAATTCCCTTACAAGTGCTTCCAGATACCAAGCCGTGATTTCGAGGTCTTTACCATGTTCAGCAAGAATTTGGGGCGCCAATTGCAGCACGGTCTGCCATTCGGGAACGGTTTGGTAAATCGCATCCGGGTCATCACTCATCAGGTTTTGACGTTCGGCAGTACGAGCTGCCGCACGAGCATCTTTAATTTGGTAATAGATGGAAGTCGGTGAATAATCCTCACGGATATCCTCACCCTGAGGTTTATCGTCTGAAATAGCTTGTAATAGGGCGTCTATATTAAATGTGGCTTCAGTGGCCATTCGGCAATGTCCTTTGTTACTTTAATGCAAGGTAAAGTACGACTTGAAAACGGCAAAATTAAACACGGCAATTTCACTTAGTTTATGTGCAATTTTTCACTAACTCAATCCAATATCAAAACAAATCCAAGCCAAAATCCCGAAAACTAATGTCAATATATCGAATATTTTAAAATTAGTAAAATTATCAGCCACTTGAATTATATGCTTGGAATTATGGGGGCTGCTGTCTTAACACAATGCTTAGCACTATTCTTCCAACTGATCCTCGGGCAACAACAATCCCTCATCCACCACATCAAACAAATTTAACTCTTGAGAAAAAACCGACACATCAACAAAACTAAACTCCTGTGCCGACGTACTTTGCCCTTTGTTGGCTGAACTTGCCGCAAAACCGGGATCAATATAACCACCCACACTCGTAATTGAACCAAAGTTACCGGTAATATAAGCTGAATCTGCTTGAATAAATGTACTGGCAGCAGTAATTTCCAATGGCTTGGCAAAAGTACCAATACCACTGCTGCCTGACAAGAGTGCAACCTCGCTGGCCAATATTGTCGACTTATTTGATGCCAAGGCGCTGATAGAACCTCCCGCCTCCACATTGACCTTGTTGGCACCGGCATTAATATGGGTAACTGCCACACTACTGGAATCAGAACTCACAGAAACATCACCATTCAGCGCCTCAATTTCAGCAAACAGTTGAACCAGATCATCTACAGCCAAGACAACATTTCCCTGATCAGATTTCATATTCGCGTTTAAAATCAATCCATCAGCACCTGTTTGCCGTGTTCCTGCACCAATGGTAAATGACACACCATTGCCAGCAACAAAATCCTGATTCACGGTCACCTGACTTGTGGAAAGCAGATTGATACTGCCCCCCACATTAACAGGGCCATCAAACTGCAAGGCCCCCGTGTGATCAATCGTGAGGTCTCCTGAGCCGAGGCTTAAATCTGCAATTACAAGAATATTGCGCTCGGGTCTTGTGGGTGTTTCACTGACACTCTGGGTAGCCAACAAAACATCATTTGCTTTATTGTTCACTGACAGGGTTTTCGCGGTCAATTTCACACCCGTGACATCACCCAGATCATCGACAGCACGGATGCCCTTCGCGGCATTTAGTCGCACACTATCTGCAACGATTCGATTTTCCCCGTTGTCTCGAACCACAATCGCCCCATTTTCAGAAAACAGGCTAACATCAGTAGCATTGACTTCATCTATACGCAAATCTGCATTTGCAGAAAATGCAACGTTACCTGCCGCAGAATCAATACGCCCAATTTGGTTCAAATCACCATTTGCAACAAAGCTAATCGCATTTCGGGTATTAACGGATTTCGCCAGAATATTGTTTGCTGACACATTAAATGACTCGAGTGCCTGACGCTCTCCCACATCCCCCAGCAAGACAACATCTCCGTTGGTGGAGACAAGTTGCAAAGCGAAATCACCGTCAACAGCGCCATCAATATTGATATCATCCCCGGCACTAATCAAAATATCGGATTCCAGCACAATGTCACCTTTTACATTTATCGCTTGCTCACCATTTACTGACAAATCACCCTCTAGATTTAAATCAGCCGCAAACGATTGGGCACCTTGTGTATTAATCTCACCAGAAAAGATTTGCGTTGCGGAATTAACAGCAATTGCAGACAATGCCGTACGCTGACCCACTGAATCAAAATAAACCCGCCCGGCACCCGCATTAATTGTCAAGGCTTTCTCGCCGTTAATGCGCGAACCTGAAAAATTGACATCACCATTCACCGTGCCGATAACAACATCTTCTCTCAATAGGACTTGCGCAATATCCTTGGCCAATAAATCCCCATTAAGCACATAGGAACCTGCCAGCTCAACATTGCCCGCCGATTTCAATACGAGTCCGCTTAATGAAACCCCATCACCTACGGAACCAATTTGAATATTTCCTTCACCACTATCAATCATTAAACTAGTTGCACTGGAAATCGTCGCAGCACCAAAAATCACATCACCATTATCAACGCTGGTATTCAGTGTGACATCATTCAACAGCGAGACCAAATTAACATTCGAAAAATTCAAGCCATTTTGTGTAAAAATATCCCCTTGCAAGTTCACTTTGTTTGCATTGCTGATATTGAGCTTATTAAACGGCCGCGTCTTGCTACCAACTGGGCCAAGCAATATATCACCGCCACCCGCTGTCAATATCAAATCATTTGCACCGCCTTCAATATTGGTATTAATCGTAATATCGCCGTTATTTTGGCCTGTATTAATTGCCACAGACTCACGCAATGTCAAACTACCGCCTGCACCCTGGATATTAACGGACCTTGTATTAATATCTCCCGCCAGGCCAATGTTACCAACAACGCTTACCGTCAAGTCTCCGATATCAAAAATATCAGCCAAAAATACATTTCCCTGATCACTCACAATGGCCAGATTCGCATCCGCATTTACTGAACTAACCGATGAACTTGCCAAATCAATATCGCCATTACGGCTAGTGAGTGTAACGCCAGTTAACGCAGGGGATAGTGCGATTGCTGAAACAGAGGAAAAATCCAGTGCGTCTTCCACGTATATATTTCCTGCCAAATCAAGACTTGAAGCGGATTGAACATTTAACTGTTTAATTGGTGCAGTTTCAGAGCCCATATTATTTATCAAAATTTGTCCCGAGCCTGCCGCCAGATCCAAGGTTTTCCCCACACCGGAAACACTTGCATTCGCTAATACAATCGTTCCGTTTCTGCTACTTGTGTCGAGCCTAACACGCTCAGCCACCAACTCAATCTGGCCACTAACATCAACACCTGCCACCGTAATATCATCAAATAAACGACTAGTACCTGGATTCACGACATCGAGAAAATCACCGGGCGTGTTGATTAAACCCAAACTGATCACAGCATTGTTATCTGTCACCTGGATCGGTGATAATGCATTGATCTTTGTATTTGCAAAGTTGACAACACTGTCAACAGTCACTGAAGCAAGTAAATTCAGTGAATCCGCATTCACGAAAAGCGCCGTTGGATTGCTAAAACCACTAAGCCCGCCAACCTGATAAAGATCAACCGCATTTGCAACAAGGTTTAATGCATTTCCTCCCACTACAACACTTCCGTTCACAAATCGGATTGACGATGGCGTGGCTTGATTTTTGGTAATAGAAATCAGCGCATCGTCCTCTAACACAATTTTATTGATACTCACAAAATCCAGCGAGGTATCAAGAAGCAACTCCCCCGACAAATACAAATTTGTATTCGAATTTAAATATTTATTTAATTGCAGTGAACTGACGTTAACATTTTTAAGCTTGATATCCCCGTCGGTTCTAAGCTCAAATATTCCACCACTTTGCACATTGCCAGCGAGTTCAATATTACCGGAGTTTGAGCTGATTAATTTCGTATCCCCTGTTAAATTAAGATCACCGGTAAAACTGATTTCTGAGCCGGCAGAAACAATATCACCCGTTAAGGAAGTGGTTCCTTGTGCATTTGTTTGACGAAAACTGCCCGCTGAGTTTACGGAAGTGGATATTGTAAGCAAACCAGCATTATCAAATATAACATCACCGCCAGCAGTTGTAGTGAGCGCTGAATCAATTTCTATCGTATTGGCCTTCACACGTAAACCAGCAGCAGTTAAGTTGACTAACGAATTAAATGCGACATTTTCTGCTGAGTTTATTGTTAATTCATCCAGTGCAATCGACTTTTTAAATTCAATATTTCCAGTGCCTGCCGTAATTTCCAGGTTATCACGGCCTGAACCAGAGCCATTTACCACCTCACTGAATACCACATTCCCAGCAGATGAACCGCTATCGAGACTTACACTTTCATTAATGATAACGGCAGAATTAAAAAGAATATCATCACCCGTTGTGCTTATGCTTGAAGATACAGTCGTTGAACCACTGCCTGTTTGAGAAAAGGCCCCGTCGAGATTAACGGCACCATCGATTGCCAATGCACCACTATTGTCGATCAATAGTGAGCCAGCATTCGTCGTCACAGCCGCTAAGGTAATATCATTTGCGTTCAGGTTTATACCGCCTGCTTGGGCCGTAAGCGTACCAAAACGACTACTGCCAGTGCCTGCTGTTTGCTGAATAGTGGTAGCGGTAATCGCGGTGGTATTGACATTCGTCGCGGACACAATATCCAGTGTATTCAAGGCCACGCTATCACCAACAGCCCCGCTAAAAGTCACACTACCTGTGCCGGCGGTAATAGTCAGATCATCAACGTTAGCCGCCGTACCATCCACCGTACCAGCAAATGACACATCACCACCAACACCTGCACCGCTGCTCACACTCACTGCGCCGTTTACAATCACAGGTGCAGCGAAATCAATATTGCCACC
>Ga0256830_1000598_pt1 | contig 27893 bp, 18 predicted proteins | sample 128326metaG_FD_190537 | JGI IMG/M metagenome (GOLD analysis project Ga0256830, IMG submission 190537) | Hydrothermal vent microbial communities from Lau Basin, Pacific Ocean - 128-326 | ecosystem: Environmental > Aquatic > Marine > Hydrothermal vents | place: Pacific Ocean: Lau Basin | collected... | reverse complement strand
AACTGCGCTGTAAAACGTTCGGTTTCAGGGTTTGTAGCACCATGCGCCCGGCCGCGTCGTAACGGGTGCTGTCTACGTAGGCACCCAGCGCGTAACTGGTCGCCACCCGGTCGAGCAGGCCCTGTGGCAGGTAGCTGTAGGTCAGCACTTCGTTGGTGCCGCCGGTGTTGTTGTGCGGGTAGGTCATAGTGGCCAGCATGTCTGCGGAATTGTACCCCCATTTGGTCTTGAAGGTGCCCGCGCCGTTGATGGTCTTGCTCTCCTGGATGAGGCGCCCGCGGTTGTCGTAGGTCCAGGCCGTGCTGCCGGAGGCGTCGCTCATGGCCGTGCGCTGGCCGAGGCCGTTGGTGCCGCTGTCGTAGGTGTAGCTCACTGCGGGGGTGCTGGCACAGGCGCCCGGGCCGCTGTAGGTTTTGGCTGTCAGCCGGTCGAGCGTGTCGTAGGTGAAGTTGATGGTGCAGCCGCGGGCGTCGGTTTGGGCGGTCAGGTTGCCGGCTGCGTCGTACTCGTACGTCCACATGCCCATGTCCGCGTCGCTCATCTGGGTTTTGCGCCCGGCGTAGTCATACCACATCTGGGCTACGATGGTGCTGCCTTTGTCCACCTGGACCAGCCGGTCGAGCGCGTCGTAGCTGTAGCTGATGGCCGGATGGTTGGCCGGCGGGTACACATACACCACCCGGCCCCATACGTCGGTGTAGGAGAGGGTGGCGTTGCCGCGCGGGTCGGTGAGGGTGGTTTTCAGGTGGTTTGCGCCGTTGAGGGTGGCGATGGTGTAGGCGTAGGCAGTGGTGGTGCCATCCGTGGCCGTCACGGTCTCGACCCGGCCGAGCGCGTCGTAGGTGGTGACGGTGACGGGCTGGCTGGAGGGTGTGCGGTAGCCGGAACCGGGGGTCACCCCGTAGGGCACGGATTGCTTCCACAGCCGTCCGGCGGTGTCGTAAAAGTAGTCCACGATGATGTCTTTGATGCCGCTGTCCAGTTGGGCGTTGGCGGTCTGCGTCTGGATCAGGCGGCCCAGCCCGTCGTAGTATTTGCGCACCGTCATGCTGGTGTTGGCATCGATTTTTTGGGTGGCGGTTGTGCCAAACGGCCATACGGAAGCCTGGTTCGTGTCGTTGTAGGTGATGCTGATGGTGGGGGAACCGGTGGCATCTCCGGGGCGGCGGATGGTGAGCAGCCGACCGAAGTCGTCATAGGTGGCGGTGGTGGTGTTGCCGTTCGGGTCGGTCTCACTGGTGGGGACGCCTTTGTCGTAGTCGTAGGTGAAGGTGGTGGGGTGACCTTTTGGATTGGTCACGCTGGTTGCGTAGGTATGGTAGATGTTGTCGTAGACGGTGCTGGTGATGCGGGCGTTGCCGGGCGGATCTGCGCTGGCTGTGCCATAAGTGTCCCAGGTTTTGACCTGTGTAGGGTTGCCCCAGGCGTCATAAACATAGCTCACCTGGCTGTAGCGAGTATTCCCGCTGCCCAGGTCATCCATCCAGGTGCGCACGTCGGTCAACTTGCCGGCCGTTGGCGGGTCGTAATAGTTCGTCCGGTTGTCGTAAATGTAGAGCACGGAGGACAACGCATCCACATAATTGTAATTACATACCCCGCCCGGACAGGTGTACACGTTGCGCGCCGCAGGCAGCCCCACCAGATAGACGGAAGCCGTCTCGGTGGGGAAATACCAGGTGCGCGTGGCGCGGTAATTGACCCAGGTACTGCCGTTCCAGGATTGCTCCCGCACTCGCGTCAGGTTGCCGTATTGCGTCCCGCCTTGGTCCCCGCTCACGTATTCGTACACCGTGCGGCGCAGCATACAGTTATTGGCCCCGTCGCAGGTGTGCACTTCTTCGTTGTTCTTGCGCACCCAGTAGATGTGCAGCCCGGTGTAGATTGGGCCGTTTTCTTCTCGAGGCATGAAGGCGTTGGAGGTGTAATCGACTGTGCCCCAGCTGGGATCGGTGCGTTGCAATAGTTTACCACCGCTGTCAAAAATTTCAGTTTTGGTCGGCAGGCCTTTCTTCTGATCGTCCTGGTTGTACCATGTCTGTTGGACTGTACCATCTGGATGGGTAACCTGCACCCAATCATGACCCCGGAACTCGGCGTATGGCTCGATGTAGGGGTTGCTGGTGGCTGCGTCATTGGAGTTCCCCTCTTCTAAGTTGATGGGTATATTCGTGCTTGCTCCTGAATAGGCGTAGTTGAATGTGATCGGCGGAGCGGTTGGGTCGGAATACAGTCGTCTTTCCGTCACCCGGTAGCGCATGGGTAGGCGGGTGATGGTGTAATTCTGGAGGTAACAGGTTTGCGAACAATCGATACGCAGCCAGAAGGTGCCTGTAGCAGGGTTTGCCCGCTCATCGAGATATAGAATGCTGGATGTTAAACCCTGGAACTGGTTGGTCAAAGGAAGAGGCGCAGAAGAGATCAGGTTACCGCGATCCATGATGCTGAGCGTGATGGTACCCCCGCCATTGGAGCGGGCATTGACAGAAATCCGGTAAGCCGCGCCGGGCTGGAAATTTTCCTGGTTGTCTTGTTGTAAAAGTGTATTGTTGGTAGAAGCCCCTGGAATTTCTAAAGCATCCCTGTTGCCGTCGTTATCTGTGTCAACACAATTGGATGCCGACCAGCCGGTAGGGTTCCCGTTGTTGTTCTTGCACATGGTTTTAATGTTTTGGGAGACTTTGCGTGAATTTGGGGCATTGGTTTCCGCCCAGGGCGTCTGGTCGTAATCGAATTCCACGCTGCCGCCATACCCATTGCTGGCTCTGCTCAAATGCATACCGTCATATTCAAAGCTGTATCCGGGAAGTGTGGCGCCATTCACACCTGTCTGTTGAATCCCTATCAGGGCGTTCGTGCCCTCGCCGCCAGTCCATACCCATCCTGGATAAATCAATGTTGAGTCATAGGTGAATGTATATGTTCGTATGACTTTATCGAAGATACCGGCAACATTGGTGGCGCGACGAATTTCGATAGATCCAAGAAGAGAACGCTGATAAAACCGGGTCGAAGCCGTATCATTTTGCCAGGTGTAATTGAAATCTCCACGTTGAATCCAATTGAATTTGATTTGGTAGCGGTTGTTCGGGTATGTAATGGAATCCGGGTAGATGGCGATATCCACGTCTTTGTTGTTCCCGCTGCTTCCCGGAGTGCACATGAAGCTATCCACCACCTGGGACTCCTTCCAGTACGTATATGTGATAACCTGATTGTGAATATTCTCCATGGAAGTAAGCGGCCAACGCCAGGTTTTGCGCTTGCAGGGTTTAGAACTGTCATTCCTCTGCGTGGGATATTTTGCACGGTATCCATCTCCAAACACATATGTGTTCCCTGTTTTATCCCATACAGTCCAGATATCGGTTGTCTTATTGTATTCGACTTTCCAAAAGTTTTCGTTTGTGAGGCGATAGGTAACCGGGTTGGTGGTAACTGGATCGGTAACCGGCAGCAACAAACTGCTTACCCCATTCACTATCAGTGTATAGACATCGTCCTCCTCATACTCATCCGTGCCGTTCAGGTCGCGCTCAATGTAGGCATCATTCATGGACCAGCCCATTCCGAGCCAGGAAGCCTGTGTTTGAATACTGGCGCTGTCTACCACCTGGCTGTTATAGCTCAACGTCAATTCTGGCTGGAAACCGCCCGGCCCAGGTGGAACCCAGAGTGAAGTGACGTATGTGGCTGCTCCAGTGAATTCAGCTACCTGCCAGGAGTCCATCGTTGGGGTACGTGCTGCCTGCCAGGTTTGGATATCGACGGAAAAATCGGAGAAGTGATCGGTCCAGGCTGTGAGCACATTGTTGTCAACATCCACCCGGCTGGGCAGAGGTCGCCAATCGGATAACTGTTCATCGAAATAAAACAACGTCAGGCCGTATTCATCTCCGGTTAATTGACTTTCATCATATGCTATCCTGATTTCAACAGGATTGTCCTTGTTGAACCGAGAAATATTCTCTCCCTTTTTATCGAAGGCAAGAATTTCGAAATTGACTAATCCTTGAGAATACCCACTATGTCTTGTAGATGGATTGATGTACACATCGATGGTTCCGGTAGCAGTGGATAACGTCTGGGGAGAGAAGAGCAGGGTCACCTTCCCGTCGAGCCCAATGATGGTGGTGCTGGTAGCAGCGGCTGAGTTCACTGAACCTGATGGCGTTTGACCAGGCGGAGGCGTTGGCGTGGCAGGCGGAGCCAAATTTGGCAGCATGGGGGCGTGTGACTGATTCGTGTCTTCCATTGTGAGGCCGGCCTGCTCATCATCCTCCATGCGTTCGTTCGCGGCTGGTGATGAGGCCGCGGCTGCGGATGAGCCTTCTGCCAGGCCCGTTACCGCTGACGTTTCGCCAATCGCAGAGGGCGCCAGCCCCAACGGAGGCCAAGTGTCCACATTTCCCTGCCTGGATTGCTCAGCCATTTCTCCCCCTGCAGCCAAGACCACCCCCACCGCACCGGCCAGACCCGGCAGCAACATCGAAAGTGCCACCAACAGATGAAAACACCTGAGCCCCAACCCATCAGGGCCAAACACCTGTCGCCCCAAGCCGCGGACACGCTTGCGAAAGATACGTCGAAAAGCAGCAAACAGAGACATCCTTTCCTCCTGGAAGCCTACACAACGAAAAACGCCCGATCCTGCGGGCAGATCGGGCGTTCATTTCACTTCCTCGTGCGCTCCTCTCCCCCCACATCACGGGGTCCGGCTCACTTGTGAGCACGGAACACAAGATCGTCAAGAAGATAGTAAATGTCCGCTGCCATTATGGCACGTATTACCGGGAGGAAAAATAGGAAAAACGGGCTACTGCGCAGGTGTTTACGTGCGACGTGCGACGTGCGATGTGCGGGGTGCGATGTGCGACGTGCGACGTGCGGTGTGTGACGTGCGGGATTCAGTGTTCTCAGTGCCCCCAGTGCCTTCAGTGCTCCAATGGGGCGCGGTGTTCAGTATTCAGTGTTCAGTGTGCCGACTTGCGACCTGTGACGTGCGATGTGCGGTGTGCGGTGTTCAGCACCCTCAGCGCCCTCAGCGTTTCAGCGTTCCACCTGTCTACCTGTCTACCTGCCTACCAGTTTACGTGCAACGCGCCTTGTTAGATTATCGAAAAACCCATTTATGAGCAAATCCTCATCTGGCATCTTGTGAGTTATGATACAATGACTTGCTTGTTTGCCAGAGTTCTGAAATTAAGATACATCTTTTGATTGGAACCCAAGTGTGACAAAGCAAAATCTAAAAAAGGAGTTCCAATCATGTCTGATAAAGAACAAGGAACCGTCAAATGGTTCAACGGCACGAAAGGCTATGGCTTTATCGAGCGTGACGCTGGTGGAGATGTTTTCGTGCATTACAACTCTATCATTGGTGAAGGCTTCCGCAACCTCGACGAAGGTCAGCGGGTAGAATTCTCCGTCACGGAAAGCCAAAAAGGCCTGCAGGCGCAAGACGTTGTCGCCCTCAACTGATTGCTCAAGCCGCCCAAACACAAAAAGGACAGCCCTACAGCTGTCCTTTTTTATTTTAACCTGTGGGCCCCTTGGGAACGCACAGGTTTTCAAAAAGGGGGAGGGTTTACTGGATGACGACAGGCAGGTAGAGCCGGAACCCCGTCCACTCGAACGCGCCCATGTCCGGTGCGCCCTGGCGGGGTGTGCCCTCCAGATCGGCGGGGGGCGCGCCCGCGGAGGTACCGGCATCCCGCGCGGGGGAACCCACTTGCAGGTGGTAATCCCCATTGCCCGCGTCCACAAAGAGCGGGTCCGCGGAGATGTTGCCTGTGCCGGTGGTGTCGCCCACGCCCACATCCGAGTAGGACAGCGCGCAGTTGACCGTTCCCACCGAGGTGTCGCAGTAATAATCCGTGCCGTTACCCCACAGGATGCTGTTGACAACCGTCACGTTGACCGGAGGATCGCCGCTTCCCAGCGGGCCGATGCCCAGGCCAAAACCGATGTTGTTGGCGATGGTCACGTTGGTGAAGCTGCCCTGGGTGGGCGAACCGGCAATGCCCGGCCCCTGGTTATCCGCCACCAGCACATTGGTGACGGTCAGCGCGGCCTGGTAAATCTGCACCACCGGGGTTCCCTGCGAGTCGTTGTTGCGGATGATGGTGTTGTTCATCTCCACCGAGCCGAAGTTGTTGTTGATAGCCCCGCCCAGCGTCTCTCCACCGCCTGTGCTCTGGACAACGTTGTCTGCAAGCACGCTATCGTTGAGCGTCAGGCTGCTGTTATTGTTGGTGTCCACACCGCCGCCTGATGCATAACCGCTGCTGGTGGCCTGGTTGCCCTGCACGATCACGCTGTTGAGGGTTGCGCTTGCGCTGTCCTGCCACAGCCCGCCACCGGTGCTGGCGGTGTTGTTGGCGATCTGGCCGTCAGTGATGTTTGCCGTGGCGTTTCCAGACAACGCCAGCCCGCCGCCGGAAAAAGCCGCCTGGTTGCCGCTGACATTGACGTTGTTCAGGGCCAGGGAACTGCTGTTATCGGCAAACAGGCCGCCGCCACCCCCGTTGGTAGTGTTCGACAGGATGGACGAGTTGGTGATGGTGACGGGTATGGCTTCTGCCCGGATGCCGCCGCCGCAGCAACCAGAGGCAGTGTTGCTGATGATTTGCGAGGCGGTGATGAAAAGAGAGACCTCGGAAAGCCGGAAGGCGCCGCCCTCGCCGGAAGTGCTGTTACCTTGAACCAGCGTGTTTTGCAGGGCCAGGTTGCCGGTGCCGCCGGTGCAGCAGGCACTCACCGCGCCGCCGCCGGCATCTCCGCCAGTGTTGTCCAGGACAAAAGAATTGATCAGGGAAACATCCGCGCCATCCCCTTCCATCCACAAGGCGCCGCCGCCAAAGAACTCTCCACCGCTGTCGCCTGTGGCGCTGTTGTTCTGGATGGTGGTCCCGCTGATGACAACTGTTGCCGCATTGACAGAGAAGCCGCCTCCGTAACCGCTATCCACCAGGGTCCCACCCTGGATCGTGAATCCTTCGACCATTACATTGGCTCCGGGAGCGATGTTGACAACGCTGCTGTTCGCGCCGTTGGCGTCGATGATGGTGGGGTTGGCTGAGATGTCACGCGTCCAGCCGGAAGCCTCGTAGCCGCCTTTAAGCGTCAGGGTGACACCCATGCCAATGGTTTCGGTGTAGGTGCCCTGCGCGACGCGGATTTCATCCCCGGCAGGAGACTGGTTGATGGCGTACTGGATGGTCTGGCATGGGGAGGCGGGGTTGGTGCAGTCGGAGGCGTCCGAGCCGCTGGCCCCATCCACGTAGCGGATGGCGGCCCCAGCCTGAGCAGGCGAGACCCCGGGCAGGCCCCACACCAGCCCGGTCAGGGCCAGCGCGGCCAGCAGCAGGGGGAGGAACAGCCGCAGAGGGCTGTTGTGTTGAGAGATAGCAGGTTTTGACATGATTTTCTCCTTGGATGTGTGGGGGTGCGAGACATATCGAGAGCTGTCAGAATGCAATGACAGATGCCTGACGCACGCTAAGCGTCAAGGGATTTCCAGCGCGAAGAAATCGAATTGGGTGTTTGATTTTCACGGGGTTCTTTCTCCCTTCGAAGGACTGTGACTGGTGCCCGGTGTCCACTCCAAAAGCTGGAACAGCTTGGTTTTCAGGTCTTCATAAGACTGAAAGAACACCCGCGCACCACTCTGGACGTGTTCAATAGAACCGCGCAGGACAACTTCTTCTGCCCCGCCCGGTTCGTGCCAGAAACGGATGATGAGCGTATACGGGTTTTGAAGTGAGTGCATAAAAAAAACTGCCACCAATCTTTGGTGACAGTACTTACGCAGTTGAGACCTCACAGGTCTACTACCACACGATGCAGGCAGATTTTACCCAAAACAGATTGCATCCGGGCATCTCCATACGCTTTGAGACCTGTGAGGTCCGGGTGCGACTTTTCAAGTGCGTAAGTCCTGTTGGTGACAGTCTAACAGGGGGGTATCTCAGGATTATCTCAAGGGGGGCAAGACTCAACCCCTTGCCGCGCAGATGTGTCGGTGGATCGGTATGTTGTGCAAATATCCCTGGCGAAGTTCCCCCCGCGGTACAGCCCAGGCTCTTTGAGCGGTGATTTGCCGTGCCCGGGCGAGCGCATCGATCCAGCCGTTTTCCTCTGCGGCCTGGAGCGCCTGGGCGTGTGCGAACCAGACATGATGCTCGCGGCCAATGGCGTGGCCGTGCTCGCGCATCAATTTCAGTGCCTGGTGGCTGTGCGCCAGGGAGTGCGTGGCGCGGCCTTTCCGAAAATACACCCTGGAGAGCTGTGTGTGCGCCAGGATTTTTGTGCGGCGGTGCCCAACTGTTTCTGCCCGCTGGAGCGCTTTGTGTGCCAGACGTTCCGCATGCCCCAAAGCCCCCTCCCCGGGGTGCCATAGCCAGGCTTCTGCGGTCAGAAAGGCGAACAGGAGCCATTCATGGTTTGCGCCGACTTCCTCGCACATTGCCATCGCTTGCTGGAATTCTGGCATGGCGTACTCGAAATGACCGAGACCCGCATCCGCTGTCGCCAGGCATGCCCGCGCGCGCAACTCCCCATACCGGTAACCGGTTGTACGGCACATGTGCAGCGATTCCCGGGCAAGCGCGCGGGCTTCCCGGTAGTTCCCAATTTCGTTATGGCAGCGGGACAACATGCGTCCCAGACTGTGCTTCAACGTCGCGATCCCGTGCTCCCTGGCGAGGATGAGCAGTTCCCCGCCGAGTTGGAGGGCGCGACCGTATTCGCCCAGGTGCATCACGTTGATAATCAGGCTGGTTGCAAACTGGTTCATTACAACGAAATCGTTCCGGCGCCGGGCTTCCTCGAAGCCCTCCAGCAGGCCCTCCGCGCGCAGACGGAGAATCGGCCGGTTGGCAGCAATTTCCAGCCGGATTTTCAGACTGGTGGATTCATCCCCGGCTGCCTTAGCCAGTTTCAGCGCGGCGTGTAGTTTCCCTGCGCGCAGCCCTTCTCGCTGGACGTGGTAATCGAGAATGGCGGAGAAGAGCATGCTCTTGCTTTCGATGGCTGCCTCTCCTGCAGCGCGGGCATGGCGGCCTGCGCTTTCCAGCGCCTCTTCGGCTACCTGCCATTCCCCGAGGGCGATCAGATTTCTGCCCTGAAACAGCTTTGCACGGGCAAGACATTTTTCACCCAGCTTTTCTGCCAGGCGCACAACTGCCTCCGCCTCCGCACGAGCTTCCTGCAACATGCCGGAAAAACGCAGGCAACGCAAGCGGCTCATCTGGATTTCAAAGCAGGTATTCAACCGGGTATCTCTCTTCCCCTCGCTGATCTCGAGCGCGCGGCCCCACCAGGAGAGCGCGTCCTGGTAGGCGTTCAGTGTTTCTGCTTTCTCAGCTGCCAGTTGCAGGTAGGGGAGGGCCGCGGCAGGCCGGTTACTGAGAGAATAGTGGTGTGCCAGGGCCTCGATAAATCGATCCTCTTGCCCGGCCGCCAGGGATTCCAATGCCTGCGCGACGCGGCAGTGCAAATACGCCCGCTGGGAAGGGGGGATACCCTTGTAAAGCACTACACGGATTTTCTCATGCGAAAAGGTGAACTGTAAACCGTTTTCTGACTTTCGCAGCAGCGAGGCACGTAGCAAAAGGTCCAATGTGTCGATCAGGCGTTCTTCCTCTTGCCGGGAAGTTTCAAGCAGCCAGTCATAATCGAATGTGGTTCCCAGCACTGCTGCCAGTTCCAGGAATTCGCGGGTGTCACGGTTGAGCCGGCTAAGACGTGCCTGGATCACCGCTTCGATACCGGCGGCTGGTGGCAGGTTCGCCTCCTGCTCTAGCCTGCCCACTGAGAGCGCCCACCCACCGGTGAAGCTCCTCACAAGTATCCCGCTTTCGAACATTCCCCGCAGCGTTTCCACGATGAACAGCGGATTGCCCTCGCTTTCGCGAAACATCCATGTTGCAAGAAAAGAGGGGGGATGGGCAGTTTCGGCCAGGGCTTGCAACACCGCGCCGGTCTCTGCTGGTGTGAGGGGATTTAAATGGAGGATCTGCCGCGTGGGAGTCAGCTCAAGCCAGTCGCACAGGGGGTGTTCCGGGTGCAGGGCAACCACCCCGGGCTGGTACGCGCCCAGGAGACGGAACAGGTCAGGCGGCAGGTGTTGCAACAGGTATTGGAGCAGGGCAAGGGTGTCCGGTTGGGCCTGGTGTAAGTCATCCAGGAACAGAGTGGTTTCTCCACAATGCTGGAAGGCGGCCAGCATTGCGCCAAAGAACCGCTCGCGCGCCTGCTCCGGAGCCAGCCGGGGATTTTCTTCCAGATCAGGAAAGTGGGTGTAGAGTTCTGGCAGGATGCGGGCGAGTTCCTGACGCTGGCTTAGAGACAACCGTTCAACTGGCGCGTAAGCCCGGGAAGCCAGTATAATCCGGAGAGCATCCGCGATTGGCCCGTAGGGTGATGCTTCCGGGAGGCAGGAGACTCTCAGCGGGCAATTCGGCTCCAAACGGGTGCGTGACCATGCTTCCACCAACGCGGTCTTCCCAATCCCCGATGCGCCTGCCAGCAACAAAACTTTGGCCTTCCCGGCGAAGAACCTGTCCAGCACGGCCAGTTCCTTTTCCCGGCCGGCAAAGACATCTGGTAACCCGCGCGGAAACGTACTGAGCAGGCTCTGGTAGAGGGTCTGGGTTTCCGGCATGGGGGCGACGCCGAGTTCCCGGCGGAGCGTCTCAGCGAACTGGCGATATTGGCGGAGCGCAGCGGCACGGTCACCCTGCCGGATGTGGATTTCGATGATCTCGCGGTGAACCGATTCCTGCAGGGGTTCGTGTTCGATGATGCGGTGGGCGTAAACGAGCGCCCGGGAATAATCAGCGCGAGCACAGGCGCGTTCCATCAGTTGCCCGAGCGCCTGTAGGTAGCTGGCACGCAGGTGTTCCTGCGCAGTGATGACCCAATCGTCGTAACAACCGGCCAGGAAATCGCCGCGATAATTTTCCACAGCCCGCTCAAGTTGTTCGAGGGGAGCGCGGGGCGGCAGGTGGTCGAGTGGTTCGATGTCGAGCGTGTAAGGGAAGGGTGGGTCAAAGGCAAGCGCGGAGGGGGTGATGAGCAGACAAGATGCCGCCTCGCCCAATGCCTGGCGGAGGCGCCAGATTTCGGTGTTCAGATTGCGGCGGGCGCGAGTTTCGGGCAGATCGGGCCAGAGCAGCCCGGCAAGGAAAGCCCGCTCGTGTGGCTGCTGCCGGTGGAGCACCAGGTAGGCGAAGAGCAGGGTAGCCTTCCGGGTGGGAGGCAGGAGGGTGCGATCTCCGTAACGGATCTCGGCGGCCCCTAACAGACGGATGGTTAGGGATGGCGTCATGGAGCAAGTATAACCGCAATTGAAATCGAAGAAAATCCGAATAATGCACTATCCTTGATCCCCTGCATTAAAGTCGTTGGGACAATTCGCCGCGCGCGGGGGCGGCACCCGTGCGGGCCAGGCTGCTTGGCCGTCTGGCGCGCTTTGCCCAGCGTGTCCGCCGGCGCGGCAGGCTGTCCGACTGGCGGCCCACACAGTCGATCTCGACGAACGCCGCACCCTGCTGGCGGAAAACCTGGCGCTCAACGAGCGTATCGACCACCGGTGGAACGTGGCCTGGACCAAGAACCACCTGGGGCAATTGCACCTGGACGCCGGGAATTATCAGCAGGCCGCGGCCTGGTTGCAAGCAAGCCTGGAGATACACTCGCAGGAAGTGGATTGCCTGGGAGAAGGCGCGGCCTTGCTGCGGCTGGGCGAGGTGAACCGGAGGCAGGGGCGTTTCGCCCGCGCGCGAGACCTGTTCAAGGACAGTCTGGAGAAATTTCGCCAGACCAACAGCCCTTACGGCGCGTGCCAGGCCGGATTCTCATCCCAGGCCTGCCGAAGGGTGAAATCTTTGCAAACATCCAGCACGTTCGAGGGGATTGTCGATATGATTTTGTCGCCCCCGCCGTCCAGGTAGCGCTGCCCGCTCCGTGTTCAGCCTGGTGCAAGCGAACCTCGTGCGCTATTGGGGGCAAGGCCAAAGCCCTCACACACGCAGCACCGCCTCCCCGTTGATGCGGCTGTGTTTCATGTCCAGCAGGGCCTGGTTGGCCTCTTCGAGGGGGTACAGCGTGGTGGTGGCCCGGATGGGGATTTCCGCGGCCAGGCGCAGGAATTCGACTCCGTCCTGGTAGGTGGCGTTGGCGACGCTGCGCAGGGCGCGCTCCTGCCAGAGCAGCCGGTAGGGCATTTCGGGCAGCGGGGTCATGTGGATGGCGTTGAGAGCCAGGGTGCCGGCGGGGCGCAGCTTTTCGAGGATCAGAGGGACGAGATGTCCGGCCGGGGCGAAGATGACAGCCCGGTCGAGGAGTTGGGGAGGCTGGTCTTGCGCCCCTCCCACCCAGGCCGCGCCCAGTTCGCGGGCGTGCTGGCGGTGTTGTTCGGAGCGGGTGAAGACGTACACCTCGCAGCCCCAATGGGTGAGTACCTGGATGCACAGGTGCGCGCTGGCGCCAAACCCCACCAGACCGACGCGCTCCCCCGGCTGGATGTCGGCCAATTTGAGCGAGCGGTATCCGACGATTCCGGCACACAGCAGGGGCGCGGCCTGTTCGTCCGGGATGCTGTCGGGGAGGGGCAACGCGTAACGGGCATCCGCGATCATGTATTCTTCATAGCCGCCGTTCACATGAAAACCGGTGAAGCGCGCTTCGGGACACAGGTTTTCCAGCCCGCGCTGGCAATATTCACATGCTCTGCACGCGGAATACAGCCAGGGAACCCCGACGCGGTCGCCGGTTTTCAAGCTTTGGACGTCCTCCCCCACCGCCTCCACCACCCCCACGACCTGGTGTCCGGGCACGACCGGCAAGCGGGGTGGCTGAATATCCCCTTCCACCGTGTGCAGATCGGTATGGCACACGCCGCAGACGCGCACCCGAAGCCGGACCTCCCCCGGCCCGGGAGCGGGGATGGGTTGGTTTTTCATCTGGAGGGGGTGTTGTTCAGCAGGTTGGGGTTGGGAGAGCACCATGCTGCGCATTGGATTGTTCCTTTCACCCAGCCGGTGGTTTCCAACCACCAGCAAAATTCACCACTATCTCACCAACAACACACATACCCCGACCATGATCAGGCCGGGGTACTTTTTCTGGCTGCGGGCGAAGGATTCGAACCTCCACATACGGATCCAGAGTCCGCTGTCCTACCATTAGACGAGCCCGCAGTGCGGGGGGAATTTTACCATAGGCGTTTTTTTGCGTCTAGCGCGAGGCCGCGAAATTCTGCGCGTTTTCGGCCAGGATGCGCACCGCCTGGCGGAGGCGTTCCAGCACTTTTTCGCGCCCCACAATCGCCATGCTCTCGAACAGCGGCGGGCTGACGCGCTGGCCGGTCACCGCGCCGCGCAGCACGCCGAACACCTGCCCTGCGCTGAACCCCATCTCCTCTGCCAGCGCGCGCAGGGGCTGCTCCGCGGTGGCGTGATCCACCCCGGGCAGGGTTTCCAGCAGGGCTAGCGCCCGCCGCGCGATGGCCAGGGCCTGCTGGGGGGTGGTTTTGCGCGGCACCAGCGCATCCAGCGTGGGAACGACCTGCTCGCGGAAGAAGAAACCGGCCATCACCGCCGCGTCGTCCAGGGTTTTGATGCGCGGCTGGATGATGGGCGCGATCTTTTTGAGGGTTTCGTCATCGGTCTGGTAACCGGCTTGCTCCAAAAAGGGTTTGACGCGCCGCGCCAGCTCGTCGGGGTGCAGGTGGCGGATGTGCAGGCCGTTGAAGTGGTCGAATTTGGTGAAGTTGATCGCCGCGGGGGAGGGGTTGAGTTTGTCCAGGCTGAATTTTTCGATCAGGTCGTCCAGGGTGAAGAACTCGGTCTTGTCGTCGTAGCTCCAGCCCATCAGCGCGATCCAGTTGACCACCGCCTCGGGCAGGTAGCCCAACGCCTCCAGGTCGGTGACGAAGATCGACTGGCCGCCCTTCGCCATCTGCGCGGATTCGCGTTTGCTCATCTTGCCCTTGCCCGAAGGTTTCAGGAACACGGACAGGTGTACCCACTCCGGCTGCTGCCAGCCGAACGCGTTGTAGATATGCACGTGCAGCGGGAAGGTAGCCAGCCACTCCTCCCCGCGGAACACGTGGGTGATGCCCATCAGGTGATCGTCCACCATGGCGGCCAGGTGGTAGAGCGCCAGCCCGTCGGATTTGACCAGGATGTAGTCGTCGAGCTGGCTGTTCTGCACGGTGATGTCGCCGCGCAGCCGGTCGTGCGCGGTGATGCTGCCCTCGCGGGGCATGGCGAAGCGCACCACGTAGGGTTGGCCCGCGTCCAGCTTTTGCCGGATTTCGGCCTGGGTGAGTGTGCGGCAGTGCCCGTCGTAGCGCGGCTGCTGTTTGCGCTTGTGCTGTTGCTGGCGCAGGGCCTCCAGCCGTTTGGGGGTGCAAAAGCAGCGGTAGGCGTGGCCGCTGTCGATCAGCTTTTGCGCGTATTCCAGGTAGATTGCCTTGCGTTCGGACTGGCGGTAGGGCGCGTGCGGCCCGCCGATGTCGAACCCCTCGTCCCATTCCAGGCCGAGCCAGTGCAGGCCGTCGATGATCTCCTGTTCGCTGCCCGGCTGGTAGCGTTTGCGGTCGGTGTCTTCCAGGCGCAGGATGAACTGGCCCCCGGTCTGGCGGGCGAGCAGGTAATTGTACAGCGCGGTGCGCGCGCCGCCGATGTGCAGCCGTCCGGTGGGGGAGGGGGCAAAACGCACCCGCGCCGGGGAGGGTGATGAAGGCATGGGCAAATCCTTTTCTCGATTCCGTAAAAGAAAAAACACCCACTACCCAGCAGGTGTTCATCGTTTGCGCCGCGGAAATGTGAGGGGCAAACGATGTTATAGGCGTTCCTGCTGCTGGGTGTGGGGCGGAGTGAGCATGGGGGCATTATAACAGAGTTTTTATATGTTTTTGACAACTTGTATGGCTTGTGTTACACTCACGGTCAAATGAAGCAATACGCATCTCTCGACGCATCGTTTTGGATCAACGTTTGCAACGCAAACATTGCGGCATACTTGAAAAATTACTTTCAACTTTATGCAGCCTCTGTGGTGGCCAAAGAGATACGCTATCCGCTTGATATATTGGGTATCCCCTCATCCACCGCGGTGTTGTTTAACCAATGGGTAGAACAGGGCGTAATCACTATTCAAGACCCCCAAACACCGGTAGACTGGTTTCAAAGCGGCGAAAATGCAGCTATTGGATTGGCAATGGAAAATCGTTGTTTCTTGCTGATAGACGATGCCAATCCCTATCATAAAGCTAAAGCTGCTGGTATAAAAGTGGTTGGTTCAAGTGAATTCATTATTTTCCTTTTCGATCAAGCGCAAATTTCTTTTGACCAAGCCATCGAAGCGTTCAATCAAAGCCATGCCAGTAAGAAACAAAAACGAGATGCGCTCTTTGCGCTGGAACTATTGAAACGCTATAAGGAAGAATAACATGCCGAAATCCAATCCGATCACAAAATCTATTCGCCTCAACCCCGATGAGAACAACTTCTTGAAGCAGATCAGTCGTGAGAAAGGGCTTTCGGAAGCAGCGGTTCTCAAAGAATTCGTGCGCCAGGGGATGGCGAAATACAAATTGGAACGGGCGATTGTGGCCTACGAGCGCGGCGAGACCGATTTGAGCGCAGCAGCCAAATACGCAGGAGTGAGCATTTACCACATGATGAGCGAACTTCAAAAGCGCGACATTTCACCACCCGCTGCCACGGAAAAATTCATTCTTGGGCTGAAAACGCTGCTCGAAACTTTTGGCGGCAGCGACGCGTTGCAGCGCACCATTGCCGAGTTGGAGGAGCGAACGACATGACTCGCCTTGACACCCCAGCCACCGACTTCATCCGCGAAATCATCAACGAACACAACCGCACCGGGCGTTTCGGCGGCCGCGTCCACACCCGTTTCCCTCCCGAACCCAACGGCTACCTGCACATCGGCCACGCCAAATCCATCCTGCTCAACTACGGCATCGCCCGGGACTACAACGGCAAATTCAACCTGCGCTTCGACGACACCAACCCCACCAAAGAAGAGCAGGAATACGTAGACTCGATCATCGAAGATGTGCGCTGGCTGGGCGCGGATTGGGAAGACCGCCTGTTCTACGCCTCCGACTACTTCGACCAGCTCTACGAGTGGGCTGTGCAACTGATCAAAGACGGCAAAGCCTACGTGGACGACCTCTCCCCCGAAGAAATCCGCGCCTACCGCGGTACTCTGACCGAACCGGGGCGCGAATCCCCCTACCGTAACCGCTCCGTAGAAGAAAACCTGGATTTGTTCGAGCGCATGAAGAACGGCGAATTCCCCAACGGCGCCCGTGTGCTGCGCGCCAAAATCGACATGGCCTCCCCCAACCTCAACCTGCGCGACCCGGTCATGTACCGCATCCTGCACGCCAGCCACCACCGCACCGGCGACAAGTGGTGCATCTACCCGATGTACGACTGGGCGCACGGCCAATGCGACTCCATCGAAGGCATCACCCACTCGATCTGCACCCTCGAATTCGAGAACCACCGCCCGCTCTACGACTGGTTCCTCGACCAGCTCGGCATCTTCCACCCCCAGCAGATCGAGTTCGCACGCCTCAACCTGAGCTACACCGTGCTCAGCAAACGCCGCCTGATCCAGTTGGTCGAGCAGGGGCACGTCAACGGCTGGGACGACCCGCGTATGCCCACCCTCTCTGGCCTGCGCCGCCGCGGCGTCACCCCCGAAGCCATCCAGAACTTCGCCGCGGCCATCGGCGTCGCCAAAACCAACAGCACCATCGACCTGGCCCTGTTCGAATACCACATCCGCCAAGACCTGAACGCCCGCGCCACCCGGCGCATGGCCGTGCTCAACCCCCTCAAAGTGGTCATCACCAACTACCCCGAAGGCCAGACCGAAGAACTCGAAGCCATCAACAACCCCGAAGACGAATCTGCGGGGACGCGTATGGTGCCTTTTTCGAGAGAACTTTACATCGAGCAAGACGACTTCATGGAAGACCCGCCGCGTAAATACTTCCGCCTGTCCCCGGGCCGGGAAGTGCGGCTGCGCTACGGCTACTTCATCACCTGCACGGACGTGGTCAAAGACGAAGACGGCAATGTCATCGAAGTGCATTGCACCTACGACCCGGCCACCCGCGGCGGCTACGCGCCCGATGGCCGCAAAGTGCGCGGCACCATCCATTGGGTCTCGGCACAACACGCCATCGATGCCGAAGTGCGCCTGTACGACCGTCTGTTCACCAAAGAAAACCCCCTCGACGTGGCCGAAGGCGAAGACTTCACCGACTACCTCAACCCCCACTCCCTGCAAGTGCTCACCGGATGCAAACTCGAACCCGCCCTGGCACAGGCCGTCCCCGGCGAACCTTACCAGTTCGAGCGCAAAGGCTACTTCACCCTCGACCCCGACAGCACCCCCGAACACCTGGTCTTCAACCGCACCATTACCCTGCGGGACACCTGGGCGAAGATGCAAAAAAGGCGATGAAAACTACATACATCTTGACCCCCTTTTTTCTCGATGAGGCCACCCCTGGTCTGGAAGCGTTGATTCAACCGGGTTGGACGACTGTGGCCCCGGTGTTGCCCGCCGCCGATAAACAAGCCCGTATGTCGGTCTTGCATCGCCAGATTGCCGCTCAGGTTGCCGGTGCAGTGCAACAGGGCGCGCGCCCCGCCAGCATCGCGGGCGACTGTTGCACCACCATCGGCGTGCTGGCCGGGCTGCAACGCGCCGGCCTCGACCCGCTGCTGATCTGGTTCGACGCGCACGGTGACTTCAACACCTGGGAGACCACCCCCAGCGGCTTTCTGGGCGGGATGCCCCTGGCCATGCTGGTGGGGCGCGGGGAGCAGCGTATGCCCCAGGCGGTTGGGTTACGAACGCTGCCCGAGGAACAGGTTATCCTGACCGATGCCCGCGACCTCGATCCGGGGGAGCGGGAAGCGGTAGCGGGATCGGGGCTGCACCACCTGCGCGATGTCAGCCAATTGCTGGATTACCCCATCCCTGACCGGCCTGTGTACGTCCATTTCGATACCGACGTGCTGCGCCCCGAAGACGCGCCCGCCATGAACTACCTGGCCCCCGGCGGCCCCTCCGTCAGCCAATTGGAACTTGTCTTCCGGCATCTGGCGCAAACCGGCCAAGTGATCGCAGCCTCCATGTCTTCCTGGAACCCGGAAATGGACCCGGACGGCAAAAGCCAGCGGGTGTGTATGCAGCTCTTCAGAACCCTGCTCGGAGAGGGGGCCTGACACTGAACACGGAAGCCGCTTAGAACTCCAGCGTCTTGTGCCGCACCACTACGCTCTCCACGATGCCAATCCCCAACAGCGTGGAGAGCAAACTACTCCCCCCTTGACTGATGAACGGTAAGGGCAGCCCGGTGACCGGGATGAGATTCAGATTCATGGCGACGTTGATCGTCATGTGGAAGAAGATGAAAGTTGCCACACCATAACAAATCAACGCGCCATACGTGTCACGCGCCAGCCGTGCTCCCCGCAGGCAGCGGATGATGACGAAAATCAGCAATAGCAGCACTGCCACCGCGCCCACGAAACCAAACTCTTCCGAAAGGGCGGAGAAAATGAAATCCGTATGGCGAACTTTGAGGAAACGCAATTGCACCTGGCTGCCCTGGCCGTATCCCTGCCCCAGCCACCCCCCGGAGCCGATGGAAATGCGTGCTTGATTGACGTTGTAAATGTTCCCAAAACGAGCTTCGGGATCGGGAAACAGGAAGCTCAGAACCCGTTGTTGCTGGTATTCTTCCAAAAAGGGGAAGCCGATGACCGCGATCAGGATGGCGGCAATCCCGAAAAACAATACGTGTTTCCAATGCAGGCCGCTGACCCACAGCAAAGCGAACCAGATCACCATGATGGTGATGGAGGTGCTCAGATCGGGCTGCAAGAAAATCCACACCACCATACCCAGGGTGGGTACCAGGCTGCGCACGATCCATTTCAGGTCGTGTACTCTGTTTTGGTTGCGGGTGAAAAAATCGGCCAACACCAGGATCATGACCACTTTTGCCAGTTCGGATGGCTGGATGAGGAAAAAGCCGGTGTCGATCCACCGCCTTGCGCCGCCCAGCGCATCCCCGGCAACGGCCACTATCCCCAACATCAACACCACCACCGCGTACAGCACCCGGCTGACCGGCACCCACAGATGATAGTCGATGGAGGCGACCACCAAAACCACCACAAACCCTATCGAAGCAAAAATGATCTGCCGCGGGTAGAGTTCCAGTAGTTCCTCGTTGCCTGCAATCGCCGAGCGGATCATCGCCAATCCGAAGATGGTCAATACGGCTACCGCCCCCAACAGCCAGAAATCGAAGTGACGCCAGGTTTCACGTTGCATGGAGATTCGTCGGACTTGTCTGATTGGCCGGAGCGAGCAGCTGTCCCCGTTGCTCCGTCCGCTGCCACTATCGCCTTCTTTTGGCGGGCAGCAGGGGAATGTCGGCGATCAAACGCTGCTGACGACCTTCGTGGGTCATTTCCAGACGTACCGCGGAGGTGTCGATGTCGATGTGCCGGGAGATGACCCCAATGATTTCGTCCCGTAAATTTTCCAGTACACCCGGCGCGATGTCGGTGCGGTCGTGAATCAAAACCAGCTTCAATCGCTCTTTGGCCTGGTTGGCGCTGCGGTCATCCCGTCCCAGCATCCGTTCGAACAACTTCTTCATGCCTTACCTCCCAGACCGATCATACGGCTGATCCGTCCCAAGAAGCCGTCTTTGCGTTCCAGATCGAGGAAGGGGACCTCCTGCCCTGTCAGACGTTGGGCGATGTTGCGAAAAGCCTGTCCGGCATAATTTTTTTCGTCCAGAGCAATAGGCGTGCCGCGATTGCTGGCAATGACCACGCTTTCGTCTTCAGGGATGACACCGATCAAAGTGATGGCCAGCAGTTCGATCACGTCCTCCGGGGTCAGCATTTCGCCGCGTTTGACCATCTCTGGGTTCAGGCGGTTGATCACCAGGCGGGCGGGGCCTTTTTCTTCGGCCTCGATCAACCCGATGATCCGGTCTGCATCCCGCACCGCGGAAACTTCCGGGTTGGTGATCACGATTACGATGTCCGCCGGGGCAATCGCGTTGCGGAAGCCGCGCTCGATTCCCGCGGGGGAGTCGATCAAAATCCAGTCGTATTCGGCACGCAAATCGTCGCCCAGGCGCATCATATCGCTGGGAGAGACCGCGTTTTTGTCGCGGGTTTGCGCTGCCGGAATGAGAAACAGGTTGGGCAGTTGCTTGTGGCGAATCATGGCTTGTTTGAGGCGGCAACGGCCCTCCACCACATCGACCAGATCGTAAACGATGCGATTCTCCAGCCCTAGAATCAGATCGAGATTGCGCAACCCAATGTCGGCATCCACACAAACCACTTTTTGCCCCCCCAGCGCCAATGCCGCGGCCAGATTGGCCGTCGCGGTCGTTTTGCCGACCCCGCCTTTGCCGGATGTAATGGTGACAACTTTTCCTGTCATAAGACTTCCAACGCTTTCGCGCACGAGGAATCACCCTCTGCGACTATACGACTGGGACTCGATGGTAGAGAATGAGTGAACGTTTATCTGGATTTCATATCCCAGGGTTCGGCAATGACCTGCCCGTTTTGCAGGTAAGCGACTTCGGGTTGCGGGCCGGCCCCTTGCGGAGGGGAGATGGCGATTTTCCCGGCGATACGCAACTGGGTTGGGGCGAGCATCAGGGCGCACACGTAGGCTTTTTCGTTCCCCTCGGCCCCGGCGTGGACCACTCCGCGCAGGCGTCCCCAAACAACGATGCTGCCTCCGGCGATGATCTCTGCTCCGGGGTTGACGTCGCCAATGACGGTAATGTGACCGGGGTGGGTCAATTTGAACCCGGAACGCAGTGTGCGTTGCACCAAAACGCCTGCTTCGCCCTGGAGGGTGGTATCGAGCGGGCGAGCGAGCTGTTCGGGGTGGGGCTTTGAGATGCGGGTGCCCAGTCCAAGCGACTGGGCTGTTTTTTCCGTTGTTGGGGAGTTGCTCAAAATAGCTCTCAAAACGATGCCGTGCTCCGATAGTTTGTCGCGCAACTTTCCCATCTCTGCCGCGTGCAAAATGTGGTTCCCCACGTCAAGTGTGACCCGCGCACCCTGGATGAAATCCGCCTGTTGTTCGATGTGTTGGAATAAGGCTGCTTCCACGCTGGGCCATTTTCCATCGCTCAACGTGATCAGTAGCCCGTCACGAATTCCTTTGATTTTTACATTTGGACTCATCTTTTTTCTGCAAGCGATTATAGCATAGAGGCTGTTTTTGCGTGTTTGGCTCGCGTGTCAACTGCTTGACACGATCATGACTTTTTTCTTACTTGCCAGCGGCTCGATTGGTTATGGGGCAGTTGAGGCGGCATCCAGTGCTTTGATGTCGAAGTAGGCTTGCAAAATTTGCCTGACGATGGGCCCGGCCACGCTGGCGCCTTCCCCACCGTTATAGACGAATGCTACCACAACAATTTCCGGGTTTTCGAATGGGGCGTAGCCAATTGTCCAGGCGTGCGAAGGCCAGTTGCCGGGGGCACAGCGATTTTGCGCCTGCGCAAAGTTGTCACAATATTCTGCGGTGCCGGTTTTTCCGGCTGCTGCAATCGGAAAGCCCTCGAAGGGGCCTTTCAGTGTGCCGTCGGTGACGGCCATGCGCATACCTTCCTGGAGTTTTTCGATCACCCAGGGCTGGACGGTTTTCCAATTGCCGGTGGATTGGCACCCGCCTGAGCCGCTCACATATTGCACGAATTCTTCGACCACGGGGTCGATGGTGATGTCCCATAAGGGGCGCGGCTGGAAGGGGCGTACCACGTTGCCCTCGCCATCTACGATCTCGCGCACGATCATCGGGAACATCAACCGGCCATTATTGGCAATGGTGGCGCCCGATAAGAGCACCTGAAGGGGGGTGGCGTTGATGAATCCCTGTCCCACGCTGGCGTTGTAGGTGTTGCCGGTGGACCAGTTTTCGCCCCGGTTGATGCGTTTCCATTTGGGGTCGGGGATCAGGCCGTCTTCTTCGCCGGGCAGCTCGATGCCGGACCGTGCGCCGTACCCCATCGCTCTGGCGTAGGCGCCCAGGCGGCAGATTCCCAGGCCTTCGGGCACTTCGTCCCCGAAGCCGCCGCCAACTTTGTAGAAGTAGACGTTGCTGGAGTTTGCGACCGCGCCGACGAAATCCAACTCGCCAAACCCGGCGGGGTTCTGTCCGTCCTCGTACACCCAGTCCACGAATTCACGCGTTTTGTCGAAATCCGCGGCGAAGAATTTCTCCTCCACCGTGATCTTGCCGGGGGTTTTGATCACCTGATCGGGGGTGACCACCCCCTCGTTCAGGACGCCGACGGCAGTGGTCAGCTTGAAAACCGAGCCGGGTGGGTGCTCGGCGGAGATGGCGTGGTTGAACAATGGCAGCCGCAAATCCGCGGTCAATTGTTCGTAGTAGTAGGCCGGGATGAGGCGTGCAAAACGGTTGTTTTCATAAGTGGGTAGCGATACCATCGCCAGGATTTCGCCGGTTTGCGGGTTCATGGCAATCGCCACCGCGTTGGTGGACAGGATGCGCCCCAGGAACAGCCGCCATTCTTCCAGCTCTTGTTTGATGATTGCGGTAGCCGCATCTTGCAGGCGGGTGTCGAGGGTGAGCACCACATTGAGACCCGGTTCCGGCGGCACGGGGGGACGGATGTCTCGCAGAATCTGTCCGGCAACGTCGATTTCCACCTCGCGGATACCATTTTTGCCTCCCAGCTCCTCCTGAAACTGAAGTTCGATGCCCGCGTATCCCACCTTGTCGCGATTGGGAACAAAGCCTTGCTCGATGAATTCCTCCTCGAACGCGGCCGGGATGGGCCCCAGAAAGCCGACCACCGCCGCGGTCAGTTCCCCCGTGGGGTAGTCGCGCACGTTTTCGATCTCGATGGAGACCCCCGGCCAGTCCATGGCTTTTTCTTGAACGACCATGGCGATCTCCTGGCTGACGTCGCACTTGACCTGTACCGGGCGGAAGGGGTTGGTCGTCTCGCCGTAGGTGACGATTTGGGAGATGCCATGTTCGGATACGCAGGGCGTGTAGGGTGTTTCTTCGTTGATCTCGCCAAAATCAACGGGGACGCCAATCAGTGGAGACAACTCGCGAAATATGCGTTGCACTTCGCCCTCGTCATCCGGCAACAGTGCTGATGTGATCACCACATTGAATGAGGGCACGTTGCGCGCCAGCACGATCCCGTTCCGGTCGTAGATGTTGCCGCGCGAGGTCGGAATGTTGATGATGTCCGTGCGGTTCTCTTCTGCCTGCGCCAGAAACACCGGCCCCTGCAGGATTTGCAACGAGAACAATTGGCCGACGAACACCAGGAAGACCAGCCCGATCACAACGATGTATGCGTTAATCCGCCAGGGTTGGATTGTGTTTTGGGAGGGAGGAGGGGAATTCATGGGAACTTGTAGGGATTCGTAGGAACTCGTAGGAACTCGGGGGGATTCGGGGGAACTCGTGGGAACTCGTGGGAGCTCGTGGGAACTCGTGGGAGCTCGTGGGAACTCGTGGGAATGGGGTGTTGTACACCGGCTTGCAACTTTACCGGCACGCCAAGTATATCGCGCTTACATTAGACAAATGTAAATTTCTATTCCGGCTCCAGTTCGGCGGGGTAAAACCAGCGGGCGATTTCGCCGATCACCGCCTGGACCGGAATGGCAAATATCAAATTGATCAGTAATGAAGGCAGTATGATCAGGTTGAAAACCTGGCTGATTTCGTAGGGGAAGGTAACGAAAAATCTCAGATACGCGTAGGTGAGCAGGTACGTCAACAAAGTGCCGAGGAAAACCGCGGCGAACAAGGCCAGTACCGGAACCTGCCAGACGCGTTTTTTGATGTATACCCCAATCGGAGTGATCAGGACATAACTCAGCAGGGGCAGCCACAACGGTAGCTGTGAAACAAATCCCACCCCCAGGCCTGCGAAAATAGCCCACGCCCAAACGGCTTTGACGCGCTCGTTGATGATCCAGCTAATCACGATCAGCAATACCAGGTCTGCAGGGCCTTGTAAGAGCGTGATCTGGCTGAGGATGGTGGATTGCAGGATGATCGCAAAAGTAATAATCGGGATGCCGATCAGAGCAGCCATGATGGAGGTGAGGTTGCCAACAGTTAAGTGTAGGACTTACGCACTTGAAAAGTCGCACCCAGACCTCACAGGTCTCAAAGCGCATGGAGATGCCCGGATGCAATCTATTTTGGGTAAAATCTTCCTGCATCGTGTGGTGGTAGACCTGTGAGGTCTCAACTGCGGTAAGTCCTGTTAAGGGATGAGAGGCGAGATGTCTACCGGTTGGAAGTTGCGAATGACAAGCACGATTTCGAGTCTGGCAAAGTCCACGACAGGTTGTACCGATGCGGTTTGAAACAAGTCGAAGGAGCGGCTGCGCACCCCGGTCACTTGTCCGATCAGGATATTCGAGGGATAATTTCCCCCCAACCCGGAGGTCAGGATCAATTCGCCCGGTTCCACGTTCACGTCTTGTGGAATCATGGTGAGGGTCATCTCACCCGTCAGGCTGCCTTCGAGCACTGCGCTGGCCTTAGCGGTTTGCAGGCGGACGTTTACCACGGAGTTCGGGTCGGTGAGCAGTTGAACGCGCGCCGCGCCGGCAATGACCGCCGCGATCCGCCCCACCAACCCCTGCGCGGTCACAACAGGCATGCCTCTGCGCAGCCCATCGTCTGAGCCGCGGTTGATGATCACGTAATGCAGAAACGGGCTGGGGTCCCGCCCGATCACGTTCGCGGCCACGTAGTCGCTGGCCGGGTTGGCCCGTGCAAAGTCCACCAGGGCAGAGAGAATGTCGATCTCGCTGTTTTGTTGCTGTAATTCGATTACCTGGGCTTGCAGCCGGGCGACTTCGGCTTCCAGTTCTTCGTTGCGCTGCCGGAGCTGCGCCAGATCGCGCGGTGTTGCGAAAATTTTTTGCACGGCAGCATAGCGTTCGGCCAGCCAGGTCTGCGCCTCGATGAGCGGATTCAAGGCTACACGCGCCACCGGCGCAAGGTATCCCCCCAGCGCCAGCGCCAGCACACCGGCAACCAGCAAGACAACGACAATCGTTCGCAAGGAACGGGTTTGGTGGATGTTCATTTTGAAGGGAAGCCAGGATTTACGGCCCTTCGAGGCTTTCGAGCAAGTGTCCTAAAGAGTCCAATCCTTCTTCGAGAACCAGGCCTGCGCCGCGGGCCACACACGTCATCGGGTCTTCCGCGACCCACACCCGGATGCGTAATTCGTCTGTCAGCCGTTCGGCCAGTCCCTTCAGCATGGCACCCCCGCCCGCCAGGCATACCCCTGATTCCATCAAATCGGCGATGATTTCGGGAGGGGTTTCATCCAACGCGTCTTTGATCGTATCGATGATGGTTTGGACGGAGCTTGAGATGGCCTCCCGAATCTCCACAGAAGAGACTTCGATGGCCTCAGGAAGCCCGGTCACCAGGTTGCGCCCACGAGCCGGCATGGTCAATTCTTGCGGCAGCGGATAAGCCGAGCCAATTTGCACCTTGATTTTTTCGGCCATGCGCTCGCCGATCAAAAGGTTATATTTATTCCGAATGTACTGGACGATGTCCTCGTCCATCTCATCCCCTGCGACGCGTAACGAGCGGTCCACCACAACGCCGCCCATGGACATGACAGCGACCTCGGACGTGCCGCCGCCAATATCGACGATCATCGATCCTTTGATCTCGGCAATCGGCAAACCGGCCCCCAGCGCGGCAGCCTTTGGCTCGTGGATCAAATAAGTCTCCCGCGCCCCGGCGGACATCGACGCGTCAAACACCGCTCGCTTTTCGACCTCGGTGCATCCAGAGGGGATACCGATAACCACTCGCGGGCGGGGAATAGGAACGATGCTCTGTTCGTGGGTTTTCCCGATGAAATATTGCAGCATGGCCTCTGTGATCTCGAATTCCGAAATCACACCATCCCGTAACGGGCGGACAGCCAGCATATCCACAGGCGTGCGCCCCACCATCTCCTTCGCCTGTGCTCCCACGGCAAGGGGTTGGCGTGTGCGCTTGTTGATCACAACCCACGATGGCTCGTTGATCACGATACCCTTTCCCCGGACGTTTACCAGAGTGTTTGCCGTTCCCAGGTCTATACCGATGTCTAAAGAGAAAAATCCCAACAGCCAATTGAGGGGATTGAATGCCAACTTTGACTCCTCAGTTGGTATTTGTTTTCGCCGTGATTGCACCCGGCGTGAAACCGTCGGGATTATACCATGTTCGCCATTGATAACCGTTTTTGATCGAGATTTCTGAAAAATTTGTATGCTGTCCAACCCAAATTCTTCGTGGTATACTGCCCCCCCTAGCCTATAAAAAAGGAGGTGCCAGTCCCGTATCTTTCACGAGGGAAGAATAGCGCAAGGCCCGGGTTCCAGTGTACAGTAGTCAGTAATCAGTATTCAGTATTCAGTATCCAGTAACTAGAATCCACCCTGAACCCTGAACACTGAACACCGAACACCGGGTGACGAGGATGAGGGTTCCCCATCGCGAGATGGGGTTAACCGGGACCCCGGCAGGTTGACCGCCTGACGGGCCGGGAAAATCGAGAGATCAGCGGAAGCCCTCCGGGGGCGCCACCCCCCGACCTTCTTCCCCTCCAGTAAAAAAAGACCGCCTACAACACCGCGCGGGCAACCGTGCGGGCAAAAAGACGGTCAGTGGCGGATGTAAACGGTAAGTTGGTCGCTGGGTGTGTTGGTCAATGGGCGCGTTACAACGCTCAAAGTACCCAATATCCAATACCCAATACCCAATATCCAATACCCAATACCCAATACCCAATATCCAACACCCAACACCCCCTCACCCCATTTCAAAACACTGGAGGACCCCCCATGTGCGGAATAGTTGCATACATCGGGCCGCGTGACGCCACCCCGATCATACTCAATGGCCTCAAACGCCTGGAATACCGCGGCTACGACTCCGCGGGCCTGGCCGTGTTGCAGAACGGCCATATCGAAGTGCGCCGTGACGCGGGCAAACTCTCCCGCCTGGCAGCTCTGGTCAACGGCGATCCGATCAAGGGCCATGTAGGCATCGGGCACACCCGCTGGGCCACCCACGGCGCGCCCAACGCCACCAACGCCCACCCCCATATGGGCATGACCGGCGAAGTAGTCCTGGTGCACAACGGCATCGTGGAAAACTACCTGGAACTCAAAGACGAACTGGAAGCCGAAGGCGCGGTCTTCAAATCCGAAACCGACACCGAAACCATCGTCCACCTGATCGAACGCTATCTCTCTTCCCAATACGACCTGGCCGAGGCCGCCCGCCGCGCCTTGCGTCACATCAAAGGCGCGCACGCCATCGTGGTCATATCCACCCGCGAACCCGACAAAATCATCGCCGCCCGCATCGGGCACTCCGGCGGGGTCGCGGTCGGCTTTGGAGAAGGCGAAATGTTCGTCGCCTCCGACATCCCCGCCATCCTGGAACACACCCGCGAGATGACCTTCCTCGACTCCCGCCAGATGGCCGTCGTCACCCGTGAAGGCCTCAGCGTTCAAACGCTGGACGGCGAGCCGGTCGAGTACCAGATTCAAAAAATCGCCTGGGACCCGGTGGCCGCGGAAAAGGGCGAATACCGCCACTTCATGCACAAAGAAATTCACGAACAGGCGCGTTCCCTCACCGACACCATCGGCGGCCGCGCCGACTTCGAGCGGGGCGCCATCCGCCTGCCCGACCTGAATCTCACCCCCGACCTGGCGCGGCGCATCCGGCGCATGTACATCACCGCC
>Ga0256830_1000597_pt1 | contig 27902 bp, 27 predicted proteins | sample 128326metaG_FD_190537 | JGI IMG/M metagenome (GOLD analysis project Ga0256830, IMG submission 190537) | Hydrothermal vent microbial communities from Lau Basin, Pacific Ocean - 128-326 | ecosystem: Environmental > Aquatic > Marine > Hydrothermal vents | place: Pacific Ocean: Lau Basin | collected... | reverse complement strand
CACCGACTCCACCTTTGCCAGGTCGTCGGCGTCGTCGATCGTGGCGAGATGGCGGGCGACGAACTCGTCGAGGGAGTCGGCGAAGATGCGGAAAGCCTCCGTCGTCACGACGAACCCTTCGGGGACCGACAGGCCGAGGGAGCGAAGCTCGCCCAGCCGGGCCAGCTTCGCTCCCGCCGACGGGATGTCGTCCCCGCCGAGGTCGTCGATCCAACGGATCAGCCCGCTCATCCCCGCTCCACGATCCTCACCAGACCCTCACCGCCGTCCACCTCGATGATGTCGCCGTCGGTGATCACCTTCGATCCGACACCGACCCCGACGACACACGGCACCCGGTACTCACGGCTCACGATCGAGGCGTGGGACAGCGTGCCACCGGTGTCGCACACGCATCCGGCGATGATGCCGAACGCCGGAGTCCAGCTCGGTGTCGTCGCCTCGCACACGAGGATGTCCCCCGGTTCGATGCGGCCGATCTCGTCGGCCGACCGAAGCACCCGGGCCCGACCCCGAGCGACACCGCTCGACACGGGCGTCCCCTTCAACTCGACGGCGTCCGGGTCGACGGCGCCGAGGGACCGCAGGAAGTCCTCGTTGACGCCGAGGATCTCCTTCAACACCGGATCCGTCACCTCGGGAGGTGGCGGGCCGAGCACCTTGGGCATGTCGGCCCGCAGATCCCACCATTCCCGGAAATACGCCCGACGGTCGGCGACGGCGTCGGCGAACTCCGCCCAGGTGCGGCGGCCCGCCGCCACGTCCAACAGCTCCTCGGCGTAGAGGAACATGGCATCTTCGGGGTCGGTGGCCCCCGCCGCCCGAGCGATCGCCATCGCCGCCCGGCGGACCGGGATGTGGCTGCGCATGTCGATGTAGAAGTTGTGCTCTTCGTTCCACCAGGCGAAGTTGGCGGCCCGACATCCCGCCAGGGCGGCGTCGAAGGCCTCCTGCTCCTCGACGGTGAGCCGCTCCTTGGCGGCGGCGACCGCCCGGTCACGCTCCTCCACGGCGGCGGCGTGGGCGGATTCGAAGTCGAACGAGCCGGCGCCGGAGAGGAACCCCCTCACCGTCGCCAGGGCCGGTGTCGGATCTTCGATCCAGGGGACGAAGGTGGGCTCGATGATGCCTTCGGTCCGCCAACCGAACCGGTCCAGGAACGCGTCGAGCTGCTCGAGGAAGGCACGACCCGAAGCTCCCGCCTCCAACGCCGCCCGGAGCTCGGAGACCGGCCGCCCGACGAAGGTGTCCCTCAGGCCGAGCTCGTCGGCCGCCTGGGCGAGCTTCCAGAGCTCCCGGTCGGTCTCCATGATCTTCGTGTCGTAACCCTGGAGGAACTTCGAGATCTCACTCGGCGGGATGCCGAACTCGGCGCAGAGCCCGTAGAAGCCGACGTAGTTGGCCAGCAACGGGTACATCATCTCGAAGTGGATCTCCCAGGCCCGCAGGTGGAAGGTGATGGCGTCTTCGAGGTGCTGTCCCAGCTCGTGGGGGGCCAGCGACGTCGGGTCGGTGTCCCGGAAATGGGCGAACCCCGTCTCCAGCTCCTCCACCGCCTCCTTCCAGGCGTCGGCGAACCCGGCGATCATTCGGGGGATGTTCTGGGCGGCGCGATACCCGCGGAACCCCATCTCCCATTCCGAGGTGACCGGGATCTCGGCGGCGTAGACGTGGCTTCCGCCGAACACGGCGTGCAGGCCCCGCCCGGGCGGCAGCGGGATCCGCTCGGCGATCGCCTGGGTCATCATCCCGGTGATGTTGACGAGGTCGACGCCGAGGGGGCTCATCCCCCGCGGGTAGTGGTTGTCGAGCACCCAGAAGGACTCGAGATCGTCCCGGGTCAGCCACCGGACCTGCTCGACGATGATCGGGCCGGGATGGCCGACCCCCTCCGAATGGGGATACGCCCCTGCCTGCAGCATCTTCTCTACGAGATCCATCGCTCCTCCTCCTCGCTTGGCGTGTCCGCGGTCATCGGGTCCCTCCCCGCAGCAGATAGCCACCGTCGGGGTAGAGGACCGAACCGGTCAGGTAGTCGCTCTCCTCGCTGGACAAGAACAACACCACTCGGGCGACGTCTTCGGGGGTGCCGAGACGTCCGAGGGGCACCCGCTCCTCCCAGATCCCCAGCCATCCCTCCGCCCCCTTCGACCCCCTCACCTGGGCGACCCCCTCCAACATGGCGGTGGCGACGTAGCCGGGACCGACCGAATTCACCCTGATCCCGAAGGGGGCGACCTGGAGCGCCAGCGACCGGGTGAGCATGGCGACGGCGGCCTTCGACACCGAATACACCCCGGCGGTGGGGATCCGGGCGGCGACGGAGGCGACGGTGACGATCGTCCCCGGACGGCCGGCGTCGATCATCGCTTTCGCCGCCTCCACACAGGTGAGGAAGGTGCCGGTGAGGTTCACGTCGAGCACGAACCGCCAGGCCTCGACGGAGAGGTCGAGGAGGTCGCCGAGGTGCGACTGGTCGGGGTGGTGGCTGACCCCGGCCGACGTCACGACGGCGTCGGCGGCCCCGTCGGCGACGATCTCGGCCACCGCGCCCGGGCGCCGGACGTCGGCGGCGACGAAACTCGCCGTCCCCCCTTCGTCCACGATCCGGGCACACACCGCCTCCCCGGCGGCACGGGACTCGGGGAGGTCGACGACGACCACCTCCGCCCCTTCGGCGGCCATGAGCGAACAGCAGGCGGCCCCGATCCCCGAGGCGCCGCCCGTCACCAGGGCCCGCCGTCCTGCGAGGCGTCCCCTCACGGCAGGCCCTCCCGTCGTGACGGCGCCGGACTGCCTCGCCCCAGGTAGGCGCCGTGGAGGAGCTCGGGCTGGCGTTCGAGGCCGCCCGGCTCCCCGTCGTAGACGACCGAGCCGCGGTCGAGGACGACCACCCGGTCGGCCACCCCCAGGGCGATGGTGGCGAACTGCTCGACCATCAAGATGCCGACACCCCGATCGGCCAAGAGCCGGACGATGGGGATGAGGCGCCGGACGACGACCGGGGCCAGACCGAGGGAGATCTCGTCGACCATCAGCAGCTTCGGCTCCATCAGCAGGGAACGGCCGATGACGAGCATCTGCTGTTCGCCTCCCGAGAGCAGGCCCGCCGGCAGGTGTCTCCGCCGTTCCAGCTCGGGGAACAGCCGGTACGCCTCGGCGACCGACCCGGAGGTGGCCACCCTGAGGTTCTCTTCGACGGTGAGGTCGGCGAACACGGTCCGGCCCTGCTCGACATGGGCGAGGCCGAGGCCGACGCGGTGTTCGGGGAGCGCCGCCGTCACGTCCACGCCTTCGAACCACACCGTCCCCGACGCCACCGGCAGCACCCCCGAGATCGCCTCGAGCAGCGTCGTCTTCCCGGCCCCGTTCGCTCCCAGCAGGGCGGTCACCGCACCTCGGGGAGCGTCGAACCCGACGTCCCGCACCACCGGGATACCGGCCCGGTGGACGGTGATCCCCTCCAGCCGGAGGCCCCCGGCGGGCCCGGAGCTCACCCCGTCACCTCCAGTCGGGCGAGGGGTCCGCCCACGTCGACGACGTCACCCGGAGACGCCAGGATCTCGACGACCACCCCCGGCATCGGAGCGGGGATGTCGACCACCGCCTTGTCGGTCTCGACGGCGACCAGCGGCTCCCCTTCGGCGACCCGGTCACCCACCGCCACATGCCATTCGACGACCTCGGCGTCCTCGGTCATCTCGCCCACCTTCGGGAGTTTCACCGTGGCGATCACGGCGTCGCCTCCGGGTAGACGTGGCGGAACATCGCCGTGACGTCGGTGACGGGGGCGGCGAGGGCGTGGGCCGCCGCCGCCTCCACCCGTTCCCGGCACCGCTCGTCCATCGCCGCCAAACCGGCCTCGTCGACGACGCCGTCGGCGATCAGACGGTCACCGAGGATGCGGATGGGATCCCGGGCCCGCCACGCTTCGAGCTCCCCCTCCGGTCGGTAGGGAGCCCGATCGGACCGGGAGTGACCGAAGTACCGGTAGGTTCTCAACTCGAGGAGCGTCGGACCCCCACCCGACCTCGCCGTGGCGACGGCCTCCCCGACAGCTTCGATCACGGCGTCCACGTCTTGGCCGTCGACCAGCGTCCACGGAAGCCCGTAGGCTTCGGCCCGCCGGGCCGGTGGCTCGACGGTGGTGGTGCGGTCGTACCGGCTGAACTCCCCGTAGTGGTTGTTCTCGATGATGAACACCGCCGGGAGCCGCCACAGGGCAGCCAGGTTGAGGCCTTCGTGGAACGCTCCGATGTTCACCGCGCCGTCACCGAAGACGGCGACCGCCACCCGGTCGCTGCCCTGCACCTGGGCGGCGAGGGCGAGGCCGGCGACGATCGGGATCCCCGCCCCCATGAGGGTCACCGTGAAGACCAGACCGACGCTCGTTTCGACCAGATGTGGGGAGCCGCCCAGGCCTTCGACCGCCCCGACGCTCCTCCCCAGGGTCTCGCCGAGGAGCTGCTCGGGGGTCAACCCCATCGCCAACCCCAGGCCGTGGCCCCGATGGGCGCCGACCACGTGGTCGGTCGGCGGCACCGCGGCTGCGATGCCGACGGCGACGGCCTCCTGTCCGTCGCAACTGTGGGTGGATCCCCAGGCGAGACCTTCTTCGTGCAGCTCCCGGATCTTCTGCTCGGCGTGGCGGATCTCCATCATCCGCTCCAGCCGGGCGCGGGGGTCGGCGATCACCTCCTCCCGGCGACGCAGCGGCGTCTTGGCGTCGTAGGTGGTGACCGATCCCGGTCCTTCGCCGATCGCCATGTCAGACCCCCTCCCGGATGTCCGCCCACCAGGGGGCGGGGAGCTTCCCCGTGTCGAGCCAGGTCCGGAGCTGCGACGCCACGTACTCCACCGACGGCAGGTAGCGGAATTCGAGTTCGCGGGCGAAGGGGACGGGGACGTCGGGTGCGGTGATCCGCAGGATCGGAGCGGCCAGGTCACCGAACAGCTCCTGGCCGACCCGGCTGGCCACCTCCGGCCCCCAACCTCCCGTGAAGGGATGCTCTTCGACGAGGGCGAGCCGCCCGGTGCGGGCGACGCTCTCCAGCACCGTGTCGACGTCCCAGGGACGCAGGCTCAGCAGGTCGATCAGTTCGACGGAGGCCCCGAGCTCTTCGATCGCCCGGTCGGCGATCCCGACGGTCTGACCGACGGCGACGACGGTGGCTTCGTCGCCGGGGCGTCTCACCTCGGCCCGGCCGAGGGCGAGCACGGCGTCCTCTCCCGGTTCGAACTCCTCCCGGCTGCCGTACAGCGCACGGGGTTCGAGGACCACCACCGGACCGTCCTCGCGGATCGCCGCCCGCAACAACCCGTAGGCGGTTCGCGCTCCCGACACCTCCACCAGCTTGAGGCCGGGAGCCGACAGGAACCACTCCTCCACCGTCCGGGAATGGGTGGCGGCGAACCCGCGCCCGGCACCGACCGACGACCGTACGACCATCGGCACCGTCACCGCTCCACGGGTCAGGTAGTGGACGAGGGCGCCCTGGGTGACCACCTGGTCGAGGGCCACCCCGAAGAAGTCGGCGAACATGATCTCGGCCACGGGACGGAGACCGCCCATGGCGGCTCCGACGGCGGCTCCGACGATCGCCATCTCCGAGATCGGGGTGTCCCGGACCCGGTCGGGACCGAAGGCCTCCAGCAGCCCGACCGACGTCTTGAAGACGCCGCCGGCCGCGGCGACGTCCTCGCCGAACACCACGACGGTCGGATCCTCCTCCATGGCGTCCGCCAAGGCTCGTCCGATGGCCTGGTTCATCCTCAGTCGCGCCATCACCTCTCCTCGTCTCTCACACACCCAGATACGCTTCGGCGACCACGTCACTCGCCAGCACCTCGTCGGGGGCGCCACGGCCGATCACCCGCCCGAAGTCGAGGACGACCAGCTCGTCGCAGACGGCGGCGACCAGGTCGATGTCGTGTTCCACCACCAACAGCCCGACGCCGAAACGTTCCGGGACCTGCCGGAGGCGGTCTGCCAGACGGAGCGATTCGTCCTCGGTGAGCCCGGCAGCCGGTTCGTCCAGCAACAGGAAGGTCGGCCGTGCGGCGAGGCATCCCATGATCTCCAAGCGTCGACGGGTTCCCGTGTCGACCGCGTACACCGGCGTGTCGGGGTCGGGTCCGTCGAGGAACGCGAGGAGCTCTACGACCTCGGCCCGGTCGAGATGCCCCCCGGCGGCGAGCCGCAGGTATTCGCCGGCACCGAGGGCAGGGACGGTCCGTTCGGTCTGGAAGGTCCGCCTGATGCCGAGCCGTGCCCGACGGTGGGCGGGGAGCCCGTCGAGGACCGTCTCGCCGACGGTGACGCTCCCCGCGTCGGGACGGTGGAACCCGGTGATCACGTCGACGAGCGTCGACTTCCCCGCCCCGTTGGGTCCGATCAGGCCCAGGATCCGGCCCTGGGCGACCTCGACGTCGACGTCCTCGAGGGCCACGACTGCACCATATCGAACCTCGATGCCCGACGCCCGAAGGACCAGGTCCCGACCGGGGTCGGCCCGGTGACGGGTCGGGGCCCCGCCTTCGGGGCGGAGGACGACGACGTCACCTCCGGCGGCGGGTCGACGCCGCCCCAGATGCTCGGCGAGGCCGCGTCCTCCTCGAGCGAGGATGTGGGTGGCGCCGATCGCGAAGAGGATCGGGCCGACGTCCTGAGGGATGCTCAAACGTCGTAGCAGCTCGGGGAAGAACGACCCGAGGACACCGCCGAGGAGCGCCCCGCCGACGTGGTGGGCTCCGACGAACACGCCGATGACGAACACGACGAGGGAGTCGACCGGCTCGACGTTGCGTGCGTTGAGGAAACCGAGTTGGGCGGCGAGGAGGCCGCCGGCGAGCCCGGCGACGAAGGCGCTCACCGCGAAGGCGGACAGCTTGATGAGGGACACGCTCAAGCCGAGGGCGGCGGTGGCCCGTTCGCTGTGCCGGACGGCCTCCCAGGCGGCTCCCAGCCGGGTCCGTTTGGTGGCGAGGAGGGCGGCGGCGACGATCAGGAACACGGCGGCCGTGAACACCATGAATCCGCGCTCGCCTGCGACCAGGCCCGGACGGGTGACCGGGTCGTTGGTTCTCGCCCCCGGGAACCCTTGGACGAAGACGACCGAAGAGACGGCCACGGCGAAACCGAGGGTGACGACGGCGAGGTTGACTCCTCGCAGCCGGAGGGCGGGGAGCCCGATGACGACACCGACCGGGACCGCCGCCAGGGCCCCCAGCACGAGAGCAACCGGGTAGGGGACGGCGGTGGCGACCCCCAGGTAGCCGACCACCCATCCGCCGATCCCGGCGAAGGTCACCTGACACAGCGAGACCATCCCTGCCCGGCCGTACACCACTCCCACGCTGGAGATGAGGAGGGCAGAGATGAAGGCGGAGGAGGCGAGGAACGCCCAGAACGGCGGGAGCAGCGCGAACAGGACGGTGGCGGCGGCGACCGACCCGAAGAGCACCAGGTCACCGCGCCTCATCCCACACCTCCTTCCGCTGCATCCACAACAGCGCTGCCAGGATCACCAGGAACGGGACGACGGTCCGGTACCGGGCCACCGCCGGGATACGGGCACCCATGAGCTCGACGAGGGCGATCCCGAACCCGGCGACGATGGTGGCGCCCACCCGCTGGAAGCCACCGAGGAGGGCCGCCGCCAGGGCGGGGAGGATGAGGATCGCCAGGCTGGCGTAGTCGTTCGTGCGGGTGGGAGCGATGATGGTGACGGCGGCCCCGGCCACCGCCCCCGACACCGCCCACACCGCCACCACGAGGGTCCGCAGCGGCACGCCGAGGAGCCGGGCGGTGATGGGCCGCTCGGAAACGGCCCGGAGGACGATGCCCGTGCGGGTCTTCGCCAAGAACCACGCCACGGCTCCTGCCAGCACGATCACGCCGCCCACGGACAGGAGGGTCGACCCGGTGAGTGTCACCGTGCCGACCTCCAGCCGGACCCCGGGAAGCAGCGCCGGGACCACCCGCGGCGTGTCGCCGAACAGCCGGAATCCGACGACCAACACGCCGAGGAACATGGCGATGGTGACGGTGGAACGCACGATCGTGGCCTCCTCGGCGAACCAGCGGGCCATCACCACGCCGATGCCGCCGGAGAGCAGCGCGGCGACCGCCACCCCGAGGATCATCGCCACGCCGTAGCCGACACCCGCTTCGAAGGCGACGATGGCGGTGTAGGTCCCGAAGGCGCCGACGACGGCGTGGGCGAAGTTCAACACTCCGGTCATCCGGTACGTGAGCACCAGCCCCACCCCCAGCAGGGCGTAGGCCCCGCCGGAGGTGAGGGAGGCGATGGCGGTGTCGATCACCGGCGCTCAGCCCGTCGGCAGGACGACCCAATCGTCCGTGGCGAGCTCCCAGGTGCCACCGGAGAGCCGCAGGAACTTCGACGCCCGGTTGGGGTTGTGGGCGGGCGCGTCCCCGAAGGAGTAGGGGCTTCCGATCATCGGATGCTCGTAGCCCTCCAGGGCGAGGAGCGCCTCGGAGACCGATTCCCGGGTGATGGGCCCGTCGATCCCTTCCAGCACATCCACCATGATGGTGGCCGCCAGGTAGCCGCCTTCGGCGAAGGACGTGAGGGGCACCCCTGCTTCGGTCATCAGGTTCCGCCAGTCCTCGAGGACCGGGGAGTCGAGGGTGAACGGTTCGAACTCCGAGTTGACGTGGAGGATGCCCGAACCGGCACCCATCGACCCGAGGGTCTCGGCCACCTCGGCGGTGTAGCCGGAGGTGAGCCCCACCCACGCCATGTCGTCGATGCCCTGGGCTTGCAGGGCCTGCATGAACCCGATGTAGTGCACGTCGAGGCCGTTGGAGACCACGACCTCACACCCGGCGTCCCGGGCTTGCAGCACGAAGGGGGTCACGTCGTCGGTGAACTGGAGGGTGAAGTTGCTGAACGCCAGATCCTTTCCCGTCAGGTCCCGCCACTGCTGGATCGCCGCGTCCATGGCGGGGCGGAAGTCGGGGATGTCGAAGATGAGCGCGCAGACGTTCTCCTTGGCCAACACTTCGCTGGCGAAGTAGAGCGACACCGTGTAGCCGAGGTACGGGCCGGTGTTGACCGGGGAGATGTTCGACGAGGCGAAACACAGCGGATCGACCCCGGTCCCCTGGATCGAGTAGACGCCCTGTTCGGCGTAGTAGGCACCGTTCACGGCGCACTCCAGCAGACTGGCCGAGCCGACCATGGCGACGACGCCTTCGTCTTCGACGAGGCGCCGGGCCGCCTGGGCGGCGCCGGCCGGGTCGGCGGCGTCGTCTTCGATCAGGTACTCGATCGGCCTGCCGTCGATGCCGCCTTCTCGGTTCACACGGTCGAACACCGCCTTCGCCGCCGCCGAAGCCTCGGGGAACACGATCTGACCGGTGAGGGAGTTCACCGATCCCAACTTGATCGGTTCGAGGTCGGCGGCGGTGGTCGCCGGTGCTGCCGTGGTGGTGACCGTCGCCTGGGTCGTGGCCACGGTGGTGGTGGTCTGGCCGTCGTCCTCCACGGATCCTCCCGTGCAGGCGGCCACCACGATCGCCATGACGGTCACGAGCATCGTGATCCTGCTCACGATCGGACTCCCATCTCTAGCCCGCTCTCCTCCCGTCCCGTGCGTCGCCGAGCCGGGCCGCCATACAAGCAGCTGGAACCAACATTGTCAAGGGCCTAATCATCTGATACTTGACGGGCCAGGGCGCGGTGGTACCACCACCCGTCGGGAGGAGAAGACGTCAGTCGGAGGGCCGCCGGTCGACGACCCGTTTCGCCTTCCCGGCGAACCGTTCGAAGGTGTGGGGCGGGACCGGCCGCACCTCGACCCGTACCACCGTCGCCTCACGCAGCTCGGCCCGGAGGTCGGCCAGCTCCCCTACGTCGCCGTCGTGTTCCACCACGACGGTCAACTCGTCGAACCGTCCCGGCTCTCGGTCGACCTCGATACGGAACTCGGCGCCGGGGGTCAGATGCCGGAGCACCACTTCCTCGATCACCGTCGGATAGACGAGCGCCCCCCTCACCTTGATGGCGTCGTCGACCCGTCCGACCAGAGGTGCGACGGCGGGGAACCCCGCCTCGTCACCGTCGTCGACCAGCCGGGTGAGGTCTCGGGTGCGGTAGCGGAGGAGCGGCGAGAACTCGGCGAAGGGAGTGGTGATCGTGATCTCCCCCAGCTCACCCGGCTCGACCGGCTCGTCGCGGTCGATCGCCAACAGCTCGACGACGAACTCCTCGGTGTCCAACAGCAGGTGGCCGCCGAACGGGGTCCGAGCCGAACCGAACCCGAGGATCGGCCCCATGCTCTCCGTCGACCCGTACAGCTCCTGCCAGCGGAACTCCCCCCCGAAGGCGGCGATCACCTGCTCCCGGAGCGCCCGGGACGCCGGCTCACCGCCGATGAACCCCACCCGGAGGCTCCACGACCCGGGCTCCACCCCCTCGGCGGCGGCCTTCTCCACCAAGAGCCGCATGAAGCTCGGGGTCGCCGCCAACCCGGTGATCGGCAGCTCCTCCAGCCACGAGAACACCCGGTCCACCCCTCCGGGACCCGCCGGCACCAGCCCCGCCCCCGAGGCGTTGGCCATCAGATCGAGGGCCGGGCCCCCCACCCACAGTCCGTACCCCAACAGGTTCAGCATCACGTCACCGGCCCCGAACCCGGCGTAGGCGGCGCGGTGGGCCAGACGGGCAGCAGCCCGCTCCTCCCAGTCGGCACGCGAATACCCGATGAACAACCGTGGGCCGGTGGTGCCGGAGGTGGCACACACCCGGTGGGCCTCGGCCAGGGCCGCGCTCGAGAGGGGGAAGAGACCGTAGGGTCGGAGATCCGCCTTGGTGAACGTGGGGAGGTCCTCCAGGCGGGTCGACGTGATCCCCGCATGCAGGTCGGCGTAGAAGCGAACCCGCTCCCGGGCCCGCTCGATCGTCTCCGCCAGGGCCCCCTCCCGGTCGCCCACCTCACCGATCGCCCAGGGCGCCACGTCAGCCCTCCCTCTCCCGCCGCTTCTCTTCTTCGCGCATCCGTCGGTAGTCGCTTCCCAGCGCCACGAAACGGACGTTCTTCGAGTCGGTCGGTTGGTGGCCGACGTCGTGGCGGGGAGCGGGGATCTCCCCGATGGTGGTGCTGAGGCGGCCGACGTCGGTCACCTCCACCTCCACCACGTCGCCCGGCTCCATCGGCCGGGAGTTGGCGGGCGTCCCCGTCAGCACGACATCCCCCGGGAGGAGGGTGATGTGACGTGCCAGGTCGGCGACGAGGTAGTCGATGCCGAAGTTCATCTCGGCCAGGGGCGCCTCCTGGACGATCTCGCCGTTCAGGTAGGTCCGCAGGGTGGAACGGCGGACGTCGACCCCTCGCACAAGGCCCGGACCGATCGGACAGAAGCCGTCCTGGCCCTTCACCCTGAGCATCGACCCGGCGTCGGTGTCCCGGAAGTCGTGGAGGCCGATGTCGTTGGCGGGGGCGAACCCGGCCAGGTGGGACCAGACCTCGTCCGGGGAGACGTTCCGGGTGGGCTTGCCGATGACCGCCGCCAACTCGCCTTCGTAGTTCAGGTACCGGCATCCCTGGGGACGGTCGGCCCAGCCACGATGGCCGGCGAGGGAGGTGGTCGGCTTCATGAAGTAGGTGGGGGTGACGAGTTCGGGGACCCCGAACTCGACCCGTCGGGACTCGTAGTTGAGGTGGACACAGATGATCTTGGTGGGTTCACAGGGGGGCAGGTAGACGGCGTCCATCTCGGGGATCCTCCGCCCGTCGCCCAGCACCAGCTCGTCGCCGTCGGGCCGCACCCAGTGGGCTCGCCCTTCGAACAGGATCCGACGCTGCTCCTCCCGGGGTCCGTCGAGCACGCTCATGGCCGATCCACCACCGCTCCACCCGTCACGCTGAACGCCACCGAGCACACGTATCCCTCCCCGACGTCGGTCGGGGCCAGCTCGGAGATCTCGTCGAACTCCGATGCGCCGAACTCGAGGCTGGCCGAACCCACGAACACCTCCCCCAACTCGAATTCTTCGATCGTGGCCCGAGCCAACTCCGACACCGCCGGCTCCCCACCGTCGAGTCCCGGCCAGAGGCGGGTGTGGAGGAGGGGAGTCGCGATCCCGGGCGGATACCAGTCGGTCCGGGACCCTTCCAGATCGACGGCGGCGGTGACCAGTCGCCGTCCCAGGGCGGAGACGTGCCCACGGAACCGGGCTCCCGGCTCCTTGCGGTATCCGCCCCGTCCCAGCTCCACCGGCCTCGTCATGGCGATGGTGCCGAGCTTCTTCGGGAACCCCTGGATGAGGCCCCGCACCAGCGACAGGTCCGAGTCGACCCAGATGAAGGGCACCCGACCTGCCCGCCGCCCGGCGAAGCGGCCGTGGAGTACCAGATACGCCTCCCGGTACTGTCCCCGGGCGGGGTCGTCCCGGACGAGAGGATCGGCGTCGGCCGCCGAACACCACTCGGCGAACACGAAGGAGGCCCTCCCGTCGGCGCTGGGTTCGAAGCCGTCGGGGACGTAGGCCGCGACCCGGTCGGGATCCGTCTGGAAGTCGACCCCGATGATCTCCCCCGAGTAGTGCCACGGAGGCGGGGGGACGAGCTGGGAACGGCCCGTGGGACTGAGGGGAAGGGTCCAGCCGACGAGACTCACGATGTACCTCCTTCGAAGGATCCGCGACGCACCGAGACGTTCTTGACGTCACAGTAGAAGTCGAAGCTCCAGGTGCCTCCCTCCCGACCGATCCCCGAACGGCGCGCTCCGCCGAAGGGCGCCCGCAGGTCCCGAACGAAGAAACAGTTCACCCAGACGGTGCCGGCGACGATCGCCGAAGCCACCCGCATCCCCCTGTCCTCGTCGCGGGTGTAGACCATCGCCGCCAGCCCGTACTCGGTGCCGTTGGCCAGGGCGACGGCCTCGTCTTCGTCGGTGAACGTCTGCCAGGTGAGGACGGGACCGAACACCTCGCGCTGGACGATCTCGAAGTCCTGGTCCACCGCCCCGAGGATGGTGGGCTGGTAGTAGAGCTCGCCGAAGGGGTGCCTCCCCCCGCCGAGCAGCACCTCGGCGCCCTGTGCGAGGGCCCGACGCACGAACCCGTCGACCCGGTCCCGATGCTCGGGTGTGATGAGGGGCCCGATCCGGGTCCCCTCGTCACGGGGATCCCCGACCGGAAGTCGCCCCGTCTCGGCCCGCACCATCTCCAAGAACTCGTCGGCGACCGACGCTTCGACGAGGACGCGGGTCCCCGCCAGGCACACCTGCCCGGCGTTGATGAACTGCCGGGAGACGGTACGGGCGGCGGCCTGGAGGTCGGCGTCGGCGAAGACGACGAAGGGGGACTTGCCTCCGAGCTCCATCGAGACGGGGACGAGACGGCGGCCGGCGACCTCGGCGATGGACGAACCGGTCTCGGTGGAGCCGGTGAACGACACCCGGTCCACCCCGGGATGCCGAACGAGAGCCGCGCCCGCCTCCTCTCCGATCCCGTGGACGACGTTGACCACTCCGGGGGGGATCCCCACCTCGAGGGCGAGGTCGCCGAGCATCGAGAGGGTGAGGGGTGCCCATTCGGGCGGCTTCACCACGACGGTGTTCCCGGCGGCGAGGGCAGGGCCCACCTTCCAGGTCCCCAGCATGAACGGGGCGTTCCAGGGCACGATGAGGGCGGCGACCCCGGCGGGTTCGTACCGGACGTGGTCCCGGGTGGCTTCTCCTTCGATCACCTCGTCGCCGAGTCGGTCCCGCGCCCATTCGGCGAAGAACGAGATGTTGCGGGCGCCACGCGGGATCACGTTGCGTCGGTTGCCGACGATGAGGGACCCGTTGTCGTGGGTCTCGACGGCGGCGATCTCGTCCACCCGTTCGAGGATCAGGGCCGCCAGACGATCCAGGAGCACGCCACGACCTTCGGGTCCCAGACGGGCCCAGGCCGGGAAGGCGTCGCGGGCGGCGGCGACGGCGGCGTCGACCTCGTCGGCGCCGCCCCGGGGCATCTCCGCGAGGAACGCCCCGTCGATCGGGCTGTGGACCGCGAACCCGGGTCCACCACCGATGCGTTCGTCCCCGATGAGGTGGCCGGTGGGAACATCCACCCCTGCGATCTCGACTTGAGTCACCTCTCCCGCCTCGCCGAATCCTCCCGGTACTCGGGTCGAACCCGATCTCGCTCAGAGGCAACCATAGAGGGCGTCGGCGAGGGCGTTCACCCGCGGGTCGACCGCCACCTCGAACACCATGTGCCGTGTCACGTAGGCGAACCCGACGTTGGCCTCCGGGTCGGCGAATCCGAGGGACCCGCCCATCCCCGGATGCCCGAACGCCTTCTCGGCGGGTCCGAAACGCTCCGTCGGGGTGCCCGGGAGCATGTATCCGAGGGCGTACCGCTTCTCGGCGAGGAGTGTGGCGTCCTCGCCACGCCATTGCTCGGCGGAGTGGGACGCCACCGACTCGGCGGAGACGACCGAGACGCCGTCGAGGGTCCCGCCGGCGGCGAGCATGGCGTACATCCGGGCGAGGGACCGGGCCGACACGACCCCGTTGGCGGCGGGGTGTTCGACATGGCGGAACCCCGGGTCGTTGCCGATCTCGGCGAAGTTCATCGCCCCCGACGGCCCCACCATGAGGGCCCGCCCGATGGGACCTTCCGAGCTCATGGCGAACGCCATCGCCGCCAGGAAGTCGGGGTCGTCGGTCGGTGGTGGCGGCACCGTGAGGTGAAGCTCCGCCACCTGGGGATCCACCTCGGGCGGCTGGCCGATCCAGGCCTGGTCGAGCCCGAGGGGTCCGGCGATCTCGGAGGCGAAGATCTCGCCGATGGTGCTGCCCGTCGCCCGGCGCACGACCTCGTTGAGCAACAGCCCGAAGGTCATGGCGTGGTATCCGTGGGCGCCGGCGGGGAGCACCGGTTCGGCTCGTTCCAACAGGGCGGTGAGGTCTCCGACCCGATCCCATCCGGCGGGTCCGTCGGCCGTGGCGACGGCCTCGTAGCCGGGTGGGTAGGGGAGGCGGGCACCGTGGGTGAGGATGTCGGCCACGGTGATGTCCTCTTTCCCGCCGGTCCCGAACTCGGGCCACCAGCGGGTGACGGGGGTGTGGAGGTCGAGCCTCCCGGTGTCGACGAGCCGCTGGATCACCAGGGAGGTCATCCCCTTCGTCGCCGACCAGACCAAGACGACGGTGTCTTCGTCCCATTCGGCTCCGGGTGCCCGTTCCCCACCCCACAGGTCCACCACCTTGCGCCCGTCGACGTAGGCGGTGACGGCGGCGCCGGTGTCGCCTCGTTCGGTGAAGTTGGCGGAGAAGGCTTCCTCGACGGCAGAGAATCCAGGATCTACATATCCTCTAATCATCAGATCCTTTCAGTTGTTGGGGCGATATGCTAGCCCCCGACCTCGGCGGATGTCGGCGAAGAAGGGTGAAATGACTCCGATCGACTGGAACGACGTCTATCACGTGGGGATCGTCGTGCCCGAACTCGACACGGCGATGGCCGACCTCGGCGCGGCCCTGGGCCTCACCTGGCCCACCCCCCAGACCCGGCGCCGAACCTTCCGGGGTCCCGACGGGGCCTTCGAAGCCGAGCTGCGGTTCGTGTACTCCGTGGAGGGACCACCCCATCTGGAACTGATCGAACAGGTCCCGGGAACCCCGTGGGAGACCGGACCGGGGATCCACCACGTCGGCGTCTGGGTCGACCATCTGGCCGAAGCGGCCGCCCGTCTCACCGACCGAGGGGTCCCGGTCGAGGTCACCTACGACACCCCGGAGCTGCAGAGCTTCACTTACCATCGGCTGCCGGGAGGGTTGCGGGTCGAACTCGTCGACCGGACCCGCCGGAGCGGGATCGAGACGTGGCTCGGCGGCGGATGATCACTCGATGATGCCGAGGCGGAGCCCCACCGCCACCGCCTCCGCCCGGGTCTTCGCCCCGAGGGCATCGAACACCGACCCGAGCACGTTCTTCACCGTGGCCTCCGACATGCCGATCTCCTCGCCGATGGCCCGGTTGTCGAGTCCCCGGGCGACGAGCTGCAGCACCCGCCGCTCCCGCTCGTCGAGGAGTCTGCGTCCCTCGTCGTCCCCGACCAGTTCGGAGACGAGGGGACGCGTCAGCTCCCCCTGCAGGTAGGCGTCCCCTCGGGCGACCACCTCCAACGCCCGCATCAGTTCGTCGCGGCCGGTGTTCTTCAGCACGTACCCGGAGGCACCCAGCTCGATGGCCCGCCGCAGATAGGCCGGTTGGTCGTGCATGGTGAGGATGATCACCCGGAGCCCAGGAGCCACCTCCCGCAACCGTTCCAACGCCTCCAACCCGCCCATCTCGGGCATGCGCACGTCGAGGAGGCAGATGTCCGCCTCCGTCTCGGTCACCAGCTCCAGCAGCTCCCGGCCGTTCTCCGCCTCCCCGACGATCTCGATGTCGTCACGGTCGGCCAGCATCCACCGGAGGCCCTCCCGTACGATCCGATGGTCGTCGGCGATGATCACCTTCACGTCGAATCCTCCCCGGTCGCCGGTACCCAGGCCCGGAAGACGGTACCGCCGCCCCGGCGTCGTTCCACCACCAACCCCCCGCCCACCGCTTCGAGCCGTTCCCGGGTGGTGACGATCCCCAGACCCTCCCGACGTCCCGGCCCCACCCCGTCGTCGGACACCTCGGCCACCACCTCGTCGTCCACCGAGACGACCCGCACCGTCGCCCGGGACGTCTTGGCGTGGCGACGGACGTTCAGGAGCCCTTCGGCGACGGCCCGGTACAGCGCCGACCGGGCGTCGGGGTCGGGATCCCGGGAGAGGGACACCTCCACTTCGACGGCGAGCTCCCCCTCCTCGGAGATGGTCCTGGCCAGCTCCTCCAGCGCCGGTCCCAGACCCAGGTCGTCAGGGGCTCCGTGGTGGAGCTTGCGGAGCTCGGCCCGGAGGGTCCGGTCGATGTCCCGCACCAGCACCTCCAGCCGTTCCAACTCCTCCCGGACCGGGTCGCCCGGCGCCAGGCGGGCCTTGCAGCCCTCCAGCCCGTACAGCAGACGGTAGAGCGGCTGGCCGATGTCGTCGTGTAACGCCCCCACCGTCCGCTTGCGTTCCACCTCCTGGGCTCGGGACAGAGCCGACAGCAGCGCCTCCGCCTGGCGGCGGCCACGGTTGGCGACACCGGCGACGGCGAGGGTCAACGCCCCCATGAAGAGGGCGAGGAACCCGAGTCCGGATCCGATACTCAGCCACACGTTGCGCCGGATGCGGGAGAGGGTGTTCACGTAGGAGTCGGCGGTCTGGTACACCTCGAACACGGCGAAGACCTCGCCGTCGGCGTCGAACACCGGGAAGTAGAACTCGAGGAGCTGCCCGAACTCGCGCTCGGAGGCGTTCTCCGCCTCCTCGAGTCGCGACACGCCGATCGAGCGCTCCCCGGAGGGGGCGGTGACGGCGTGGTGGCTGAACCCGAACCGGTCGCCGATCAGCTCGGGCACGTCCGAGTAGACGATGGTGCCGTCGAGGGCCCAGACCTTCACCCGCACCGAATCGCCCCCCAGCAGCCTCAGGCGGACCAGGTCGTCGAACTCGGGTGTCGCCTCACCGATCCGGGTGGGAACGAGGCCCCGGTCGGCGAAATGCTGGACGGTGGCTTCGATCTGGTCGGCCCGGGCCTCCAGCAGGTGACGCCCCGCCGCCGCGGGGATGGAGAAGCCGAGGACGACCGCCACCCCCAACGACACGACGATGCCGGCGAGGGCGGCCCGCCCCAGGCTGCCAAGCTCCTCCCACTGGGTGCGGAGGGCGTCGCCGAGACGCCGGAAGAACCGCCTCATCCGTCCATGAAACCAGGTTCGGGGCGCTTCAGGGACGGAGCAGCACCTTTCCGACCGCTCGGCGTCCACTCAACGTGGCGAAGGCCTCCACGAAGTCGTCGAGGTCGAAGACCTGGGTGACCCGGGGCGACAGCCGTCCCTCCTCGACCATCTGCACCAGCTCGGCGAAGTTGCGTCGCGACGCCGCCGGGTCCCGCCGTGACCAGGACCCCCAGAACACCCCGACGATCGAGTTCACCTTGAGCAACGGGAGGTTGAGGGGGATGGCGGGGATCTCCCCGGAGGCGAACCCGATCACGAGGAAGCGTCCGCCGAAGGCGGTCGACCTGAGGGCCGGTTCCGTGTACGGGCCGCCCACCGGGTCGTAGACGACGTCGGCACCTTTGCCGCCGGTGAGCTCCCGGATCCGGGTCTTCAGGTCCTCGGTACTGTAGTTGATCACGTCGTCGGCTCCCAGCTCCCGACAGAACGCCAGCTTCTCGTCGGTCGACGCGGCGGCGATCACCCGGGCACCCATCGCCTTGCCGATCTCGACGGCGGCGGAACCCACCCCACCGGCCGCTCCGAGGACGACCAGGTCCTCACCCGCCTCCAGCCCGGCCCGGTCCTTGAGGGCGTGGTAGGCGGTGCCGTAGGTGAGCCCGAACCCGGCCGCCTGTTCTTCGGTCATCGCCTCGGGGATGGGGATGAGTCCGTCGGCCGGGACCTTCCACTTCTCGGCGAACGCACCGAACAGACCCAAGGCGACGACCCGGTCTCCCACGGCGACACCCGTCACGTCCTCCCCGACGGCGGACACCGTCCCCGCCGCCTCGGCGCCCGGGGTGAACGGCAGCTCCGGTTGGAACTGGTAGCTGCCCTGGATAATGAGGGTGTCGGGGAAGTTGAGGCCGGCGGCGACGACGTCGACCACCACTTCACCCGGGCCCGGTTCGGGCTCGGCCACATCTTCGATGCGGAGGCGGTCGGCCGGGCCCAGCTCACGGCAGACGAGGGCCCTCATCTCACGCCACCTCGAACAGTCCGGCCGCCCCCTGACCACCGCCGATGCACATCGTGACGACCACGTAGCGGGCTTTGCGGCGCCTCCCCTCCAACAGGACGTGGCCCACCTGGCGGGCGCCGGTCATCCCGTAGGGGTGGCCGATGGAGATGGCCCCGCCGTTGACGTTGAAGATCTCGTTGGGGATCTTCAGTTCGTCACGGCAGTAGACGGTCTGGACGGCGAAGGCTTCGTTCAGTTCCCACAGGTCGATGTCCTCGACGGTGAGACCGAACCGGTCCAAGAGTTTGGGGACGGCGTAGACCGGTCCGATCCCCATCTCGTCCGGCTCCACTCCGGCGACGGCCATGCCCCGGTAGTACCCGAGGGGTTCGAGTCCCCGCCGCTCCGCCTCGCCTGCCTCCATCACCACCACCGCGGCCGAGCCGTCGGAGAGCTGGCTGGCGTTGCCGGCGGTCACCGTGCCGTCGGGCTGGACCGGTTGGAGCCGGGCGAGGCCCTCCAACGTCGTGTCGGGCCGGTTCCCTTCGTCCTTGGTGACGGTGACCTCCTCTTCGGTCACCTCGCCGGTCTCCCGGTCCGTCACCTTCTTCGTCACGGTGATGGGGACGATCTCGTCGTCAAAGATCCCCGCGGCCTGGGCAGCGGCGGTGCGCTGCTGGGACTGGAGCGCGTATTCGTCCTGGACTTCACGGCTGATCCCGTACCGCCGGGCCACCACCTCGGCCGTGGAGATCATCGGCATGTAGGCGTTGGGGCTGTGCGCGATCACGTTCGGGTCGATGAGACGATCCTGACGCCAACCGTCGTTCTGGACCAGGCTGATCGACTCGACCCCGCCTGCGGCCACCACGGACATACGGTCGACGACGATCTGTTTGGCGGCGGTGGCGACGGCCATCAGCCCCGACGAGCACTGGCGGTCGATGCTCATCCCCGGCACCGAAGGCGGGAACCCGGCGGCGAGGAGCGCCATCCTGGCGACGTTGATCGCCTGGGTGCCCTGCTGCATCGCGCATCCGAGGATGACGTCGTCCACCTCGGACGGCTCCAGTCCTGCCCGGGCGACGGCGTGACGGAGGGAATGGGCGGCCAAGGTGGGTGCCTCGGTGTCGTTGAAGGCTCCCCGGTAGGCCTTGCCGATCCCGGTGCGGGCGACGGAGACGATGACGGCTTCTCTCATGGTTTGCTCCTCGGTCGACGGGTCGCACCGTTGCCAACCCGTTGGCGGCCCCGGCTCATCCCTGGGTGATGAACAGGGTGAGGGTCTCGGCCACCATCGCCGGTTTCTCCTCACCCTGGATCTCGACGGTGACGCTGAACTTCGTCAGCCATTGGCCCGGGCTCTTCTCGGTCACCTCCGACAGGACCGCCCGGGCCCTGATGGCGCTCCCCACCTTGACCGGCTGGAGGAACCGGACCCGGTCGGATCCGTAGTTGATCGCCATGACCGTCCCCTCCGGCGCGATCCCCGACTGGCCCAACAGGTGCGGGAGGAGCGAGAGCGTCAGGTAGCCGTGGGCGATGGTCGTGCCCCAGGGCGTGGCCTTCGCCCGTTCCGGATCCGTGTGGATCCACTGGTGGTCTTCGGTGGCGTCGGCGAAGGCGTCGATCCTGGCCTGGTCGATGGTGAACCAGTCGGACACACCGACTTCGGATCCGACGTGGTCGGCCAGCTCGGCGGCGGGAACGATCGTACGCATCAGCTCCTCCTAGGTTCGTCTTCCAATCCTGCCAGGGCGGCCCAGGCCATGGCGGCGAGGATCTCTCGGTATCGCTCTTTCGACACCCGCCGGGAACGAGGCTCGGCCGCCGGTGAACCGATCAGTCCGGTGACCGCCCGGGCCGCCGCCCGGGCGTCGCCTTCGCCGAGGTGCGGATAGACACGGCGGATCGTCTCGGCCCAGGTGTCCATGTAGCGTCCGTCGTTGCGCTGCACCGCCCGTCGGTAGTCGTCGGGGACGTGACGCAGCTCACGGACGAGGATCAGCAGCTCGGAACGGTGGTCGAGGGCAAGGGTGATGTGGGCGTCGATGAGCCGCCGCAGCGCCTGTTCGGGGCCGAGGGACGCCACTTCGGACACGACCGGGCCGAGCAGGTCCCAGATCCGGTCGAGGATGGCGAGGAGGATCTCGTCCTTCGAGGAGAAGTGACGGTAGATCCCCGGCCCGGTGATCCCGGCCGCCTCTCCGATCTCGTCGATCCCGGTCCCGGGGAACCCGTTCCTCCGGATCAGCTCCGTGGCGGCGTCGAGGATCTGGGAGCGCCGCCTCCGGCCCCGCTCGGTCGGCGAGCCGACGTCGGCCAGGGTGGGTTCGATGGACGCGGTCACAGCCCCAACGCGTCGCCGAGCATCCGGCGATGATGTCGAGGGTCGCCGAAGAGCAGCGTCGACGCCTTCGCCCGCTTGAAGTAGAGGTGGGCGTCGTGCTCCCAGGTGAACCCGATTCCGCCGTGCACCTGGATGTTCTCCCCGGCGACCCACAGGTAGGCCTCCGAGCAGAGGGCGGCGGCCAGGGGGGCGGCGACCCGGAGCTCGTCGGTGTCGTCGGTGACCCGGGCGGCGTAGTACGCCGCCGAACGGGCCTGTTCGACCCGGACCAGCATCTCGGCGCACCGGTGTTTGATCGCCTGGAAGCTGCCGATGGGACGTCCGAACTGGTACCGGGTCTTGGCGTGCTCCACCGACATCTCCAGACACCGCTGGGCGCCGCCGACCTGTTCGTTGGCGAGAGCGACCAGCCCGAGCCGCAACGCGCGGGCGAGGGCGTCGGCCCCCGGCCCGTCGCCGAGGAGCATGTCCGTCCTCGCGCCGTCGAAGGCGACGTCGGCGATCCTCCGGGTCGGGTCCAAGGCGGGAACCTGGTCGATCGACATCCCCGATGTACCGGCCTCCACGACGAACAGCCCGACCTCCCCGTCGGGGAGCCGGGCGGCGACGACGAGCAGGTCGGCGAGGTGGGCGTCGAGGACGAACCGCTTCGTCCCCGACAGCACCCAGCCGGACGCTTCAGGCGTGGCGGTGGTGGCGACGTCGTCGAACCCCCAGCCGCGGGGGCGTTCCCACACCGCCACGGTGGCGACGGCCTCCCCGGAGGCGAGGCGGGGGAGCAACGCCGCCTGCTGTTTGGCGGTGCCGGCGGCCTTGATCGCCTCGGTGGCCAGCACGGCGGAGGCGAGGAACGGTCCCGGCGTCACCGCCCGGCCCATCTCCTCGGCGAGGACCGAGAGCTCCACGAACCCGAACCCGGCGCCACCGTGGGCTTCGTCGATGGTCAGCCCCGTCCATCCCAGCTCGGCCAACTCCTTCCACACCGAACGGTCGAAGCCGCTCTCCGACATCATCAGCTCCCGCACCACCGGGATGCCGAGACGGTCGGCGAGGAACTCCCGGGCGGTGGAGCGGATCAGCTCCAGCTCTTCGGTGGGGGCGTAGGACACCTGACGTTCAGCCACGGGGCACCTCCTTCCAAGGAACGTCCTTGTCGACCCGCGGCTCCGGCGGAAGGCCCAGCACCCGCTCCCCGATGATGTTCATCATGATCTCGGACGTACCCCCTTCGATCGAGTTGGCCCGGGCCCGGAGGAAGGCCTTCTGAGGTGGCATCTCGTCCCGGCCTTCCGGCCGGATCAGCCGATATCCCCCCGGGAACACCGCCCCGTCCATCCCCATCAGCTCCACCGTGAACGAGGTGATGCGCTTGTTGAGGTCGGCCCACACCAGTTTGCCGGTGGACCCTTCCGGTCCCGGGGTGCCGGCCTTCGCCATCTCCGACGCCCGGGCGGCGGTGAGCCGGAACGCCTCCCATTCGGCCCACAGCCGCACCAGTTCGTCTCGGAGCACCGGATCGTCGGACCCGGACTCCTTCCACACCCGTACGGCTTCGGCGATCGCCCCCGACCCTCGGGGGGTGGTGTCGCCGCCGATGGCGACCCGTTCGTTCATGAGGGTGGTCATCGCCACCCGCCATCCGGCGCCGACGTCGTCGATCCGCTGGTCGTCGGGGATCCGAACCTCGTCGAAGAAGACCTCGTTGAACTCTGCTTCGCCGGTGATCTGGTACAGGGGGCGCACGTCGACGCCCGGTGCCTGCATGTCGACCACGAAGTAGGTGAGTCCCCGGTGTTTGGGCACGTCGGGGTCGGTCCGGGTGACGAGGAGGCCCCATTTGGCGATGTGGGCGAGGGTGGTCCACACCTTCTGGCCGGTGACGACCCATTCGTCGCCGTCGCGGACGGCCCGGGTGGCGAGTCCGGCCAGGTCGGATCCGGCGCCGGGTTCGCTGAAGAGCTGACACCAGATCTCTTCGGTGGTGAACATGGGTCGCAGCCACCGCCGCTTCTGTTCGTCGGTGCCGTGGGCGGCGAGGACGGCGGCGCCCATCCCGATCCCGAGGATGTTGACTCGACGGTTCCAGGTGGGCGCACCGGCCTCTTCGAGGCGCCGGTTGATCCGGGATTGGAGTCCCCGGGCGAGGCCCAGACCCCCGAATCCTTCCGGGAACCACACCCAGGCGAGACCGAGGTCGTACTGGGCGCCCCAGAAAGCCTGGGGGTCGTCGAAGGAGTGTTCGGCGAGGAGGCGGTCGACGAGGGCGTCGACCCGATCGATGTCGGACATCACCACTCCGGTTGGTTAGCGATCGTTCACAACCGTACCATGGCGACGCCGCCGAAGCGACACGACCTGCACCGTGTGCCCCGGTCCCTCGATGCCTGTGAGTCCGGTCGCCGACGCACGGGACGGACCCGAGGCGACGCGAAGGGTCAACCGTCGACCAGGGCTCGGGCGATCGACATCAGAGCCTCCTTCCGTTCCGGCCAGTCCACGTTGAATCTGATGATCACGTTCACCGTGTCGGTGTCGAACGCCAGCTCGCCTGCCGCCGCGTCGTAGCGGGCGGCCCATCCGACGTCGACCCGTTCGGCCGCCGGGTCGACCGCCAGGTCGACCCTCCCGTCGCCCTTCTCGATGTACGAGAGAGGCGTGACGTAGATCTCCAGGTCGAAGAGGCCGTCGGAGCGGCCTCCCGCTCGTTCGTACAGAACTCCGACGCCGCCGCTGTCGATCGGCCCGGCGAACCCGAGACGCAGCCCCTTCACAAACCGAAACCCGGCCACGGGCTCGAATCCCGGGAAGCGAAGCCCCAGCTCGGCCAGCGCTTCCTCGGTCCCCAACGCGTCGAGATCGACCGCGACGTCGGTGCCTGCCGGTTCGCCGGTGATCTCGTCGAGGACGTCGTCGGGAACGGCGACCCCGCCGACCCGGGTGAACTGCATCGTCACCGTGAGGACGTCGGCACCGTCGTCGGCGGTCACCGTGGCCGAGGAGGGCAGGAGGCTCTCGGGATCGACGATGGCGTCGACCGTCACGGTGCCCCCCTGCACGGTCTCGGTTTCCGTCACACGCATGCCGGACCGGTCGGTGACCACCTCGGCGACACCCGACGCCACCGCACGTCCGAACCGGAGGATCCGATCGGGCCCGTAGCCTTCGAACGTCGACGCGCTGCGTACCGTGACGAAGTCGCTCACCGCATCACGTTCCGACACCACCCCTTGGGACGACCACCGGACGGCGACGAGGCGACCGTCGGGGTCACGCTCCGACTCGATCCATACCTCCGGTGGGTCCCCGAACCACACGTCGACGACAGACGACTCGACCAGCCGGGAGCCGACCCGGGCCTCGACCGTGATCCGATAGTGCTCGGTCAGATCTCCGAACTCGTCCGGCAAGGCGGCCCCGACCTCCTCCGGCTGGGAGACCGCCAACGCCGCCGCCAGCGCGGCGAGCAGGCCGACGACGACCCACCAGCCTCGACGGTTCGCAAAGAACTCGCTCATGGCCGGATCACCTCAGTGCTTCGGGATCTGAACACGGATCGGCCAGCCGTCTCCCGTCGCCGTCTCACCCGTGCAGTCTTCTCGCGTGATCGGGTTGCCTGCCCACACAGTCTGCCATGGCGGCCACCGCCGTCGCCGATGGCGATTCCCGCGTCCTCCCCCGCCACCATCGGCCCGTACCATGCGCACCACAGGCAAGGAGAGCCAGCATGGAACTGGATGGAAGAGTGGCGGTGGTCACCGGGGGAGCCTCCGGGATCGGCGAGGCCCTGTGCCGTCGGTTCGCCGCCGAAGGAGCCACCCACGTGGTCGTCGCCGACCTCGACGGGGACGGGGCGGCGGCGGTGGCAGACGACATCGGCGGAACCGGCGTCACGCTGGACGTGTCCGACGAAGACGCCGTCCGGGAACTGGTCGACCGGGTCGAACGGGACCTGGGGCCGATCGACCTGATGGCGATGAACGCCGGGATCGCCGCCGGCGGGGACGTGTGGGAGCCGAACGAGGCCTGGGAGCGAGCCTGGCAGGTGAACGTGATGGCCCACGTCTACGCGGTGCGGGCGGTGCTGCCGGGGATGCTGGCCCGAGGCGAAGGCTACCTCCTCCACACCGCCTCCGCCGCCGGGCTGCTCACCAACATCGGCGCCGCCCCCTACTCGGTGACCAAACACGCCGTGGTGGCACTGGCCGAATGGCTGTCGGTGACCTACGGCGACCGGGGCATCCGGGTGTCGTGTCTCTGCCCGCAGTTCGTGGACACCCCCATGCTCGGCGAGTTCGAAGCCCTCGGCGACGGAAGCCTCACCAGGTTCGTACGGGGGATCGCCAAAACCCCCGAAGAGGTGGCGGAAGCAGTGGTGGAGGCGCTGCGGGCCGAACGGTTCCTGGTACTCCCCCACCCCGAAGTGGCCGAATACTTCCGACGGAAAGCCACCGACTACGACCGCTGGCTGATCGGGATGCGCAGACTCCAAGAGTCACTTCTCGGCGGAACGGAGGAGACACCATGAACGGACTGTTCGACCTCACCGGCAAGGTGGCGCTGGTCACCGGCGGCAACTCGGGGATCGGCCTCGGGTACGCCCGTGGACTCGCCAAAGCGGGCGCGTCGGTGGCGATCTGGGGCAGGAACCCCGACAAGAACGCCGCCGCCGCCGAAGAGCTGGAAGCGCTCGGCGCCCAGGTGTTGGCCGTACGCTGCGACGTCTCCGACGAAACCCAGGTGGAGGAGGCCTTCGCCGCCACCCTCACCCGCTTCGACAAGGTGGACGCCTGTTTCGCCAACGCCGGAGTCCCCACCGGGATGACCCGATTCGAAGACATGAGCCTCGACGAATGGCGGCGGGTGCTCGACGTCAACCTCGACGGCGTCTTCCTCACCCTGAGGGCGGCGGCCAGGCACATGAAGGAACGAGGCGAAGGCGGATCCCTCGTCGTCACCTCCAGCGCCTCCTCCATCTTCGGGATGCCCCGAGGCGAACACTACGCCGCCTCCAAAGCAGCCGTCACCGCCCTGGTCCGCAGCCTCGCCGTCGAATACGGGCGTCGGGGCATCCGGGCCAACGCCGTCGTGCCGGGTTGGATCGACACCGCCATGACCGAAGGGCTGTTGGCGTCCGAACCGTTCTCCGAGAAGGTGCTGTCCCGCATCCCGGCGGGGCGGTGGGGTGTGCCCGGCGACTTCGAAGCGATCGCCGTGTATTTCGCCTCCGACGCCTCCGCCTACCACACCGGCGACACCGTCGTCATCGACGGTGGCTACTCGAAGTTCTGATGCCGTACCTCGCCGACCTCACCGCAGAAATCACCATCCCCGCCGACGGGATCCTCAGCCGGGTCCTCCACCGGGACGACCAGGTGCGAGTCGTCGGATTCGGATTCGACCGAGGTCAGGAGCTCACCGAACACACCGCCAACCGCCCGGCGATCGTGCAGGTCGTCTCGGGCCGCCTCCACGTCACCGTCGAAGACGAAACCCACGACATGTCCCCGACGTCGTGGCTGCTCATCCCCGCCAACGCACCCCATTCGGTGACGGCCCTCGAACCGACGGTGATGCTCCTCACCCTGATCGCCGGCTGACGAAACCCCGGTGTGAGCCCTCGAGGCCCCGGCCTGCGGTCCCGGCGCGTCGACGGACGGCAGGCCCCGGCGGCCCCGACCTTCGACTCTTCCCGCCGGGTCGGGACCGCCGATATCGTCGGGACGGTGACGACCAGCGAAACGACGAGGCCTTGGCATTCCATCGACCGCCACGAAGTGTGTTTCGCGCTCGACACCGACGCCGAACAGGGACTCGGCTCCCACGAAGCCGCCCGGCGTCTCGCCCGGTACGGCCCCAACGCCATCAGCGAAGAGCCGGGGCGGACCCGGACAGAAGTCTTCGCCCGCCAGTTCGTCGACGTGCTCATCTGGATCCTGCTCGTCGCCGCCGCCATCTCCTTCGCCGTCGGGGAGGTGGTCGACGCCGCCGCCATCCTCGTGATCGTCGTCCTCAACGGGGTCCTCGGCTACGTGCAGGAATGGCGGGCCGAGCAGGCCCTCGGGGCCCTCCGGCGGATGCTCACCCCGGTCTGCACCGTCGTCCGGGACGGCGACGAACGGGAAGTCGACTCCACCGCCCTCGTCCCCGGCGACCTGGTCGTCCTCGAAACCGGCGACCGGGTCCCCGCAGACCTGCGCCTCGTCGAGACGGTCGACCTCCAAATCGACGAAGCTCCCCTCACCGGCGAATCCCTCCCGGTCCACAAGACGGCGAAACCCGTGCCCGAAGACACGGCCCTGGCAGAGCGGGCATCCATGGCGTGGATGGGGACGAACGTCACCAACGGCCGAGGCCGGGGCGTCGTGGTCGCCACCGGGATGGACACCCAGTTCGGACGGATCGCCCAGCTCACCCAGACCCTCGGCACCGAAACCACGCCGCTGCAACGGAGGCTGGCCGGCCTGGGGAGACAGCTCGGCGCCATCGCCCTCACCGTCGCCGCCCTCGTCTCCGTCGCCGGGGTCGTCTCGGGGAGGCCGCCCCTCGAGATGTTCCTCACCGGGATCTCCCTGGCGGTGGCGATCGTCCCCGAAGGCCTGCCCGCGGTGGTGACCATCACCTTGGCCCTCGGTGTCCGCCAGATGGTGCGCCGCAACGCGTTGCTCCGACGTCTCCAAGTCGCCGAAGCCCTCGGGTCCGCCACCGTCATCTGCACCGACAAGACCGGCACCCTCACCCGAAACGAGATGACGGTCACCAGGATCT
>Ga0256830_1000596_pt1 | contig 27911 bp, 32 predicted proteins | sample 128326metaG_FD_190537 | JGI IMG/M metagenome (GOLD analysis project Ga0256830, IMG submission 190537) | Hydrothermal vent microbial communities from Lau Basin, Pacific Ocean - 128-326 | ecosystem: Environmental > Aquatic > Marine > Hydrothermal vents | place: Pacific Ocean: Lau Basin | collected... | reverse complement strand
GCATGATGTCGACAACCGGGGACGGTTGTCGTACGAGTAAGACAAGCATCCATGCTTGACGAGAAGGGATAATTGCATTCGCACCATAGTAAAAAACGACGACCGGTGCCCGGCATAGTGAAACGTAGACGAGGACGGTTGACGTACCTGATTACGGTTTATCAAATATATCTTACTTTTCACATGTCTGATTCACTAAAGTTTGCATATGAAATTTGAATGGATAAATGAATAATAAAGTATTATCAGCCGTTTTATTGGATCAAGTCCAAAAAGTTCTGTAAAATGCACTAAGCAGACACAGTCTTCTTGGTGTGGAACACAGTCCGGAAGTTGAACAAATGCTGGACGTGCGGCGACCCGGCCGAATTGGAGAAGCTGGCTGACTACTTTCATGAAGAAATGGTCGCTATCACGACAACCAACAGATTCCGACTGGAAGGAAAAGAAGTCTGCCTGAAGAGTTGGCAAGGTTTCGCTGAAAACGCCAAAATACATTCCTGGAAAGAGAGAGACCCAACGGTACAAATATTTGGGGAAATCGCTATCGTTACCTACTATTTCGATTTGTCATTTGATTTGGTTGGTCAAACCATCAACATGAGCGGACGAGATATGTTTACCCTGATAAAAGAAAATGACAAATGGTTGGTTGTTACCGATCAATTCTCCAAGGATCCGCAATTATGAGCCGCGAACATTTATTCACCGGTTTCCGCGAGGAAACGTTTGTCTTCCTGAGAGCGCTGGGAATGAACAATAATAAACCGTGGTTTACGCAACACAAGACCGAATATTATGAATTTTTGCTGAATCCATTAAAAAACCTGGTAAGCGACTTAAGCGAATTTATGCTTACCATCGATCCGTATTTCGAAGTCAGCCCGGCCGTCAATCGTACCATATCAAGGATTTACCGGGACACGCGATTTACAAAAAACAAGTCACCCTATAAAACTACCGCATGGATAACATTTAAAAGACCAAAAAGGGATTGGAAAGATTCCCCGGCCTATTTCTTCGAACTTTCCCCCTACTCCTACCGGTTCGGTATGGGTCTTTACAGCGCATCGCCTAATACAATGCGATCGTTTCGTGAAACCATTGATGAGGATCCAAAAAAATTTAACCGTGTCGTTTCCTTCTATGGCAAACAAGACATTTTCCACATTGCTGGTGAAAAATATGTCAGATTAATTGATAAAAGCAAATCCGGCGCAATACTTGAATGGTATCAACGGAAAAACCTGTATCTGGTTTGCAACAGGAATATTGATAAAACGCTGTTCGGTCCCGGACTCGTGGATTATCTTACTTCTTCTTTTTCTCTTCTCAAACCTTTATACCAATATCTGTTGGAAGTCCGAAAACCATCGCCTGACAAGGCGAACGCACAAGGAGGTATCAGTGCAAAATGAACGATTACGGCCTTACGCTGTTTCCGTTGAAGACCAGCGTCTGACCGTACGGAACATCACCCGGATCGAACTCGATACCACCGTTCGCCTGTCGCAATACATCGCGCAAGCGAAAAATTTGACAGAATCAGGAACAGGTACCGGTCGCTATGCTGTGCATGTCTGAGAATCTTCGCCCTTTAATTTGGATTGTATTCCTTCTTTTCCTGATCATCGCATGCGAAAATGAAGAAACATTGGAAAAAACATATGAGGGCCAGTTCAGTTTCGGATTTGAACAGAGCAATTTTTATCCCTGTGGTTCCAATGAAGTATGGTGGGTAATTGACGGAGAAGAGTATTCTAAACTAATTGAGGAGGTAACAGCCTTATCGATTGGCGATACATCAATCGGCGATAGTTGTCAGGGCGCTTATGTCGTTCTCAGGGGAGTAAAAAGTGAAAAAGGAAGCTATGGTCATATGGGCAGCTTCGACCGGGAATTCAGGCTTACGGAGGTAATCGACGTGCGTTGCGGAACTTTGGATGACTGCGAATAGTAACACCGAACAATTAATGTAAAGTATCATTTTAAAGTTTGACATTAATATCCAAACATACAGCCTGTTGCATTCTTTACTTTACCGGGATTATCCACCGATTGACGGCGGACATATTCGTCGACGAATCAGGTTGTGTAATAAATATTTTTAAAAAGGTCCGGAAATTGTAATTTGTTCCGGACGGATTGATTATTTGACAATCAAGTCTAAGGTTAAACCAGGTTTACTCACCTGTACGACTGATCGCAATCATCCCCCAATACCGTACAATATTCACGAACGAAAAGGGATATCCCCTGCTCTTTCATTGTAAAAGGAGAAAAAATGAAACCGTTAAAACGTCTCAACAAATATGCCGGCACGGCATTATTTGCGATAACAATGTCCTTAATCTGGTCATGTGAGGATAAAAACGTTAATACAAATCATCCGGACAAACTGGTTGGCAAATGGTATTATATCGATGGTGATTATTATACCGAAATAACAACCAATTCAGACCAGACGATTGTCGACCAATCCGCGGAAGGGATAGGTTCAATCGACGTAAGCGGAAACAACACCGCGACGTTGACCTATATGACGGTCCGTGATCAGGGGAGTGAAATCTACGTAACGAACCAACCGATGCAGTTATTTATTACGTTTCCTCTCTATATGATATTAATCAATAATTCCGCGGATTCCGATTCCGTTGCCATCTTTGTTGTCTATACCAATGAAGATGACTATTCCTATTACATCACAGAGACTATTGATGCCCGGTACGACACGAGTACCTACACGTTGACTATTAATTCAACGGATTTTGTCGAGATGGATGTAAATGCCGATGTAATCGACTCCGGTTCCGTCATTACCATCAGCGGCACCCTGCAAAATCAAACCATGGACATCTCCGCCAATTCTCCAGTCCGACTCAATATCGGAGGCAATCCGAATGATTACATTACCGAATTCACACTCAATATGGAAACCGACGGCAGTTGGACGCGAACCATGACGATGGAAGCCTATGAAATGAACGATACCGAAGAAGTCTCCGGTACCTGGGAAGCCAGTGAAGATCGATTAATCGTCATTGAAAAATACGAGGAAGATGGAAAAACAGAGATTGACACGGTTGTACTTGATTACACGCTCAACGGTGATAATCTGACGCTTATTATGAGGGATGATTGGTGTGAGGATGATAAGGATTATCCTGTGGAAGAGTGTCTCGAAAACGAACAGAAGGCTCTCAATCTTGAACCCGGTTCGTTGATAAATATGTTCTCTGTCTGGACGATGAATTTCAACCGGACCGGGCCGACTACGAGAACCGTATTGCGGTCTCATCTCCCATATCCGCGGGAATCCATAACGCCGCCGTTCAGGCCAACCATCAGGAATTATCGATACTGGTAGGAAGAAAACAAGTCAGGTTACCACTCACCGGATAAACGGAACTTTCAGGGGGGTTGGATAGGCGACTATTCAACCCCTTCCCCGGTCCTATCGATATTCCCATACTTGTGTTACCCGTCACAACCGTTTAGCAATAGCGTTCGTAAAATTTGCCGGGGACAGGGCCATACCTCCTTGGGTTTAACATATATTTTTCTTAACCTGTCCCCCTTTTTTTATCCGGTTCGGTAGGCGTGAGTTTTGGTTTACCGATCGCAATAAATCGCGAGGGCCGTCATGACTTCCCGCTGGGCAGCGCCACCGGCGGGGCGATTGAGCAAGGCGCCATTCACGACCAGAGCGCTGGAGCCTCCTCCATCGAGGTTAATAGCTTCCACACAACCCAGGTCCCGCATCATGATTGCCAATTCTTCCAGATAGACACCCCGGCTGACAGTTTGGCGTCCATCCACTACGAGCAGAATCAGTTGTCCATCGGCGGTGTATCCGGCGGCGGTTCGGGGATGGACATCCGGAATCGACGACCCGAAAAAGACTTCCTCATCGACGGTTACGTTGACTTGCCCGTCGGTTAACAATACAGGACCGGCGTGGAGGGCATCTCTTACCGGCCAATATTTCGCCCGGGAATAATCGATCTTTTTTACGGGGCGCAGGGGTGAATTGGGAATCGGTTCCATCCATTCGAACAGGGAATCATGGCGGCTGGAAACCCAGGCAATATCAATGGTCCCATCGTCGAAAAAACCGATCGCGCCCCGCGCGGTAAAATAACGTTTCCCCCAACGAATAATCGACGGACTTGCGGGTTCGATGACCTGATGGTCCACCTGAATCAACCCAACATGGTTAGCGGGATTTTTGTGCATGAGGAAATAACCGCCGTTTACCACAACACAGGCATTCAATCGTTGGGAAAATTGCGACAGTGTCTCACGTCGATCGACATCATCGGCCACCACCACGTGGGCGGGAACTTCACCCGGCACCTCTTCAACCCGGACATACCAAGCCCGTAGCGGGATCGTCAGATTGTTGCCTTGAAATACACGAACTTCCTCAGGCAAATTCACATTAATATCCGCCATCGGCTCCCAATTCATATCGATGACAGTATATCGTTTCTCCTTCGAGCATGCCCCGACATTTAATACATAACTTATGGTTAACACCGTAACGGCAATTATTTTTACTGTTACACGAATCATAAAAATTCTTTTAATAGCCTTCCTTCAGGGAATGGGAACATAAGGTACGAAATCCGCCAGTCGGCGGACTTGTCCGCCTGCCGGAGGGACGCATGACGTCAGTCCCCGAGCCTGGATGGCGGTTCACACCATTTTATTTTGAAATTACTGGTTTTAAGATTAATCATTCTGTTAACAGGGTACGAACCGCCCCGACGAAGTTCGGGATGTATTGAAAAGGCTATAAAGAATCCCGGGCTACGATTTCAAATTCGATCGCCCCCAGGCTGTCGCCAATGGTATCGTAAACGGTTACCTGCCAGGGCCCCACCCACTCCGGTTGGATTGTAACCCGGCTCCAGCAACGCCAATTATAGGAACGCCCGATTTCGATATCAATATCGGCAATAAATTTTCCGTCATAACGCCAGGCGTGGGTTATCTTTTGACCGTTACCGATTAAATTTCGGACTCCGGTAAAACAGATCAGCTTACCGACGTCATTGGGAAAAACATCGGCAACACCGGTTGGTGTCCGGGCATCGATCCCGGTGGCAATGGCTATGGTATTGATAACTAATTTATCCTCGACGATAGGGGGGTTTTTTTGCGATACCGTCTCCGGTTTGAGTGTTTCCTTTGCGGGGGATGGTTTCTCCGCTACCGGGCGACCCGAAGTATCGACAACCGAGGTTTCGGGAGCGGGTATATTCCGGGGAGGTACGAGCATTTCATCCGGAATAGTTGCCGGCAATGTCAGGAAAACATAACTCAGATAAAATCCATAGGTAATAATGAGGAGTCCGATAATCCGATACAACCGCTGAAAATAGGCGATTGAGATCAGGATCAACAGAACCAGAGTCACGGGTAAAATGGTCGGATCATTCATCGAATAAATGGAATCGTTTACGAATCACCTGGGGAAAATATACATCACCTTTTGAAAAAGATAAACCGGTGAGAAATAATTTTTTTCGGCCCCAAGGCGGATTTAAATATATCCTTATAATTGAAGGATCGAATAATCACAAATTTTTACTTGTTTAACTATTTAGAAAAACTTAATATTATTCAATTCAACTTCTTATAAACGGTTTACATATTGTATTGATACATGTCGGATTTTGGGATTATAATATATTCCCAAAAATGGGATTGACAGGGGCGGAGCTACGGGATAACCGGCCGGATTCGCCCCTGTTTTTATCGCCGGTATATCTGCGTGAAATGAAAAGAAACATCCATCAGACACCCCGTAGGAGGAACAACTGTACCGGGGAATCTCCACTTTTACGACTGCACTAATGGTAAATACACCGTATAGAAAGCTCCGTCAGGGGTTACTTTCTAATCGACAATATTGCTAATACCGGCTCAATAAATCGTTAATTACATGGAATCCGGGCAATGATTCGGAAACGATGAATGGGTTTGGCATTGGTACGAAATATTTCATAAACCCAGATTATAAATTAATAACCCTGATAAATCGGGGAATTAAACGAAAAAATATTAAGAGTTAAGATAAATCATTGCACGAAAATTTTCTTACTCTGGATATTGATTTAAATCCTTATTATTTCGATAGTTTCGTTTAATTCGTTGTTCCTATTGCATTATTTGGGATAATTAGTTTTGAAGTTCGGAACACGTGTAAATATGTAAATTCGTGGAGAACGTAAAGTCACACACGCGTCGGTCAGCTAATCCAACGCGAAAGATTTTTTCAACAGTCAGAAATATTCCGTCCCAATAAATGAAATATTTATGATGAAACTGAGGAAAAGAATCAGGTTCCAATTTTATTTGTTCATTCTCATATCAATTTTTCTATCCTTCGTTAACGCACAATATTACGATACGTCAAAATACTTTTTTGCAAAATTGGATAAAAGCGACAGCACTTTTATAATCATTCTCGACGGAGAATTTTTTGAACGAATAAAAACGAACCCCTACAAAAAAGGAAATTATGTTGACAATCCAACTACACAATTTGAAATTGCTTTTACTAAGAATTATTTTAACAATTCGAACACTTTTAACATCCAACGAATAAGAAACTCTCACCAATACAAGATAAATTGTAAACCCGGTACAATGGAGTACTATACCAGTCTGAAAACGGGAGATCAGTTTGTCATTGTCGCCCTTTCCAGTGATGGTTCCGGCCGAAGAATTCAGACAGCAATTGAATCATTTTATTATACTTCATCCGAATTCGAATCACATCTTGCAGCCAAAACCTATAAAATAGATAATATCGACGGATTTGGAAGGGATTATCATCTGGCAATTTATCAGGGCGCTTATGATCGGGATATTAAATCACCTCCGCTTATTGATATGAATATTCCAAAACCCGTAAAAATGAAAATGGATTCCATCACCAATTCGAAAGTCGAATACAATAACAGGATTAAAGAGGAAAATAAAAATGTAAGATTTGCCGAAAGTACTATAAGGTTATTTTCATACAAGACCGAAATACAACCTTTTGAAACCAATATTTCTCAGAATACCCGGGAAAAAAGATATCTAATTTCCACCTATATGAATGCCGCCGGATACGCGGGAAAAACGTTTTTGTTGAATGAGAAAGGTCAAATTTTACATGGACTCATCCAATATTCCGACGGCGCCTTTGCGAAGTGTGAAGGTATTGTCAGAATGAATAATTACGATTTAATAATTATGTACAATTCTGTCGGCAAATATTCCGGAGGATTATCGTTGCTAAAACAAGATGGGGATGGACCGTGGAAAGAGATTTTATTTTTATTTACCGACGGATGTTAGCCTCGGTAATCCTGTCTTGGAATAATTACAATATGATTTTTCATACCTCGGAATTACAAATAATGTACAGGGAAAGGCAGCTCCGGTGAAAATAACCATCCTGACCGCCGGTACCCGCGGGGATGTTCAACCCTATGTGGCGATTGGGAGCGATCTTCAGTCCCGGGGACACCAGGTCCGCATTGCTACACATCGGAATTTCAAACCACTTCTCGACCAATACGGACTTGGTTATTTCCCGGTAGAAGGTGACCCGCGCAAAATTCTCATGGGGGATGTCGGGCAGAAACTGCTTAGTACGGACAGGAATCCGATCGCGATGATGCGGCACACCGTTGCCGCCGCAGAACCTGTGTTACACCAGGTGTTCGATGATTATTTGAAGGCCTGCCGGGATGCGGAAGTTATTCTGTTTCATCTTTTAACGGCTTTACCGGCGGTTTCTATTGCGGAAAAACTGAGTATCCCGGCCTTTCCCCTCTATCTCCAGCACGTCCATCCCACCCGATACTATCCCAGCGCGGCCGCAACACCTATACCACTAGGCATACCATTCCTGAAAGGACTATACAATAACCTGACATATAAAATTGAGGACTGGGCTTTCTGGCATTTTATCCGGCCGGTTATCAACCGTTGGCGTGAGCACACTCTGGAACGGCCTCCCTACAGGACGAATCCTTTTTCAGACAGGGAGTGGCGGCAGCGTCCCTTTCTATACGGTTTCAGTCCTCATGTCATTCCAAAGGCACCGGATTGGGGTGACAATATCCATATCACCGGATATTGGTTTCTTCCCGACATGAAAGATTGGTCTCCCCCGAATCGGTTGTTGGATTTCCTGCAATCAGGCTCGCTTCCCGTATATATCGGCTTCGGCAGCATGGTTCGGCGCAAGGCCGAAGAAATAACTGAAATTGTGTTGCAGGCGCTGAGATCGATAAAAAAGCGCGCCATCCTGGCGACGGGTTGGGGCGGAATCGCGGACAGCGATCTCCCGGACAACGTGATAAAGATAGATTTCGCTCCCCATGAATGGCTTTTCCCCCGGGTAGCCGCCGTCGTACATCACGGCGGCGCAGGAACCACAGCGGCGGGTCTGAAAGCCGGTGTGCCATCCGTCATTATTCCCTTCTTTGGTGATCAACCATTCTGGGGGTGGCGGGTTATGGAATTAAATGTGGGCCCTCCACCCGTTCATCGTAAAAAACTCACGGCAAAGGCACTGGCGGAAGCTATAAAACTCGCTACCAATGACAAAGGTATGAAAAAGCGAGCTGAAAAACTGGGCAAGGTAATCCGCGCCGAAAATGGCGTTTATAATGCGGTTAAAATACTTAACGCATACTTTGCCAGAGGCTGGGGGAAATAATATTGTCCTTAAAACAACATCAACCAATTTTAAGTGCAGCAGTCCGGGTTTAAAGTCCGGAGCACATAGAATGCTTAGATCCAAATAAAATGGTAAATCCCGAACGCAGTTTATTCATTACACGTTCGATTGAGGAGGAAGACTGAATTGAAAAAAATTATTTGTGTCATATCGTTGTTTTTCGTGTTAGGTAGTTGCGGTAAATCAACGGGTCCGAAGTCTACAGATGTATCCGAAGAAGAGGGGCCTGAGACTGATGAATATGTCTCTAAATTATTGCCAATGACTATCGGTAATTATTGGATTTATGAAGAAACATATACTTCTAACGATACCACATATTCTCATGATATCAAATCCGAAATAACCGCCATAAAAAATATCGGAAATTATTCCTGGTATGAAATGACACGTACGATTAATGGGTATCAATCAATCAATCGGATATTGTATGGCGGAAAATGATAGTATTTATGAGCTTCAGTATAATTGGCAATACCCTGTTCGCGCACTACGGTTCTTAATACCTAAAGATAGTCTCCAGTTATTTAACTCGTTCCTCGGTGGCGATATAATGATCATTAAAACGGCCAGTATTTTAGATTCGACAGTTACTACTCCTATCGGCCGATACGATAATTGCTATTCATACCAATTTTCTACGGTGGATTTTACAAAAATTGAAATCGTCTCCCCTGGTATTGGAATTATTGAAAAACAATATATTTCTCATGGATTCGCGGGAAGTAAGAAATTCAGGAAAATAGCCAAATTGAAGTCATATTTAGTGAAAATAAAACCCAAGAACTAAACCGGAAATTTGGTTTTTCTCTTAAAAGGGAAAGCTGAATTTACATACAACAGACATGGAGATGTTAAGAATCAAAACAAAAGGAAACCGCGGGTACCGGCCTACCTTTTCCCATTATATCCGATTGATACAGCAAAATTTAACATAGGAGAAATTGCGCGTGCTGAGAATCCCAAAATCCATTATAATCGGCGCGGTTCTGATGATACTGCTGGGTTTGGCCCGGGGAATTGGCGGACTTGTTCTTTTTATTCAGGGAACGAATACTCTCCCTGATATCATTGCCAGTGAAAATGTAATTCGCATTTTAGCAATCGGGTTAATATCAATCGGTTTACTGGAAATCATTTCAGCAATCGGTGTTTTTCGATTAAGACACGCATTCCGGCGTTTAGGGATCGCGGTTACGGTTGCGTTTGTGATTGATGGAGCCATCAACGGTTACTTCCTTTTCGGCAAACCGGGAGACCTTGGGACCATAGTGAATAGTATTGTGGCTATCGTGATAATAAGTTGTCTGTTTATCGGGCGGGGGGCTTTTGGTAATTCGCGTTCACAAGATGGGAAATAATAAATGATATGAGATTTTCCCGGTCACCACAAATTTCATTAGGGTTCAATTAAGATGATGATGAATATGAAAGGAGAAACCTTGAGTAAAATAGTAAGATTTATGGCGTTTATCTGCATTTGTTTAATACCCCTTTACGGTAAAGATGGCATCATCATAAAAATGAATTCCGGGCGAGAATATTATCCTGCTCAACTTGCTGGAATCACAAATGATTCGATAGAGATTTGGGTTAACACTTCAACTATTGTACTGGCCCAAACAAATATATCAAGCATAAGTATTCACAGCCCTAATGTCACAATAATTGGAACATGTCTCGGCTCATTTGCAGGATTGATGTTCGGAGTTTGGCAGGCAGAATCGTTAGAAGGGGTTTCCCGATTCGCCGGACCGGGACTCGTCGCCATCGACGGTCTTGTCGGTAGTATCGTAGGCACATTAGTAGGTTTTCTTGTAAGTCAGGATAGAATTTATAATTTAAGTAAAATGACTGATGAAGGTCGAAAATTGTTCGTTAAGAGATTGTACAATCATTATGCCGTGTCCCGTTCTGGTTGAATTTCCCGCAACCGGTAGTATAAGAAGTATATATGGGGAACGCTAAGCGGCGTTTGGGGAATAACTTAAGACCCGCTATTATAAATAGGCCATGAAACCTAAGGCGTTTTTATTTTCACTTTTCCTGGCAGTTCCGATAAACGCTTTTCTCTCCGGCCAAAATATGAATTGGGCAATCCTGAACTATACGACGAGTAACCTGGGTGGTTTTAATATACATATCGGCCGAAACAATAGTCTTGGAGTGTTTGGCGATCTAAAAGGCGGAATGTCCAAATATAAGACTGTTGAGACAAAGGAATACTTCAACGGCATTCTTAAAGAAAGGAATTTGTACCTGGCTCTTTCTATTGGTCTGTCCTATAGTTTCAAATCATTTTATTCACTTTATCTTGGTTGGGGTTATACCTGGATTTCAACCCAAATGAGGTATGGTGAAGTATTGAATAATATAAAAATGGATGATTGGTTCTCCTTTGATTTCAATAAAAAAGAACCCAATATTCTGGGGGGAATCGTATTCTCTCGTCGCATACCAAAAGTCTCATTCCTTCCTTCCGTTTATCAATTCGGATTTAATGTAAGACCTCCGGGAATGACATTTGGTATCGGGTATGTTCTTGAATAATATCGGTCTCCCTCCCACCGCTTGCGGATAGGCGTGGAACCTGGGTTTTGGATGGAGTTCCAAAGGCGTAAACTGTGTTGGCGGATAAATTAACGAACGTGAAATTCACCGATGAATGCTCGGAGAATTAAAAAAAATGCAAGAGGTTCGATAAATTTTACTTTTGGATTCGGTTATCATTCTCCGTTGATAAAAAACATACCTCCATAACAAAAAAGAGGTACAATCCAAACAGTTTGAAGTGAAATCCCATGCATCACGGTACATTTTCATAATCAGACCTTCAATGATAATATTCACAACCATACTCTTACTTCTGATTGTCATGGTTGCGGGTTGTGAAGAGGCCGATGACAAGGAGCCCGGAATCCTTGGGATATGGGTATTTGAGTATTGGGACCAAAATACTAGCGGTAAAATCTATTCCAGACATGATCAGTTTGAAGAAGACAAACCCGGTGTTCAATTTCAATCAAATGGCACTTTAATTGAAAGGGGCAATAGAATAGGGTGTGGTACTCCGCCAATCATTTATACCAATTACGAAGGTAGCTGGTCATACGAAAACGATTCAACCATTACCATAACCTCTTCCTTCTGGGGAGGAGTTCAAAACTGTGAACTACAAATACTATCTTTAACTGTTGATACTTTAAAAATACTCTGGGATTGTGAAGACCCGGATTTTAATTAATTAGATTGAAAGGAAAACCAATGAAGATTCGATTACTACTTCCGATTATTATCATATTCGTGGAAATGGGTGTATGCCAAGATATGGAAATTAACCGTCCTCTGAAAAAATTCTCCTTTGGAATAAACTATTCTCCACTGACAATAAAGTACTATCAATCATTAAGTGAATTCATTTCGATGCAATATATCACCTCAGGAGATGCTTCACTCAAATCCGCCATAGGTTATTCATTTTCACCGTACCTGACGCTATTAATTTCATTTCAATACGCCTCCGATTACAGCAAGATAAATTATCAACAGGAGACTCAATATGGGAGTGATTCAGATGTTGATTATTCAGGATACGATTATTTGCGGGAAACAGAGGTCACTCAAATCACAGGCAACGTTCAATACAACCTTTTCAATCGGGGAAATCATAAAGCCATTCCATTTTTCGGTGTTGGTATCGGTAAACAATTCTATAATCAAAAATATGAAAAAATTGATACCGGTGATGAAGATGATCGGAGAACAACAATCGAAGATAATCTGGACAATTTTAATAGTAAAATAAATTCACCCGTCATTGGCGAAATACAGTTCGGCGTGGAATATTTCATTAATGAATCCATTTCATTGAAATTAGCATCGAACTATCAATACGCAACTTCACAGGCAACGGCTGATTACAAGGAAACCAGGTATTATACGAATGATACGTATCATAAACATAGTAAGATGAAAAATAAGCTGATAAAAATATCGAATAGATTGAGTTATGGCATAAACATTTATTTTTAATGCCTATTGAGTGTTTCATCTCATAAATTTCAAATACTTGGAGATGGGAAAACAACAATAATACGGGGAACATCAGGGGATATGAAGTTATGGATCGTCTGCGAAATCCAATAAGGAGTGACCCATGAAAAAAATACTTCCGATTATCATCATATTCGTTTTTTCATTAAACCTTTCACCTTGTCGGGCGATTGAAGCGAAACCGATGAAAATAACATTTAGTATTTTTGACAAACATCAATGGTTGGATGACGGCATGGGTGTGGAAGGAGTCGGATTCTCGGTTTTACTCCCCGAGCGACTTTTCAATATCTCAAACCTTTATATAGGACTTCTTGGTTTTAATTTAAACTGGGACGGGACCTGGGAAGAAAATCCAACTCTCTATAATTGGAACGCCGGCCGGGAAATGGAATTGCAAAATTGGAGAAACGGAACCCATAATGCCATAGCAATCACGATCTCAAAACATTTTGAACCAGACACCAGATTCTTTTCCCATTTCTTTTTTACTTTCGGCAAGACCGAACCGGCCTGGATGCCTTATCCCGACACAAAAACAATGTCCTGGAGCGAATACGGCAAGTCCGAACCGAAAGTAACATATTACGATCAGGAAACATATTTTTTCCGGGTGAGTTTCCGACCGATAAAAGTAATACCCGGAACAATATCTCTGCAACTCGCGAAAGTCCCGGAGCGCGGGATATATCCAACCTTTGCTTTTGGAATTGAACCAATATTCATCATCAAGTCCATAAAATATTGAACTATAGCGTTCTTTGAGATTCGACTTCCGAAAAAATGTTCATCACCGATGAACATTTTTTTTATGGTTTTTAATTATTTAATGATTAGGGAACGTAAATTTCATAAACGAATATTCAGGCACCCGACATTTCCAGGCCGGTGAGTTTACCTGTGATTTGTCACCAACGATCAGGAATTAAATGAAAATTATTGAAGAATTCATAAAAAAAGAATCCGCCGGAGGAATATTGTTAATGTTAGCAACAATTCTGGCGCTTATCTTTAACAATACCTTCTTGGCACCACTGTATCAAGCGTTCCTGCATATCCCCGTGGAGATACGAATTGGCTCCCTGTCCCTTGATAAATCACTTTACCACTGGGTAAATGATGGTTTAATGACCATTTTCTTTCTCTTAATCGGATTGGAAATAAAAAGGGAACTGCTTGAGGGACATTTGTCATCAATAAGTCAAATCGCTCTACCCGGGATTGCCGCTGTGGGTGGAATGCTCGTGCCGGCAGTGATATATCTGGCTTTCAACGCGAATGATCCCATCGCGGTTAACGGCTGGGCAATTCCAACGGCAACCGATATTGCTTTTGCGTTAGGAATTCTCTCTCTGTTGGGAAAGAGAATTCCCCTATCGCTTAAAATATTCTTAATGGCGTTGGCCATCATTGATGACCTGGGAGCAATCGTAATTATCGCTATTTTTTATACCGCCGAATTATCGATGCTGTCGATTGCCATGGCGCTTATTTCTCTCGCCGCATTAATCGCCCTCAATTTTTTTGGCGTCATCAGGAAAGCCGCTTATTTTATGATCGGTGTAATCTTATGGGTGAGCGTCCTTAAATCCGGGGTGCACGCAACCTTAGCGGGGGTCGCGCTGGCATTTACCATTCCCCTGAACGCAAAAGATGAAAATGAGCGCCCCCTATCGCCACTGAAAGAAATTGAACATAACCTTCACGCCTGGGTGGCCTTCTTTATCCTGCCGTTATTCGCATTTGTTAATGCCGGTGTCAATATCACCGGAATATCTTTCGGCCGGATGTCGGGTTATGTGCCCCTGGGAATCATACTTGGACTGTTCATCGGCAAACAGGTCGGCGTTTTCGGTTTTAGCTGGATGGCGATAAAACTTAAACTGGCAAAATTACCGGAAGGCAGCAATTGGAAACAGCTTTACGGGGTATCAATATTGACAGGTATCGGGTTTACTATGAGTTTATTTATCCTGTCTCTGGCATTTGAAGATGACAGTATTTTTCAATACACCGACAAATTAGCAATACTTGCCGGTTCATTTATGTCCGGGATCGCCGGTTACTTAATTCTGAAAACCGGGAAAGATACCTAACAAGAGATCTCATGGTTGTCAACGTTCACAATTTTCTTTCGGGATGAAACTGGAGGATCGCGAGCCACAAGCATCTGTTCTTTTATCCTGTTTCTCCCTATTATTATTATTGATTAAAAGTATAATATGACTTTATAATCAATGGCATCTATATTGATAAGATGAATATGAAATGTTTGCAGATATTCCTGTCCCCCGTTGCGGGGGGCTTTTTTCGACAATTTCCTGTAGCCGATGTTTGTAGCGCCTTACCGGCGATCCCGGAGGTAGCGGTATCGGTGACACATAATGCCGGTAAGTCTGGTCCGATAAACAAGATTGGAGGCCATTAGTGGATATTGGTCAGCTATTCTGGATTTTCTTTATTTTTATGGCTCTGCAACCGTTCTTTAAACAGCGGATGCTTGAGGCCGCGCGGCAAAAATTATTGGCGCGGATTGAGCATTCGCGTGGTTCACGCGTGGTTCTTATGGTACACCGTCAGGAGACAATGAGTCTGTTTGGTTTTCCGGTCATGCGCTACATCGATATTCATGATGCCGAAGACATGATGCGTGCCTGTGAATTGACCGACCCGGAAATACCGCTCGACATCGTGCTCCATACCCCGGGCGGGCTTGTCCTGGCGTCCTTACAAATCGCCCATGCCATCCGGAAACGTAAAGGAAAGGTCACGGTTTTTGTTCCTCATTACGCCATGTCCGGCGGGACTCTGATCGCGCTGGCCGCCGACGAAATCGTGATGTCGCCCCACGCCGTGTTGGGGCCTGTCGATCCCCAACTGGGACAATACCCCGCAGCATCGGTGCTTGATGTCATTGCCAGGAAACCAGTCTCTGAAATCGACGATCAAACTCTTATTCTGGCCGATATTGCCAAGAAAGCCGTCAATCAACTACGAGACAGCATAAAGAATTTGCTCATGCGAAGTCAAACCGAAGAAAATGCTGAAAAATTAGCAGACTTGCTTTCCTCCGGAACCTGGACTCACGATTACCCCATTACGTTCGAAGAAGCGCAGAAGCTTGGCCTAAAGGTCAGTTCGGATATGCCTCCTGAGATACTGCAACTCATGAGTTTGTTTCCCCAGCCCGTCCGGAAACAACCATCGGTGGAATTTTTGCCTATCCCCCACCGACAAAGGAGCAGGAAAGAAGATGTCCGCAATTCGGATTCCATTTAACAACCGGTTCCAACGAATCCGTCGTCGCCCCCCCGGTAATAACAAGTTTTCCTCCAAGGAGTAAATATTGACCGACGAGACAAACCATCTTGACTCAATCGCAATCAATGAAGTTCAACTTATCCTGGCAGAAAAACGAACTTCCCTGGCCATGATGCGGACGGGTATAGCGGTCCTGGTTCTTCCGTTGTCGGTCATGAGTGTGTTGATAGCTACATCAAAATATTATAATGTCCTCCATGTTTTACATTTGCTTGTTCCCCTGGGAGTGCTCAACCTTGCTTTGGTAGCTTTAGGATCGTATCTCGTTATTCGCTCGATAATTCGAATGCAGCACTATGATTACCTGATTAATCAAATCAAACTAAAGCATAGTATAATTAAAGATTTTATCGAATGAATGTCCACCTGTTCCCTTACCCGCTCCTGAACCGTCAGAACAGGCACCATATTCGGAAAGCATAAATTTAAAATTTGATGAGAATATTTACGGTAGCCCTGGATAAACAATTTACCCCCGCGGCATTAAAATTATGGAATAAAATTCCGTCTCGGAAAATGGATACAATCTTGATGAATGTACGGTGTGGCCACTGTAAAAGGAGTACAACAATAATAGACTATACCGACGCCGTCAGAAAAGGGGATTTGGTGTTAACCGGCGTCTGTCAAACCTCTGGTTCGATAGTTATACGGTTAGTGAAATGCCGGTTTTTTCAAAAAAGCGCTGTAATTAGCGATAATATTCAGATCGAAATATTCCACCTTATTTGCTTTTCTTGTTGGCGACCTTAATAATCCTTATCGATGGGAGATCGTTACGCTCATCAAATATTCACATTCACTACATGAAAGAACATGATAAATAAAATCAAAAAATCAATCCGATTAATGCTTGACAAAGGCTTTTCTATCATTCCGGACATTAACGTTCAATATAAAAGATATGGATCTGACTATGGAGGCTGGAATATCGTTGACAGCCTGCTTGATGAGAATTCCATCATTTATTCCGCCGGAATCGGTGAGGATATATCTTTTGACAAGGCATTAATAGAAGAAAAGGATGTGATCATTTATGCTTTTGACCCAACACCAAAATCAATTCGTTGGGTAACAAAACAAAAACTACCCAATAATTTTATTTTACACGAATACGGAATGGCAGATTTTGATGGTTTCGTACAATTCAACCCACCAGAGAATCCAAAACACGTTTCATACACAATACTGGACAGACCCTCCACGGAGGGGAAAGCCATCAAAGTGCCGATGAAAAGATTATCGACAATTATGAGAGAATTGGATCACGATTCCATTGATTTGTTAAAAATGGATATTGAGGGTGCTGAGTATTCTGTCATTGACGATATGAAAACTTCCGGGATTTATCCTAAACAGATCCTGGTGGAATTCCATCATCGATTTCCGGGAGTTGGAATAAAGAAAACCATGGCTTCAATCGAAACCATAAAACGCATGGGATATTGGTTGTTCTGGGTTTCTGATTCCAAAGAAGAGTGTGGTTTTTTAAGAAAAACATCGAAATTATAATAGCGGGCAACCCTGTCATCGTCATGTCATTAATACTTCCTCGTCCATTATTTATTTTTATTTATATTGCACCGTCGCTGGTCGTTTTCTACCCGAACCATCATGTTCTTAGATTTACACCTATGGAAACGTATGAATGCCCCCACGGCCATAACCCGTGGTACTACCAAGAAATACCCTCCCACACCGAGGCTTCCGCTAATGTTATTGTTAAGGTGAACAAGTGACGACTATGGAATAAGCAACGGGCAACCTCAGGATAAAATATTAAAGTGACATCATGAGTACGACAATTTCGGAATCGGCAAATCCGTGGCGGTTTTTTGCTCTTGCTCTTGGCATTTCATGGTTTTTCTGGATATGGGTCATCCGGTTTGATTGGAATGTCTGGAAATTCCCGGCAATCCTTCTCGGCGCCTTCGGATTATTCGGCCCCGCAATCGCGGAGATCATTCTAATTAACAGTCATCACGACAAAGAACAGTGGCGTGACTACTGGCAACGTGTGTTTGACATCAAACGAATTGGCAACAGATGGCATTTGGTGATCTGGGTTCTTTTTCCTGCTTTGAATGCGGTTGCCATTTTACTAAGTGTTTTGGCAGGCTCATCTTTACCCGGATTTGAAACCGCCAAAATTCTTTTATCCGAGTCCTGGAGAATCTTTCCGTTTGTAATATTTATCTTGCTATTCGGTCCCTTACCCGAGGAACTTGGTTGGCGTGGCTATGCTCTGGATGCTTTGCAAGCAAAGTATAATGCCCTTGTATCAAGCCTTATTTTAGGAGTGATATGGGCTTTGTGGCATGTACCCCTGTTCTTCATGAAAGGTACATTTCAACATGACCAATTGAGATTCGGCACGGTAAACTTTTGGACGTATATCATCGGCCCGGTTATTATTTCAGTTCTGTTTACATGGATTTACAACAACACCGGCCGCAGTACTTTATCCGCCATACTTTTCCATTTCATGATTAATCTAACTGCCGAACTTTTGCCGCTAAACGATCAAGGGAGAGTTTACAGCCTTGCGCTGATTACTGTTTTGACAATAATGGTAGTTATCATTTGCGGACCAAAAACATTGGTTCGGCAGCGGAATAGGTAAGGGAACTGGAGAAAATATCTAACCCTCTATAACCGGAATGCAACCGGAGAAAAAGAATTGTCCGATTGGAAAAACGAGACTTATAATGCCATACCATTATGGTTTCGAAACCCTTTTGAACCAGTATTAATCAGGTTAAAATATCTTTAATTTTTATCTAACCTCATTAATTTATCCGGCATCAAAAGCGCATGCACCACACGAAGAGAAAGAAAAAATATGAAGAATAAAATATTTTCTCTCCTGGCCGTATTATTATTAACAACCAATCCAACCCTACCTCAAACTGTTGATTCTTTGGTCAACGGTCCTCTTACGGGTTTCACTTTCACACCGGGGGCACGATCCCTTTCAATAGCCACCGATATGGTGGCTCTCACGGCAAATTCCGAATACAATAAATTTGGCAATGAAATCACTCCCGATATTCCGATAACGAGTCAGGAACAGGCCCTGACTGTCTTCAATATCTCCGGTGGATATTCCATTAACAGTAATGTGGGCATATTGACCAATATTCCCTACATATCGAGACAAAAATTGAAAATAATCTCCTTCGATATCAATGGTGACACATCTCTTTCAAATGGGGATACAGGTCTCGGAGATGTGGCTGTTGGCGCATGGTATATCCTGAATAAAAACAAAACAAGCCGACTGATGGCCCTGGGATATATGACGCTTGCCACCGGCTCTTCACCGGATGATGTTATCGAAGATAATCTATCGCCGACAGGCGTGGGCGCATTCTCCTACAGTTTTTTTGCGGTCTCCGATATCATGGCAACTCCCAATACGCTGATATCGTTTTCAACCGGCTTAACCATGATTAATAAAACGGTATCTTCTTCCGGAAATCGAAAAGCGGGCAATAAAATACAGTTAAGCGGAAGAGTCTCTTATCGAGTTTCTCAGGGATTTTCAACCGGTTTATTGTTTGATCTCTCCTTTAAAGATAAAACCAGAATTGATAACGTGTTAATCGATGGTTCAAATTCAAATTTTACAAGTATTACACCGATCGCGGGATTTCAACTGTCCCCCGGTAAAACCACAATAAATATTTCCGGGGGATATGTATTTCTCCTGTCCGGCACCAACATCCCGAAATTCGCAGGTTTCAATTTTGGTGTTTTAGTTCAATGATTTGTCCTAACTCTTAATATTTTTTTGTTTAATTCGTTTGATTCATCGTTAATACGTAATCTTGGTTTATCCAGGTTCAAATATTGTCAATCCGCACCGGGAAAAGACGGCCTGCGGGATCATTTTCGTCCCGGGAATTAATTGCCGCAGGGAATCCATATACAAAACTTTGAAATTTCCGGCTTCGCATATTTCCGGGGAAAATGTTCATTCCTCATGAATACTTCGGGTGGTTAATTTTGATCATGAAAAATCAGGCTGAATTGGTTACATCACACGGTAATTCAAAAGGGGAAAATAATGAAAAAAGTCAGATATGAGGAAATGTTGCCACATGAAATAATTTCCCGGCGCGAGAAATTCCCTGCCGCTTTCATCGGACTTGGAGGCCTGGAATGGCACGGTGAACATCTTGCGGTTGGGAATGACGCCCTGAAAGCTGAAAAGCTCTGCGAACTGGCGGCGGAAAAGACCGGCGGGTTTGCGTTTCCCACACTATGGTATGGTGAACCAAGAACCTACAAATTAATCGAGGTTTACCATGACGACATACAATCGTTTATGAAATTCAAAAAACATAAATACTCGGAAGACTATACAGGGTACAGGAAAACTCCCGAGGAACAAATCAAATTCTACAAAGAGCTTCTTTTCCATACGCTGGTCCAGATGAATTCCCTCGAAATGAAAGCCGTCTGTCTATTATGCGGCCATTACCCCTTGCACAAATGGGCCGCCGAGGTTGCCGATGAATTTAATTCCCTCTTCAGCGAAACCCAGGTTTTCGCCGGGATCGAATTTCATTATCCTCCCGAATCAAAAGACGTCGGCGGCGATCATGCCGCGAAATGGGAAACCTCTTATCTCTGGTATCTGCGTCCCGACTGTGTCGATATGAGCATTTTCCTGAAACGTGAAAACGAGGAATTGATCGGCGTCGCCGGCGAGGACCCACGGAAAGAAGCCTCGATCGAAATCGGCCGCAAAGCTTGCGAATTGATCGTGAACGGAATGGCGTTAAAAGCCAGGGAACTCATCGAAAAAGCCGCCTGATTGAGATACAAACGCGAAGATGTCCCGGCCAGACCGGTTAAACCCATGGTATCCTGTCTTCCCGAAACACCCGATCCGGCAACAGCCATCGGGTTTACAAACCCAATCATAATTTTGAAGTTCAGTTGGGAAATTCGGGGTAGATTCACCCATGATTGTTTACGAAACAAAAACCACGCCGCATACTTTTTCCATCATATTCCTTATTAACCTTCAGTAAAACAACTCACGAATATCCTTGCAGGAACCGAACAAATGACAAATTGGAAAGACCGATATAAGAGCAAAATAACAACTCCTGAAATTGCGGTCAGAAAAATCAGAAGCGGGCAGAGAGTCTTCATTGGATCAGGAGCAGCCGAACCGCAATTGCTTGTTCAGGCCCTTGCCCGGCGCGGACCGGAACTGGCCGATACACAGATCGCGCACATCCTCACCCTGGGAATGGCTCCTTACGCTGACCCGAAACTTAAGGACGGTTTTCGGCACAATGCCCTCTTTATCGGGCCGAATGTGCGCGAAGCCGTTGCCGAAGGCCGCGCTGACTACACCCCTATTTTCCTGTCCGAGATCCCGCGCCTCTTTCATCGGGGCAAATTGCCCATCGATGTTGCGCTCATCCAGGTGTCTCCACCGGATAAACACGGCTATTGCAGTTATGGGGTCAGTGTCGATGTCATTAAGTCAGCCGCGGAGAGCGCCCGTCACGTGGTGGCCGAAATTAATCCCCACATGCCGCGCGCCCTCGGCGATTGCTTTATCCACGTGGATCACATTCACGCGATTGTTCTCAGCGACGAGCCAATCCTCGAGGCGCCAAAGGGCCAGATTGACGATGTGGCCTTGCGTATCGGGCAACATATTGCCGATCTTATCGATGACGGTTCAACCCTCCAATTGGGCATCGGCACAATTCCCGACGCCGTTCTCTCCTGCCTCGGCGATAAAAAAGACCTCGGCATCCATACCGAAATGTTCTCCGACGGCGTGATCGATCTTGTTGAAAAAGGAGTAATCAACGGCTCACGCAAGAATATCCACCCCGGAAAAATCGTCTCCAGTTTTATCATGGGCAGTCGCCGACTCTACGATTTCATCGATAACAACCCGATGTGTGAGTTCCACCCCACGGAATACACGAATGATCCCTTCCGCATCGCGCAACACGACCGGATGGTGGCGATCAATTCCGCCCTGCAGGTCGATTTGACCGGCCAGGTTTGTGCCGATTCACTGGGCACTTATTTTTACAGCGGGATCGGCGGCCAGGTCGATTTCATTCGCGGCGCCTCACGCTCCCATGAAGGAAAGCCTATTATCGCGCTGCCCGCAACCGCCAAAAACGGCGAGTTGTCGCGTATCGTGCCGACACTCACTCCCGGCGCCGGTGTCGTGACGAGTCGTGGCGACGTTCATTACGTAGTCACCGAATTCGGTGTCGCCGATCTGCACGGCAAGACCATTCGCCAACGCGCCTTGTCGTTGATACACATCGCGCACCCGAAATTCCGCGAAGAATTGACCAAAATAGCCCGCGAACGGAACCTTATCTACCGCGACCAGGTAGCGGTATTCCGCGTCGGCGATCCGGAACTCCGGTCCTATGAATCGGATTGCACGGCGAAAAACGGTCGCACCGTCCATTTTCGCCCGATCAATCCGACCGACGAAGACATGATGCGCGAACTTTTTTACACGCTATCGCCGGAGACTGTGTATCACCGTTTCTTCTCCCGGTTGAAAGCCATGCCCCATGAAAAATTGAAAGAATTCGTTACTGTCGACTATGAAAATGATATGGCTTTGGTTGGGGTCACCCGGGAGGACGAACACGAAATGATCGTTGCCGTCGGTCGCTACGCCCTCGATCAATCCACCAACGCCGCTGAAGTAGCTTTCGTCGTAAAAGACGATTGGCAAAGCCAGGGATTAGGATCCCATATGTTCAGACAACTGCTCGAAATCGCCCGCGAGCGCGGCATCGTTAAATTCACCGCCGATGTTCTCGCCGATAACGCCGCAATGCTCCACGTCTTCCATAAATGCGCCCCCTCCCCTATTGAAAGCACCCTCGAAGACGGTATTTACCACCTGACATTCAGTATCGAACCCGGAGCCGAAAAATCATAGTATCAGTTCGGAATAAATTAATCGTATGATTAAAAAAGCGTGTTCAATATTTATTTCTTTCAACCTTTATTGTCATCACGGCTGACAAGTCCTCCCTATAACCGAGAAAAAGATCATCACGGTTTCATCCCTTTATTTTCCTCCTGTCCGTCCCGACGAAATCATGAATCATTATCGGTTTAATATAAGTATTGTGTATCAAACACGGATTTGAAGGACGAATATCCAATCTGCCGGGACGGACAAAATTCAAAAGTCAAACGTACCATTGCCTCCCGGGTCTTTCCGCCCGCTAGACTGGCTTCCCGACGTAAACCGGGATTTCGCTTCGCTCTCCGCAGGCCGACGGATTGGGTCTGGGCTCTTGGTTCTTGGTTCTTTTCACCGGGCGGATTGACTCCCGGTAAATTCCCTTACCTGAATTGCTACTAACAAAGAGAAAGGTCATTGATGAAAAGATTACAATGGTTATTTGGTATTATGATTTTACTTTTGGGTTGCGCTCCAAGAGTGACAATCAACATTGACGGTGAACAGTCTCCTCTTGATTTCAGAGAAGACGTTTGGGTCTTGAATATCGACGAAACGGTACCTGAAGGAGCACAATTCATCGGAACCGTTAAAGTTGGTGATTCGGGCTTTACCATTGATTGCGACTACCAGGCAGTAATTGAAAAAGCCGAAATGGAAGCCCGTAAAGCGGGCGGTAATTTAATTAAAATAACCGAGCATAAATTACCCGATCTGGCCAGTAATTGTCATCGCATTACCGCGAAAATATACAACCTGAAAGATATCGATCAGGTCGAATTTAAGAGTTCATCCGAGTCCGCCTATTTCGATACCACGGCCAATTACGCCTTGCTGCACGTTTACCGTCCGGGCAGTTCCGGAGCACTCCTGAGCTATACCATTCATCTTGGAGATATCGAATTATGCAGGGTAAAAGCCAAATCTTATGAAACCGTCATGATAACCAAAGAAGGCCCCAATGAACTTTGGGCCAAAACGGAATCCAAAGTCGCTATCCCCGTTGATATAGAATTCGGGAAAGAGTACTACTTGCGATGCGGGGTTTCGATGGGAATTTTTGTCGGCCGACCATCCTTGACTCTGGTCGACAATCTCACCGGAAAAACTGAATTTGAAAACTTAGCGGGGAAAAAACGATGAAAATGTTATCACTAATCTTCTTTATGGTAATCAGTGTAATAAGTTTCGGAAGGTCACAGGATTTAATCGTGACAACAACCGGGGACTCAATTCATTGCCGAATTACAAAAGTGGACAACAAATACACCTACTTCACATTTAAGTATAAGGACGAATTTCGGCAAACTCTAATCCCCACAACTGAAATAAGGGAAACGAAAAGGAATTTTTTCAGCGATCCGATTATTCCTGCCGGTATGCTGAAAAATAATGAAACCAAAGGTATATTACTCGGACGTATGTACGGCGGTTGGGGCTATCGAACGGCCAAAATCAGTTCGGAGGTCTCTTCGGATGCTCGGGAATACCTGGAAGAGCTGAAAAGGGGCTTTACTTTCGGTGGTGAAATGTATTATTATTCTTCGGAAACGGTCGGATATGGCGCTGTGTTCTCGATATTCAGAACCAGCAATGAAATAACTTCCACATCCATTGCCGACGATATAAGCATTTCATATGTCGGTCCTTCGGTTCAAACCAGGATGAGAAGCGGAGATGGCAACATCTATTTGCTTTCGACGGTTGGATTAGGCTATCTCAAGTATTCCGATAAAGTCAAAATAGATAATAACGACATCACTATCGATGCCGGTACACTGGGATTAATGTTTGGATTTGGAATCGATTTCAAAATAAATGACAACTTTGGCGGAACGATCGGTATCAATTATCTCCAGGGCCAACTAACCGAAATAACGGTGTTGGCTGACGGGGAACAGGAAACCATAAAGCTGGATAAGAAAAACTATGAAAGTCTGAATCGGTTGGATATTAATATCGGCATATATATCCCCAACTCCTTTAAATGAATCAATAGACCGGACTCATTTCAAATGAATTAGATTTCGTTAAAAATTAAGATGAATCCATTAATAATTTTATTAATAATCGGTTCATTCCTTTCCGCCGAAACGTATTCCATCGCGGATATTAAATCCGAATATCCGAAGATTTTTCAACTCAACATTTATCGGGATAGTCTGGGTATTCGTCATTCCGCATGGATCAATGAAAAGTTAGACAAGAAACATTTCCTAAAGGGCTTTATTAAAAGCAATGAATTTATGGTTGGTTACCTTGTTCAGAATGCACCCAGTGAAGATGACCCATTACTATTTTCAATTGACTACAATGACGAAACCATCAGGAATCTGTTTTTTGAAAAACTTAGCCAGGATTCCATATTTAACCGGTATTTCCTGGACATGGCATGTCGGTATCTTACCAGCAAAGGTCATACGATTGAGGATTACCGGATTAATGAAAAATATCTCCTTACATCAGAGGATATAATGAATGTTGCTGTCAGGTTCTGGTACCCGATCAAAATTGATACTTCCACCGGAAGAGTCATGGGGTATGTATGCTCCGGTTTCAATGAGCATAATAATCATCCTGTCAGTGAGCGTAATCTTATCCTTGAAGCATTTTGTTATTCCACGATTATGACAAAAAAGATCCGCCTGCTTCGAATCCTTCTATTTCATTTCTTAAAAACTTCCAATGCGGAAATAAAAAAGATGGAAGAACGAGGAGTGGAGGACTACAATCTCCTTACATACCGTGACCGGATCTGGAACAAACTCATGCACGACAAATATCTCAAAAAAGTGCTGAAAAAAGAAGTTAAAAGAAAAAAGGATATATTACCTTTTGCATTACAATCCTAACTACTTATTTTGGAATATTGGTATTTTGTCCGTCGGGGACATGTTTGTCATCAGGTAAATCGGCCGGAGGAAAGTGATATGAATGAATCTTCTTTTTACCGAAAACTATTGTTAATAATTATTTTGATTTTAATTACCAATAACAGGGCGCTTTCACAAATCAACATATCATCGATTTCCATGAATATTGGAGATATCCGCACTCTTCAATCGGATTACGGATTGGAAAACAACCATCTTTACACCGTTTATTCGGAATTACAGATTGGCGGTTCGCTGCCCGTTAAATCCCTTTTCTGGAAGTCATACTATGGCTATTGGAACGATCATGTTTCCAAGCCCTTTCCGGTTGCGGACGCCATAACATATACCGGTCAAAGTCATATCCTGGGCTTTCATGTCCTTTTCAACCCCACCGAGTTCGAGAAGCGAAGTCCACTTGACGTGTTGCTTCTCATGGGAGTATCGCGACATTATATCCGATACCAATACGTGGGGGGTTCCGATTATGGTGGACATACTGGTTCTGACGGATCGCGAGCTACTAACATGTGGGAAATTGGAATAATCTTCAAAAAGCATTTAACGGGTCCCTTTTACGCTCACGGTGAAATACGACGATACTATGATTTCAATCAATCAATTATCGATAAGGGTCGTAAACGCCATACTTTTCTCGTCGGCCTATCCTACCATTTCAAAGAATAGTGTAAGTTTATGTGTAAATAATTTAAAACGTACGCTGACTTTTGCGTCTTAAAATGGGTTCTGAAGAGTAACCGCATCCTTTAGAACCCATTTTTTTAAATATGCTTACAACTGACAATGGATTCCACTGATAATTCAGCCTTTCCAGGGAACTTTCATCGCTTATATTTTTTCCGGCAACACTGTAAAAATATAAGCGGCACGGATGACTTCTTGTTAACGTCGGAGCGGGGCGCCCCGATTCATCGGGGGAACTCGCGACCATCCTTATGATGTAAAACGACACTAAAACAGAAAAGCAGACGTGAAACGTCTGCTCTTTTTTGTCGGAGCGGCGAGATTTGAACTCGCGACCCCCTGAACCCCATTCAGGTGCGCTGCCGGACTGCGCCACGCTCCGAATACCTCTTTTTTCTTCCGTTAGTTGGGGAAGTAAAATTTATTCATCAATGATATCAAGAATGGATTGCAATTCCTGTTTGACCTGTTGCAGTATTTGCCTGAAACGGTCATTATATCCATCCTGAATTTCGGTAGTTTCTGCCTTTTTCACCACCGTTTCCTGATCTTGGTCTTTCGACTGAATCCGTTTGCGGGCTCCCTCAATAGTGTATTTTTTATTATAGAGTAAATCTTTGATCTGTAGGATCAGGTCAATATCTTTCTGTCGGTAAGTTCGATTTCCCGCACGATTCTTGGGCGGATTTAACTGCTTAAACTCAGTTTCCCAATATCGTAAAACATAGGGCTTTAAGCCCGTTATCTTACTGACTTCACCTATTGAGTAATATAACTTTTTAATTCCGGGTTGTTCATGATTCATAACATCGCGCCAGTTAAACTAACACTTTATATTAACCATGAGAAACCACATGAACAACTATTTTAAAGCATTGTTAAAGAACAATTCAAGCGCTCAGGCACTGTTGAGTGCCACCTGGGGATCAATGTATTCCAGGTTAAACGCTTCCGCCACACCCTTATGTGTTACCTTCCCGCGGTACATGTTCAAACCCTGCAACAAAGCAGGGTCATTTTTCAACGCCGAAATAATACCCTGATCCGCTAATTTTAGCAGGTAGGGGGAAGTCGCGTTAGTTAAAGCAATGGTTGAAGTAATCGGCACAGCGCCCGGCATATTCGCGACACAGTAATGAATAATCCCATTGATTTTGAAGGTTGGGTTTTCATGGGTGGTAGGTGTACACGTTTCAACACACCCCCCCTGATCCACCGCGACATCCAC